>Ga0098049_1000106_pt1 | contig 30575 bp, 20 predicted proteins | sample 13BtaG_FD_92582 | JGI IMG/M metagenome (GOLD analysis project Ga0098049, IMG submission 92582) | Marine viral communities from the Subarctic Pacific Ocean - 13B_ETSP_OMZ_AT15268_CsCl metaG | ecosystem: Environmental > Aquatic > Marine > Oceanic | place: Subarctic Pacific Ocean | collected...
GCACCTTACACTGCGTCATTTGATTATGACAATGGAGCTTCCGGAAGCGCTAATTATTTTCTAATATTAAATGGAGCAGAAGAAGTTTTTGATGTTAAATGTAAAGAAGTGTTTATTTCTACCACGAACACCAGCGCCGCTGGTAATCTCTCAATTTGCGCTGAGCTTACAAGTATCCCTAAGGAAAGAATGTTTAGCCTAGATGGTGTTGAGGGAGTAAGCTAATGGCAGGATCATCCGATACATACAAAGTTGGTTTACAAAATGTGGGATCTTATCAAGTTTCCGGTAGGCCATGGCTAAAATCTAATTCTATTGTCGATGACGAGGTCCAAACATATTCTTTTCCAAATGTGACAAAAGAAATCCATGTTTGCAATGACCACAATGCACAAAGTCACACATTAAATATTGCCTTTCCCGAGCCACGAATGGGATTGAACCTATTTGACACGGGTAACAATAACTTTTCGGCGACTTTTGACGCTCTAGAAGTTCTCACAATATCGCTTTGGTTTAAATATGAAACTTTGACCAGTGCTAGACTTTTAGACCTAACAGATGCCAGTAACAATACATTAGTTAGGGTTCAGAATTCTAGTGCTAGACTAAAATTGTCGGTTAATGGTAATTTTGCATTGCCGCCATCTCCTGGTACAGCTTTCCAAACTGGTAACATTTTGTCTGCCAATACATGGCACCACATAGCTATAACTGTAGACAAAGCCGGTCAAAATGTTAATTTGTATTTTGATGGCGCCCTTCAGGGTAGCGTCGCAGTAGCCATCGATTACGCTATAGAAAAAATCTCCCTCGGACACTTCAGTGGCACTAATTTTGATGGGTCATATAGTAACGCTTTCCTATTTAGTAATGTATTGGACCCATCGCAATCCTATGCACTATTCGATGGAGCAGGTCGAGATGATCCTAGAAATCACTCAAGCTCTGACACTCTGGTATCTTGGTGGGCATTTGAAAACAATTTTTACAAAAACTATTTCGCGACAGCAGATACTGGATTGTTAGTATACGACAGAAATTCGACAAACAATTTGATATTGGGACCAGGCGGTAGTGGCACTCTAACACCGGCTACATTCGAACTTGGCCCTCAAACATCACGAGCATTCGCAAACGGTCAATTCTTCAAATTGGTGGGCCAGCAACAAATTGACATTTCAGCAAAGTGTATTTTCATGGCAGTGCAGTGTGATGGTGCAGCTTTAGACTATAGCATCTTTTCTTCTTTGACTGGTATACCTGCTGAAAGAATGAAAGGTATAGGGACTTATGAGTAATGCCAATCGAATCTGGTTGGGCATATGTTGTCGGGACGGAAGCTTCTGGTCCTAAAGGTGCAATCCAAATTGCAGGACAGGATACTAATTTAGATCACGATAACAAACTAGTCTGGTCAGAAGCTGATGAAGCTCTGGTCGTATCTGGTAATATCATCGCGAAAAACTTCGAGATCCAAAGCCAGACTACAACTATTGTACACTTAGATGTCACAGGTTCATCGACCTTCGGAGACACTGAGGACGACAAGCACCGCTTCACAGGATCAATAGAGATTACGAAAGATTTAGATGCAGCGGGTGATATCACTGCCCTAAATTATTATGGCAATGCTGCACATATGGACAATGTCGGCGTGCATGCCTACAGTGGTCGCTTAGAAAACCATCTGGTTCTTGGCGCTGGTAATGGGCATAAAAAAATCAAGACCGAAGCAAACTTAAGTTATGATAATGATACCTTGTATGTTACAGGTACAATTGAGACCGACGAAGTCAGCTCTTCACTAGCTTACTTTGACTCTGTTGATGCGCTGGACATAGATACAAATCAATTAACATCTTCCAATGCTATCATAACAACCTTGCAAGGAAACGACATTACAGTTGGAGACATAATCATAACAGGTAACTTGATAGACTCTCAAGGAAATGTCATTTTAGGATCTAATTCTGCACAAACAGAGACAAACATATCTTCGACCAACAGCACATCAATACAAAGCAATAGTTTTGGATCTCTAAACAACTCAAACGCTGCAAGCTTAAATTATGCAATAATCAATACTGGGCTATCAGTTAACAACAACTCCCTGTTCGCAAGTGAAACTCAAGTTGGAGTTGGAACTAATCAACCAGAAAAAAAGCTTCACGTTGTAGATGGGTCAGATTCTCAACTTAGATTATCTTCAGCCGCTACTACGACGAACGGCTCTTTTTTACCTAGCTTTCTAGAGAGGCACACGGACTTAGGAACGGATGCTAACGGGAACTTTCACATCATGCCAACAAACAGTAAGGTTGGTATAAACACTGAAACTCCAAATTATTCTTTAGACGTACAAGGCGACGTTGGTATATCTGGTGATTTATATGTTACCGGAACCCTACACGCTAGAACAACAGACTTTATTGTATCTGCAGACACAGTTGTGCTTGGAGATGAAGCTTCCGACACCGTTACGATCAACGCAGCCAATATGTTGGCACCCAATGGCCTCACTGTTGCTAATAGCATATTTATTGATGATGGACTTGTCGGGATAGGAGATCAGTCATCTGGGAATAAATTTGAAGTAATCGCTCCATCAAATCAATTTAAAGTTGGGAACTCTGCAAAAAGCTTGTCTGTGAGTGTCGACAATAGCTCCACAACTCTTTCTACAAACAATGCGTCTCTCAACATAGCCACGCCAACAGATGTGCTTGGAGAGCTTCGTGTGGGCTCTAACAATGACATTATTTTGAGTAATGCTGGTGAAATGTCTTCATCGGTGTCTGTCTCATCACACTCTGGGTATTTTACAAACATTACGTCTAGCAATATTACAAATGGAAACACAACCATTACAACAAACTCTGTTGATACTGCCACACTAAGTGCTACAAACGTTACAGCAACGGCCGTAAATTCTACAACTTTGCAAGGCTCTATTGTTACGCCAGCACAGGAAAACATTACAAGTTTGGGAACACTAACTTCACTTCATGTTGCAAATGCAGCAAACATAGGTGGATCAGTAGCAATAGGTATAACTTCCCCTTCTAGAAAGGTTGAGATCAAAGATGCAAACGCACAATTAAGACTTACCAACACAGAAGAAGTTTTTGGAATATCAAGCCACACATATGCAGACATCCATGTTTCTGATAACGGCGATCTATCTCTACTCCCTTCTTCAAACAAGGTAATAATACCACAACTAAATCTTACAAATGTTCAACAGGGCCAATCCTCCACAGCTCTTTCCCTAGATGAGAATGGGAACGTAATTACCACGACAATATCTCAACCAGGTATTGAAGTTAGAAACAGAATAACAACGGCCACCAGCTACAACATGCAAACTAGCGATTACTTTATTGGCCTGAAAGCTACAGAAAGTTTGGTAGTTACAATGCCTGACGCAACAGCCTTGCAAAATGGTCAAATATTTATAGTCACTGACGAAGATGGTCAGGCTCAAAATTATTCCCTCGTAATCAGAGCAAGAGTGGGTCAGACCATTGACGGTCAGAATCAGGTCACCCTATCATCACCTAGGTCCTCAATAAGTTTTTATACAGATGGACAATCAAACTTCTTCATGTTCTAATACTCTACATTGTCGAGATACTCGATGTTGTAGAATAATAAAATTTATTTTTGATGTTTAAAAAGCTTAATCAAAAACTAGTCATATTTTATTTTCTTTTTAATTTTTAGCAGTGTAGTTATGGTAGCTTGCTGTCCGTAATGAATGAGACGGCGAGCACATTATATTCTAATGGAGGAATAAATAATGGCTAAAAATTTTAATTCTGGAGTTATCGTATATGACGCACAAGTTGCTAAATTCGATATGACTCTAATGTCTTCTGAAAACATCGACTTTCCAGCGAATGTTATCAAGGACCTAAACTACCTGTCTGCCGACGTAGTTTACGAATTCGATCTGAACTTCAGCATCGAAGCAATCCGTCAAGGCGAATTGCAAAAGATGGCTCGCATGGGTCACATCCAAGCTGCTAAAGACTTTACAGCTGCTGAAGCATTGGCTGCTGAACAAGCTCGTGTTGCTTTAAAAGGTCAATTGGAAGGATATGCTGATACAGCTGAAGCTGACGCAAAAGATTACACTGATGCTCGCGAAGTTGTTCTTCAAGGTAACATTGATGCAGAAATCGCTAGAGCGACTGCTGCAGAAGCTGCTAACGCTTTGGCTCACAGCACATTCGAAACAGCTCAATTAGAATTCAATGGCGACATTGGAATGGACGTTACTACTGAAATCGCTGATCGCATTGCTGCTGATGGTGTCCTTCAAACTAACATTACTGCTGAAGAAACTGCTCGTATTGCTGCTGTTAACAGTGTTACTGTTTCTTTAGCAACTGAAGCTTCAACTGCTAGAGCTGCTGAGCAAGCAAATGCTGCAGCAATCAACACTGAAAAGCTTCGTGCTGAAGCTGCTGAACTTGGTCTTCAAGGAAGTATCAACGAAGTTACTGTTTCTTTGGCAACTGAAGCTTCAACTGCTAGAGCTGCTGAGCAAGCAAATGCTGCTGCTATTGCTGCTGAAAAACTTCGTGCTGAAGCTGCTGAGCTTGTTCTTGAACAAAATCTTGCTGCTGAAGTTACATTGGCTCGTCAAGAAGAAGGTGTTTTGGCTTCCGCTATCAACTCTGAAAAAGGTCGTATTGACGCTATCTTGGCTGCTTCTACTGCTGATGCAGATTCTTTCAAAGAAATCGTCGACTTGATCAACTCTGTTGATACTGAAAATGATGCTGCTTTCGCTTCTCATGTTTTGGACTTCAATGCTGCTAAGACCACTTTGGAACTTGCTGATACAAACGAAGCTTCTGTTCGTGCTGCTGGAGATACCGCTATTCAAAATGACTTGGATGCATACAAAATCTCTAATGATGCTGCTGTTCTTGCTGAAAAGACACGTGCAGAAACTGCCGAAGGTGCTCTTCAAAGTTCTTTGAGTACTGAAGAGGCTGCTCGTATTGCTGGAGACACTGCGATCCGTGGTACTTCACCAGAAGGTGCAGTATTTGGCGGAAGTATGTTTGGCCTCGATCAAGCAATGGCTACAAAAGAAGCTGCTTCTATTGCTGCTGATGCTGTTTTAACTGCTGATTTGGCGGCTCAAGTTGCCAAGCAAGCTGGTGATGAAACTGCTCGTGATGCTGCGATTGCTGCTGCGAAAGTAGTTGCTGACGCTGCTCTTGCTTCTGAAGTTTCTCGTGCCCAAGCTGCTGAAGGTGTAAATGCTGCTGCAATCAACACTGAAAAGCTTCGTGCTGAAGGTGTAGAGGGTCAATTGGCTGTTTTGATTGGCAATGAAGAAGTTGCTCGTGAAGGTGCTGATCATGCTATTCGCGGTTCTAAAGATGGTGTTGAGTTTTCTGGTTCTATGCAAGGTCTTTCTGACGCTGTTGACGCTGAAAAACTTCGTGCTGAAGGTGCTGAAGCTGTAAATGCTGCTGCAGTTGTTACTGAAAAGCAACGTGCTGAAGCTGCTGAGTTGGCTTTGTCTAATGGTTTGTCTGCTGAACAACAACGTGCAACTGCTGCTGAAGGTTCGTTGGATGGCAAGATCGATCAAGAGATCACTGATCGTACTGCTGCTGAAGCTACTGCTGCATCTTTCAACTTGGCTGCTCGTAATGCTATCCAAGCTGACGTTGACGCTAACGAAGCTTCTGCTTCTGGTTCTTTCGCTGATGCTTTGGCTGCTCGTGGTGTTATCGCTGGAAACTTGGCTGAAGAACTTCTTGACCGTGCTGCTGGTGATGTTCAAGTTTTGGATGACGCTAAAGCTTACACTGATGCTGAAATTGGTTTAATGGGACAAGCTTTGAATGCTGAAATTGCTGCAACTAATGCTGACTTCTTGTCTGCTGAGCAAGCTCGTGTCGGCCTTCAAGGCAATATTGATGTTGAAAAAGGACGTATTGATGCAATCTTGGCTGGTGCTGATGCTGACAAAGATTCATTTGCTGAAATCGTAGCTTTGGTCAACTCTGTTGACACAGAGAACGACACTGCATTTGCTGGTCATGTTTCTGCTTACAATACCAAGATGGGTCTTTTGGACGGTGTAGATGCTGCTGCAACTACTGACCGTGCTGCGATCCGTTCTGAGTTGGCTTCTGAAAAAGCTGCGTTACAAGCTGAATTTGCTGCTGCTGATGTAGTTGTATCTGACGCTTTTGCTGCTGCTGACCTTGCTATGAAGACTGATCTCGAAAGTGATATCTCTGATGAAATCGCTGCTCGTGTTGCTGGTGACCAAGCAGAGGCTACCGCTCGTGTGGCTGCTGTTTCTGCTGAAGAGACTGCTCGTATTGCTGGTGATGACGCATTGACTACTTCTTTGAATTCTGAAGTTACTCGTGCTACTGGTGTCGAGGCTCAATTGCAAAGCAAAATCACTAATATGCATGATGGTGAAACTACTGTTAAGTACACCCCTAATGCGGTTGCTTCTGCTTCTATCATGTTACTTCCTGGTTTCGCACATCACATCGTTGTTAACTCTGGTGCTTCTGCAATGGCAACATTGCCGGTATTGGGTGCAAACTTCAAAATGACTTTGAACCTTGCTGCTTCAAGTTCTGAACCAATGGAATTCCATGCACCTGCTGGATTTACTATTGATGGAGAAGCAGACGGTAAGATCACTCTTCACCCAGGGTCTTCTGTAGCTTTCTTGGAGAATGCTGGTGTTTATTACATGGTGTAATAGCTAACTAGTTTGCAATACTCGACGTCGTTGAGCGTTGCTCTTTGGCCTTGAGGAGAAATCTTCAGGGCCATTTTTTTAAGACACTTAAAATTCATTGGAGGAAACAAAATGTCTATGAAATTAAATAAAACACTCGCTGCACTATCTCAGCCTACTCCCTCAACCGACGGGATGTTAGCGCAAGGAAATGCTACAGCACAATCTGTAATCATCGTTGGATTTGCTAACGTTGATATTTACGGAAAACAGAGCGGAGCATGGTCTTTGATTGATGAACTCAGATCGGATGGCTTTCTGAACACGGATGAAGCACACGATGGTGGTTATAATCCTGGGTATGATACGCATGCCGTTGATTTAGCGCAATACGAAGATGTATACTTTGTATCTATGTCTGGAGAGCAAGAAGTAATGAGATACTTCTTTGTTGAAGATCATGTTGTATCGCCGACCGTAGAGGGTTCGAAGGCCAACAAGCTTGAAGATATCTCTGATATGCCCGCATTTACCGTTGCTGATGCAGGAAAGGTATTAACTGTTGATGCATTAGGAAGTTTAACCTGGGTAACCAGATAAGGAGAATATCATGAAAAAAACTAAACTTTTGAGAGAGACGGCTTATTTAGTCCCTCCGCAACCGGCGGATGGATTTCTACCGCCGACTGGTTTTGATTTGAAAATATCAGTCAGTCTCCACGAAGTAGATATTAAAATCTACGGTTTCAATGGCTCATCTTGGGACCTATTGCACGATGCTGATGGCTTAATACCATCATACATTTCTGACATTGGACATCAGAAATATTATTTCGAATCTAAAACAGGATCCGAACAAACTGTTCGAGTTTCATTTTTATCTTCTGAAAACGAAGTGGGACTTGGAATTAGAACAGGTTCTACGCCTCAAACTAGAAAGTTTTACGACATCGAAGAGATCCCTGTCTATAATGGCTCTCGTGATGGCGCAATGCTTACAATTATGTCCGATGGGTCGTTGGCTTGGTTGTTGGCTAATGAGCCATTCATCATTCCATCAGAAGGTGGAGAAGAGGAAGGTGGAGGTGTTAGTTATCTTGAATCTGACGCAACTCTTTACGGAGATGCTAACTTGAGCAACGGTTCTCTTGTTCTTGACGGAACAGGCGACTACGGCGTTATCGACGATGGTTTCAGATTTACAGACAAGATGACTACATCTGTTTGGTTTAAGACTACTGCAACTGGTGATAGAAGAATCTATTCTTCTCACGTCAGATCCATTAGTGGTGCAGGACGGCAAAACGGTTTCTTCGCAAGACTCAACAATGGACAGTTGAAATATAGACATCCAGCTGGTGGCTCTGGTGAGCTTACTGGTCCAAGTGGCTTAAATGATGGCGCTTGGCATCACTTAGCCTTGTCTTGGGAGGCATCTGTTGGCTATACTTTATATGTTGACGGTTCTCAAGTAAGTTCTGGTGGATCAGGCGGTGCTAATGGATATGCTTCTGGTTGGGGTCTCTATATTGGAGCAAACCCATGGAATCGTACTCCTCAGGAGCCCTATGCTTTCTTTGATGGAGAGATTAGAAACTTCGAAATCGAAAACGAAGTGCTGACAGCAGAGCAAATTGAAAGCAAGTACGATGATGATGCACCGTTCACTCCAACAGGCACTGGGTCCTTCTTAGAGGATTTTACAATGTTTGGAGGAGGAACAGTCACTGATGGAGTTCTTTCGACAGACGCTGCTAGTCCTTCTTATTACAAGAAGTCTGGAATGACCGCACCAAGCACAACTGCAACAACGGCAGTGTTCTCAATGTGGTTTAACCCAGAGCAATCTCAGATGGGGCTTTACTCAGATCAACACTATCCATCGCAAGTTGACTTTGGACTAAGAATGTTTAGTTCTTCGCTTCTTCACATTTCAACTCCAGTTGGTGGAGCAAATGGGGTCACTTTGGCAACACCGCTAACTCTCAATGAGTGGCATCATGCTTTAGTTACTGTTGAAACGGATATTGCTTACACTTCTACCAGCTCTAAATCTATGACTGTAAAGTTGTTTATTGACGGCGAAGAAGTATATACCAAAACCGGAAACTCTTCTACCAAGAGAATCAGGGCTTACGCTGGAATCGCTAATGGAACTAAGCACTACATAGGTGCTGAAAACTACAATGGTTCTGTAAGCTATAAGGGTGATGGACAATTTGACTTTATGGAATGGGTTGATGACGTTACGTTATCCGACGCTCAAATCCTAGCTATGTATAATGGCGGGACACGAGGTTGGTCTGTAGCTGATGCTGACAACTACACTCCTTAATTTAAATTAAGCTTTGAAATCCATCTTGCCTCAGTGTGAAAGCACTGAGGCATTTTCTTTTTGAAGCCTCTTTTCGGACTTTAAAATATACTTACACTATTTATTCTAGAAAAACTAATTCGGGAGATGATTTAATGTCCAACATGCTAGAACAGGCAATTGCCGACGCTGCCGCGCTGAGAGAACAGGCAATTAAAAACGCAGAACAATCTGTTATCGAGAAGTATTCTCGACAAATCAAAGAGGCCGTTGATCAAATGCTTGAGGTGGAAGAAGCATCCAATCTAGACAGGGCCAACGAAACTATCCAAGAAGCAGAGGACGAACTACTACAAGAAGAAGAAGTAGCAGCTTCCCCAGCTCCAGCAGGAGAGGCTCAGCAAGTTGAGCCACCACCGGCTTGGGACTCTCGTTATGATGACATGATGACAAACTTCACTGCACTAGTTGATGATCTACCAGAAGATAACAATGGAATGATTGAATTGGATTTGGGAGAATTCGAATTAGGAAAAGATGAAGCTGCAGCTGCAGACGGTGCTCCAGAAGAAGACACAGGCGACCTTGGAGACTTAGGTGGGGAAGAACCTACCGAAGGTGGTGGAGATGGCTTAGATGACCTCTTAGGGGATCTAGGTTCAGATACAGGAGAGGATTTAAACCTTCAAGAAGTCATAGACATCTTAGAAGGGACAAAAGATGAGAAAGAAGATTTAGAAGAAGCCATAGAATATGATTACGACGCACCAAATGATGCGTTAGGCGGAGTATGGAGACACAACAGATCTAGAGAAGAATTCAATTCCGACGCCGCTGAAGTGACCTATGGGGATGAAGAAGAATCATCTGAAGAAGACCAAGTAGACGAAGAGCTAATGGGTCGAGTTAACGATTTACACGAGACAGTAGAAAACCTGACACAAAAAAACCAAGAATTGGAAAGTGTCCTATCCAAGGTAGAAGTATATCTTGAGCAGACACTACTGTCTAACGCCAAACTTTTATACCAGAACCGCACTCTGGGTGATGCCTCCCTGAATGAGCGACAAAAATCAAAAATTGTCGAAGCCATCGCAAATGCGGAGTCTCCGAAAGAAGCTAAACAACTTCATGAGACGCTCAAAGCTACAGTGGGATCAACGCCTAATAGCAAAGGTCCACAATCACTTAGCGAGTCTGTCAATCGAAGATCGAACTTAAGTTCTATGCTGAATTCGAGACAAAACATTAACGAAAGCAAGACTGTTGAAAATTCCTTTATGGAAAAGATGCAGAAACTTGCGGGCATAAAAAAATAATTTAAGGAGATTTTAAAATGTCAATTATCGAAACTCTAACTGAGGGCATTGTCAACCGTAATATGGAACAAGAAGGTGCTGCTCTTTTAAACAAGTGGTCACAAACTGGTCTTTTGGAAGGCTTGTCTGATGAAAACAACAAAGCCAATATGGCTCGTCTGTTAGAAAATCAAGCAAAAGAATTGCTTCGTGAATCTAACACAATGGGAGCAGGTGGAGCAGTCGAAGGTTTCGCTGCTGTTGCTTTCCCAATCGTTCGTCGTGTATTCGCCGGACTTATCGCAAACGACTTGGTTTCTGTACAACCAATGTCTCTTCCAAGTGGATTGATTTTCTTCATGGACTTCACCTTTGGTAATGAAGCTGCTGGTGAGACTGCAGATGCTGCTCGTACTGGTAACTTAACTGGTTCTTCTATCTATGGTACAGACAAAGTTGGTTCTGAAATCATCGATGGTGTCAACTTGGTTGGTTCTTTGAAGGAAGATCTTTCTGGTCCTGGTCGAGGCGGTATGACTGGTTACGCATATGCTTCTGCAACTGGTTCAACAGAAGTTGCTTCGGCACAAATCAGCACACTTTCAATTGCAATTTCTTCGTCGATGTCAGTGACTAATTTGAAGAAAATTGGTTTTGATGCTGATGTGTTGGAACTTGCTGCAGATCCTCATACGCACAACGTTTTGGAAGTTCAAATTGATTCTTCTGAGATTGATTCAGATTTGGATCGTGAAAACTTGTCTGCTATTCAATTCACACCTGATCAAATCGCAGCTTTCACAGGTGTATCTACTGACGCACGTCAATTGCGTCGTTTGACTAAAATTGATGGTGGAGATTTGTTTGCTTATTTCATCGGTACTTCTGGATCTGCCGTTGTTGATGAAGGTGGTATTACAAAAGCTGACCTTACCGGTTCTTACCCACAAATCGATTCTCTCACCACTGGCGGTGCTGCTGTTGGAGCAATCGGTGGATTTACGTATCCATTAGAACGCGAAACTGCGATCCCTGAAATCGACATCAAAGTTGATTCTACAGCGATCACAGCACAAACTAAAAAGTTGAAAGCAAAATGGTCTCCAGAATTGGGTCAAGACTTGAATGCTTACCACAACTTGGACGCTGAAGTTGAATTGACTTCAATCTTGTCAGAGCAAATCGCGCTTGAAATCGATCGTGAAATCTTGGCTGACTTGGTTAACGGTGCAACTGCTGGTAGATTGTACTGGTCACGTTCACCTGGTTTGTTTGTAAACCGTGCAACTGGTGAAGAAATTGGTGTCGGCAGTGCTCCTGACTTTACTGGTACTGTTTCTGAATGGTATGAAACTTTGATCGAAACTATCAATGATGTTTCTGCACAAATCCATCGTAAGACTTTGCGTGGTGGTGCTAACTTCTGTGTTGTTTCTCCTGAAGTTGCAAACGTTTTGGAATTCACTGCTGGTTTCCGTGCAAACGTTACTGCTGACGCTGACAAAGGCGACATCGGTGCTACAAAGGTTGGTTCTTTGAACCGTAAGTTCGACGTTATCGTTGATCCTTACTTCCCACGTAATGCAATCTTGGTTGGTCGTAAAGGTTCTTCTTTCTTGGAAAGTGGATATGTTTACGCTCCATACGTACCATTGCAAACAACTCCAACCATCTTTGGACCTGAAGACTTCGTTCCTCGTAAGGGAGTTATGACTCGCTATGCGAAGAAAATGGTTCGTCCAGATATGTACGGAATTGTAATTGTTCGCGATCTCTAAGATCAGTTCATAATCACAATTTGACCCTAGCTCTTCGGAGTTGGGGTTTTTTGTTTTTATGGCACTATTTAGAGAGAAAGATTTTTTTAAAGGAGATTTACTATGGCTGCGCCACATATCAATAGAAGAAGAAGAATTGAGATCAAGACCGCTAAAAGAGTAGAAGCGGCAAAGAACGCTTTAGAAACTGCTGCGACTGAACTTGTCGAAGAAGCAACAGAGTTAGTAGAAGAAATAGTTGAAGAGGTCAAAGAGGCCGCTCAAGAACTAAAGGAAACTGTTGAGGATATCGTAGAAGAAACTCAAGAAGCAGTTCAGGAAGTAAAAAGTAAAAAGAAAGCTCGTAGAAAGTCTCGCAAAAAATAAACATTTGTTTTTCATTTGACCTCCTTTCCTCCGTATGTTTCGGCATTCGGAGGTTTCCTTTTATTTAAACTATTTACTTTGACGGAGGGTTTTTTATGTCATTTCCAGATCTTACACCAACATCTACACTATCAGCTATTGTATTACCAGAGAGTGGTGTACTTAGCGATGTCACCGATTCACTTGCAATTGGATTTTATAATACGGATGCGTTTGTAACAGGGGCAGTTGCTCAAGTCGCATATACATACAAGAGACTTGGTGGAGACATCTTAGATATTGAAATCACCGCCAAGAACGTCTATAATCACTACGAGGAAGCATGTTTGGAGTATTCCTATATATTGAACCTTCATCAAGCTAGAAACGCCTTAGGGAGTGCCTTAGGAGGCCCTACAGGTACGTTTGATCACTCTGGTGACCTAACTGATGGAGAAAACATTGCTTTAAAATATCCAAAGTTTGAATTTGATTATGCATTTCGAAATTCTGATAAATTTTCATCCGAGGCTTTAGTGGGTGGAACGGAAACTTTATACTCAGCTTCTTTCGAAAGCATAACTGATCAACAAGACTATGACCTGCAACACATCGTATCGTCTTCCCAAGCGGGATCTTTATGGGACGGTATGGGAAATAAAAGGATCAAGATTAGACAAGTTTATTATGTAACTCCTAGGCAAATGTGGAGGTTCTACGGATACTATGGTGGCCTAAATGTTGTTGGAGACATGCAAAGTTATGGACAATACGCTGACGATTCAACTTTTAACGTCATCCCTCCATGGCAAAACAAAGCACAAGCTCAAGCATACGAAGACCACTTATACACCCGCACATCACACTACTCATACGAAATAATCAACAACAATCTCAGGATATACCCTGCACCAGATAGTGTTTCTCCGGAAAACTTTTGGTTTAGATTTACAGTTGAAACAGGGAACTCAGCTTATGACACTGGATCTTATGATTCTGGTATCGACGGTGTTAACAACATGAATACGATGCCTATGGAAAACATACCATTCGAAAAAATAAACTCAGTTGGCCAACAGTGGGTTCGCAGATTTTCCCTTGCACTATCCAAAGAAACACTGGGGCAAGTCAGAGGCAAGTTTGGAGGAGCTGTTCCAATTCCTGGAGATAGCGTGACACTCAATGCTTCAGATCTATTGTCGCAAGCTGCAGCAGAACAGACATCTCTCAGAGAAGAGTTGAACAAGCAACTTGACGAAATGTTATATTCTAAATTAGCAGAAACAGACAAGGGCATGATTGACAATATGGATTCAATTGTTTCAAAAGTTCCAATGTATATTTTTGTAGGATAATTTTATGTCAGAATGGGAAAGACCGACACAACCACCGTCTCCAATGTTTGTAGGAGAGAAAGAAAAGAATCTTGTAAAACAAGTCAACGATGAAATCATTGAAAGAGTTGTTGGGCAACAGGTTTTGTACTTTCCAATTGATATGGAGACGACAAATTTTCACCCACTATACGGTGAAGCCATGGAAAAGAACTTCTTACATCCAGTAAGAGTGTATGCTTTGGTAGAATATTTGGGCGTTGAAACTACCTTCCTAGAGGGGATAGGTATCGACAAGACCACTGGTTTGAAAATTAATTTTCATAAGAGAAGATTGACGGAGGACCAAGATCTTTATGTTCGTGAAGGTGACTTCGTGAAGTATGGAGATATTTACTACGAGATAGTAAAAATAAATGAACCTAAAGCGTTATACGGTCAGATTGATACAAGATTTGAAGTAACCGCTGAGTGTATAAGAGCTAGAGATGGAGTTTTCAATGGCGAATAATACAGACACATATAAACATTCAACAATGGAAACTGTTGATACGGCGATATTTAATTTAGTTAATGATGGATTTGATCTTCACACTAAGACGAATGGTGGATTTAAGAAAGTCCCTGTGCTATGGATGTCCCCGGAGAGATCGTTTAATTCTAAAAACAAAGAGATACGTGATTCTGTTGGGAAACTCAAGCTCCCTCTGATGTCTATAGAGAGGACATCAGTAGCCAAAGACCCATCGTTCAAAGGAGGATATCAGGCAAATGTGTTTCCAGATGTCAATGGACCGAGAGGATACAAAAAGAACCAGAGACTTGTCTCTAGAAAGATCTCCCAAAAGACAACCAGAAAATTTGCTTCGACAGAGAGTTCAGATAAGGTAGGTCAAGAAAACTACCCCACTAACAATACGAAAATTGTATACGAAGAAGTGTATGCACCAATACCAGTGTGGATTACAATTTCTTATTCCATTAAAATTAGAACAGAGTATCAACAACAAATGAATGATCTAATATCTCCATTTATTGCTAGGACTGGGAATATAAATTCACTAATCGCTCAGCACGATGGTCACAGATATGAAGTGTTTATTGACCAAGACTTTTCACAAACAAACAACTCTTCCAACCTTGGTGAAGATGAGAGATCGTATGAGACTACTATAACTTTTAAAGTCTTAGGTTTCATCACCGGGGAAGGTGTCAATGAAGAAGTACCATCCAACGTAACCAGAGAGACAATTGTCGAAGTAAAGCTAGTGAGAGAAAGAACAATTGTAGGCGACGAAAAGCCATGGGAAAACGATGATGACAGTTTTAGAGGATTTTAAAGGTGCTTTGGGTTTAATCTTTACTATTTAATAGGAAAATGATTTTTATAATTTAAGGAGAGCAGTCGATGGCTAAAAAATTTGATTTTCTTTCACCCGGAATTGAAGTCCGCGAGATTGATCAGAGCTTTATCCCAGCCCAAGTGGATACAGAGGGACCAATTATCATTGGTCGCACAAGAAAAGGACCGGCAAACAAGCCAGTAAAAATTCGCGGCTTGGACGACTTCGTCTCAGTTTTTGGACTACCTGTAGCTGGTGGTAGTGGTATTCAGGGAGATATGTGGCGTGAGGGTAACACCGCTGGTCCAACATATGCATCTTATGCAGCACAAGCTTGGCTTGCATCTGAAGAATCGCCGATAACAATCGTACGCCTCTCAGGAGAGCAACACGGAAATGCCACTCTCACTGGAAAAGCTGGTTGGGAACTTTCAGGCAATGCAAATTCTGACTATGTACATAATTCCACTGCTTACGGCTTGTTCTTGTTTAATTCGAGTTCAACAAATCAAGATTTGACTGGTGCATTAGGTGCGGTTTTTTATTGTGATAGTGGATATTTGGCACTCACAGGTACAAACCATGCAGGAGTTGCTTCTGAAGAAGCAGGAACTTTCATGCAATCCTTGGCCAATAATGAGTTTAAGTTGAGTGTTTATGACTCAAGTGATAATAAAGTAGGAAACTCATTGACCTTTAATTTCAATAGAAATTCTTCAAAATATATCAGATCGGTATTCAACACCAACCCTCAATTGGTTAACGACGACACAGTTACAGAAACGCAACTGAAGACTTACTGGTTGGGTGAAACTTTTAATCGTGAAATCGACGCTCTTAATCTTTCATCTAGCGCAAGTGATTCGTACGCAGTTCTTCTTCCTTTGGCATCTGGGTCTGCTGGTGCAAACCAAGTAAACTGGGGAGACCACAGAGAAGGATCTAGAGAGTCAAAAACAGGCTGGGTTATCTCTCAACAAGAGAAGGGCCAAGAAAAACTCTTCAAGTTTAAATCTCTACATGTTGGAAATGAAATTGAAAAAGAATACATGATTGCAATTGAGCAAATTTCTGAACCTTCAAATCCAACTGTAAATCCATACGGAACTTTCACAGTTGCTGTCAAGACTTTATCTGGTCAGACTGTGGAAAAATATGTAGGTTGTAACTTAAACCCATCATCTAACGACTATGTCGCAAAGAGAATTGGAGACCAATACATGGAATGGAGCGACACTGATCGTCGATACAGAACCCTTGGAGACTTCCAAAACAAATCAGACCTAGTGTATATTGAAGTCAAGCAATTCGTAACAGATGGTGCTGCTCAAGGACACTCCCCAGCTGGTTTCATCGGCCCCGTTCGGCCAAAAGGTTTTAATCTAGTTTCTGGTAGTCTCTCTGCTAAAGAACATGGAAGCATAGTAGATGATTTTGATGGAGCTTTTGTCCAAGGTTCTGGATCTGTTCCTGCTACTGCAGACGAAAATATGCTCGTATTCGGACCAACAGACTACACAGCCTCTGTTACCTTTCCATCCATTCCATTGAGACTAAATGGAACAGAAGGTGGAGCAACAAATCCATATCGTGCTTACTACGGTATCCGACCAAAAATTAGTTCTACATCAAATCAAGTAGACCCCGACTATATCGACTATGTAAGAGTTCTTCCTACAGCCGTTGGAGATGTGCGGGATGAAGCCACTGGTGATTTCGAAAACTCTTTCGTGTTTACATTGGATGATTTGGTAGTCCTTACAGGGTCAAATACTGTGACTTATTCATCAGGTTCTTATACTACCGGTACAGCAACAGCTGATAGTAGTTTCACTTCAGAATCAGGTTCTTTCGGAGAACTCTTAAATCTTGGATGTCGTCAATTCTTGATGCCTCTCAACGGCGGTTTCGATGGATTTGATGTAACAGAAAAAGAACCTTTCCGTGCACTAAGCGAAGCTAGAAATGATAAGAATGATCATCTTCACTACACCATCAATAAGGCTTTGGACTCTATTTTAGATCCAGAAGTAGTGCCAGCAAACATGTTGTTGGTACCAGGTTTTACAAAACCAGTTGTCACAAACAGAATTATTGACGTTGCCGAGCAGAGACAAGATGTGCTAGCAATTATCGATCTCGAAGGAGACTATACTCCATCAGCTGAAAGATTGAAAGATGCAACAAACTCTGATTCTTTGGGAAGTGTCAAAACTGCTGTAGATACTTTGAAAGATAGAAACTTAAATTCTTCTTTCGCGTGTGCATTTTATCCTTGGGTACAGCTTTCAGATAATTTGAATGGCTCACAGCTTCTTTGGGCACCACCTTCGGTAGCAGCCCTAGGAGCCATCGGAAGGTCACAAGCGCAATCCGAGCTATGGTTTGCCCCTGCTGGGTTTAACCGTGGCGGATTAGGCTCTCTTGGAGGCTCTAGAGGTCCTAAAGTATTGCAAGCAAGACAAAGACTTGATTCCAGAGAGAGAGATGACTTATATGAAGTAAACATCAATCCAATCGCGACTTTCCCTGCAGAAGGCGTTGTGATCTTTGGGCAAAAAACTCTTCAAGCTGGAGATTCTGCTTTGGATCGCATCAATGTGCGACGATTGGTCTTGTTTCTCAAAGCGAGAGTTTCAGAGGTTGCCAGAAATCTTCTTTTTGATCAGAATGTTGATTCAACTTGGGCAAGATTTTTGTCTGAAGTCAATCCTGTTATGTCAGATACGAAAGCAAAATTTGGTTTGTCCGACTACCGAATCATCTTGGACGAAACAACAACAACAGCAGACTTGGTAGATAGAAACATCATGTATGCAAAGATCTATATCAAGCCAGCTCGCGCTATTGAGTATATCGTTGTAGATTTTGTTGTAACAAATACAGGTGCAGATTTCGTATAACGGACTAATTAATTTAAAATAATAGGAGATAATATTATGAGCTTTTGGGGAACAGATCTTGGATCTACAGATGCCAAAGATCCAAAAAGAAAATTTAGATGGAGAGTGACCATTGGAGGGCTACAAGAAGGTGGTATCATTTGGTATGCAAAAAGTGTAACCAAGCCATCATTTTCAATCAGTGCTGACACAACTCACAACTACTTGGGACATAAATTTAAGTTCCCGGGATCAGTTACTTGGGACGACATCAATTTAACTTTGGTTGACCCAGCTAGCCCTGATGTTGCCAGAAAGACATTGACCATGATTCAGAATGCTGGATATAGATTTCCGACGTCGAGTGACGAATTGAGGACCATTAGCAAAAACACTTCTGTTGATGCTATAGAATCTTTTACAATTCAACAACTTGACGCTGAAGGCGCCGCAATTGAGACTTGGGTACTACACAACCCATTCATTAACAAAGTTGAGTTTGGTGGAGACCTTTCTTATGAAGACGAGGGTCTATCTGAGATTACCTTGGGAATTACTTACGACTGGGCTAAATTTTACGGGCTTGGAGAAGCCATCACCGAAGGTGGTGGAGAAGGAAACTTTGGATATGATCCAAAAAAATAGTAGTAAAAAGTTGGAGTAGAGATGACATGGTGGGGAACAGACCTCGGCGGTAAAGCAGGAGGGTTTCATCCTAAGATGAAATCAAGATTTATTGTTGAATTCGGCGGAAAGGGAAGACTTCTCGCCATATCATCTTGCACTAAGCCAACGGTGAGCATTGAGCCCAAGACTTACAGAATGATCAACCATCATTATTCTTATCCAGGAATAGCAAAGTGGGAACCAATCAGTCTTACTTTTGTAGATGGAGGAACGTTTGCGTTTAGTGACGACAGAATGACAAGTACAATATTCTGGGATACACTGACACGTTCCGGATATACTCCTCCGAACATAGAAATAAATGCATCTACCAGCGGTCAATATTCTCCATCAAAAAACGGAATGACTGCTAATGCGTTTGAAGGAGACGTTATACGTATTCACCAACTGAAACCAGAGGGTATGTTAAATAACCGCCTTCAAAGTTCAGAAACTTGGCATCTATTTAACCCCATCATAACTAAAATGTCGTGGGGAGACTTGTCGTATGGAGATGATGCACTAGTTGAATACCAAATGGATATAACATACGATTGGGCTCAAATGTTCAACGATAATAAAATCGTAGCGAATACGCCCGTACCAAATCAAACTAATTAAAACAAGAGGTTTAAATGAGAAGAAATAATGAAGACAGGTTGCTGAAGGGACATACACCAGCTTCAACCGAAGACGCGCCACAAATGGCAAATCCTATGGATTTTGTAACGCCAACGCAATTTGTGAGCCTACCATCGAAAGGAAGATACCCAGAGGGACATCCACTTTCCGGAAAAGATTCAATTGAGATTAAATATATGACAGCCAAAGATGAAGACATCTTGACAAACAGGTCTCTTTTGAAAAAAGGATTGGCCATTGACCGTCTGATTTCAAATGTAATCAAGGACAACTCAGTTGATTCTAGATCGCTATTGATTGGTGACAGAAATGCAATCTTAATCTATGCAAGAGCATCTGCATATGGCGAAGATTATAAAACAAAAGTGAAGTGTCCGAACTGCGAAACAGTTTCAAAGTTTACTTTTGATCTATCTGACCATGAAACATTTCATGGAGATGATTTAGAAAAATTAAACATGACTGACAATGAAGATGGAACATTTATGTTAAATCTACCAGTGTCAAAAATCACAGCAAGAATTAGACCAATGATTGTGATGGATGAGATCCAAATTACTGCTAAAGACAAGTCTAAAAAATCAGAAGAAGAAATGGTTACTCAACAAATGAAGAGATTTGTAGTGTCATTCAATGGCTACGAAGACCAATCTACTCTGAATTATGTAGTCGACAACATGATTGCAAAGGAATCTAAAATGTTAAGAGATGCTTTTAAATCAATATCGCCGGATGTAGTCCTAGAGCAATCCTTTACGTGTCGTCATTGTGACCACGAGGAGGTCATGACAGTTCCATTCGGGACTGACTTTTTTTGGCCTGACTCCTGAGTATATGGAGCAAATATATGAATCGTTCTTCATACTAAAACATTATGGAGGTTGGTCGTTGTTTGAATTGTATAATCTGCCTATCGGACTTCGAGATTGGTGGCTCAAAAGAACCATCAAGGAATACGAAGACCAAGCAAAACAATCAAAGAAGTAGAATTCTAACAATGCTCAGCAATTGCTGAGCATTTTTGTTTGAAAACTAATTATGTTATAAAATGAGGGCAATAAAATGGCAAACGATGAAGGAACCAACGGTGGATCAGCTGAAGATCCAAAAATCGGCGCAAACAAAGCAAAATTAGCTGAAAATTTAGAATTACTTCAAAAGACCCTTAAGACACAGAAGGAGATGCAAAAGGTTTTATCCGACTTAGGTGTTGCCGAGCAAGATCTAGCAAACCAGAGAGTTGAAAATGCAAAAAATCAAGACGCTCTAGAAACGAAATCTCAGGCTTTAACAAGAAAAATAGAAAAAATTGAAAAAAGCAAAGGCAGCAAGAAACAAAAAGAAGATAAAATTAATGCCCTAAAGAAGGAACGACGCGGATACGACAAACAGATAGATAAGCTCAAAGAAGTTGAAACGGCGATTGAAAATCTTCTAAAATTAAATGAAAAATATGGAATAGATTCAGAGCAAAGCTTTGAAAAGCAACGAAAATCAATCGAAGACACATCAGAATCAATGAATGCACTTAAGAGCTTCTTCAACAGCCTCGGCGATGAAATGGCCGGCGTTTCTCAAGTTGGAGGACGATTAGGTGGAGTTTTTGGTAACATGTCTGAGAAATCAAAAGCCATGGGTGGTTCGATCAATGTTGGAACCTTTGAGAAGCTTGGCGAAGCTATGAGCAAGGTTGATTTCCTAGGAGACCTTCCTGGTATAGGGAAGTACTTTAAAGCCTTTAAGAAGGTAGTTGATTTGGGCAAAAATATGCCTCAGACAATTGAAAAAATGCAAAAATTTTATAAAGTTGCACAGAAAATTCCTGGTGTTGGTAGATTAATTACTTCTCTAGTGGGAGGCCTTGGGTCTCTAGCCACTACGGTTGGAGGTTTTTTCGGAGGTGGTGCAATACTTGGTGCCGCGGTGATCCTGGGAGTTGTCCTGGCGATTGCAGCCGTTGTCTACGTTATTTATAGATTGATGAAAGCTATGTTTAAATTAGCAGATGAGGTCGACACCACTTCAAAAGCAATCGGTAAAGCAACTGGGTTTGCAAATGAGTTCCACGAACAAATCGTTGATGCACAAATGGCAACAGTCGCTGCTGGAGTTGGAATGAAAGAACTACAAGACGCGGCGATTTCACTAGCCAATGGTTTTAGTAAATATGATCAAAAAAATGCAGCAGTGAACTCGAGTTTGATGACTACTGTTTCGCTTTTGTCAAAGTTGGGCGTATCATCGTCTGAATCGGTCAAGTTAATGGATCACTTCTCTCGTGCGATGGGAATGTCCGAGCAGGCATCAGCTGACATGACAGCCAATTTAGCCCTTCTAGGAAAAGAAATGGGAGTAACTTCTAAAAAAATGGTATCCGATTTTTCTGGTGCATCTGGTAGACTTGCTATGTATGGAAATGACAACATTAAAGTGTTTAAGGAACTAGAAGCTCAAATAAAATCAACAGGGCTTGAAATGAATACTTTGTTGAACATTTCTCAGCAATATGATTCCTTTGACAAGGCAGCAGAATCAGCTGCACAGCTAAACGCTGTCCTAGGAACCCAACTCTCGTCTCTAGAGCTATTAAATGCCACAGATAGCGAAAGAATTACAATGATCAAAGAACAAGTCAGTCTCTCCGTTGGATCCAACTTTGATTCTTTGGATAAATTTACAAAAAGACACATTGCAGAAGCAATGGGTCTTAAGGATGTAGCAGAAGCGCAAAGATTATTGAACATGGAACAATCAGAATATAGAAAATACATCAATGGCACAGCGAATGACGTAGCGAATCCTCAAAAAGAATTAGCAAATATGGCAGAATCCTTTGTAACGTTGAAAGATGCGATTTCGAATGCTTGGCGAACCATACTATACTCTATGGGACCAGCCATAGAAACACTATCCTTACTGGTCAAAAGTTTAGCAGATACAATTGTTTCAGTGTCGAAATCTTATGGACAATCAGGCTTAGCAACTATAGCTTTCGGAGGTATAATACGAGTATTATCAATGATTATTGCAAACCTCATTAGTGTACTAAAGGTTCTTGGGATGGCATATGACGCGGTAGGGAAAGTCACAAAACCCTTTGCAGATGCACTGAACTACGTAAATGATGCATTTGTAGACTTTTTTGACATTTTGCACCTCGCTGGATCACCAGTGCTTTGGATGATGCCCGGAGTTGTAGCGGCAGGATTTGAGATGGCTGGAAATGCTGCTAAGTTTTTTGGAGACATGTTGCAGTGGCCTGTAAAGGCCTTAGGTTTCTTGTGGGACATTTTCCACAAGCCAGGCTCCGATATGCTATATGAGCTTCCAAACTACTTTGCAGGCGCTCTTGGGGCTGCTGGTGGTGCTGCTAAAACAATGGCCGCGTTCTTATTGAGCCCTGTAAGTATGTTATTATCTTTCGCAGAAAGCTTTATATCAATCAAAGACACTATTGCAGAAATTGTTACTGGAATGACAAGTTTTGTATCTGTCATAAAAGAGTTTGCTGCTTTAGACTTTGACGGTTTTATTGCCGTTAGATCTGAAGGTGGCGCAACATCTATGGTGATGGGGTCGGAAGGCATACTCAAACAAATGAGTGAAGGAAAGCTTCAAGTAGATGTCAACATGCCAGAGATAAAGCTACCTGAGATCAATATTGAAGTTGTCTTTATGGACGAAAAACTAACAGGCATCATTGATGCACGTATAGCAGAAAAAGTAGGTAATAGCGGATGATAGGAAGAAGATACCCTAGGGTACACGATAGAATACAATTGTCAGAAGTTCAAACCAATGGGTTTGACTTTAATCAAACTCACGATTATTCGAAAGAATTATTTGAAGAAATAGTGATCGGATCTGCTCCTTTGGAAAGAATCGTTTCGTTTAAATCATACCTTAATTCATTTAAATTTAGCTTAGCAAAAGAAGCCAATATTGAAAGTGAAGCAAATAAGAATTTTTCTATTATTCAAGAAAAAGGCTCTACACTATCAATTGAAATAACTCTAGATGTTCCAGCTATGGATGCTCACGAGGCCATGACGAATGCTGGAAAGATTGAAGAGTTACAAAGGCTCATCATGGGCGGCAAATGGTCTGCGAGCCCGGGTGCTCCACCATTTAGATCGACTACTTTTGCAAACGTATCTCAAAAAGCAGGTATTACTACGCCACTATTTTATGTTTATTACAGAAACCTGATCAATTCAGGTCCAAAATATTTGCCTGAAAGAATAGTCGATTTTAAAGATTTGATGCGAGTTGGATTTACTTGCTACATAGAAACAGTAAGCTACGCTCCATCTCATGATGTAGGTCACTTTCAAAAAGATGGCAAGTTATATCCAAAAGCACTAACTCTTTCATTGATTTTAAATTATGAAGACCAGTCACTATTCGATGAGTTTCATCCACTAAAAAATAAAAAAGCCATCCAACCGTTGCAAATGAATGGATATTATTCCACATACGACACATCGTTGTTTCCATTTTGCGTCAACACAGAGTATTCACAGGATGATTTAAAAGTAAGTCTCAATGGAGAAGTGAAGGAAGGTGAAGAAAAATTATACAACATAAAGATGAATGACATACAATCTCCAACCACAGATGTTGGTAAGAGAGTGGCACCCGGAAATATGAGCACGTACATATATATCTCGACACCCATAGGTACCGATTGGTATTTCAGAGGAGAGCGTGTGGACACTGGCGATCAATATGCCAGAGTTCCAAGATGGGTAATGTTTCGGCCATTTATAGAGGATTTTTCTAGAAAAGTTTCAACAAAATTTGAAAAAACTGACACCGGTAACTCTTCAATATTTAGCAAAGTGGCACAGACAGGCGCTACCTTTGAATCAATAGAGTATACTTTAAAACTCAACATACCCTCGGAGAGCCTTATAGAAGCCAAAAAGAACTGTGGTAAAATTCAACATCTCATGAGAATGTTTTTAAAGAAATATAACGATGGAACTCAAGTGTTATCTAGAGGGCCCCTTTCGAAAAAAATGTCCATGGAAGACTTTACATCAAAATTAATGTTTTATATCCCAAGCATGATTGAGGCACCAGGGTCTGGTGATATGGCCGATCCGAATGATAGGCGGGAGATGTTTAAAAAATCTATCCCATTATTCTTGAAAGACTTGAATGTTGAAATCGACATGGATGCCGGGTTTTTTGTAGATGGGATTAGAATATTTCCAAAAGTAATGAGTATTACAATAAACATGATACACAACAGAAACGACATGATAAGGAACTACACATTCCATGAAGACTATGGCGGGGAAATCTATTATAGAATGCCAGAATTTCAAACGAGATCCATAATCACAAAAGAAGAATATCCATTTTTCCCAATGGACAAAAAAACAATAAAAATAGGTAGGTAATAATGCCAAAATATCCCAATAATGATAGCGCAATTATAAATAACGATTCATACTTTGAAATAAAAGAAGCCCGTGGCATAAAAGTTTTAAAAATAAAAAGAACAAAAACGTTTGAAGGCTTGTTGGGGCATGAATTTGCAATAATGGAAGAACATGTCTGGTCTAGTACAGATAAGTTGTTCAAACTGTCCCAAAAATACTATGGAAATAGCCAGTTTTGGTGGATAATAGGTTTAGTAAACGGAAGACCGACTGATGCGCACTATTCCATTGGAGATATAGTAAATATCCCGTCGAAACCAAATCAAATTATGGAGTTGTTAAGATGACTACTCCAAAAGAGTTCATAGTACCCACAGGTTTCTTAGGTAAATTCGATGAAACAGATGAAGAATTTGTAAATTCTCTTGACAACTTTAAAAGAGTAATGATTGATGGAAATTACGATCTGACCAACACCAGCACAGATTACAAAAAGTCAACCTTTGATGATGCACTTATGATTAAAAAGTACATGAATCAATATGCTGGGAAATCTACAAGTGATGCACCGATAACCACTGGTTTTTTCAAAAAAGTCATATTATCAAAAATTAAATCCGAAGTGTCTGTATATTTGGGAACTTTAGACAGAAGTGACCCATCGCAATCGTTAATAATCACTGCAATTAGTGAGAAATTGACAAACTTCTCATCTGATGAAGAAGCTCAAAAACAACTAATGAAAGACATTGGTAGACTTAATAGCATGGATTTAAAATACATGTTCTTAGGTGGGCCAAAGCCAAGCTCTCTAAATTCGTATTCTGACTTGGGCTCATTATTCGTAGACAAGTTTGTCAAGATTAAAGACGATAGTAACGACCCTGTCTTGGCCAAAGACGTAAACGCTTTGAGCTTAGACAAAGTAAAAGAACTAAACATTGTGGCCGAATCAGAAGCAATCAGTGGAGATGGTGGCTTAGTAGACTATGACGATCTAACAGAAGAGCAACTTCTGAATATTAACCAGTGTGCCCTAATATCTAGCCTAATGAATGGATATTCCAATTTTGGACTGTATCCGATGACATGGGCAGACCCTTCTTATGGTACAAACAGAATGCCTTTTGGAGGACGAATATATCCAGTCGTTGAAAATAATACTATGTTTGATCCAAACACTCTTGTGAATATTTGCACCACCTCACGAAGAACCAAAAAATTTCTTCTTAATCCAAAAGCAAATTCTCAAAATCTTTATCACAAACTGTTTTGGGTGTACAGCGATTCTGAAACGGGAAAACTTAGAGAGACTGAAATATTTTTAAATACGAATGTAGACGACTTCAAACTAGCTGATGCTGTCAAGCTTGAACAAACAACAACAGAGAGAGCAAAAATCGTAAGACAAACAATGTCCAATGGCTATGGGTATTCAATAAAGAATGTAAAAATTGACTACAATGGTACAAACCCTTCAACAGCTGCTAAAGACGTTAAGGTTACTTTAAAGATCGAACTAGACAATCTAAAGTCAATCGACGCGGTCTGTTCCTTCGTAAAGATGGGTGGTGGTCAAGAGATTGAGTTAAAAATATACGACCTAGTTACACTACCAGCAACGCAGAACGTCGAAACAATTAACCAAGGTGGTGGCGTACTGAAGAGAGAATACTCTCCTGAATATTCTAGAATAAGGCTGAAAGTATGGTCGCTAGAAGATACAGGTGGAACCAGTTACCTTGACCCAAGCGACACAGAAGATGCGATGATAATCGATCTTGCTACAATTGACCACAAATTAACAAGATCAGATGATGCCGCAGGCAAAACATCTCTAGAAATCAATTATGCAGGATACTTCGAACAGTCGATGAAAGACCCTTATAACGATGCACTAGCCGGTGAAGAAATAATTATGAACCGCTGGGATAGAAGGAAAGATGCAAACAAACAAATATTGGACAATGGATGTTCAGATGAGCTCGCCAGAGATATGTTTCAAATTATTAACGAAACAGATAGAATTGAAGCAGAAGATAACATCAAAAAAGGATCAATTATAAAGAGAATGTTTGAAAATGGTAGAGTTTATGGATATGAGTTGGATGAAGACTTGATAAAAGAAAACGTCATTGGATCATCTCTAAGTCCAAAACAAATATATGTAACAAGTTTCAAAAAACTAGGGGCGATAAGTGCTAACGTAGCAGACGATACATATGGTCAATGGTTTAAGGATGTGTTCACTAACCTAGAAGAGAATGAAGTCGACATTCGAATATCAGAAACTGGTGAAGTGGAATACACCATTGATTCTGCTAATTTAGATAGGCACTTTTTCTATTTAGGGGACTTGATGTATGAAAGTTTGAGCTGCATATACAAAGATAAAACACCAGACATGAGAGATTTTCGAAAAAACTTAAACCTCAGATTTGTTGTCGGCACCTTTTCAGTACCAGACCCCAAAGACATAACAAAGACCACCACACTAAACCCGTTACGAATACCCGTTGACATGAAATTTTTTCTCGAATGGTTTCATGAAAGTATCATAAGCAAAGGAATGACTTCTTACCCTGTTGGCCTTTTCATAAAAGATCTAGTACAGAGATTGATAAACAAAGTTATATACGAAACATGCTTTTCCGTTTTGGCACCCGATGAAACTCCTCCACAACTAAGGGCGAATTATTTTGTCGACCACAGAAAAGATTGGTTCAAAACGAAAGCACTAAGACCTCCCAATGGTACCTGGTTTGACCCTAGAGATCCGACAGCTCAATTTAAAACATCAGGTGCTGATAATAACAATTTTCCAGATATCTTAATGACAAAGAGAGTAAACTCTCACGTTCAAGACTCTAAAAACTATTGTGTCATATATCAACAATTTCCATCATACTTTAGACAGTTGAAGTATGAAAGGGCTGGTAAATTGAAAGAAGATCCATATACAATGACAATTTATTACGGAAACAATACAAAGAATACAAATTACATATCGAATGTTTCTTTTAGTAAAACAGATTCACCTCATTTAAGAGAGGCGAGATATTTCAATAGTAATTTTGGAAGCTTGAGTTTGCTAGCAAATGTATACGACTTAAGTTTTGAAATAAAATCTCCAAAAGCAATCACTTGTTTGTATCCGGGTAATGTAATCAATTTTATCTTAACGGATTGGAGCGGAGAAACCGAACATTGGTTCCCACAAGACTTATTAGGAGAATCAGACCCACACAAGGCTGGTACTAGAGCAAACATATTGGGATTTGGCGGATACTATGTTATAAAGAGTGTAAATTATTCTTTGGAAACTAATTTGTGGAATTCTTTTAAGATATCAGTCTCCTGCAAGTTTCTTGGAACTGATGCTATTGGCGATGAATTTAGAAGAAATCCGGATGACACAAAGTTTGCATCTGAATCTCCAAAGTGTTTAGAAATTAGAAATAGTCTGATCGAAAGATTAAACACACTAGAGAAAGAGACAGGTATAGAAGGTCAGAATTACGACATGATATATTCAACGCCAAGCACAGAAGCGAGCGCAGATGCTTCCAGAGTTGCAGAAGTTTCTGATGTGTCGAGTGCACCATCTACCGACACAGCAGCTCCAATGACACCAACTGCAACTCCCGAAGTAATCCCTGTGCCGTCTTACGATACAGATAGGAGCCAATGATGAGTAGAAACTTTAATACAAACAATAAGAGTAAATCCAAAGAAAGAACCATTGGTCGAGCGAGATATGGATCCATGGCTTACGCAGAGAACAGCGGTTTGGGGCCAGCTGTTGTGAATGATCTAAATTTCTTAGAAATGGTGCACTATGGGGTCATTGATAATAAAAATAATTCTGTCATTCCAAACGAAGACTTTATTGTCCAAACACAACATGGACGTGTCTTTGACTTTGTAGCAGATTCATATTCTATAATGAGGCTAAATTTTACGACGGCAGTTCAAAAGGGTCTCGTTTCCGTGGAAGGTTCTGCTTTTTCAAATTTACGAATGGTTGATTCATACAATAATCCTAGGTTAAAATATGGAGAATATTTGGGAAACATTCTCCGTTTCTACAACAATACACACATTCCAAACATAGTTGGTATTACCAGTATAGCATCTTATGAAGACTATGTCAAGAACTTCTTTGACTTTTTATTAAAAAACACTTCAGACAATCCTATAACCCTGACAAGATGGATGACATCAAACAAATCTAGAGTGTTAGACACTGGTCTTTCTTTCTCTTACAAGGATATGGAATATGATGCCGATCAACAGAAGGTAAATCAAATTATAGATCATCCTTCATTTGATTATTTTAAGAATCTTTGTGTTAATATGGGCTTCTCAATATTGCATAATAATCCAAATTTACTTTTATTTGATATTAGTTCTCCTGCTACAAGATCTATTAGGCAATCATATGGATTATATAATTTAACTACTTTATTCAATAATAGATATATAAAAACATATACTATAGATAATAATATCTTATATACTAATATTAATATATATTATAATAAATATGTCCAGAAAAACTCCCAAACCAAAGTTGTCTCGGTGCAATGCGGAAAGACTGTTTCTGAATATATTATACTTAAGCCAGTAGCGAACAATGTTAGACCTTACTCTGATTTAAAAGAGCTTGACTTGTACAGTAAAATAAGAAATGCTGAAGAAGGACGCCCATTCTCAGAGACGAAACTCAAAGATATATATAAAAAATCAAAATACTTTCTAAAAAAACTTGACAAAGCAGAGGCAATAGGTTATATTAATAGTGTGTATCGTAATCAGGTCTGGAATAAAGATAATGGTTATCATGATGCAAAAGCCAAATTTGAAAATAAGACAAAGACGCAATCTCAACAAAAACAAGTTGGGGCTAGTTCTCGTAGAGGTGGTAGTCAGTCTTACTAAAGTGGAGGACAAATGCTATTTCAATTGATGGACAGTAAGGCCGATTGTGCTGGGACTTATCTCAGTGGCCAATTCGTTTGGGACAAAATACCTGAAGGAATTTCACAAACATGGTCATACTCTGACCACCTGTTTGGCAGACAGATTGAATATGCCAATTTAATGGTGTCTGGGAGGTCGATAGACGACGTTTGCCCTGATCACCTAGTAGAACGCTGGCAATCAGTTAAAGCGTTGCTGAAAGCTCATTTCAAGGCTTTCTCAACATCCAAGATTGACCTAGGTGACGTTTGCTTTTACGATGTTGTGCCTCAGAAGCACTTACGACATTACTTTGAAGCGAAGAACGAAATCACCAAATGGGTTTTCGAAAATGTTGAACAGCCTGCAAACTATAACTTCTTAAAACGGGTACAGGCATCCGTGAAGGAACTGAGCAAACACCCAGTAAACCTAAATTCATTCGCTGTATATATTTCTTCAGCAGATGATCTGAAAGCAAAACATCTTTACGAACAGTTTGGAGATACTAGGCCAAATGTAGACTTCAATATCTTTGGAACCATCACTGGAAGATTGACAACGAGAAAAAATTCTTTTCCAATCTTAAACCTGAAGAAGGAATTGAAGAAGCACGTTAGACCAAACAATGATGTGTTCCTTGAGCTAGACTTCAATGCTGCTGAGGTACGAACGATGCTAGCACTACAGAATCACATTCAACCTGAAGGAGACATACATGAATGGAACATCGAAAACGTTTTTGAACAAGAGCTTAGCCGAGAAGAAGCTAAAACAAAACTATTTGCTTGGCTCTACAACCCAGATTCCAAAACTATACAATCAGATTTCTACGACAGAGAAAACTTGTTGGAAGAATATTATGACGGAGAGCAAATCAAAACA
>Ga0098049_1000107_pt1 | contig 30498 bp, 22 predicted proteins | sample 13BtaG_FD_92582 | JGI IMG/M metagenome (GOLD analysis project Ga0098049, IMG submission 92582) | Marine viral communities from the Subarctic Pacific Ocean - 13B_ETSP_OMZ_AT15268_CsCl metaG | ecosystem: Environmental > Aquatic > Marine > Oceanic | place: Subarctic Pacific Ocean | collected...
ATAATATATATGCCAAAACGCAAAAAAATAAATAAGGAAGAATGTAACGAAATAGCTGAGGCTATTAAACCTTTAGGGAAAATTAAAATAAAATTAAAGCAGTTTGATTTTAGCGAAAAACAAAAAGAATTATTAAACATAATTTTTGATAAAAAAACGAAGGTCGTCTTTCTTAGTGGCCCGGCAGGGACAAGTAAAACTTTTATGGCTATATATTCTGCCCTTCAACTATTTAACATGGATAACAAATACAGCCTAAGTTATATTAGGACTATTATCGAAAGTGCGGATAGAGGAATGGGCGCATTGCCTGGAAATATAGACGAGAAGTTTTGTCCTTTTATGATGCCTCTGCAGGATAAATTAAACGAATTGACTTCCAATGAGGACACTCAATTTCTTATTGACCAGAAGATTTTATCCGCCATCCCAATAAATTACCTTAGAGGAGCTAGCTTGAGAGATCAAATCGTAATCGCGGATGAAAGTCAAAACTTTAGCGTAAAGGAGTTAATTACTTTAATCACAAGAATAGGAGAAAACACAAAAATGATAATATGCGGCGATACTATGCAAAGTGATATAAGTGGAAGAAGTGGATTTAAATATATTAAAGATATATTCGACGACGAAGATAGCGCGAAACAAGGAATACATAACTTTGAATTTGATTATAAAGATATAAAAAGAAGCGAAATATTAAAATATATAATTAAAAAACTGGAAAATAGTAATTAAATAAAAAATTATGAAAAGAAATAGAACATTTTTACCTGAATTTAAAGTTGACTTGGTCGTTTCTGAGTTATCTCAGGTGGTGGATTGGGGTTTAAAACAAATGAACGTACCTGACACCTGGAAAGTAACTCAAGGGGAGGATATAGTTTGCATGGTCATAGATACTGGGCATCCTATTCACTCTGACTTGCAGGATAATTTAATATTAGGTAAGAACTTCATAAAAGGAGAAACAATTTACGATAAAAACGGACATCAAACTCATTGCTCAGGCATTATTTGCGCAAAGAATAATGATTTTGGAATGGTTGGAGTCGCTCCAAAGTCCCAGTGTATTTCTGCGAAAGCCTTATCTAATTCCGGCTCAGGTTCATATCAAGGCTTAGCGGAAGCCTTAGATTATGCAATAGAAAAAAAGCCTGATGTGATATCAATGAGTTTGGGCGGGCCTAATTCTTCTCCAGCGCTAGAATCTAGAATAAAGAAGCTTTACGACATGAATATTCCTATTGTTTGCGCAGCTGGAAACTCTGGTCAAGGAGGCGTGAATTGGCCTGCGGCATACAAGGAAACTATTGCCGTTGCTGCCTTTGATAAAAATGGTAAAGTTGCTAATTTTTCATCAAAGGGTGAGATGGTTGAATGGGCTGCCCCTGGAGTCGGAATATACAGCGCTTACTTAAATAATGCCTACGCTTCGCTAAGCGGGACATCAATGGCCTGTCCTTTTATAGCTGGAGTTATATGTTTAATGCTTGCCAAACATAAAAAACAAGAAAGAGAAACTGGAAAAAATGACTGCAAGACTGTAGAGCAAATTAGAGAGCATTTATTGAAGTATACTCAAGACAAGGGGGAAGTGGGAAGAGATAAGAGTTGGGGATACGGAGTGATAGACGTAAAAAAATTAATTCTTGATGGGGGCGAGGAAGCTCCAAAACCAAAGCCTAAGCCAGAGCCTGAACCAGAGCCTGAACCAGAGCCTAAGCCAGAGCCTAAGCCAGAGCCTAAGCCAGAGCCTAAGCCAGAACCAGAGCCAGACATTCCTCATCCTTACCCGGAGCCTAGTCCAAGGAAGGAATCAAAAAGAAATTTGTATTTATGGGTTGGGCTGGCTCTATTGATTGTGTCGGCATCTTTGTTTTACATTTTTTATGCAAAGCCTTTTTCTAAAGAAGAATTATATATTCCTTATATAGATGAAAATGGAAATGTAGATTTTGATAAAAAACTCGAATATGAACTGTGGGAAGATGGGGTATGGCGAGAGAAGGAGAAATAGTTAGCTTTAATTCTAAAGAAGGAGTTAAATCGGGGCTTATATTAAAAATATATAAACAAATAGGCTTTGAGGATCATGGTTCAGAAATGGCGGTAATAAAAGTTAAAGATGAAGGTTTAAATAGTTTAAAATCAGTAATTTCTGTAAAAGTAGAAAATATTATTGAATAATATATTAATATATATATTATATGATTAAATATGGAAACAATAATTGCTTCAATAATAACATGCTTAACTACTCTTACAATAGCATATATTCATAGACGAAGACATTTCAAAAAAAGAGATGTAATGATTGATGAATTGCAAACTAAATTAAACATAACCGAATCTAACGTAATAATAATATCTAAAGAAGAGGATATTCCAAGGAGATTATTAAAAACAAAAGGAAGCTCTGAAAGCGGCGGAGATATTCCAATAACTAAAATATTAATAATAAAATGAGCTTTAAATACTGTAGTCAATGTGGAAGTAAAAATGAATATTTAGCGATAGAGCCTAAGTTTTGCAGTTCATGCGGAGCGAGTCTTTCTTCTGGTCTATCTGAGTCGAAATCTTTGAAGCCGGCAAGTTTTAGTCAGAAAAAGGCTAAGGTATTGAACGAAGATGAAACTGACTCTTCTTTCGTTCCTAGCATATCGAGATTACAATACGATGTAGCACCTTTTGAGCAAAAAACCTTCAAAGTCGAAGACTTATTGAAGATAAACAATAATGAGCAGCCAGAAGAAGAGGGGTAGGCCCAAAAAAATAAAATTTGAGGATAAAATTGAAGAAATTCAAGAAAATATCGAAAAAAGAAGAGGAAAATGGTTTTTAAAGGCTATAAACTGGATTAGCTGGGAGGATGTTTCCCAAATTATACTGGCTCATATTCATAAAAAATGGCACCAGTGGGACCAAAAAAGACCTTTAGCTCCGTGGTTGAATAGAATCATATCTAATCAAATTAAAAATACATTAAGAAATCATTATACAAATTTTATTAGACCCTGCGTTCAGTGCCCATTTAATATTTCCGGATCTATAAGTCAAGTAGATAAAGAAAACTTATGTTCCTGGACTAAATCTGGACAGCAAGACAATCTTTGCCCGCTATTTAAAAAATGGGACTCTTCGAAAAAGTATTGTCAAGGTATAAATATGGCTGGAAATGTAGATGATTTTGTTAATCAGCGAGACAGAGGAGCACAATCTTTTGATATTGATAAATCTAAGGATAAGTTAAATACCCACATGAAGAAAAGATTAAATGAAAAGCAATATAAAATATATTATATGATATTTATGAAGGGCATGAAACCTGAAATTGTTGCTGAAAAAATGGGATATAAGAGTAATGAGAAAGGTAGAAGGGCGGGATACAAACAAATAAAAAATTTTGAAACATTATTTAAAAAATTAGCTAAAAAAATAATAGAAGAGGAAGATATAACATGAACTTAAGCGAAGAGCAAAAAGAGGAAATCAGGAAAAGGCAGTCAGAGATATCGGACTTAATTCTGCTTACTAGGGCAGTTTTTAATGATGACTCTTTAGATGGAAGAACAAAAGAGGGTAGGGCGGTAAGACAGTTTCTTGTTCAGGAAAAATTAGATTTCTCCACAACAAAAAAAGAGAAAAAGGAGAAAATTCAGTTTTCGGAAGAGCAAGAGGAGTTTATAATTAACCACGCCAGGGATGGGGGTTCGGCTTATGATATTGCTAAAATACTTTTTCCAGAGGTAAACATAAGCAATCTCAGCAAAGAGGTTATAGATGTTGCTGAATACATTAGAAATACTGATATCAGTTTACTGCGAGATAGCGAAACTGGATTAGTGAAGGAGTATTTCGCGCCTAAAACTAGAACGAAAATGGTTAAAAAGATAAATTTATATTGCCACGAGGAAATAAATGAAGAAAAGATGACTCGAGAGTATATGGATAACGCTGATAGCTGCATTAAGTTTTTGGGCGCACCCCGCTTTATTCAGGTTATTAATACCTACAGCGCTATGGATGATAGAAATTTATTCGAAGCAGAATATATAAGATCAGTATGGGATAAGCCAGATTTAACTAGTGATGAATTAAATTTATATATTAATGTTTGTATGGATTATATACATTTAAAAAATATAAGTAAAGCTATAGATAAATTAAATAGAATGTTTGAGGAGTGTGAAGACCAGAGAGATATGACCGTAAGACTAGCTGAGTTATTAAAAACAAAGAGTGAGGAATATAATCAATGCGAAAAAAGACAAGAAGCATTGATAGCTAGATTAAATGGAGATAGAAAAGAAAGAATAAAAAATAAACATAAAGATAATGCATCAATAATATCTTTAGTTAAATTATTCCAAAATGAAGAAGATAGAAAAAGAATGGTTGATATAGCTAATAAACAAAATCTATTAGTACTTGACGAAGCTAATAATATAGAAAGCATGGGAGCATGGAAGGCCAGAGTGCTAGGAATATCAAAAAACGATGCAATATAAGGGTGTAAAAGTTTCGCGGCATTAAATATTTCTTATTGTTAACAACAACTAGAAATAGATGAATAAATTATGCTTAATAAAAAGTAATAATAAAAATTGCTTCTTAAAATGATAAACGAAGAGATTCCAGATACAACCTGCAGGGTTTGCGGAAAGAAGTTTGATTCAGAGCGGTCATTGCATGCTCATATAAAGGCCCACAATATCTTTGTTATGGATTACTATACTACGTTCTACCCTCGAAGTAATCTACTCACAGGAGAGCCCATAGCATTCAAAAATAAGAAACAATATTTTTCTTCTTATTTTTCTAATAGGTCTGAAATTAGGAAATGGCTAGAAACGGTAGATAAGGATGTAGCTAAGAATATATTATATAAAATGTTAAAAGATAAGATTGAAGAAAAGAATATGTTATACGCTCCTTCTCATTTAGAATTAAAATTATATAATTTACCATCTATTGATATGTATAAAGAATTCTTTGGTTCATATAATGAAGTCTGCTCCAGACTTCATGTTGAGCCAGTATATAATAATATTATTAAAAACAAATTTTTAATGTTCGATAAAAATTTATATGAAATGGAGATTTTGATAGATACTAGAGAGCAACAACCACTATCATTTAAAAACAGCAAAAAACATAAGTTAGATTATGGAGATTATACTTTATCTGGAGATAATTATACAAATACTTACGTAGACAGGAAGAGCGAGCAAGACTTTAAGTCTACAATGACGGTGGGATTCTCTAGATTTAAAAAAGAAATTCAAAGAAGTATTGATTTCGACTCATATTTATATATAATAATAGAGTCCTCCCTGCAAAAAGTGATTAAAAACAACCCAAAAGCTTACCACGAATCTAATTTAAAATTTATATGGCATAGAATGAGAGAAATTACCCATGAATTTCCAAGGAAATGTCAATTCGTATTTTCTGGAGGGCGAAGCAGGTCTCAAAAACTAATCCCAAAGCTCTTAAAAGCTGGGAAGGAGTTGTGGAGTTCTGATATCCAATATTATGTTGATTCTGGAAAATTAAAATGACTTGGGAAGAAGACAATCAAAAAAGAATTAAGAAAAACTACAGCATTAATGAACTGCTGGGCTCAAAAGAGGGTTATCTAGAAGAAAAAGAGGCTAAACTGCTTTTGTACGAATTTCTTAGAGAGAATATAACTTTTTCTGCAAATTTAATAGGAGGGGTTGACCTTTTTCCATTTCAACATATGGCAATTAAGGCTATGTTTGAAAGCGACTACTTTCTCGGTATATGGTCTCGAGGAATGTCTAAATCTTGGACTACTGGAATTTTTGCGTTTATGGACGCTTTACTTAATCAGGGAGTTGATATAGGCATACTTTCTAAATCTTTCAGGCAATCTAAAATGATTTTTAAGAAAATAGAAGATATACTTTCTAAGCCTGAGGCCGCATACTTATCTCAATGTGTAAAAAGAATTTCAAAAGCTAATGATGAATGGGTTATGGAGATTGGCGATAGCTCTATAAGGGCTTTACCTCTTGGAGATGGATCCAAGTTGAGGGGTTTTAGATTTCATAGAATAATAATTGATGAGATGTTGCTGATGCCCGAAAGAATTTATAATGAAGTTGTGGTGCCCTTCCTGTCTGTAGTTCAAAATCCAAAAGAGAGAGAAACCTTGTATAATATGGAAACCGAACTGATAAATCAGGGTAAAATGACAGAAGAAGAGAGGTTCGTCTGGAGAAATAATAAATTAATTATGTTATCATCCGCTTCTTATAAGTTCGAATATTTGTACAAACTTTATGAGAATTTTGAACATTTAATTCAAGGAAAGCAGGATGCAAAAAACGCTTCTAGAGTTATTATGCACTTCTCTTACGATTGTGCTCCTAAACAGCTTTTCGATCAAAATTTAATAGATCAAGCAAAGTCAACGATGAGTCAAAGTCAATACGATAGGGAGTTTGGGGCCGTCTTCACGGATGATAGCTCTGGTTATTTTAAAATATCGAAAATGGCTGAATGCACCATTAAAGAAGGGGACTTCCCAAGTGTTGAGGTTAAGGGTGAGCCTGGTAGAGAGTATATATTATCTTTCGACCCAAGTTGGGCGGAAAATGAAGGTTCTGATGATTTTGCAATGCAAGTTTTTAAGTTGGACGCGGATAGTCAAGAAAAATCAACCTTAGTTCATGTTTATGCCATGGCTGGAGAGAACTTAAGGAATCATATGAATTATTTCAACTATTTGTTAAATAATTTTAATATTGTAGCTATAGTAGGAGATTATAATGGGGGAGTACAATTTACAAACGCTTTCATGGAAAGTGAAATGTATAAACAATCTTCAGCAAAAATAAATATAATTCAAACAGAGTTCGATAATACAGAGGAATATCAGAAATCATTAAGAGCTGCCAAGAGAGAATTTTCCAAAGAAGGGATTCCCTGCTGTCTTAGAAAGCCAACCTCAAGTTGGATCAGAAGAGCGAATGAGTTATTGCAAGCTAGCTTTGACCATAAAAAAATAAAATTTGCATCTCAGGCTATAGATGAAGCTTACCAATCTCAGAGAAAGAAAAAAATACCAATTAAAGATTTAAAATTTTTAAGTAACGCCGAGGAAGTTTTAAAGCAGTCGGATGGAGCTAAAATGATAGACCTAGTTGAGCATTTGCATGACATGATGGACTACACTAAGGGGCAATGCGCCTTAATAGAGGTAAAAACTTCTCCGCAGGGCACTCAGACATTTGACTTGCCTTTAACTTTAAAAAGAACATCTGGACCCGGAAAGGCTAGAAAAGACTGTTATTCTGCATTGGTTTTAGGTGTATGGATGATTAAAACTTTTTCTGACGTCAATTCTCAAAAAGAAGAAGTTTTTAATTCTTTTGTCCCTATGTTTATTAAATAAAAGCAAAGTAACTTTTAAAAGTGACTTTTAGAATCTTGTGTGTATTAACATCTATAACAAATGAAAAAGAAAAGACCATACCGTAAAAAATCTCCCTATTGGAGTAACTTGTCAAAAGCTGTAAAAACGGGGCCAGACTCTTTTGAGGTTCCCTTTGTAGAGCCTGTATCTTGCGGGGAGAATTATTACGAGTATTCATCTGCGGCGTCTTGCCCAGCGGGAACAACTTCTAGAGATTCCGGATCGAGTTCTTCCCCTCGAAGGTCAAACAGAGCTCATCTCCCAACAAAGCAAAATAAGTATTCAAATATTAAACATTCCAGCTTACCCTATAAGGTATCAGCAGATGGGGTTGATTGTAGGGAGTCTATAGAGTTGTGTCAAAAAGCTTATGCAAATATACCCATATTTAGGAACGCTATAGATGTAATGTCTGAATTTTCAAACTCAGAAATTCACCTAGAAGGAGGCACTGAAACTTCTAGAACTTTTATATATAAGTGGTTTGAGAAAATTAACCTATGGAAATTAAAAGATCAATTTTTTAGAGAATATTATAGGTCTGGAAATATATTTCTTTATCGAGTGGATGGAGATTTCAATAATCAAGATTTTAAAAATTTAAATAAAATTTACGGATCAAAAGAATACTTAAACCCAGGAAAGATTCCAATAAGGTATATTTTATTAAACCCCTATGATATAGTGTCAACGAGTAGCACCTCCTTTGATAAAGGAGTTTATAAAAAGATTTTATCTGAATATGAACTAGAAAGACTTAGAAACCCGAAGACAGAAGAAGATCAAAATGTTTTTGATGCTTTACCTAAAGAAGCGAAAGAAGCCGTAAAGAAGGGGTCTTTTTCAAATGTAGGCCTAAAGGTTGAGTTAGATCCAGATAGGTTAGTTTATTCTTTTTACAAGAAACAGGATTATGAACCTTTTGCTATCCCTTTTGGGTTTCCGGTCTTGGATGACTTGAATTGGAAAATAGAACTTAAAAAAATTGATCAAGCAATAAGTAGAACTATAGAAAATGTAGTCTTGTTGATTACTATGGGCGCCGAGCCCGACAAGGGAGGGATAAACCCCCACAGTTTAGGGGCAATGCAATGTTTATTTCAAAATGAAAGTGTTGGTCGAGTTCTTGTTAGCGATTATACAACTAAAGCTGATTTTATTATTCCTGATATAAATAAAATTCTTGGACCTAATAAATATGAAATAGTGAACCAAGATATTAGGGAGGGGCTTCAAAATATTATCGTAGGGAAAGAAAATTATTCCAGCACCCAGATAAAGGCACAGATTTTTCTAGAGAGATTAAAAGAAGCTAGAAATTGTTTTATAAATGATTTTATGATGCCTCAAATAAAAACTGTCTGCAAGGCTTTAGGCTTTAGGAAGTACCCAACTTTAAAATTTCAAGAAATAGATATTAAAGACGAGGTTCAGTTTCAAAGGATAATTACTAGGCTTTTGGAAATAGGGGTCATATCTCCAGAGCAAGGGATGAAATCAATCAGGACTGGGCTTTTTCCGAATCCAGAATCTTTAGAGGAAGCTCAGAAAGAATACTCTCAACAAAGATCTGAGGGTTTATATAACCCCCTTGTAGGAGGTGTTCCAGCTGTAGAGGCTCCCGGAAGTGAAGAGGATAGAAAACTAAAAGAAGAGCAGATTAAAAAAAGCTCCAAAAATGTTAACGTTAATAATCAAAATTTAAATAAAAAAAACACTCCCAATCAGACAGGTAGACCCTTGGGGGCCAAGGCTAACGAAAAATTTTCAAGAAAGAATATTCAGTCGGTAGTTTATCAAATAGAAAGCTTAAGGACTTCTATAGCAAAGCAAGTAAGATCAAAGTTTTCCGTAAAAAGGTTAAATAAAACCCAAGAGAGTATTATAGATAGCTTATTAGAGTCTATAGTATGCAGTAAGAAAAAAGAAGTCTGGGAGGAAACCGCTAAAGCTTGCATTTCAGACTCAGAAAAAATGTCTGAATTGACTTGTTTGGAGGATATCATTGATATTTCTGCAGAGCACCAACTATCAGAATATCCATCAGCGATCCTATATCATAGTAACAATATAAAATAATTTTATAATTTATTGAATTTCTCGTGTATTAACGTCTAATGAATATAGAATTAGATTTCTCCGAACAGATAAAATCTCACGAACTTTTTTGCGAATGCGAAGAAGGTATAGAAAGCTTAATAAGTCAAGAGTCTTGGGCTGAGGAAAAAAATAAAGGAAAAAAATTAAACAAACCCTTTAGAACTCCCTCCGGCCCAAAGAAGTTCTCTGTTTACGTTAAAAACGAAAAAGGAAACATTGTTAAAGTAAATTTTGGAGACCCAAAGATGTCTATAAAAAGAGATAATCCAGAAAGAAGAAAGTCTTTTAGGGCTAGACACAACTGCGATGATCCAGGACCGAAAACGAAAGCTAGATACTGGTCGTGTAGACAGTGGAGAGCAGGCTCTAAAGTTGAAGGCTCTTTAGAGGATTTGCCCGCAGAAGAGCTTGAGTCTATAATATTAGAAGAGCTTGACGAATCTGAAGCAAAAGGTCTTTGGGATAATATTAGAAACAAAAAAAAGAGAATGGGAAAGAATTATAAACCTGCAAAAAAAGGTTCAAAAAATAGACCTTCAGCAAAAGCCTGGAAGGAAGCTCAGAAATGAATTACAAATATAAAGCTAATTTTTCAAACCCAATTGAACGATCTGATATTTTAAATTCTAATTTTCAATTAAATTCAATAGCATCTTTAGATAATTTAAGCGAATTAATAGACGAAGATATTGATTTCGAGAAAAATATAGACTTGCTTGGAGTAGCTTTTAATGCCGCATTAATAAACGTATTTAACAGAAATGGGGATGGCATTGATACGGCTACCGCAGAAAAAATAAAACAATACTTTATTCATAAGCCTACAAATATCGAACATGATAAGAAAAAAGTTGTGGGACATATAATATCTTCCGCAATATCAAAAGTCTCAAGTAATGAAATTATTAAAAATGTTGACATCGATAGCAAGGAGCCTATGAATTTATCGTTAGGGGCTGTTATTTATTCAGCAGCTAATAGAGACTTCTCTAAACTTGCTGAAGAGTCCGTTATCCCTGAGAGCGATAAGTATATGAAAGTTTCTGCCAGCTGGGAGCTCGGGTTTAACGACTATTTTATTGCAGTTGGAAGCAGAAATTTAATGGATGCAGAAATAATAAAAGAAGAAAAACATATAAAAGAATTATCTAAATATTTACAATGTTTTGATGGAGAAGGAAAACTCAATGATGGGTCCGAAATATATAGGTTGGTCGCCGGAGAAGTTTACCCTCTAGGCATAGGCTACACCGCTAATCCAGCCGCAAACGTGAAAGGAATACACATCAGAGAGGATAAAAAAAAAGATGAAGAAATCTCCGCAAATAGACCGTTAAAAACGGTCTCAAAAATTAAGAGTGATTGCAGTGAAAATAAAAAAAATAAAAAAAATATTTCACAAACGGACAATTTAGATGTAATAGATTCTATAACAAAAATTTCACATATGGAAAAAAATATTTTACTAGAAGATTTCAAAACAATTCTTGACGAAAAGATCCCGGATCATGGGTTCAGTCAAGAAACCGTAGCTAACGTTGGGCGTGTCATTGGGGACGCAATTAAATCAAAAAGCGACCAATACGAAAAAGAGCTTTCTGAATTAGAGGACCAAAAAGTTAAAATTTCAGAAGCTGAAATTAAAATGCAATCAGACGTTGAGGAATTAAAGTCTGAGTTAGAATCCTCTCAAGCTGAGATTGAATCTTTAAAAGGAGAAATCGAATCTAGAAAAAAAGAAGATGCGTTTAATTCTAGAATGGAATCAATTAGCTCTGAATACGATCTTAGTAAGGAAGACTCGAAGCTTCTTGCGTCAGAGATTAAAAGCGTGGGACTTAGCGATCAAGAGTTTGAAGACTATAAGTCTAAGCTTGAAGTAATGTGGGCTCACAAAAACAAGGAGTATATTAAAACCCAAGAAGAAGCTTTTGAAAAAAGAGTTCAAGATGAAATATTAAAAATTAGCCAATCTCAAAAATCAGAAATTGAATCTCAACCTTTAGAAACCTCGGAAGCTTCTACAGTTTCTGAAGAAGATACTATAGAGCAAGCTCTCGACCAAGTTGAAGAAAATTCTGAAAACATCTCAAATAACAACTCAAACTTAAACACCGAAGAAGATGGAATTAGAGAAAAATTCGCAAAAGCTTTTTCAAAAGAAAATCTAACAATCAAAATTTAATAAAATGCATAAATTACTACCATTCAGACAATACGACGAGAAAGACGTCCTTAACTTATTCAAGCTTGAGCTTGGATCCACTGCTTTAACGTCGCTAGTTCCTGGAGGCACAGCCTCTGGAGGTTTTACTGCAAAAGAATTCTGGAGCGGCACTGCAGTTGGCCCAGCATCCTCTAATAATATGACAGATGCCGATCCTGGTGGACAGCACGGCACATCTCCAATTAGCGCCCCTTATTTAGGTGCAATCGGATCAGGGAACCAGGGGCATGCTTCTCAATACGGATCAATTTACCCAGAAGCTCCTATGTCAGTAGAAGCCATTGTAAACTCCTCAAGAGATACTATTATGGGTTTAACTATTAAACCTACATTAGCTTACGATGAAAATGGTGAGAAATTACTTTACTACAACCAAAAGAAAGACGAGCTTCAATGTTCTACACCTGGAGAAACTGTTCCTGTTGTAGCTAGAGGAGTTTTTGCTGTAACTGCAGATTTTCTTGCTAACGCCGCAACTGCTGCGGTAGGAGACAGTATAGTTCCTGGAGCTGCAGGCGTGTTTACTTCGGTAGCTACTACTTCTTCTGGAACTGTAAACGCTGGAATGATATTAGCTGTAGGAGATAGAAGCGGGAATGGTACAAACGATACATTCTTAATTACCTTTAACGCTAACAGAGCTCTATAATCTTAACCAAGAAAGATTTTTAAAAAAATGAATATTACACTAAAACGCACAGAAGAACAAGTTGAGCTTGTAAAAGCTATGGCTTCTAAGAATAAAAATGTAGCTTATGAAGCTCAAGCTGCAGCAGCAGAATTTATTGGCCCTGTATTATCAGAGGTTATGAATAACGCTCCTACATTGAGCAATATGTTTCAAAGCTTTCAGTTCAATGACGATGATAACCCCTCTATTCCCTTGGATCTGTATCATGATATTACAGACGCTGATTATCTAGAAGTTTATAGCCAGTCTGGACCAGGAGGATTGCCATCAAACACAGTGATTCCAACGCATAGCGAACTCAAGTTCACTACTTACAGAATGGAAACTGCCGTAGATTTCGAAAGAAGGTACGCAGCAAGATCTAGGCTCGATGTTATTAGTAAAACTTTTTCTAGGATTGCTCAAGAGTTAATGCTTAAGCAAGAGCAAACTTCAGCAAATCTTCTTCTTGGAGTTCTTGCTAATGCTTCAACTAATTCTCAAGCGCATGTAATTCCATCCGCTACTTCAAATCAATTTTTAATTGATGATGTTAATAGATTAATCACAAGAGCAAAGAGAATTAACACTGCCTGGAACGGTGGAACGCCAGTTTCCGGCTCTAGAGGTGTTACTGATCTTATTGTTTCTCCTGAAATCATGGGTGAAATTAGAGCTATGGCTTACAACCCATTGAACACAAAAGGTTCTGGCGCTGCTGGAGCAAAAGCTAATGGAGATGTTGTTCCTGGTACTGAAGAATTCAGAAACCAACTTTATAAAAACGCTGGAGTTTCTGAAATTTATGGTATTAATATTACCGAAATTAATGAAATGGGAGTTGGACAAAGATTTAACGCTGTATACGACGCATTGATTGCAGGTGGTAAACCTGGTGATGTTGGACATACTGGTACTAACTGGGGTGGAAACACCGGAGCAACTGCTGATGAAATCATTATTGGTATTGATCGCACTAAGGATTCTCTTATGAGAGCCATTTCGGTTGATTCTGATACAGGATCTGAGTTGAAGCTTGTAGCTGATGACCAATATACCGTTAGGCAGCAAAAGGTTGGATATTACGGTTCCATTGAAGAAGGAAGAATGGTTTTAGACAAAAGAGCCTTAACTGGCATCGTTGTTTAAGCTCTTCTTAAACTACCTTTACAAAAAATCCACCTCATTGGGGTGGATTTTTTTGTTCCCACAGGTATAATAATAGTGTAACACATAAATATATACAAAAAATGAAAACCAAAAAAAGTTCAACCAAAAAAAAAGAGTTAAGTGAAACGCCTTCGCAGGAAATAGAAGAAAATTTAGAGCCTGTTAAGATTACTCAATTTTCAGATGGAGAGTTAATTAAAAAAGAAGCAAGATCTCTGGAAGATATTTTAAATCCTTCTGTAGGCAAAAATCCATTCAAAACCTCCGATGAAGAAGATTTCTCGAAACAGCTTGGAGATATGACCCTTCCTGATATGCAATCTTTAGCTGTAGAGCTTGGCGTTTTTCCGTCTGGAAATAAAACTACCCTTAAAAATAAATTAAAAAAAGAATTTAATAAGAAATTCCATACTGGCAAGGGGGCAATAATTTCCCAGACTCAACCAATTCTTTCTCCAGAAGGGATGACTTTAGAGCAAAAAAAACTTTTTAATATTGGTTAAATGGGAAAACTGGATGACATTGCCGTCCAAATCTTTGAAACTGAATTTTACGATGAATTGTCTGGCACTCCGGCAAGCATACAAATCAGAAAAGATCAAATATCAGCTTGGCTGGAGACTAATATTGGACATTTAAACGTTTTACTAAATCAATCTTTTAGGGTTGACTCAAGTAATGACGTGTGCCCAGTTTTAAACGAGGAAGAAGTTGCTATTTTCATTCAACTTTATCTAGTTTATTACTATAGAAGGGAGGCTCAATCCGTACTTAAGAAATTAACTACCACCGTAATTAGCTCAACTCCAGTTATTACGAATTCGATGTCTGACTGGACGGAATTGCGAGAGGGAGACTCATCTATTAAGAGAGTTGCCTCAAATGCGTCTGCTCAACAAAAAGTACAAACATCCCAGCTTTATAAAAGTTTTTCTTTTGACGCCGCAGAGAGAATGAACCAACTTGTTCACAGATATAATATGTACAAGTCTCAACCTAGGCAGGTCTCTGGAAGGGACGCTTTAGCTACAAATTGCTCTCCGCATCCAACCCCAACCCCCTAATTCGTGGCAAACTTAATTCCACCTGGAGATAAGTCTAATTTTGATAATGTATTTGATGATATTCATGATACTTTTGCAAGAGATATAACTATATACAAAGAAACTCAAAAAGTGTTCATAGCTACAAATAACACTTATAACGCTTTATATTCTAGAGTTAGAGATGAAAAAGGTTCTAGCAAGACAGTAGAAGCGTTAACCCTGAAAGCTAGAATAGCATATGGCGGTGAATTTGGAAGGTCAAATGAAGAGAATGAAATACTTGGAATAGATGTGCCTTCAGACCACGTTAGAATAAAAATAAATCAAACTGGATTTAATTTAATTAAACAAGCCAAGGATGTCGAAATAGATGGAGAATTATTTAACGTGGTTTCTGATGCAGCAAAATCTGGGTTATTTTCTGTTAAATATTTTCATATAATTTTAAAAAGAAGGGGATAGTTTGAAAATAAGAATAAACAATCGAGCTTTAATGAAAATAGAAAACTCGCAAGTTGCTCCCATCGTAAATAAGATTCTGATTGATAAGATTAATAAAGCTGTAAAGATCGCTCACGACCAAATGATTTCTGATTTTGAATCTCACCCAGTAACAAAAGAAATAGAGAGTGGGGTTAGTGGATGGAATCAGAGTGGGACATTATCTGGATATGGAAATTTATACACCTTTATAGGATTCGAGGAAGGCATGGATCCTATTGCGCCAATTAGATATTTACTTGAGAAGGCCATTTCTGTAAAAATTATGCCTCCTAGTCAAAAATCTATGGTTTCGAATTTTTTGATAGAGCTCCCCTCTAAGCAAGAAATTTTTTCAGCCTCCCCAATGCCGTGGGCAGAGGGAAGAAGTTGGGCCGAAGGAATAGAGAAAGGGATTTCAGGACTTGGTTATTATTTAAACAAACTATCCTTCAAGAGTCGGTCAGAAGAAGGGATACAAGCAAAAACAAAAATAAGAAATGGAGCTTTTAAGAATACAAAATACTTATCTAATATTTTAAATGATCTTTCAAGAAACATAAGAAGGGGGGTTAAGTGAAGGTAGGATTTGACCACGAAGTTCTCTCTAGTTTTTATCTTTGGTGTGACGATAGATTGAATTTTTTTGCTGAAGCTTATCAGCCTCCAATCTCTCACACTTTTGAGTATGTAGACTCTGCCGACATTCCGATTGGTTGGAATGCTTTTTACAGTCCATATAGGCAATTTGTCTGGTCTTCAGATGTTATTGCAGTCGCCAACTCAGTTAAAATAGGAGGAGTGACAGTTCTTGATAAAGATGGAATTTTTATAGATTATAACAATGGGCGAATTTTAGTTGATACATCTAGTCGGCATGGCGCAAGCAAGACTTTGGTTATTACAGGGGACTTTGCTTATAAAACGCTAAATGTTTATATTACAGACGAAACGGAGGAAAGCGTAATATTAAATAGCGACTTTATTATATCTCCAGCAAATCAAACTTTTTTACAGCAAAATGGGGGTTTTGGAGAAAAAATTTATACCGTACCAGCAATGTTTATCACTCTAGACAATTCAACAAATGAACCTTTTGCTTTTGGTGGTATGGATCAAACAGTTTTAAATGTGAGAAGCGTTGTAGTTGCAGATTCAAATTACACCCTGGATGGCGCATTATCTATTTTTAGGGACTCAGCCAGAACGAACTTTCCTTTAATTGATTTTAATAATTTTCCTTTTGGAGAATTCAATCATATTAAAAATCCACCTTATAAATACAAAGATTTAATTACAGCTTCTTCTTCTGATTGTTTTGTGGATGAAGTAAAAGCTTCCAAGCTAACAGATAGGTCTAGAGAGAGAATAACGGGATCAAAGGATTATAAAATAGGGTTTCTAGACTTTAAGATTTCAAAAGCAAGATCTCCTAGGCAAATTTTTACAAGATAAAATTTCCCATTCTAAGATTTTTGCTGTAAATAATAATACAACACTTTTTTAAAAAAATTATGGCAAGAGATAGAATTATATACCAAAGCGAAAACCTTTTTACAAGTAAAATAGGTTCAACCGGCACGGCGGCTAATTTCAAGGAAATTAATCGCGTTCAAGACATTAGTTACAACCTGGAGGTCTCAAGGACCGACGTCAATGAATTTGGCCAGCTTGCAGCTATATCAAGAGAAGTTACTGAACCACCCACAGTTTCTTTAGACTTTTCTTATTTAGTTACCGATGGAACGCAAGAAGGTAATTTAGGTTTTGACATAAATACTGGAGCGCTTCCTAATGCTACTGCAGTTCCAATGACAAAAAGTATGCTTGATCCCACCTCAACGACTTCCTCTCATGGCGCAAATGCAGATGAACTTAATTACTATATTGTAACAACCAAAGAAGGAAATGACCTTCATCACAATACAAAAGTCGTAGGGCATGCTGATAGTGGGTGTATAGCCGTAGGAAACGGATTTATTACTAGTTACTCTTTATCTGGTGCGGTAGGAGATTTTGTTTCTGCAAGTGTTTCTGTTGAGGGTTCAAATATTTTATTTAAAGATGACCTTTCGGATGCTGCTGGTTTTGATAATCCAGCTATCGATACAAGCTCTTCAACTGGATCAAAGCTGTCAAACAAGGTGGTTATGACAGGTGTCACTTCTAGCGATGGGAACATTCAAGTAGGCGGTACAGAAATTGCTGCTATTAGACCTGGCGATGTAACTATTGATTTTGACGCAAGTGGATATTTTTCCGCAAAATCAGGAGCTAAGCCCGCTGGAGGTTTAAATGTTGGGGGGCCGGTATTGCCTGGAGCTGGATTTGGTCCTGGAACAAAAACTCCAATACATCTTCAAAACTTCTCTTTGGACGTTCCTGTAGGAAGAACTCCTATGACTAGACTTGGAAATCACTTTCCGTTTGCCAGAAAGATCGACTTCCCTGTAAGTATGTCTCTTTCTGTGTCTGCCTTAATGACTGATATTACTGATGGAGATCTTTCTGATCTAATTTGTAATGCCGAACAAAAGAGGGATATTGCAATCAAGATGACAGACCGATGCGGAAGCAATCATGCTATCACTTATGTCATGAGAAATGCCATTCTTGATACTGAGTCGTTCTCTTCATCAATTGGAGACAATAAAACTGTTGATCTTACTTTCTCCGCTCAAGTTGGGGGAGCAAATGATACAGACAACGGAATCTTTGCATTTTCCGAGGCGACTAACAGGCCAACATCAGCATTTGATACTCCCACTAAGACTCCTTAGTAGGTTTTTAATCTTGCAAAAAAACCCTCAGGTTTCCCATCTGAGGGTTTTTTGTGTATTCACACATAAGGTAAAAGGAAACAAATGAAAAAGAGTAAGGAAAAAGAAATTTTAGAATTTCAAATATATAGACTAGTGACAGCTCTCTATAAGGACTTCTTGGATAAAGTAGAAGGTCTCAGCGAAGAGCATAGAAATCAATTTGACAAGCTAAAGAAGTCAATGCCCGAAAAAGAAGATTTAATTAATCAAGCTGAATTTTTAGATAAGTCTCAATTAAACTATCTAAGAAAAAAAATACTAGATAATGGAAATGACTGCAGAAGAGAATTAATTCTTATGTTAGAAAACTTTGAAATAAACTTTAAAAAATAAAATTATATGTTATAATAATATTATAAACATTTTAACTCAGGTATAAGGTATAAAAAATGAAAATTGACGAAAAAAAAATATTGTATTCCTTCTCTATAGATATCGATAAAGAATCAGAAGAGCAGGTAGAAAAAACGAAGAAAAGAAAAAATAAAGAAACTGGAAAAATGGAATCTGTAAAAATTACAGAAACTAAAAAAATCACCAAGCCAGTAAAGTTTAATGTGGTTATAAAAAAACCTAATCGAACTCAATTAGAAGACGGAGATATGTTCTATAGTTTAGAGCTAAACAAATTTATAAAAATGGGCTTACTCACAAAAGCTATGCTAGCCAAGCAGTATGGTGCAAACGGGGGAGTCTGGACAGATAAAGAGCAAAAAATTTATGCCGATTTAATTTTCAAAATGAATCAAAAACAGATGGAAGTTCAGGCTTTTTCGGTTTTCTCAGAGAAGGGTAAATTATCTGGAAGGCAGGATGAGAAGCTTAAATCAGCAATGCAGGATTTAGCCGATATTAAGAAAGAGCTTACAGAGTATGAAATGCTTCAAAATTCCCTCTTTGATCATACCGCCGACATAAAAGCAAGAAATCGAGCTATAATGTGGTATATACTGCATTTAACTTATTTTTCGGAAGGAGATTCAAAAGAAGCTCCCCTTGAAGAAATGTTTGAAGGTTCTGATTTTTCAGAAAGATATGTTTCTTACGAAAATAAAGAAGAAGATGGTGATGAACTTTATGAGAGAATAGTAGATAAGATTTCCTCTGTAATTACTATATGGTATATAAGTGGGTCTCAGGACAGGGATAGCCTCGAAGCTTACTTGGAGGATATGAATTCAGAAAAAGAAGTTGAGAGTTTAGATGAGCAGCCTGAAGAGTTAAATGCTTAATGAAAAGTTTAAAAACTTAGAGAATATATATCATCAGATAAAAAACGGGTACTCTGAAACCTCGTTATTCGGTAAAAAAGTATTCATAAAACATGCCACAGCGGAGGACTCAGCCCTCATAGCTAAAGAAAAAGGAAAGTTCGATAAAAAGTCTAAAAAACTAGGGGTTATGAGTGAGTCTGAGCTTCTTGATTTTTTACAAAGAAATGGGTCTTGGAGCAAAGAGGAAGAGGCTTTTTCCGAAAAAACGGAAAAAGAAATATTAGGCTTGAAAAAGACTAGAGATAAAATGATATTAAAAAAGCATAAGGATGCAATTAATGATAGGATAAAAAAACTAGAAGAAGACGTAAAATCAAACAGAAAAAAAAGAGACTCTTTAGTTAGGAATACATCAGAAGAGTATTCTGAAAAAAAATCAAACGAATTTTTTATTAGAAATTCCCTATTTAAGGACGAGGACCTTAAGGAACCTTTTTTCACCTTAAGTGAATTTGAAGAATTGGAAATAGAAGAGATTTCAGAAGTTTACGCTAATTATAATAAATCTCTAGAAGGATTTTCAAATGAAAATATCAGACAAATATCTATTGAGCATTTTTTCTTTTCAATATTTAGTTTATTCGGAGAAGATGTATCAGGATTTTTCTCAAAAAGTCATTTTAATTTAAGTTTTTACCAAATTAATTTACTAAGCTTCGCAAAAATGTTTAGACATATATTTAAAGAAGAGCAAATACCCGAAGATATTAGAGATAATGCCGAAAAAATAATGGATCATTTAAGATCTGAAAGAGAGGGGCAAAAAAAGCTGAAAGAGACTAAAGAAAAACTTGAAAAATCTAGTGGGTTCGGTTTTTCAGGGGCATCTAGGGAGGAATTAACTGAAGCTGGAATAGATGTCGGCGGAGCTGAGGATATACATTCTATAGCTAGTAAGAAGGGAGGTTCTCTAAATATGGAAGATTTTATCGAGATTCATAAAAAATAAGTGTATATAGCTTAATAGGCAAAAGGCATATGAATAACGTAGTAAACATTCCAACAGGGGCAACAGGATATAGAAACAGCATTGTGTCTCAAGCTAGATCTGCTCAAAAAACAGTGAACAGGATGCAGATGAGCCCGCAGTTAAATTCAAAAGGATTTGTTCAACCTTTGGGAAAAATAACAAACTCTGCCAGTGAGTTTCAAAAATCAATGGACGCTTCTGCAGCTCGAGTTTTTGCATTTGGTGCAGCTGTAGGGGTTATTAACGGAATATCAGATTCTTTTAAAGCTTTAATTGTTTCTGCGGCTGAAGTAGAAAAATCACTTAAAGATGTTCAGGTTGTCATGGAAGCTAGTAACGCCCAAATGAAAGAGTTTGGCAAGGGTATATTTGATGTTGCAAAAAACACAGCATCGTCTTTTGATACGGTAGCTCAATCAGCTATAGAGCTAGCTAGGCAAGGTTTAAGTGCGGAAGAGACTATAAGTAGGGTTAACTCAGCTTTGGTTTTGTCAAGGTTGTCGGGGTTAGACGCGGTTAAATCAACAGAAGCTTTAACTGCGGCTATAAATTCATTCAACAAAGAAGGTGTAACTCACGAGCAAATAGTTAATAGAATGGCTAACGTAGATGCCTCGTTTGCGGTTTCTTCTGCAGACTTAGCGGAGGCAATATCCAGGGCTGGAGCAGTTGCTCAATCATCTGGAGTTTCATTTAATGAATTGGCGGCTATAGTAACCGCAGTTCAACAAAGAACTGCTAGAGGGGGCTCGGTAATTGGAAATGGTTTTAAAAGTATTTTTACAAGAATTAAAAGAAGTGGTGTTAGGGAGTCCCTTGAGGAAATAGGTGTTTCAACAAAAAAAGTAAATGGAGATTTTAGATCTTCTATTGATATATTAAAAGATTACGCAGCAGTCTACAAAAACCTTTCAGACGCTCAAAAATCTTATACATCAGAGCAAATTGCTGGAGTCTTTCAGATTCAAAACTTACAAGCATTATTGCAAGATTTAAATAGCGGATATTCCGTCTATAATAAAGCTCTAGGCGTAGCTAATAACACCACGACTCAAGCTACAGATAGAAATAAAGAACTGAATGAGACTTTATCTGCGGTTTTTACGCAAACAAGCTTGGGCGCTAAAGAATTAGCCGCTAGACTTGGGGAGCTAGCTGTATCAGACTCTTTTAAGGATATTTTAAAAGCGGTTGGCAAACTGGCAGAGTTTTTAAATAAAGCTTTAGATGAAAATCAAGGCAGCAATTTTGCCAAAAATCTTGTTAAGGGTTTTGGAAGTTTTATTACTGGACCCGGATTGGTAATAATTGGCGCTGCATTTATTAAGGTATTCGCTCTAGTTGGGAAGTTTGCAAAAGAAGCTTTTTCTGACTTACTTGGAGTAAATAGGGAAACTAAGAGGCAGCAAGGTTTGCAGTCCGCAATAGGTTCAATACTTCTAAATAATGCTGGCGTTTACAATAGAATTTTACAAGCAGGAGCAAATACTGCAAAACAAGAACAAATAATTCTTTCTGTAATAAAGGCTGAAACGGCTGAAAGAGTAAAACAAGAAGCTTTAATAAGAAAGATAGCTAGCAGCAGAAGCTTAACTGGGATAGGGGTTTCTGAAAAAGGATTTATTCCCGCTGGAAAGAATTCAAGAAAAGGTAAAAAAACTCTAGGTCTTGCGGGGGGGTTTTTGCCCGCTATAAACAGGGAGAGTTTAGACATTTCGAGAGGTGTTGGTGGGGCAAAGGGCGGAGATAAGCCTGTCGTTTTGCCCAGTCATAAGATGGGAGGGGGTAGAACAGAAAGCGTTGTAGCTCATACCGGAGAATGGATCGTCCCTAATTTTGGGGGATCCGGAGGAGACGCAATTTTTAATAGAGCCATGGCTCAATCAATAGGTTTACCGTCGGGAGCTAGGCAGATCACGGCGGCTTCAGGTTTGGTTCCTAATTTTTCAACAGGAAAATCAACAAAAAAAATCTCAAGACCCTCCCTGGAGTTAGGCTGGAGGAAAAATGGCAATTCCCAATTATCCAAAAAGACTGACTTCAATGATACGTTTTCAGCTAAGATAAACACTTTTAAACAAGCCTTGAGTTCTTCTCAGGCTAAATCTGAAGCGAAGCAAAAATACACGAAAATACTTCAACCTCAACTGGAAGACAGTAGGGGAAATAAATATAAATCTTTCTGGAAAAACAATAAATGGAACGATCATGAGAAAATAAAAAAATTAAGTTTTGAGGAAAAAAATAACTTAAAAAGATCTTACTCTATTAATAGGGAAAATTATAAAAATTTCTCCAAAGAAGGTTTCGGGCAAATGATGAAGTCAGCCCCTTATAACGGATCTAAGAAATATCTTAGAGATATTATCTCTCAAGAAGGGTATAAGGGCTCCAAGCAGCCAAGAAAATTAACTTCTAGATTTGCCGCACTTCAAAAAAACTTGTCTGGAGCTGTAGGAGAACTAAAAGGAGTTAAACATCTTGAAAAAATTGGATACAAGGAGGCTAAAATAATTCCTAAAGCTGGCAGCTTTGATTTTCAAGCTAAGGATAAAAAAGGAAAGAAGGTTCTTTTTGAAAGCAAGCAAAAAGAAAAACAAAATGTTTCTGAATTTTTAAAAAAGGGAGCCACTGAATATTTAAAAAATATTGAACTTCCAGGATTTAAGAATGGTAAAGTTGACTCAATAAATTTAAACTCAGTTAAAGTTCAGGGATCTAAGTTATTTCCTGGGGGAGTTAATGCCTTGTTGTCCAGCTCGACAAAGTTAAATAATTCCAAAATAACCCACAAAGATTATGGAGTATCTGGCGAGTCGAGATCCAAATACGAAGAGATGGTTAAGAGTATTGAAAATATTTGGAAAAACCCTTCGGTAAACAAAAAAACAAAAGAAAGTTTGGTAGATTCTTTTGAACTTTTTGCTGACCCCAAAACAAGAGTATTAAAAAGTTTTTCTTCGGGTTTTATCCCAAACTTTGACAACTCGAAGGGAGTTATGACCAGTCGGGGATATTTAAATAATAGGCAGATAGCTCTACTCAATAGAAGAGAGGGGACATACCCAACAAAATCAGATGTAAATAAAACTAGAAATAGTGACGAAAAATTATATATGAATATGTTTTCGAAAGAAGACTTGAAATTAATAAATTCCGTCGAATCAAAACATTCTAAGAATAAAATAGCAGCAGCTAAAACCAAATCTAGAGAACAAAAAAATAAAATTAAAACTATAGACGCTTCAACTCAAGCCACTATGTTGATAGCATCTAATAATGTTAGAAGGAGGATAGATACTACAGTTTCTCGAAAAGACGCTCAAGGTGTAGATAGGAAGACGAGATTGAAGTATAGAGTTGAAGGAATAAAATCAAACAAACTCAAGGATACAGAAGAAAGCCTTAGGAATAGGGTGGAAAGTTTAATGAAAAAAGAATCTTCATCCCTAGCTTCTCAGATTTCAGGGGTTAATAGTTTCTCTGGGCATAATGCGAAGATAACCCAGTTAGCTAATGCGGGTAGCGTGGGTTCTGCTGCTGGGTCTATATTTGAAACAGCCTTAAAGTCAATTAGTAATAATAAATTATTCACAAAAAATAATGCTAGATTCGATATAGCTGGATTTCCTGATAAAAAACTACAATCTCTGTTTGGATATGCAACCCCTTACGCTGATGCAAAAATAGGATATACAAAAGGGACTAAGGAGGATTTTGATTCTAAAGTTTTAGCTTTAGGGGCCGGGAAAACTAGTTTATCCAAAGCTCAAAAAGATAAAATGGCAGCAGTATCTTCTGATACTAGGTCTAAATTCGGCCCAGCTAGAAAAGGGTCTGCTAAAAGAGCTGCCTCTGGGTTTATTCCAAATTTCGCAAGAGGGATTTCTGGTCGACAGAGAGAAAAGTTAAGAAGCATGGGCATTGATCCAGCTACGGTATCCAGAAAAAAATATAGATCTATTATGTCAGATAAAAACCAAGGGCTAAGTGAGTCGAAAACGACAATATTTAAGGGTAAGTCAGATGGTTCATTTCAAAATAGAAATTCAAACTTTTCAAAAAGATTTATTATGTCGGGAGATTCTAGAGCAAAAAGAATCTCTATTTCTGCAGGATCTAAAGCTGGTGCAATAGGGGCAAACATGGCAAGCTCATCAAAAACTTCACTAGAGCAGTCTTTGGCAAGTTTAACTAAAAGAGTATCTAGGTTGGAGTCAAAACAACAACTTAATTTTTCTAAAGGGTTTATACCTAACTTTTCAAAAAAAGAACCTGCGACCTTAAACCGATTACTTAGAGATGCTGTGTCAAATAACGTAGGTGGCGTAGCAACTGAAAACGGATTATCAATAGATAAAGAAAAAAAATTAATTATTAAAAACGGCAAGCCAATAAATTTTGGAAACAAGGCTCACGTAAATCCGATAATTAATAATGAGAAAGTTTTAAGTCATATCTCAAAAAAAATAAACAACCAACTTTTTGAAGCTCAAAAATATGGAACGAAGGAAAGTATTTTACAAAAATTAGGGTTTAGCGCTGACCTAGATAAAAACAAGGCAAAAGTTGCTCAAGATGCTAGAAACATGGCTGGAGCTTTAAATGTAAGAAGGGAAGGCGGCACTAATAAAGTTGTGTCAAATGACCCTAATTTTACTTTAGGAAAAAGAGCTCCCAATGGAGAGCATACCATTGCCTTAAAAAAATCCGCAGTAGCTCAAAACATAAAACGACTAGGAGAGAGGGGTTTTTCTGGAGTGGGTCAGGCGACTGCTAATAATTTATTATCAACCCTATCCATCCAAAATACAAAAAGAGGTGGAACTAAAGGGGGCCTATCCCTAAAGAGGAGTTTTCAAACCACTTCTTTAATAGCTAAATTAATAAAAAATAGAAAAATCAAAATAGGGCAAAGATTTATAGAAACAAAAACTGCGATTTCTAAAAAAATGAGCGGTCTTATAGATGGATATAATCATAACGTAATGACTGTTAAAGAGAGGCTGGCTTTGAGAAAAGCCAACTTAAGGAGAAAAGAAGCTGTTAGAAAAGAGTCGGCCAGAATTAGAAGAGAAGAGAAAAATTTAAGAAAATTAAAAGATAAAGAAGCTAGACAGCTAGCGAGAGGTAAAAAGCTGGAAGAGAAAGAGTTAAGAAGGAAGCAGGATTTGGAGAAAAAAGCCGAAGATAGAAGAGTTAGGAAGGAAAGCATTAAGAAAATTGGAACTTGGTTTACTGATAAATCGGGAAAAGCTGTAGACATTACGAGGGGTTCGCTTGCAAGAGCAGGTCGCGGGGCATTATCTGTAGGCGGGGGCATAAGCTCAGGTATATCAGCGGTAGCTGGTGGTATAGGTTCGGGCATATTAGCGTTAGGTAGCGGTGTGTCGACTGGAGCGAGGGGTATCAAAGAGGGCTTTTTGAGAAATTTAAATTCAGTTGCCGAAAAAAAATCAAACTTAGGCCGACAGATAAAAGCTGCAGGACTTAAGAAAATTAGGTCTAGCAGGGATTTCGCAAATAAAGCTCAGGATAGGGTTGGATTGGCAGCCTCGAGGTTGTCGCCTAGATCTCTTAAGCCTAAAATAGGAGAAATTAGAGAACGTATTAAAGAGGGATCTTCAAGCGCTTTTAAGAAAGTTAGTAAAAAATTCTCTTCCATATCTCAAGGATTGGAAGAAAGATTCCCAGCGAAACAGTCTATCCAGAAAGAGTGGATTGCTTTGGCGAAAAGGTTAGATGTGAAAAATAATTTGAGTAAGGCTGGAACTTCAATAAAAAATAGATTTAATTTTAAAAGAGAAGAGTTGGGGTATAAAACTAAGAAGGCTATATCCGCAGGAGTAGCTAGAGCTAAAGAAAATATCACTTCTGGGGCTCAAAAAATAAAAGAAAATAAAAGTAAAATTTTATTAGCTGGGGCAGCAAGTTTAGCTACATTACTAAAATCTAGTTCTGTAGCGGGCGTGGGAGGTTTAGCGGGTAAGGGAGTCTTGGGAGCTAAGGTTGGAGGAGGAGTTATGGCTGGAGGAGCTTTAGGTTTACCAGCTGTTGGCGTATTAACTGCACTTGGAGTGACCACTGTAGGGGGAGGCCTTGGCCTGGCTTACTTAATAAGAAGAGTTCAGAAAAGAAAAAGGGAAGCGCAAAAGCAAAAAAAAGAAGCGAGAAATAAAACACCATCTCTTTCTGTGTCTAGCATTTTTGATAGGGACATTAGGGGATCCGAAAAACATTTGTCAAAAGTAAGCGAAACAAAACAAGAAATCAAAAACCTAAATAAACTTATAAATCAAGCTAAAGTTTTTGGGTCGGGAGAAGAATTTAGATCTGGAGGTTATCAATCAGCTAAGTTTGATGAAGCAAAGTTTAATAGAGAGGCTAGCTCCGTAAGAATTGATGGAAGAAATAGGAGAGTTGATAAAGAAAAAGGGACTAAAGGAAGGTTTTTGAATGTTCAGCCGTCTTTTTTAGATAGAAATGATCAGCTTTTTAAGGACTCCGGGTTGAGCGAGTTAAAGAAAAAAAGAGACTGGAAAAAATATCAACTTTCTATACTTGACGGAAAGTTTAATCCTGATTTGGGCGTTTCCAGTAGAACGTGGAAAGCGAACCAGAGATCTTATATGATAAAGGAGTTGGCCGAAGAATTAAATAGAAAAAAAGAGTATGCCTTTGAGAAAAGACAGAGTAATTTTTTATTAAAAAATAGAGGTTTTGGGAAAATGCAGGGAATCGTGGATTGGGCAAGTAATAAATACAACACAAGAAAGCAAAGCAGAAAAGACGCAAAGAAGCAAAGAACTTTCAGGGGTTTTAGGAAAGGTAGATTTTCATCAGGATTTATTCCAAATTTTTCGCCAAGGCATTGGAGTTTTAAAAAAAGACAAAAAGAAAGATTAAAAAGAAAAAAAAGACACGAGAAATATGATGATGACCTCCTGATGAAACAAGTGTGGCTCTCGAATAAGTTTCCAAAACTTACCAAAGGTGTTTCAGATTTTTCAAAAAGAATTAAAAGTGAAGATGGTCGGCCTGGTTTTAGTGATTTGTTTTTCTCTAAAGGTTTCATTCCAAGCTTTTCAGGTAAACCTTTAGCCGAGGCTATATCTAGAGAATCAGCAGCGTTAAAACAAAGAGGGTTGTCTCAATCTTTAATACGAATCAATCAGCATAATTCTTTAAAAAGCGTAAAAAATCCAAAAGGGTTAGCGATAACTAATAAGGTTGATGAGCCTGCGGGAATTAATCAGGGAATATCAATGTCTAAGAAATCTGGAGTCGATCCAAAAAAACATGGAATGGTGCCTAATTTTTCAAGGTCCGGATTTTTTAGGTCAAAGCCAGGCAGTAAGCCAAAAAATAAAAAAGATAAAGATGGGGACCAACCTCCTATCCCAGAAGGCGGAGGCGGTCAAATTGGACTAGCTTCAGCATTTATTGCTCCCATGGTATCGGCGCAAATAGCTGACGGAAGGCAGGAGTATGAAATGGACAGCGCATCAATCATTGGGAAAAGCGCAGCTGATTTAGCTGGATATGGAGGTCTGCTTGGGGGTATGAAGGGAGCTCTAATTGGCGGAGGAGTTGGCACGGTTTACGGGGCGAGTAAGGCTATATTTGAAGGCGACTCCAACTCATTGAAGAGTGATTTAGCTAATAAAATGGTCGAAGCACAAACAAAGATAAATAAAGAGTTTGCAAAATACAAAACCGCCGAAAATTATGCAGGCGCTCTCTCGGATTTAAGTAATGCAACTAAAGCTGGAGACGTAGCTGGCATAAAAAAAGCATCTGCGCAAATTCAGAAGGCTTTGCAAGATTTAAAAAACCCCAGCTTGGTGGCAGAGTTGAACACTGTCGGGAATGGAATGGATTCTTTTGGCGAAAAAATAAAAATACTTGGAAGCTCAATGGAGGAAGCTCAAAAGAAAACGGTATTATTAAAACAATCCGCCGATACAATGGCGGAGTTGCAACATTTAGAGGGGACGGGGGCTGGCTTTGGAACAAGGGCAATGATGGCGATTCCAGAAATTCTTTCTGGGCTTCCTGATATATTGGGGGGAAGGAAATCTGGCAGACAAATAAATGCAACAAGCCCATTTGGAGGGAAGATAACTTTAGGGGATAATCAAAACATGGATCAAGCTAGAGTTTCCATGGAAAAAATTATGCCATCAATAGTATCCGCAACAAGGTCCGATTTTGACAAGGAGGCTATGAAATTATTTAAGCAGAGTTCGCCGTTTATTATCGACCCGAAAACTGGAGGTGGGTACGAAAATTTTTCAGAATTTAAAGAGGCGGCTAGGAACAAAATAAATCAGACTCAAGCGGAAGAACAAATAATCAAGTTAGAATCAGATGCTAATTTATTAAGAACTTTGGGGGCTAGAACTGATAGGCGTGGAGAAAAAGATCAAACTCGAGTTTTAAATGACCTACTTCAATCAAATATGATAAAAGATTTGGTTAAATCAGGGGCTCAGGGAGCAGCTATAGCAAAAGGCCTGACCTCCAATCTGGCGGGAGTTTCATTTGATGAAGATTTTGATTTTTCAAAAGCTGTAAGGAGTGGAGAGCACGTATCAATGGGGTCGGGTAGTCAAGTATCATCAGATGATTACGTGCAAGATAATCAAATCGTAGCTTTGAGGCAACAAATGCTCAAAGAAATTAAGCAGATTCAGGGCAATATGAAGGTCTTAGAAGGTGCAGAGGGTGCAGCAGCGGGAATTCTTCAAGCAATGTCAAATATTGATGCAGATCTAAAAGAAGCTGTTAAAAAATCCGAAAGACTTTCTGAAACTATAAATAACTTTACAAAAAACTTTGAATTTTCTAGAGAAGTAAAAACAAAAAAAAGACAACAAACAATGTCAAATTTATCTCAAGGAGATGATATTTTATTTTCTGCGGGAATGATATCCGATGAAGAGGCTATCAGAAGAAATAAGGCCAGATCTGATTTTGAAATAAGAAAGTCTGGACAAGAGGAGTTAACTAGTAGGGTTTTAAGAACAATTTCTGAAAATGCCGACCCTAGTTCAGTAATTGATGTGGTTGGCTTACAAAAAAAGCATGATGTTCCAGTCGACAAATCTTCTGGAGGTACAATTCAAAGGCTTGAAAAAGAACAAGATCAAGAAAGAAGGCCAGAAATACAGCAGATAACAGAGCAGTTCGCTAAGTTCGCTCAATCTCAAGGAACCGCAAACATAGGGTTAAATAATATTGCCGGTTTTCTCTCTCAATTAAATACAGGTGGAAAAACTAACAACAATATACTAAATGAGGTCAAGAGACACATTAAAGAAGTTTCTGTGAATACTTTAATGAGCTTACAACAAAATAAAAAAGCTAACGAGTTGTTAAAGATGAGGGGTCATGTGGAGACTTTAAGTAAACTTGGAAGCTCTATATATAACGAAGGAACTATAAGCCAAGTTAAATCTGCCGTTGAAGGAGGAGGGCTTCAGGGTTTTGATTTTTCTGATACAACCAAGGAAGAGTTTAGTAGAGGGGATTTTAATGGCGGTTCTCTTAGTAATCATGATTCGGGACTTCGCGATAGAGCTAGAAAAGGACAAAGCCAAATGTTTTTAGAAAGTCTGTTTGGCATTGATTTGACAGGAGAAACAGGCAGAAGTAAAATGGAAAACCAAAAAAACACTGCGCTTTACAATCTAGATTTACTTAAAGATATTATCCCTGGTGATTTATTTGATAGACTAAAAGATAAGATAATGGAAGCAGCAAAAGCATTAGAGAAATTTAAAAAAACGCAATCAGAACAATATGAAAAACTTGGACTAGATCCTAACGCAATGGCGTTACAAGACGCTGCGATGAAACAGCTTGTTGTGCAAACTAATATGGCATTAACACTTAAGAGTATTGACGAGGGATTGGTAAAAAGAGATGGTACTATATTAGATGTATTTAGAGCAATTCAAAATCTTTTACCAACTAGCCCTCCAGCTACTCCAACAGCTACTCCAACAGCTACTCCGCCAGCCACTCCAACAGCTACCACGACAGCTAGTCCGCAGAATGCCCCGCCACCTGCAACGGTTACTGCCACGCGGGATAGTCGCTATTCGCTACCTGCTTATTCGCAGAACGCTCCACCATTAACATATTTAGATCCAAAAAATAATCCAAATAACCAGACTAGACCGCCGGTTAATGTTCCGAATCCATTTCTACGACCAAAACCAAGGGGCAACAGAGGTCCGGACGGAAACCCTGGCCCGGGCGGGCAACCTGGAGGATCAGAATCAGAG
>Ga0098049_1000113_pt1 | contig 29847 bp, 21 predicted proteins | sample 13BtaG_FD_92582 | JGI IMG/M metagenome (GOLD analysis project Ga0098049, IMG submission 92582) | Marine viral communities from the Subarctic Pacific Ocean - 13B_ETSP_OMZ_AT15268_CsCl metaG | ecosystem: Environmental > Aquatic > Marine > Oceanic | place: Subarctic Pacific Ocean | collected...
ATCATAGTATTGGGTGATCCCAAAACCCCCACATAAATAAACACACCAATCCCCCCTTTAATTAGGGGGTAATACCAAATCAATGAATATTGATAAACTAACCAAACTAATAGTAGAAAATCCCCATGGAAGGGGATCGACATCACGGTTCCGACTTTCTGGAGGAACACTGTGGTATAAGGATGATGCTAGTATGTTTCATCCTATCCTGTCTCATTTCCACACTTTTATAGTGAACTGGGGATGGGCGGATGCCGCAGACCACAGGCATCTAGATATGTCCTCTAGGTCGAGTAATCAACTCCGTAGTTTAGCTCAACGAACTAAACTGGCATGGCTCCAAAAGCTGGGTCAGAACGGGGGTATAGATACCCGAGAAATCGAGTTGGATGGGACCAGTAGACATCCGGCGGTAAGTATAACCATGAAGTTTTCTTACAGGAAACTCATGGCTGTAGAGAAGCCGACGGCAGTCGCGGCGAAAATGTTAACTTTGGGTAAACACCCAGAGAATGGCACAACTCGCTTAGACTGGTCAGAGCAGGCTAGTGACTACACCTATCGCTCAGGCGAGAGGGGGCTAAACCGTTCGGAGATAGATGACTATCGCCGTAACGGTGAGGACCGCTACAAGGAGTGCTTTGTTAAGCCCTTCGAAGATGCTGTAGCTTCCCTAGCTTATGGTGCTGTCCAAAAGGAGAACGCCCTAAGGGACATGTCAAACCCACTAGGTCAGATGAAGTTGTCATTAGACAACTTGTCGAGTGACTTGATGGACGAAGCACGTTCCTTAATTAAAGGGGATGGTGGCCCGTTTGCGCCACTAACCTTTGAAGAAGCTGGTGATGTGACCCCTCCGCACAACAGGAAATTCCTAAAGTTACTGAGCGAATTCAAGTCGCTTAGTAAACGGTGTTCATGGGCAAGCGAGGTTATGGAGGAGCTTACGAGCGCCCCAGACAGCGCCTGTACCAGTCTTTTGAAAATATCGACGGACACTGAATGGGAATACCGTTTTGCGCAAACCGTGGGGCATCTGACGGAGGTGCAGTTCGGCTATGAGGATTGGAGTATTAGGACTCCAAGCGTAGAGCCACGTGTTCGGAGTAGTCTGTTAGTCGTTAAGGGTCAGCCCATGACTAATGAAGGTGAGGAGGACTTAAGAAACCTCCCGCCAATGACATTCACTGAACACAACAACCGAGGATTCAGCTACTATTGGGTCCGCAAACACAAGCAGTTCTATGAAGGTATACTCAGTCAACTGGGATGCAGTCTTCCTGACCCGTTCGGGATGCCACCCCATGAGTGGAACTACCTAGAACTAGCCGCGCCATTCTTCCTTGAGGAGAATGCATAAAAACCCCCATTAAAAACCCCCATCTCTAAACCCGGGAGATTAATTCTCCCAATACCAAAGACACATAATAACCTTATGAGTACTAAAATAGACCAAAACAAAGACAACGAGATTATCACAATCACTGCGGCAGATATGCCTGCAGTAATTGAGTCTCACAGTGACCGCCTTGCGTGGTCGCTTGAACACAAAGGACACCGCCGGGGTTGCACAACCCCACTGTTCCTCGCACTTCCCGGAGTGGGTAAGTCTGAGATCAGCAGGCACGTCGCGGATTCGTTGGGAAGGAAATACTATGATGTCCGGGCAGGTAGCTACCTGCCTTCGGATGTCAGGATTCCTGCCATCAACCGCGAAGTGGGCTCCTCCTGTTACTTCGGTAACGAGGAGTTTCCCTTTGTGGAACTTCCTAGCGTGAACGCAGATGATGCTATCTGCGTTAACTGGGAAGAGTTGTTGGACGCCAGCTTGCCCATGTTCAAGATGTGCAAGCAGGCCATGAACGATAACAGTATCGGTAACCTGTTCTTCCCGGAGAATACGTTACACGTTGCTGTATCCAATGGCCTCGATCACGGCTGTATGTCTGAGCGTATGCCTCTCTCCAACGCCAATAGAATGGCTTGGTACGAGGTGAAGCCAGACTTAGCTGGGTTCCAAGAGTGGCTAGACGAAGTCGGGCTGTACCCGGAGTTGGCGGCGTTTATGCGCTCCAACAACGATGTGCCTTACGACATCGACACCAACAAGTGGGACGGTAAGTCCAACTTCGCCAGCTTCAGAACGCTGGAGGAATTCGGTAAGCTTGTTAACTCCGACCTTATGGTTGTGGAGGATGGTAAGCGTTACATGAAGCCTATAGCTTCTGACAGACTGCTTAGGGCTAAGATCAATGCGATCCTTGGTCACAAAGCAGGTATGAAGGCATACAAGTATCTGGAGTTGTATGAGGCAGTCGGTTCCATCGAGTCCTTACTTGATGATCCTGAGAACTGCATCATCCCACCGGAACTTAACAAGAAGTGGATCGTTGCCTGCAAACTGGCGGGTTACGCCAGTAAGTCAAACCTCGACGCGGTCATGACCGTGGCCGGACGTTTGACTGGTGGTAAGTCTGGTAAAGGGTTCATGGGAACCTTCGTTGCCAAGTCCATATGCAAACAAAAGCCTTCCCTTAGGGAAGAGCCTCGTATGCGTAAGTGGGTTGGTGATAACTTCTCAGACCTCTGTGGACGATAACACCGACAAAACCATAGTCGCTGACCTATGTGCAACTCCCCGGTTTAAACCCGGGGAGTTGCCTAGGTGCGCGACAGCCCTTACGGATGAGTGGATGGGGTATGAACCACTTACCCTTAATGGTAAAGAGCAGGAAGCCGCTATTTACCTAGGTCATCTTCGGCCAGTGAGTGGAGTATCCAAAAACCCTAGACCGGGTACCTGGAGCGTCACACACTCTCTCCAGAGGGCTATAGAACATAACCCCGAGCTAATTGTCATGGCGGCTCGTATGAAAAAGCTTCTGACAGACTAAATACAAAAAACCAAGTCCTTCCAATGGGAGGCAAACATACCAAATATGTCTACAACAACATATACCCAAAACCCAACACCCAACACCGAGGAGTCCAACACTCCTGTTACAGGTAACTTGCTCATGTGTAACATGAGTATCAGTTACCCTCACCCACAAGTGAAGGATCGGGGAGCTCAAAAGGTTCTCCGAGACACCTTCCAGTGCGATGAAGGAGTGGATTCAGGTACAGTTACATTGCTGAAGCCTGAGTTCTCTGCGGACCTGAAGATGGCGGCTTCCGCCAACCGAAGGTTCTTCGCAGATAACACCCTGACTATCGGTAAGAAGCAGGGAGTCCGTGGAGGAATAATGACAGTTATTCCAACACGTAACTTCTGGAGGGTAATGGACTACTGGCACAAGTCCAAGACTGCGTGGGATATCCTTGCGCAGGACTATGTCAGCAGATGGGAGTCTGAGATTCGTCCATTATCTAAGGCATCCATCAACCTGCACTATGATAACTTGTCCAAGTCTCAGGCGGCGTGGTATACCATGTCGGCTGAAGATGTCGCGGACAAGATATACTACACGTTCAGCAAGGACCCCTTAGCGGGTCCCGGTGCAACTCAGGGAATGGAGGGGCTAACTGCCGACCTTCGTTCTGAGTTGGAAGCTGAACTGCAGGAGAAGTATGATGGGTTGGCTGACGAAGCCAACGCAGTTCTTAAGGATCGTCTCGCCAAGGTGGTGATTGACCTTAAGAAGAAGATGCACTCTTACAACCCTGAAGGGGGTCGCATGAGTGACACTATCATCGAAAACATCAAGGACCTCATTGAGATTCTTCCCGATATGTGCATCGGGGATAACTCCGAGATAGTGGAGTTAGTCGATGAAGCCAAGCTTATCTGCCACTGGGACGTAGATATGCTTAGAGGTGAGGAAGGAAATGAAGCCCGCAAGGAAGTGGCGAAGGACGCTTCGAAGCTCCTCAAGAAAATTGAGGTGTGTAACACTGCCGCGGACATAACCAAAATGATGAGCCTCTAAGGCTCATCGACCATATACCTATGGCAACTAAACTAACCAAACCAATAGTCAGGGAAACCAAGATTAGTGGGGAAGACTATATAGTAACACTCACTAACTCGGAAGCCTTCTGGCTATCAAACAATGAGCCCCTTATTACCCTTCGCAAGAAGGGTAGTAGGGGGAACTCAAAGGAAGTCCCCCTTAAGGACATCCTTGAGGAGAAACCTGAGGCACCCAACCATGACATGATCCGATACAAAGAGATCATGACTAGACTAGGTGCCCTTCGGTCGAAGGAGGCCGAACCACTTGAAGCTATCGTACGCGATATCTTCGAGATCAACGTCCTCGCATCTGACTTGTCAGATGAGGAAGTTGAAGCGAAGGGTGTTGCCCTTCCCGAATAAACAAACCAAGTCCTCTCATAGAGAGGCATTTTTATACCTATGACAAAGCTAACATTTAGCAAACCGAAAACCCTTAACGCCTCGAACTTCCGACTTACACGGGCTACGCCTGTGAAAAGGAACAAGTTCTTGAGGGTGAGAGAACCCGGTGGGGGCTACATCATGAAAGGAATAGGAGACTATTTCTCTAATGAGCAGTTTGACTCCATCGCGTCTTCGTCCAAACACGAAGTCACTGTAAGTATACAGTAAACAAACCTACCAAGTCCCCCCTCTTCGGAGGGGGGCACTTTAAACAAATGAATAAACCAATAAATAACCACCCAATGCAAATCCGTGAGGACTTGCAGAAAGAAGAGATGCCCCCAGTGTGGGACACAAGGACTGGAGAATGCTTTTATATAAAGCATACCCCGACTCTTGATGTCGAGTACATATGGAGCCCCGACGATGGAGGGGAGCTGAATGATGAAGGTGCCAACACGATCCTGAAGATACGTTGCGGCACTGGGGTTCATTCAGTGGAGGGTAATTACAACCATCCCAAGAACTTGGAGGAAGACCTCCTCGTCCTCGCCGTCTCCATTGACTGGGAAGATAAGGAACACAAAACCTGTGTTCCCGAAGTTCCTGCACCCCGAGATTGGGAGCGTGAGATTCTTCACGCGAAAGCCCACCCTAAACCCAAGAATACCGTCCTTGTCTGGGATGCCCTGTTCTACCGTACGGATGAGAACGGGCTGGCGATGACGGACTACAAAGGAAGAATACAAATATTCGACGCCCCCGATATGGACATGTCCCATATCGCGGAGAGCGTCAATATAGAAGACCTGCGGAAACATTCCGTGGACGAATAACCAAGAAAGGAAACATACCTATGACCACTGAAGAAAACCAAGAAACTCCCGTAGATGGGACTGAAGACTTCCTAGATAAGTTTGAACAGTTCCTGACAAAGGAACTCGGAGGTAACTGGGAATACCAGTTCGACCACTTATCCGGGGACGATGAAAACCATAGTCAACTGCACTTCCGCGTGTTCAACGTGTGGGGTAAGCAGTTCGACTAAACAAGAAAGGAAACCAAATGAAACGAGTCATTCATGTTAACCAGCACATCATTAAGCGTAACGCGAAGACCGGGGAGCAGACACCTCCCCTGACTTGCAAGACCTACAAGAGTAATGACAAGTGTAGCGAGATCATCATCAACAAACACACCAAGGTGGTTTACAGGCCAGACAAGCCCCTCTCTTGTGGGGCAAAAGTTTGGATTGAAACCACTGAACCTATAGAATGCATATGACAACTGAAGAAAAACTAATAGCTCCATACGTAATGGACATTAGAGACGGCCTCGACGCCTACAAAACCCAATCCAATATAACCACTTCCTTAGGGGAGTGGTTCCAATCTAAAGGAACCACCGTTGCCTTTAGTGGTGAGTTTGGGGTAATAATAGACCAAGGTTGGTGGGAGTATGAGGAGCGCACTCCGGCCGACACCCGATGGCTGTGTGGATGGCTAGGATGGCTGGAGCGACACCGCGGGCGTTCTGTGGGGGACCCCGGGGTGACGGAACTTCGCGCCAAAGTGAAATCCGGTGAGTATAAGCTCGCTCCCCTAACCAACTTGGGGTTGCCAATCTACGGAAACACTCAGGCCATTGAACCTGAGCAACTCCCACAAGTATAAACAAGAAAGGAAACATACCTATGCAAACTGAAGAAAAACTAATAGCTCCATTCGTTGAGGACTTAAGTGCAAACCAATACCACATAACCACTGCCTTAGGGGAGTGGTTCCAGTCCTATCAAACCACAATCGCCTTCAAGGGCGAGTTTGGGGTGCTCATAGATAAAGACTGGTATGAGGGTGATCGTACAAAGACTACCTCAAAGTACCTAGCTAGGTGGCTGTCCGGTGAACTTGGTGGCCACTCTAGTGTCACGATGAAGGACGTTCATGTCAGATTGGAATCTGGTGAGTACAAGCTTGCTCCCCTGACCAACTACACCCAACACCCAACACCCAACACCCAATAAGGTTGACTCAATACCTTATTCGGATTAAATACGACTATGAATACTGAACTTCTACAACTGATACTTAAGTATCATGCAGGGCAAATGCGTCAGGGTAACCGTGAAGACGGTAAGCCCGACCCACAGATAGAACACATCTTCCGTGTGTTCGTCAGGCTGTTAGAGCCCTGCGACCATTACCCTCGTTCTCTGAGACTTGTCAGGCAGAACGGGCCACATCTTATGTTGGATGTGGCTCTTGCCCACGACATGCTTGAAGATACAGAGGTGACGGAAGCTGAGTTGGAGAAAGTGCTGAATATCCATGCGTTGGAGGCTGTAAAAGCCCTCACACGCGCGGAGGATGCCTCTTACTTCGACTATATCAAAACCCAAATCCTCAGTAATCCGCTGGCCTCACTTGTGAAGCTGGCCGATATTGAGGACAACATAGAGAATGCTAAAGCTTCTCTTAAGGAGAGGTATGAAGAGGCGAAGACTATCATCTTGGATCACTGGCATAATGTCACATTTCCAGACCCTGCAAAGGAAGACCACCCGGGGGAAGAACCCGGGTCCGAGAAGCAGGAAGAAGAGAAAACTACCATAGTTCTCCCTGACTGATGAAAGACAAACTGATGCTCTTCATATTCAGGCTCCTCCTCCAATGGGATGGGTGGAAGCCTGTTGAGAAGGGTTGGCGTTTCCGAGATCGTTTAACGCTCTTGGGAGACGGATCAGAAATAGCTCGCCTCGTAATGAGGCGACTAATCGCTGGCGAGCGGTTACGCAAAAACACCTATGAAACACATAAACAGAATGTTAAACCACGAAAATGACTCCCCGCCTGAGGATAGCCCCTTAAGGCAGGCTGAAGCATCCAGTGAGGCCTCCGATATAGCGGAAGCCCTTATACTGACCCTAGCGGAAAAGCTGGATGAGCATAAACTATCGGCGTTAGATATTATGCAGGGTCTAGTGGAATTCTTTGTGCCTGCAGTGCGGGCCATTGAAAAACAAGACGTTCCCCCGAACTTCAGGAAATTCCTTATGCGCAATGTCGAGCTGAACTTTGACTACAGGGACGCTAAAGAGCAAGGAATTGACCTGTCCGAGCTCCTCCTAATGGGTCTGCGGGATGAGCTAGACGGTGACCTAGGGGACTCCATGGAGCTAAACGAGGACTAAGCCCCGTATCCATACGTGACTTGTCTGGGGGTAGGGGTTACCTTACCCCCAGCACAAGTACGTTATGCCAGTAAAATCAGTAGCCGCTAAAGCAAGGGCCCGGAGGCGTAGAGCCCGCCCCGAAAACCGGGCTAAGGAAAATGCTAAACGTAACTACAAGAAGGAGTATAGGAGGGATCAGTCCTCCCTTAAAAAGAAACTCTACCGGGCGGGGCTAAACAGGAGGGCGCACGCCATGGGTCACTACGGCAACACTCCCCCCGGTAAGGACTTAATTCATAAAAACGGGAAGATTGTAGGTCTTGGGAGTAGGCGCAAGAACCGGGCAGATGGGGCTAGAAATGCCGCCGCCGCACGTATAAGAGCGAAGAGGAGGCGTAGATGAGTCTCCCACCCGTACGTCACGTAGATATATTGGCCCACAGATACACCATAAAGGTGGAGTCTACTAAGACGGGGGTCATGTCAGACGACGAACTTGGTAGGTGTCACACCACTGAAAACGTTATCTTCGTTAGGGATGACCTGCCCCCTGACGCTATGAAAGACGTAGTATTACACGAAATGATGCACGCCATACATTTTCACATGGAGTTGGTAGATGAGTCCAGTGAGGAGAGCTTTACATCCCGCACAGCTACGGGGCTGAGAACCGTTTTGGTGAACAACCCCTTGCTATGTAACTGGGTTTTCAGCTCAGGGTCAACAACCCCTTGACGAGAACCACCAGCTCTATATTGTAGCTGGACCTAAATCAAAAGGGGTTTTGAGCAAAGGTATTAAGCCACCCCCCAGTTGCCTTTCGTAACTGGGGGGTTTTCTTTTACCTATAACGTGCTAGATTTTCATCTATGCCACATTACGGAGACACATCTAAAGGCGGCGGTAGACCACCGGGAACCGATAAAACCTCAAACAGAGCACCTGCCAAGAAGCAGGCGACCAAATCTAGAGCTTGGGCTAACAGGGACAAGGGCGGTGGAAAGGGCTGACATTGATGATTTTTCAGACGCTGTAGCGCCTGACGAAGAGATCATTGTTCCCGATGATCTAGACGGCGCCTTCCTAGGCATTAGTGCAGAGGAAGACCCCCCACGCGCCGTCTACTCCATCGAAAAATGTATAGAAATCCTTAGTAAGGAAATGACTGTGGATGAGGCGGAAGAATACTTTTGGTATAACGTAGCGGGTGCCAAAGGGCCTAACTTCCCCCTGTTTATTAACACGCCTGAGGGATGAGACTTTTTGGGTTAGGGGTGTGGTTTGCAATTTGCTACGTAGTCTTGTCAGGACTATGTAGGTCAGAAGAGTTACCCGCAACAAACCTGACGACCTTCTACGACCATGAGGAGCAGGTGTTTGGTATGTGGTGGGTTTCGGCAGGCTCTGAATATGATTACATACTTGAAGTGAATGAATTCGATGGTTTTGGGTGGTTCACGGTAGCCTCTTGGATTGGGCCCGCAGAAAATTCCGTTATGTCTGGTTATACATACATCCAATGGGATAACTCGGCCATCGCTCGGGTTAGGGTGAGGGCGACAGACCCACCCCCAACGCCTAAGGAAAATTCGAACTGGAAAATTCTGTCACCTGTGAGATTCTAATGCCATCGGATCACGTATCTAATACGGATTACAACGAATACATTGAGTCTCTAGCTAATAAAACAGGTATGGGAACTACCATAGTCTCACTCTCTAACAGACCCGAGCTTAGAAACATCACATGGCCTGTGATGGAGCGTTACTGCAAAAAGCATGGCTACAACTTCCGCACCTTCGATGACACTTTAGATGTCTCTAGACACCCTGCGTGGAGTAAGTTGCTGGCTATTAAACAGGCCATGGAGGAGGAACCGTCTAATATGGTAGTATGGCTAGATGATGACGTTCTTATAACCTGCCCCTATAAAACTATCCAAGACCTAGTGCGGTTTACTCCCTTTGAAAACATCCTCATGACGGAGGACATCGAGGAGCTTAAGTACTGTAGTTCGTTTAACTCGGGTCTTATGTTCTGTAAAAACACGGACGCAGTTAAATCTCATTTAGACTTTATATACGAGCTCGTAACTAAAGAACCAAAAGTAGAGCGTTACTTACAAAGGCACATGTGGGAACAAAGTGTTATGGACCATTTCCACCGGGAGATTGATGATAACTTTTATACTGTAGTCCCTATGTACCCAATACAGGGGTTTGTGGGGGACGACTCTCACGGGTCTAATGGGGGATGGTTTCCGGGGATGTTCGCCGCACACGTTCCGGGAAGGGCTATGCACACAAGGATACAGCAACTGGAAAGTGTAGCTTCTGTGAATAAATGGGATTGATAAAGGCCTACCACCTCCTGACGCGGCCAGAGACTGACCGAGAGCGGGCATCCATAAACTCAATATCTGAGTTGGGGAAGTTGGATGGGGTAGAATACACGAAGGTAGTTAACCCACCCTTTACAGATTTACCCCCTAAAGACTCCTGTGCGCGTCCTAGGGACGTTGGAATGGAGCCGGGGCACAATCCTAGCACTGGTGGCTACTACCTCTCTCCGGGGCATTACGGGTGTTATAGGGCCCACGCGGACGCTATAACGTCACTTCCCGAGGATACGGAGGATATGTTCCTCATATTTGAGTGTGATGCTATCTTAATCCCAGAACCCGCCACTTTTACGGAATATGTGAAAAAGGCTAATGAATTAAGTTTAAACCGCGACTTGAACTTCTTTAGTTTTGGCAAGCCCTTTGGCGATGTAGTGGAGTTTGAGAGCCACCAAGAAGCAGGTTCATTCATAGAGGCTCACGCATATCTAATCCCGGGAAGTAAGCTAACGCGCATAAAGGAGGTTTTGGACACTACTAAATGGGATGTGTTTGACCTATGGGCTACCTACAACTTTAAAGTTCCTGTAGGGTACTTCTACCACTACACCGCAATACAGGGGGACGGGTACAGCCTGCTAGATAAACAGGAAGTTTCCAAATACCCGGAGGTTCAATCTAGGTTGTCTGTAAGCAAATAGGGGTTAAATTACCCATATGGCCGGATATAAAGCTAGAAAGAAGCAGATAATGCCCGACACCCCTGCCCCTCCGGGGCACCATTGGATGGTGGGGAAGGACGGGAAACCTTACCTCATGAAAGGTAGCACCCATGCGGAGGCTGCGAAAAGGGCTAAGAAGAAGCGTAGGAATACCTCCTCTTATTAATATGGCCAAGGAATACTTCACCCCCCGCGATAAAATATTGTGGGATAAAAGGAATAAAGCCGCCGACAAGCAGTTGAAGGAGGTGGATGCATACCGTAAGAAGTATGGTAAAGACCCTAGCTGGGCGGAACCTTCCAGCAACCAAGTTCATGGTCCCATATACATGAAGACCGGGAAGCCTAAAAAGGGTGAGGATTTACAGCCGTACCGTAATTTCATCGTACATAGGCAGAAGACTAAAAATCACATGAATCTACCCTCTTCAATAGGCGTGGTTTCTAATCTGGAACATGAGTCTCTGCTAGACCCCACTATATGGCAAAAAGGGATGAAGCGTGAAAGTCCTCGTTTGGAAGACTTTAAAGGCGGTTTTGGGTTTGCTCAGTGGGAGCCCGCACGCCGGGAATTGAAAGGTGACCGGACAAACTTAAGGAAATTCGCTAACGAACGGGGAACAAGCATTAGTGACCCAACTACCCAACTAGACTTTATAAAGGAAGAGATGGACAATAGTACCCGGTTTGGGAATGTCCGTAGGAAGATGAATGAGTCGAATGATGCAGTGCAAGCCGCATTGATTTTCTCGGAAGGGTACGAAAGAGCTGGCAAAGATCACAACCCCCGCAGAGCGGCTATCGCTAGAAGGTTAGCTCGGGTTTACGAGACAGAGCCCGGATTTTAAACATTATACCTAAAACCACTGGTAACCCAGTAAGGCCAAATAAAATAAACAGTACATTATGTACTCTGGCCGCACCCATGTATGGGTGAAGGATTCACTCGCAAAAGACTCCTACTGGGTAACCGCCTACCTGAGCATTACTAGGTTCAGGTAGATCAGTATCAAAGCTGATATAAAATAAAGGGTAAGGTTGTGGAGGGATAGACTAATCGTCAGTAGGAATGTAACTGAAGAGTAGTTCACTGTGGTGGGGAATGTTCCTCATGACCCGGGCCATTCTGCCAACACCACTCAGGATACTCTACTCCTTCATTATTCAGGACGCCTAAAGGAAGGAAATTTTTCATCTTTAGGTCACACCCACACTTCTCACAAGAATGTAAATCTTCGTTGTGTGGGTTGTCTTGATAGGGTATTGCTCCTTCAGACTTCTTATGACCCATGAGAAACATGGCGGCTCGCTTTGCGAAGCAAATACCACATTTACCCCGCTTGTTGTTGGGACATTTAACACAGATGGCGGACCTTCTGGTGGCCTCCTTCACGTCAACTATCTCACCACCGCGGCCTTTCCATGCCGCCATGGACATTAAGAATCTATGGGCACTATTAATGGTTATTTTCACTTACTTATAACCTTCATTATCTCACCGGGATCGAAGAACTCAACCGGGGTTTCATAGAGAGCGTCGATCCCCGCCAGTCTCTCGGGGTTGGCTATCTCTTCAGATATACGATAGGCGTCGTCAATAGTAGGTCCAGACAATGGGGCTAACTCGGCGTACTCCCCGTAAACTTGTGACAGAACCTGCTTATCTAACTGTTTATCCATGATGATGTCGGCATCGTCACCAATAAAATGTTGGGCGGCTTTATAGTCTCTAATCAACCTCAACGTTATACCCCGATAAAGTTCTTTATACCTCTCTACAGACTCTAAAACCTCATCTTCCGTAACCGTAGACCTGCCCCGCATCAACCTATTGAGGTCCCTCTTAGCGTCCCTCAACTGTTTATTCCTGAAGGACAACTTTCTCTTAAACTCATCCCTAATGTCAATACGCTTAATGTTGACACCGAACACGGCGGATAGAAATTCATCGCCTACTGATACCTTTTGCCCACGTATAATTTTCCCTCTATTCTTAAACGCACTAGCTAGTTTAATCGCATCGGTCACATACCCGGGGAGTGCAATTTTATGAGCCTCGGAAAGTATAGCCTTTGCGGGATCAAGGATCGTGGATTCAAACTCACTAAGACTGTCATTAGGCTGGTAACGACCCCCAGTAATGGCTTGCGCCCACATCTGAGGTTGGAAAAACTGGCCGAACATATCAGATAAAAACTCTTCTTCGGGCGCAATAAGACCCCCAGCAACCTCTCTGCCACCCGTTCTCGCCTCCAAATACCTCCGAATGGAATCCATACCGGATGCAAGTGGCATCATATGAGATACATCCATCATAATTGGGAACCCACCTTCAGGGTCACCGAAGAAAGCTAAGGTACCTTTTTGGTACCACTCATGGAGGAACCTCTTAAGTGCTTTTACGTCATCTGTGTCTCCAACATTATCTCCACCCAACACCTCTGCAGTCAAATCTTTGTCCTCGTCGTCCCCCGCACCCATCAAAGCTCCTAACAAAGACCAAAGACCTTGCATAGCTTTGGAACCTGCAAATAGAGTGGCTCCTGACCAAGCCGCCCGGTTGGCGCCCATCTGCATAAGTTTCATGTTATTGGTTTTATAACCAAGCCGAATCTCTTGGGCGGCCAATATAGGAGTCTTTACAGATAGTCGCAGAGTCTCTGCGTAGAAGGAAATAAAGGGCGCCACGTAAGCAGTCAGTTGATTACGTTTCATCCACTTAACCAACTCAACTGTCATTGAGTAGTTGGGCATGGTTTCTTGGACGCGGTATGCGGCTTCAGCTTTTAGTGTATAGAGTGCCGCAGACCTCCGATCATCTTTAAGTAACTTGGCCCGATCCGTACGTTGCTCTTCCGTACGGGGTTTAAATGTTTCTAAAATTCTGTTTGCCTGCTCGGCAGTCATGGCTCCTTCATACTTACCATTCAACATCTGGCCGATACGTTTGCGGAGAGTGAAGGGCGCGTAGCGTTCCTCGGAGTCTATGTCTGATATATCAAATACATTAGCCAACTTGGTCAACTGCCCTTCGTAGGCAGATGCCTTCCAGTAGTCGTCCTCAGCCCCATACATACTCTCTAGAACTTTATCTATAGAGTCGAACTGCTTCTTGAAGCCTCTAGCTTTAGAGGAAGGTACCATGGATAGTCCAAAAATTGGATCACCCCCTCCTGTGTTCATGACTGATTTACGAGCTTCTTGAATTACATTAGACCTAACATCTTGTCCCGTAACGAGGAACTCGGCATATTCTTCCATTATGGCCATCAACTCCGGTTCAAATATGGAAGTCTTCCCTAGAAATCTGCTGGAATCGTTGGCTACGAATAATGACAAAGCCCCCTTAAATGCCTTGGATAACTTACTGGAATTTGGTAAGGCTTCTATCTGATCTCGGGCCCCCACCATAGCGGCTTTCATTACAGCACTTCCAGCGCCTTCACCGCCGTGTATCCAGTCGGTAAGGATTCTAAAACCTTTAATGGCGTGCAGAGGCATACCAGCGTTCACTAGGAACATGGGGTTGCCTACAAAGTTCCTTACGTGTGTACGTGGTCTACGTGTAGTTACGTTAGCCATGGTTTGTGAGGACAGCCACATCAAGTGTTTTTGCACACCTGCGTAATTCTTTCTACTAACTTCCTGTAGAGCTTTCACAAGTAAGGGTGGTCCGTATAACCCTTCTAAGGGGCCGAAGTTACCTGAAGTACTGCCAGCGCCCTCGGGTGCGGAAAACTTCACTAACCCGTGTTGCCTGTGTCCAGACTCCTCACTCAATAAAACTATATTAGGTTCATTGGGTCCTTTAGTCTCGTTAGCCTCTTTTTGAATACGCTCTAACATCTCCTTAACAGAGGTTAGGTATTCGTGGTTGGCTTCTAAAGTACCTAAAGTTGTAAGAGTTCGCGCCGCGTTAAATATGTTGTCTTTATAAGCACCTGCGGCCTCCTGTAGGGGGGTAGCTATCTCTTTCTTAGGGATGAGTGTTTTGACATTCATTAACCCTAGAGCGGAACCTTCGACCCCTGCGGAACCGAAACCTTGGATAAACCTCCTTATATCATCAATAAGCTCATTGTGTGGAATAGGCTCATTCTCCATCTTAAGAAGACGGGTGGCTTCCTCCACACTAATATCACTCTCTTTTGCTAACTTCCGCGCCTTATCTCGTAGGCGGATATCTTTGAAGTGGCTCTTCGCCAACTCAAAACGCCGACGGGCTTCGGGTTCTTGTGAACCCAACCAACGCATGTAATTTTTCTTCTCGTCGTTTAATTGGTACGTAGTTGTTAAGTGAATATTGTTACTGGCAGAAATCTTTGCCTGCATACTGCTGAACATACTATCAGCGGCATAAAGACGGGCGACGACCGAGTCAGGTCCCGACGAAGCGGACACCTCTTTAAAAGTCTGTGAGAGTATGGGGCTGGCTGTTATCTTGTTCTGAAAACTATTTATAGCTCCCCTCAACTCTAACAACGCTCCCGACAAAGAGTTAGCTGAAGTCATTACAGCCCCCGCCTTGCCTTGGGCGGCGAGGTTGGCTTCATCAAGTTTTATGATCTCTTTCACCGCGCTTTCCTGAAGCGTCCTGAAATTCCCCGCTGACTCTACGTAAAGCGCAGTGAGGGCGGTGCCTGCTATGTTTCTAATGGTATTTTCCTCCCGGTTCTTATCCGCCCGGAGAGCCCTCATGGCATCCACAGTCTCCCGATTCTTGGAAGGGTCTGCCTCCCACGCGTCACGGATGCCTTTTCTCGCCCCCGAAATTTTGGACCTCAAACTCTGTACCTTGGTATCCCTCCACCTAATAACACGCTCCCTAAGGGACATGCCGGGGATGTTAGGTAGTTCAGACCAAATAGCACCCTCAAAATTAGGCGGGGGTTCAGAAGGACCAAACTCATCAACCAGAACTTTGTCATCCTTTTCACCTAAAGTCCTATTAATTAGGGTTGCTAAGTGTGACCCAGCATTAACCCCAGCGGGAAGTCCCCACCGTTCAGCCAACTCAGCGTTATCCCAACTCTCTGCCATCTCCCCCAGTGAAGATACCCCAAACTGCTCACGCATCTGTTTGTTGATAGCAGATGTAAGTAATTGGGCTTTGGTGACAGTCTTGTTAATACCGCCCCTTAACCTCTTAGACTCTTCATGTAGAGGTTTACCGCCTTTACCGCGCACCGTTAGTGCTCGAAAAAACCCATCTAAACGGAGACTGGAGCCGAAACTTGCGGCACCTAAAAGTTTTTTGTGTTCATCTATCGGGGGCTTGTCTTGTAGACCTGTTGTGGGGTCTAACTCTGCACTAAATGGGTTCTTTAACCCTTTAAGGGTTCCCCATATCTTACTAACAAACTCGGGCTTTAATGCTTTCTTACCCCGTGCAGAAATCTCATCGGCCAGTCGTCTAACTCTTCCCTTCCCTTCCTCGGGGGATTCCCCCTCTTCAAAGGACTCAGATTTTTTAGAGGCTAGTATGTCCTCAGTGGTAACATCATGGGGTAGCCCGGAAATAACCCGCTGTAACCCTACTACGCCACGTTCATCTGGATCAGAGTTTTTATTATACTCTTCCAGTTGAAGTAGCATCTCCCCCTCAACGACCATTAACTGCTCTCGGGTGTCCTCGTCCTCTATATGCTTGTCTACATAATCCTTAAAATTAAGGTCGGATTGTTTAATCTCCTCCTTTATGGAGACGTAGTCGTCAGGAGCTATCGAAAGGTTATGTTTATCAACGGCTCTTTCTGCAATAATCTTGTCACCCACAAACCCCACGCCATCAAATTGTTGGTTTGAGTCAGATGACAGGTAGTTTTCTCGGATGAAGCTCCTCTTCTCAGGAACTACTCTGCCCAAAACCTCTAAAAGTTCTTCAACGTGTCTGGCGGTAGTTAAACCAAAGTCGCGGGACAACACGCGAGCTCTAAGGGTTTGTAAACTGGACTCAAAGTCCGACTTAACATCCCCGTAAAAAGCGTCGGCAGTTATCTCCCCAATAAAATTCTCCCAAGAACCTGCACTTTTTACCGATTGGGCTAGGAAGTCAGAAGCCGTAGAGGCACTTTCGAGATACCCAACTAGAGCCGCCTCCCTCTCTCCGGGAGTATATGCAGATTCATATGCTGACGTAAGTGCGGCAGACACAACTCTCCGTTCCCGGACACCGGACTCGGGAAGGTTTATAACCCCAGTTAGTGCGGAGGCGTCTGGTCTATTAATATTACCTCCGGTAGCAACCGCTATGTTAAGTGCGGATATAATGTTCTTAGCGGGTGATTCAGGGCCTAACGCATCTAGAATCTTGGAAGCCTCGGAACCAAGGCTATGGTTCAGGTTGCTCAGGTCGAAATCGGGAGAAAAGGCGGGTGCCGACTCCCGGTAACTATTAGCGTTATTTAAATCTTGTTTGGTGTGCCCGATAATCTCCCTAAGTGTTTTCTCTGCACCCCAGTCCCGGTATCTCTCGTTACCAGTAAGTGTAAGGAACGCACTCACCAGTTCGTCTGCAAAATCACTTTCATCTGACCCACCGGAAATACCGCGAGTTATCACTCGGATGGTTCCATCCCACAAAGAACCGCGAGGGCTTACCCGGTCTATCTCCTTCATATACCACTGAGTAGTGTCGTCAGTGACTAAGTGGGTAAAAAACTCACTACGGGCTACTTCAGGATCGCTATACGAACCATCCTCCCTCATACCTAAAGCATGGCGTATCTGTATAACGTCATCAAAATACTTATTGGCTCCCAACTCTTCAGCTCTAATATTCCTGTAAACCCCCCTATACTCTGAGGGTGTGGGGGATTCAGATAACTCAGACTTAAATAAAGAGTTGCTCTCATCGACCAGTCCTTTAATTATATCGAGAGAGTAGTTGTTCGCCTCACGTTCAGCCTGAAACTCAGCCCTTTTCTGAGCACCTAAACGGTTTATTTCTCCCGTCTCGTAGAAAGCTCGTCCCCGGTCAATTAGAGCATCCAAGGCATCTACAACCAACTTATGGTTAGTTGTCTGGGGGTCAGATAATACCTTCTCGAAAGCTACGTGGAATAACTCATGGATAACGACATCCTGCACACCTCTTGGGTTAGTTGCACTTGAGTTAAGTACGACAGTATTAGTTTTGGGGTTGTAAAAACCTGCCTGTTCAATGCTATCTGTGACCACCAGTGTCAGATTGTCAAAATCCAACTTGCCACTTTTAAGTAAAATATCCGCGAGTTCGCTATAGTGTGCGGGGAATAACCCCTCAGATACACCCTCTTTAATCTTTAAGAGAGCTACCCGCAAAGAATCCGGTTCCCCATCTTTAATCCCTAAGTAACTTAACTCTTGAAAAACCCGTGAGGCTAGTTCCTCGCGGGTTTTTTCTGTTAAACCGTCGAAGGGTGTCCGGGTGCCAAATATTGTGGCCCTTATACTATTAAAGTTTTCCGTTGAGTCCGTTCGGTTTAAGTACTGTTCGCGCTCCTCGGGGGATAGTTCGTCAATAGATACTGTGTCTACTGACTCATCTACGGCACTTGCGTCGGAATCACCTTCAGTGTTGGGATTAAACTCCAATACCTTTTCATTTCTTGTTTGTGCTGATATAACTGAAAGGAGTACCGATTTTAAATTCGCGTGGCTTGCTTTTTCCGTAGCCTCTTTAGAGGCTCTTAAATACTCAGCACTCTTGAATACCTTTATAGGGGACGCATCATCTGTAAGATATTGAAGTGCGTTCCCTCTGCTCGCATCTCTTCTAGCTTCTATCGCAGATATACCAAGCAGTGCGCGTGTGTATTCTGAGTTTCCGAACACATGGCCCCAAGCTTTCCCGTGGATGACGTTACCACTGTTGTCATCAGTCAGACTACCCATATGTTGTAAACCATCCGCGGAAAGGTAACTAAAAGCGTCCTCGGGGTCGGCTTTGATTCTTTGAATGATTGACCGGGACTTCTGCGGAGAGTCCTCTCTTATTTTAGAATCTTCAGCCAAAATCCTTGTTTTAAGGAGGGACATAACGACATGAACTTTGAATCTATCATGCCAGTTTATGTTCTCCTTACCACTAGCCGCATTGCGGATGTCTTCATCAACAATCTCCCCATCTTTATCCTCTCTTGTATAATGGTTGTACGCTTCATCCAATAAAGTTGATAAGGTGTGCGTGTCTGGTTTTAAATGATACTTCTCAGCCCTAACCTCCTCCGACAACCGTTTTTTAATCTTCTTAGGGTCCGTAAAATTAAGTATAGGCTTGGCATCTCTATTCTTGGCGATTCGGAGCGCATCATAAAGAAACTCAACTTCATGAGGTAAGAAGTCCTCAGGACTTAGTATAACACGGTTTAACGCGTCTAAGGCTAAGGTAACCTCCTCAGTGGCTTTTGAAACGGTGCCTGTGCGGGTTTGTCTGTTGCTCCGAAGCTCGAAAGGAGTTAGGTCAGCACTTATATCATGTAACGTGCGGCCTCCGATAGAATTACCATTTTTATCTGTGCCTGTATGAGCTTTAACATATGAAGCGAAGTTAGCCCTTGGGCCGATCCAGTCAGGCTTCGTGCCGGGAGGTCGGAAGTGTGTTGCGGCGCCTATTACATACCCTTCCTTATCTAGTATAATGCCGGGATGTAAGTCCTCTTTGAATTTCTTATCGAGTTTAAACTTTTGGGGATACGTTGTTACGCCCTTACTGTCCGTGGTTGAAGTTGAGAAATAAGAAGCGACATGAAGGGGGTTGTTAGTAAATCTATATTTGCCGTTCTTGTCTACTACGTGGAAATAATTGTTAGCCCCATAAAATTCACGACCGGATTCAAAATCTTTATTAACCTTTTTAATGAACGCGTTATAGTCTAGTTTGTCCCCCTCCCTATAACCCTCTACAGGGGCGGGCGACCTCGCAGTCAAGCGGTTGGCAAAACTCGTACCTCCGCCTTTTAGTTTAACTATAAAGCTGGGAGCTCTGAAAGGTTTCAATAATTTATCTTTACCTTTATTGAGGTCGGCTACCCGCTTCGTTAAATCTCTTGGGCGTTTGGTACCCTCTTTGCCCGGTTTAAACGTAGCGTCGTATGGGGTTAACGGGACCTGTTCGACCTTTCCGGCGAGGAACTTAATATGTGCGTTTGTATCTAGTTGCTGGGAACTGTGGAAATACCCACGTTCTGTAGGTGCAACTTCTCCATACAAAACCCCCACATCTCCCGATGGTGGGGTTTTGGGTGTTGTCGCAAGTGACTTGGCGTTTGCGAGGGTGGTCTTGTAAGTGGTAAGAGCGGTGATGTTGTCTCGGGCGGATTGGGCTCGCTCACCTACTTCAGCGTACTCACCTGCACGAACAATGCGTCTGCCGAGGTCCTCCCTTATAGCGATTATTGTTGACTTCCACGCGGCAGCTACCTCTTCATTTGGGCGCGTGGCTTCACTAAGGGAAGTAAGAGAATCGTTAATAGATTTATCTAGTGCTTCAAAAGCATTTATATATTCATCTTGATGGAACAGAGCCCCTTTAAGTAATCTACTGGCTGACTCTGCGGCCAATGAAGCGGCGCGTTGTTTAGCCCCCTCAAGGCCTTCTCCTATCTTGTTATCAACGAAGGCAATTAACTTTGCCTTCGTATCCTCAACAATTTTTAAGCCCTCATCAATTTGATTAATCTCATTAACCAAATCTTCCCCGCCCTCTAAACGATATATGAGGTCTGATCTACTACCTGTAATAGGCTTCTTCTTAGCAATGAGAAGACTCTTCAAGGCGGGTATATCAATACTCCCTTTTTTAAGTCTGCCGTCTTGTAACCCTTCAGGAAGTTCATACTCTTTTATACTCGCTTTGGACCTTTGTAATAGAACCTCATTCTCTGCCAAAAGTTCTTTCTTATGGCTCAACCTACCTTCAATATCCTCTTCAAGTTTACCTACCTCGTCTTCGCGGGTATTGAGTTCTTTTAGGGAAATAGAACCTACATAGACCTCGTCAGGACGAGACTTAGTGTCTCCGACGAGTTTGGCTTCTCTATACAGTTCGTACTTTGTCCCCCGCTTAGAACCGCCCCGAAACTTATACTTTTCGCCGGGCCACAACTGGGAACCTTCAAACTCGGATTCCGCTAAATTTTTAAATGACGTTTGGTAGCCTTTTAAACGAGCCCGTACAGCCTTGGCGAATTTAGAGTCACCCCCAACAACACTTCTGAGGGATATTTCAGGGTTAAGTTTAAGAAGATTGATGAGTTTTCCAATCTTCCTTTTGTCTTCAATTCTGGTACCTTCAAGCATGACCTCCCTCTTAGCGGAGTCGTTGGCATCCTGTGAATAAACTAAGCCTCCTTGCGACGTGATTACAACCCCCCTAATCTGGTTGAAAAAATCCTCTGTAAAATTTTTGGCTAGTTCGTTCCTGTATTCATTGAACGTTGAAGAAGTACCTATATAAACTCCCGACGTGTCACTCCTTCTCCATGTAATTTTTTCAGGTGAAACGTCAGTAAAAATCTTTGTCTTTCTATCTATTACCTCATTAACCCTGTCCCAAGCCGAATTAGCCGCCGCGTCGATGCGGTTAACTGCAGTATTATAAGCCTCGTCTAGGAGTTTTACTGTTACAGTAGCGTCTTGGTTGGCGCGTAATAATTCTAGTTTAACGTAATCTTTTTCGGATACAGCGGGTTTAGTGTTTGGGGCAACACTCTTAAAACCTCGCCTCCGTTCCCTTTTCAGAAGCTCTGCTCCGTCAGGCCTAGCCATAGAAAGCAACTCCGACATACGCTCAATAGCTAACTCAGGAGAATTGTATGCCAAAACCCTGTTTGCCACTGCATTACCTACATGCTTATATAGTTGGGTTTTTATACGCTCTTTAGCCTCACTAGTGACACGCTTATCGTAGTAAGCCTTAACCCGTCTAACCACCTTATCGGGTAGTTCGGTATCTGCGGGTTTGGGGACAAATCCCCTAGCGTCAGTAGATGAAGTTTCCCTCAAGTAATCCTCCACACGTCCTAAAATGCCTCCTACAATCTTCGTTGAGTTTTCATCCTCCTTAACGAGACGGAGCATTTGGGGGACAACTACATTTTCGTTAACACCCTCCACATCAAAGAGCATTTCGTAGGCGCCTAACATCAGCGCCGCGTAATTGTCGGGATTGTCCTCCTTGATATCTTCTATTGAGGGAGTTTGCCCAGTTGCTACGAACTTGTTCAGGTAAAATCTCAAACGCTCCTCGTTTTGTAAAACTCCGTCAGTAAGGTTTTTAGCAAATTCAGAAGTTTCGTTGAAGGCGGATTCGGAAACTTGGTCGGGAACCCTTGCACTCTTCTTTAGAGCGGGGGTAAACTTAGGGTCCGCTAATCGGGTCTTTATGTATTTCTCCGGCGACTCGTAAGTACCTTGAACTTCTTTAGACAGAGTTAAGAACTCAAATGCCGCTTTACGGGCGGCGCCGGGGTTTAATGACCTGCTTTTAGATTTTAAGTCCCGTCTAACCGGAGTAATTAAGGAAGATAAATCTCGTTCACCAAGTTCCTGTCTAGCGGCCTTAACCGCCCGCGCATCAAGTTTAGCCCTAATATTAGCCTGTTTATCTTTACTGCCTTTCAGGAAATTAGATATAAGCCCACTTAAATTCTCTAAATCCTTAGCCTTCAACTGTCGGATGGATGTGTCTTTGTAAATACGGTTGTCACCAACACCGTAATCCATACTTAGTTTATATTTCTCATTATTAGTTTGATCGTCCCACGGAGTCTCTGACCACCCGGTGTCCACATTATCAGCACTAGACCCTACCTGAATTGAAACTATCTCGCCGCCCTGCCTAAACTCACCCCCCTCTTGAAGTTGGAAAACCTTTATAGCTTGGTCTGGTCGCTGTCTGTCTGCTAAAGCGGACAGAGCCGCTTCCTTAGCGATTTTAGCACTCTTGAAGAATACTGAGCCTGACACCTCATCAACAACGGATTTAAATATATGACCTTCGTCCGTTACCTTAGAACTTGGATTTGGGTCCGGGGACCATATACCCGCTACCCATAACCCTTTGTCTACAGACTCAACAACGAGTTGTCGATCTTTTGAACTGAAATAATTCCCTTTGTGTGTTTTGGCAGACTTAAATACCTTAACACCTTCCTCAAAAGGTGCCATGGTGGCAGTATCCTTTTCTGTCGTAGGATATACCCAAACATGTCCAATGTCATTCTGCACCCAAAAATCCTTACCTGAAATCTTGGGGGGCTCCCCAGAAGACTTATCTACTAATTTAGCAACCCTAGGTTCATTAGGTTTGTCTACATTATAGAGGTCTACTATATCCCCGATTTCTTTGGCTTTGGTTCGGTCACCCTCCCTCCACCCAAGAATACTCATAACGTCTTGTGACATTAAGTCCTCAGTTCTGGGTATGCGGTTTTTCAACCTAGCCTCGACCTCAACCCTAGTATCGACATCTATCAACTCAGCTCGATTAACCAACTCGGCTATGGTGTTGTTGACACCATCCTTGTAAGTCTGGGTTAGTGTGGCGACAAACTCCACCCGTTTACCGGGGCTTTTTATCCCTGTCGCTATGGTGGGATCATGTTTTATAACTCTACTGGTGAACTCCTTGAGGGTAAGGTTACCACTTTCAGGGCGGTTATAGACCGCATTATAGAACATGTTACCTGCAGATTGACTTAGTTCTTTCTCCAGCTCCTCTGTATCTTTGCTGAACTTCTTAACCTCAATCTCCAAGTCTTTCTCAACCATGTCTTCAAGGATGAGGGTTGAATCACCTGAATCTGCTGGAGCCGCTGAGTCCCCTGTCTGCTCTCGCTCCATCCAAAATAAATGGAGTAGAGCCGCACGGGTAGCGTCAGCCGTTTCAGGGTCTTCGGGAAGATATCTAGCTATGTCCGCGTCATTAGCCACCAACTCGGCAAATTGCTCTTTGGTAACTGGGGTGGGCTCTTCTCCCTCTTTAGGGGTCGTAAGTCCTTCCCAAATGTCTTTTAAAGTAAACTTTAATGCCGACTCATTGGGAATAAAGGGTACGTCGGAACCTTCATCCCAAGAAAACCTGTTGTCCCGGAGACGATCACGGTAAACTCGGTGCAAGAGTGGTTTAAATGCTTTTTGCGAACTGGTGTCGGAGTTATTAGTGGTGTTATTTAGTACAATGAGGTTCTTGTCTTGGGAGGATATGCGAACGTCATTGAGTAACCCCATCTTTTCGCTGGGTAGAAGAAGAGTAGGTAAAGTAACCCCCTCGGAGGTATGCTTTGCATAACTCATTAACCGCTTGTAAGCGGGGTTTACATTTTTTGTAAGCTCTCCCCACCTAGCCTCTACACTACTATCAGAGGGGAAAGATTCAGAAAGAAGAGAACCCACCCTGTTGTAGAAAGTCTTGACCGCTTTCAAAGCGTTACCGGAAAAACCAGTGTCCATCTGGTTCTTATCCCATAAGCCATATTGAGTCTTAAAGTCCTTCCTAAACTTATCGACCTCCTTCTTTACCTTTACCAAAAAGTTCCGATCACCTTTACGGTAATCAGTCATAACCTGTACTCCAGAAAAGGCTAAATCCAGAGCCACTCCGAATACTTCAGACACCTCCCGACTATCGGCTTGCCCTTCACCAATACCCCTATCTTGACCTTTGTAGGTATCTGATAAAGACTTTACGCGACTTTGTAGCCACCCCCTTGATTTAAACGTCGCGGCATCCCGGAGCTCCCTTGCGGACTCATCTGTAATGACACCGGGGAAAGCCTCGGGTCCTGTACTATGGTACTCCGATATGGTGCCTTCAACATCGTCCAATACGGTGCCTACAAACAACCCTTTAAAGTTCGATTTAACGTTGTCCGACGCTCTATTGTAAAAAATACCTAAACTCTCTCTATCGGAACCAAACGTCTTACGAGCTTTATTAATGACATTTTCATAGGCTTTTGATAGTTCCTCTATATCTCCTGAACGCTCCCCAATCTTAACAATCTCATCCGTAAGCGAGCCTAAGACCCGAAACTTATCCATCTGAGCCGCTGTGCCCACATTGTCCTCCACAAACCCATAAATGTTGCTAAGTGGGATTGGGGTGTACTTTTCATCCCCTAAAATGTTAACTACATCCCCGGGAGTTGTTGCTGAGGACAAGTCGGGGTAGTTAGTAGTGCCACCTTTCTCAAACTCATCTTCGATGTTTGGTACTATGAACTGCCCACTCTCAAGGGTGAGAAGTAAGCCCCGCCCTTCACTCCGGTCGTTACGGGTGAACTTTCCGGGAGTGTGGAAATATTCGCCCTCCACACCTAATTCTACAGGAGCCTCCTCGTCGGGGTCAGGTTCAGAAACTATTGGTACCTTGGGCCCATCCCTACGCACACTTTCGCTAACCTGTCTTATAGCTTCGGCAGTCTCGGTATTTCCCTCTTCAATCAAACGATTAAACTTAAGGTCCAACTCCTGTAGTTTAACCTGCATTTCAGGAGCTAACTGCTCCTCCACAATAGGAGGTCTTTGGGACAAACCTCCAGCTAGGCCTCCTAATACACCCCCGACAAACGCGGCTTCAGTGGCGTGGGACACTGTTTCAGCCCACGACAACTCAGGGTTATAAGTGGCCATGGATAAGATACCTTGGCCAATTTCATCTAAAAATTCCTCGGCGGCTTCCCTTCCACCTGCCCGCACACTTCTTAAATTAAGAAACTTGTTTAATGAGAAACTATCCCCCAGTAACTCAGCTACTTCCTCTTTTAGCTCGGGATCGTCCATCGCACGCCGCCAAGATTTGCGATCCATTTTAAACCGCTTCATCATACTGGCGGTAGAAATATTAGAGCCCCGGTTGAATATACCGCCCATCACGTCCCCGGGAACAGCTTTCATCAAAGAGTAAGTAATTAAAGCTCCCCCAATTCCCGGTAAAATAGCGTTAGTTCTGGCTATCTCCTCGGCCTCATCGGGGTCCATCCCTGCATCTTGGATAAGCTCGTTTTTGATCTTGGTGAAGGCGTCCATATACATGGCTCCCCCAGAACGGGACGCCTGTAGACCAAAGTAGGTCTTGCCTGCCAACTTATCTGTGAACTCTTTAAACTTACCTGCCGGGTTAAGTGCGGGAGCATCAACGTCCCCTACAGTTATGTCTGAGGCGAACTCCTCTAGATTTTTCTGAATAGCTTTACGGTTAGTTACATCTATTAAAGCTTTCTGTGCTTGTCTGGCTCTTAGGGCATTTCCCGCTTTACCAACTCCGGCTGTCAAACCAAGGAGGGCTAGTTCCTGTCCAAACATACGCCCAAAGCGAGGAGCTTTGCCGTGGATAGAATCCACTGCACTAACTGCCTCCTGTGTCTTCTTGATAGACTCTAGAAAATCCCCAGTGTCTGCTCCCAAAGCAGTGGTCGCGGAACCAATTACACTACTTGCGGTCATGCCGACATCTTGTACAGCTCCGGCCTGTAGACCTCTAAGGAAATTACCTAAACCATACGCGGCGTCCCCAAACCATCCCGAATCCTCGGAACTCCACGTCTGTAGAAACGCACCTATGTTGTCCAGAGTAGGTACTCCATAACCTATCTGCTTCCAAAAATTTTCGGGGTCTTTGGTATTCTTCAAATACTCGGACACCATTGTCTGGTCATCCCATCCCTTATCTGAATTAGCTCTCTTAAAAAGACTAAGGTCCTTAGCCCGGGCATCCCAAGGGATAAACCCTCCCGCAAGGCTATCTACGTTACTGAGTACTGATCTAGCCTTACTCTCCCGATTAATGTCGAGCTGGTGCAAAAAACCCTCTAATACATCCTCGGGAACGTCCTCCCCTGAATTCTCTATACGCTCCCGTACATCATCATCGGAAATACCCTCAGCTAACCACCGGGGATTCAGGAGAAGTCCCCCGTCACTCTCCTTACGCATCACTTCGCTGTCTGACCAAGTAGCTGGGTGGTTAGTTAAAGCGTCACTAAACATACCCGACAGGCTATCTCGGGCGTTCGAGGATTCCTCTTTGTTAAGGGTGATGTAATCTGCGTAATCCCCTAAACCCCTTTTTGTGGCCCAGAGCTGGAGTATCTCGTCAGTTACACGATCTGTGTCAAATTCTCGACCATTATCTTTATATTCTGAGAGCCTATCTTCCGTTAGAAACATTCGGAAGCTTTCGACATCCATATCTTGGTCGTCCTCGCTATCCTTAGCAAATATACTACGAGTCCCTAGGGGCCTGTCGGCAACCTTCTTGGACGTTATATAATCCTGAAAATCGGCGTAAGCTAGTCTCTTATAAGTGTTGTACCTTTGCTTTACCCTGAATTTCTCGGAATCTGATAACCCCTCTTCATTATCTATTAAAGCCTCAAAGTGATCCTTACCTAAAGCCGCCGCGGCGTAATTAACCTCCACCCCATCAAGACTATCCTCATGAGGTTCTAGTTCTAGGGTTCTGCGGGTAACCCAATTAAGTCTGCCCAAGGGAGACTTTTCCTGCTCCTTAAGCCAGTTAAGGTGTCCCTCCCCAACAGAAAACTCAACTGTATCACGGTCTTTACCATACTTCTGGTACTTGCCCGTCTCTTCGTTAAGGGTAGCTGTCCCTCGTAATATATCAGTGAGAAGTCGGTCAGTAGACCTGACGTTTTCGGCTTGAAAGGCGCGACTCTTATTGATGTCGATCTGGCGGTCTACAATACCTTGCTTAGATATTGATAAACCCTCAGGGTTGTGGGCCTTTGCGTTAATATCTTCAGCTAAAAAGGAAACTAGAACGTCAAAGTTTTGAACCTCCTGAGGACTCTTATCTCCATCATACGAGGCGTAATGGGCATCAGCCCACCCACGTAGCATGGTTAACTGTTCCTCGGGAGTCTCTAAACTTTGATATGTGTCAGTAGCTTGTAGCTCGGGCCATGAATAGTTGGTCGCGGACATGTATAATTCTATCTTGGCATCAACATTTGGGCCACTTGTTCTGCCGACATGTTACCCTCCGGTGTGGCTGTTGTCGGTGGGGTAGGTGGGGCATTACGGGGGCGCGGCATGGGTGTAGACCCTCCACGGAAACTGCGGGTGGTTTCGTAACTACGCTTCTTCTTTTTTAGTTCTTTTACTGCTCCCAGCCTGTCATACAAATCTTTCAGGAAATTCTCCCACGACTCCTCATAGTCATCTGCAAGGTCTTTTGTCTGACTTGTGAGGTGTTGGCTTGTTCTTTTGGGGGTGAACTTACTCTTAAAGGACTCAAAGCCCCCACTAGAAGCGTTCATCAAGGACTCGGCATTTAACTCAACTGGCTTGAAGCTCTTTTTTAGTTCCTCGGGTACGCTGGGGGAGGTAGTGCGTCCCAAAAAGTCGCCTGTCACTAGTCTTTCAACTTCCTTGAAGTTGTCAGCCATCACTAACTGTTTTACTGCTTCTGCTTGGTCATCCTCAAAACCTAAATCTATAGGGGCTAGGGCTAACTCTTTGTTGAACTCAATGTCTTGCTCCTTAGCCTTGCGTACCTGACTTAACTCCCACTGATCCTTATTGTGGTCGGAACGGGCGTCTGCCGCTTGATTTAAATATTTAAATGTACTCATCCGTATAAGGGGTAAAGCCGCCTCTCCCCTACTTCGTAAGAGTCCAAAAGCTCCCATCAAATCTATCTGTGCTTTAGCAGTCTGATCCCTATACTTGCCAGTAGTGCCACCCGCAACCACTTTCACGTAATCATCCATGACTCGGTTGTACCTCTGGTGGTTTCGATCCGCTTCAGCCAAAGCATTAGCTACAGCGGGGGACCTACTAGCCATGTCCAAAAACATGGAGCGATCTTGACTATAAGTTGGTGATAAGGGTTCTAAAATTTCAGAAATCTTGGATATGGTATCGGACTGCACATTAAGAGCCTCTTGCTTACGCAGTAGGTCTTCTGTGTTACCTATACTTCGTTGTAGGGCCTCAGACCGTTTGGCCATAGCCATCTCCTCAGCCTCATATTTATTCATCAAGTCCAACCTCTGTCCTGAGTATAGGCCTGATGAAATTGGTATAGGCGCAAAGTAAACAGGTTCTTGGGGCAATGTGCTTGCCCCGAGAACCTCATCAGCAGAAGATGCTAGTGAGTTTGCCATGTAAAATTATCCCCTCTTGTTGAAGCCCCCACGCATTAGTCTTTTCCGTACGGCTTTCTTCGCTTTAGTATTGTCTTTGGGAAAGAGCGCGTCGGACGGAGGAGGGCCGGGGGGTTCCACCAACCCTGCCGCGACTGCTGGAGCTACCATAGGCGGTCCCCCTTTAGCTCCCGGCTTACCTTGGTTTTCTGGTCTGTCGGCCCATTTAACAAAATCTGGGTTGGGTGAACCATCTTGATTGTGTGCGGACTCGGGCCCAGAATAAGGCTCTACTTTCTTCTTCTTGTTTCTCGACTTAAAGAACCGAGGACGACCCCCACCCGCTTGACGCAGAGCGGTGCCCGGCCTTCCAATTCCTCCACGACGTGTTATGTTTCTATTTGCCATAATTTTGTATTAATTAAAGTATCTTGGACGACCTCCGCCTGCCTGCTGAAGGCGACGCCGATTAATCAGTCGCTCCCGCTCCCGCTTCTCCCGCTCCCGCTTCTCCTTGTCGTCTGTTGCTGTGGGTTCGGGTTCGGGTCTATCATCAAGTCCGGGTTCATTTCTCGTATCAAGTCCCTTAAGATATTCACCATACTCCAACAGCTTTCCTGTCTCTTCATCTACAGGACGACCCCGTGGTAAACGCCTTCCAGTGCGTTTTTCTGCTGCCGCGTGCTGTTCTGCGGTTTGTCTGCCATAGGGGGCCTCCGTTGCCCCAAACTCCGCTTCCCTCTGCCTCAACCGTTGCTCATTCTGCATCCTACGACCTTCATCGGTCTGGACATTATATTGAAGCCGTCCTCTAGCTGACGGGGGCACATAACCGGGGGTTGTAGTGCTTCTAGGAGTTGCCCGTTGCTCTTTTATCCTCGCGCCAATCTCTGGTCCGCGTCTCAACCAATCAAGCCCCGAATAAGCTTTACGGAATTCTCCGGTCGGATCGCCTCTTCTCGCAAAGGGGTTATAGACCTCCTTCACAACGTCGGGTTTGGTGGGTTGTTTGGTTTCGTTGTTGGTATTATCGGGTTCAGCTTCGCTAAAGGCTCTCGCCATGGCATTTTTTGCGGCACGCTTAACGGGGTCCAATAACCAATTAGCGGAACCCGTTCGGGTATCTGCAGGAGTGTCTGCAGGAGTGTCTGCAGGAGTGTCTGCAGGAGTGTCTGCAG
>Ga0098049_1000115_pt1 | contig 29742 bp, 31 predicted proteins | sample 13BtaG_FD_92582 | JGI IMG/M metagenome (GOLD analysis project Ga0098049, IMG submission 92582) | Marine viral communities from the Subarctic Pacific Ocean - 13B_ETSP_OMZ_AT15268_CsCl metaG | ecosystem: Environmental > Aquatic > Marine > Oceanic | place: Subarctic Pacific Ocean | collected...
AACAAGATGCGTCACGCTGGCTGCTTTACTGGCGGCTTAGGCCTCTACAGCACCTTTGTCCATATTGATGCGGGGCTGCGCGGGCGCAATGCGACCTGGTAGGATACAATCAAATCATGGCACTAGGGCTCTTCACCGGGATCGCGGCAGACAACACGACCACAACTCCCATCCTGGACTACCTGGGGATCGAACCTGATCTTGCCGCGTCCATGACGAGAGATTTGGTCTCTTACAGTGGGAGCTACTACGCGGTCTCTGGGGGAAACGTCACTACGGTCTACGACCAGAGCGCTAACGGAAGAAACCTTACGTCTGATGGGAACGCTGATATAGCTCTTACTGGGACAGGGAATTCTGCGAGAGCAGTCTTCGTCTCCTCGGGAAGCGGTGTATATTCTGTCCTGTCAACGGGTGTTGTTGGTGGTTCCTTTCCTGCTGGTGGGCATGATGTTTTCATCGTAATGGACCCTACCACGACAACCAAACAAGCATGGATCTCGGACACTTCATCCCCTGCTACGGATATGATTGTTATGCAGTACGACAACGGTTCTGCTGCTGTCTCCAGTGCCATGACCGCAGGGGATCTCCGAGTGAATGATTCCGTCCTAGACCCACAAACCCGCGGCGAACTCCATGACACCATGACGGCTTCAGGGACGAATGTTCTTTCGGTCGAAGATCTTGTGTTATCCACGCTGGATTCGACGGTCCATGTAGGAGCAAAGCACAGTGTTTGGCGATTGGAAGGATCCTTTGCGGAGTTCATCATCACCCCTCCCCTTTCAGACGCAGACCATTCCGCGATTGTCTCAAATATTAGAGCCTTCTACGGGTAGAATAAACTCATGGCTCTTGGAATATTTAACGGGATCACTTCGGACAACGCCCAAGCGCCTGCCTCGCCTGAGTTCCCCAGGCCGCTGGACATTTTCGGCGGGGTGGCTCCTGCGTTTGCTTACGGACTGCGGCGACTCGACAGTGACTACACCGGGTATGCAATCCGGGTTCGTCGGGATGCGGACGATACCGAAGTCGAGGTGAAGTTTGACGGCGCTGGCAACGTCTCTCTGGCCTCTCCCATCGTCGATGGAGGAACGGAGCAGACCGGCAGCGTGTCGGGAGGCACCTACACCGTAGAGACCAGCGAGCTAATGACCCTCGGTCCCTATGCTGATGGTGGCACCGTCCGCGTGGTCAAATGGTATGACCAATCTGGCAATGGCCGAGACGCATTCCAGACCGTTGAGGCGAACCAACCGATCTTGATCAACAGTGGGACGCTTGGAGACGGGATCGACTTCGTCCCGAACGACTATCTCAAGGCCAACTACAACCTCACAACGTCGAACGACCACACGTTCCATGCCGTTGCCAAGAGTGACGCAGTTGGAGGATTTGCAATTGTCGGGGATCTCGACGCTTACGACGACGGGTCAGAACTCCTCTGCACTTCCTCCGGCAAGTGGTCTTACCGCATCGGCAACACGGACCTGGAACCTAACGCAACGACAACAAACCTTGCCTACCTCTTGGTTTCCTACGACCAGGGGTTATCTACAGGAACGGAGCAGCAGATGCGGGTGAACGGAGCATTTGCTCAACAATCATGCAACGAGACTCTTGCGTTCGGCACCGCAAATCGAATCCGCATTGGGTCGAGATTGGACGTTCATAACTACCTGAACGGCAAGATCCATGAGATCATGGCGTGGAATTCCAAACTGACGACAGCGCAGGAGGACATTCTGGAGGAAAACACCCTGGCCCACTTCAACCTGTCGTCACCGTACTCATCGCTTTGTTGCGATTTCGACGGGACAAATGACTACTTCAACCTGGGTGCCCCATCGACCGGAACGGGAGCGCATACACTTTCGATGTGGATAAATCCGACGACCATCGTCAACGGTGACCGCATCATCTCCAATACCAACAACACGGATTGGGGATTACAATTTAATGCTGGAAACATTGAGGCGTGGGGATTTGAAGGGGAGTGGTATGAGTTGACCTCCAGTCCCTCTGCTGGCGAATGGACACATCTAGTAATCGTATTTGATGGGAGTGGAAACCAGCAAGTATACAAGAATGGCGTGGCGGGGAGCGTCGTAGAAGCGCCCTACAACCTAAGCAACTTGGGCGTGGGTGCTACGCTGGATCTCAGTTATGGGCAGAATTTTGATGGCAAAGTTGATGAAGTAGCGATCTGGTCAGACAGTGCTTTGACAAGCGCACAGATCACCACGATCTACAACGGAGGAAATCCTGCGGACCTCACCTCTCTCTCCCCAACCGGATGGTGGAAAATGGGAGAGGGTAATGCCATCTCCACGACCATCACCGACCACGGGAGCGGGGGAAACAACGGCACGTTGGTCAATGGTCCGGTCTTCACCTTCGACAGTCCCTCTTACTAATGAACAATAGATCGTATGTTATTATTAACGCAAGCGAGGTTGCGTCGGTGGACTTCGACTCGGTGATGGAGAATGCTGATACGCTCCGCTATTCCGTCGATGGCTCCAAAACCTTCGTTAAGTTTGCAGGGGAAACACCCTCCGGTTTGGAGGGCAAGACCATTTACAACCATGATGAGATCAGGACTCTCCTCGCTACGGAAGAATGGACGAACCCGGAACCAGAATCATGACTCGACACCTCAAATTCAGAGCCAAGGATTCCGCCGAAGAGCGCAGCCGTGAGCTGTGGGCGCAGAAGCTAGGGCGCCCGGTCGATGCCAATGCGGTCACGGTCCACCTGTATGCCTTCCAACGCTCGGCCAAGACGTTCGGAGGCTCGGTACTATTCATTCACGATGACGGCGAGCTGCTGACCGCTGACGAGAAGGAAGACCTCCGGGACGACGACGATCTCCGGGCCTGGCGGGAGAAATACCGGCCTGAAGACCTGGAAACGGACGACTGAGGCTTTATGACGGCCTCAGAGCGCCCTGCAGCGCGGCGGCAGTGTGTCCGGACCTGAATTCCGGAGCCGCCCGGAGAGAGCGTCCTACGACCTCTTTCTGGCCTTGGCCTTGGCTGTGACCTTCACGGCGCCGTCCGCTATGGCGTAGAGCAGCGCCCTCCAGGACGGTTCGCCTGCTGCTGTTCCCCGCTTGGCCTTGCAGCCGAGCCTGGCCGCGATCTTGTCCAGCGACTCCCGGCGCTCCTCGCTTAGTTTTAAGCTCTCCCTCTTCATTGCTGTGATAGTGTCAGATCCCAAGGCTTAAACAAAACCTCGTTTGCGTCCAGATAATCCAGATACCTAGCCGAAGGCTTCACTCCCGGCCAGCGGATGTCGTAGACGCGCTCTCCCGGAGGCCGGGAGAGCAGCCAGCGGACATAGGTGACCAGCTGGCAAGGTCTCAACCGGGGGAGGAACAGGATGATGTCCTGAGGATCAGGCATGGTCGTAGCTGTCGAACCAAGGGCCGTGTGCCTTGGTGTAGGCTTTGCGCTTCGCGCTGGTGCAGGTTGAGGAGCTGGTCTCCGGGTCCTGGCAATGCTTTCGCGCTTCCTCCAGGGTGAGACCCTTCTTGATTGTCCGGGGCCGGATGTCTTCAAAGAAGAGCCGTGTGATTTTGTAGCGTTCCATGATGGTGGTGGTGGTGGGTGGGGGTGGGGGGCTAGTCCCTGACCTCCTCAAATTTGGGGAAGTCCGCGTAGCCCTTGGGAGTGATCTCTACCCAGTAGTTATCCGGACCAAACTCGGTCTGCTCCTCGCTGGTGACGAGGCCCTTCTTGATGAGGCTCCCCAGTACTCCTGACTCGGAGTGGCTGACCTCTGCGTAGAGCGAGCTGGACACATCATGCAGCCAGCCAGAGCCGCCCTTGTTAGCGATAGAGTTGAAGAGGACGAGTTCCTTGGTAGTCAGTTTGGTGTTGGTCATGGTCTTGTGTGGTTGATGGTGGTGGTGGTGGTTGGGTGCGTCGCCCTCCCCGGAGGGAGGGATTGCATTTTTATGCTGCGGTGATGGTCTTATTGGGTCCGGTCCAATATGCGAGGGCTACCTCTGCCTCTTCCCGGGTGGAGTACTCCTTCAGATTGACGAACTCCATATTCTCGTCAAGGAACTCAAGATCGTATCTATCGCCACCTTTTGGGGTAACGGTTGCGAACTTTGCTGTCTCTATGCTTAGGGATCGGTTGGTCATTGTCTGGTATGGTTGGTGGTGGTGGTTGGTCTTCTGGGTTCTCCCTGCCAACAAAAAGAAAGTAGCTCCTTTCCTGTGTCAGCGCAACAAGAAAAGGAGCTACTTTAATCTTTTTTTCTGCCGGATTAAATAAGCCCTATTTTTCAGGGGTTTCCGGCGATGGATTATGTCACTCCGACATCGACGTTTCTTTCTTCAATGCGTTTAAAACATCATTCAGGCGATACCGGACCATCTTGCCCAGCTTGGCTGCAACAGGGATGTGACCGCTGGCTGTGTGCTTCATTACCCAGCGTCTCGGCATCCGCAGAATCTCGGCAAGCTCGTCGGCATTAAGCAGGTCGTTTTTGGGTTTGCTCACTCGCTTCCTCCCCTCCTCAACTGCTTGAGAGTATCGGCCACCATCTTGCACTTTCCGCTTTTCCGGTTCTCTTGAACGGCCTTGTCGATCTCTTCCTTTGTCTTCGGCGGCGGCGGCTCATGCCTCCCGCTGCAGTGGACTGCCGGTTCAGCTCGCGTTGGCCTGACCAGCGCAACCTCCTGGGAGCGCTGCAGCCATGAGATGATGAAGCGAGCGTAGTTCTTTTTCCTTCTTGCCGGGTTAGCCCACAGCCACTGGTTCATCACCTCCAACTCAACGTCGATCTTTACCTTGGGGAATGCCTTGCGCCACTGGCGCTTGTGATCGTCAGTGATATTCTGGAAGCCGTTGTCCCAGCAAATCTTCGGCACACTCACGGCTGCCTTAATTTCGTTTGTGCAAGCCGGGCTTGCCTTCTTTTCTCTCAACGTAGTCTTCATAGCGCGATTCAAAATCCTGCTTCGCCATCTTGCCCTTTAGTCCGGTGGCTAACTTGTGCAGCCCCTCGGCATCAGTGATGCTAAGTTTGATGGCCGCGTAAATCTCCGAAGGCTCCACACCGTCAGCCAGTAGCTTCTCGCAGAGCGCAGAGGCATCGGTGACAACCCTGCGGCCTCGACCTGGTGCGATGTGCCATTCAATGAAGGCGCCGGGATCTTCCTTGGCCCGTGCCAGCATCTCGGTGTCCAGGGCTCGCTCAAACGCGCCGAGCTTGCCGAGCGCTGCCTTCATCTCTTCCAGCTTCCCGTTGTGGAGCGACGGGAGAAAGATGTCCTCCACCGTTTTGTCCGGCTCCATGATCATGTACTGGGCATTGAGCGCCGGGCAGCGGAGTCGGCACGGACAATACTTGCAGCCGTCCGGGTCCGGGTTGAAGTTGCCGAGAAACGGATTCTCGTCGCGTCCTGACAGGAGGCCGGGAAGGACGAACGTCTGCAGCTCGTATAGCTCCTGCTTGGAGAGGATGGCTTCGGAGTCCATGCGGCCCTGTTTGATGAAGGCGACTCGGACAGAGAGCGCTCCATACTCCTGGGCCACCATAGCGGCGTAGGTCATCAGCTGGTAGCTGTCAGCCGCCAGCGGAAGCGCTCCCCAGCCTGTCTTGTAATCAAGCACCAGCGCCTCGGTGTCGCGGATCCAGATAACGTCAGCCTGGCCGGTACAGATCGCGGCCTTGCTGTCGTCCTTCAGAAACAGCCGCTTCTCCAGAATCACCTCGCCTTCGTCATCTGCTCCCCAGGCGCGCATGGCGATGTTCCGGGCTTCGGCAACGTAAGCAGACGCCTCCTGGATGTCGCTCTCGGCGTAACGGCTCTCGACCTTCTCCCGGCCATCCCACATCTCCTCGCAGATCGAATGAATCATGCGCCCGTGTGATGCCGCCTCGCTGTCCTGGTCCGCTGGCAGCTCTCCCCGCTTCCGCAGGAGCCGCTCCAGTGGCAGGCTGGCCTCGCACCTGTTGTAGCGATCCATCGAGCTGGCGCTCGGCAGTCCTTTTCTCTCGGCGTCCATTAGTCTTCAAAGGGCATGGCTTGGAACCTGTTCAGCGCGTCCGCTTCGATCTCCAGCCAGTTGCCGAGGATCTCGTTGAGCTTGGCGGTGCCGAGCATCGCAATAGACCCCTTGGCGCCGAGCACCTTCCTGCCGCGCAGAACGGACTCGATGTCTTCGCCGGAGGCTTCGCTTTCGGTGATCTTCTCCAGGACCGAGGTCAGCGCTGCTTGCTTCTCGTCCACCTCTGGCTCTGGCTCTGGCTCGGGCGGCATCACCTCGACCGGGGCCGGATCTTGAGCGCCGTTGATCTCGATAGGAACCGGTTCCGGCTTGGGCTCTGGCTCTGGCTCGGGCTTGGGGCGCGTTGGGAAGATCCCCTTGCTGGGCGCAGGCTTCGCCTCCCGGATGTCCACCTCCTCTTCCATAGTCCGCATTCCGAGGCACAGGTCCGGAGCATAAATCCTACTGAAAAAGGCCCCGGCTCTGTATCTCAACATTAGCGGAGCCATAGAAACCCACTTGGAGCCTGATTTTGTCGCCCAGCCCTCGTCCTTGGCCATTTGAATGGACACGGGAGGCCCCTCAACGGGTTCGCCTGTCTCCTTGTCTTTGGCGTGTGCAACGCATGTGAGATCGTCGCCGTCTCCGGTCATCCGGAACTGCAGCGGAGTGTAGCGCCCGGAGGCGTTGACCATCGCAATCAAGAACTGACTGCTCCAGGCGGGTCGCCCGTGGACAATGTAAAGTGACTGGAGCACCGCGAAGGGGTCCGCTCCGATCCTAGAAGCTATATTGAGGGCGATGACGCAATTGGCCACATTGCCCCGGAACTGCTGCGGGACCAGGTCGCTTGCGGCCAGCATCTTCCCGGCTCGCTGGGCTAGTTCAAAGTTGTCCTGGCTAGAAAAGACCGAGAGAGCCGAAGACTCTTCCGCTGGCGGCGTAACATTAGTGCTGATTTCGTTCATGGTTAGTTTGGTGAGTGGTCGTCGATTCCGCAGTGGCTTGCGGTCGGGACAGGCATGCCTCGGGCTTCCCAGAAGCGTTCGCAGGCCCGTTCTATTTGGGTAAAATTCACGTAGGAGTTCCTCTTGTGACGGCGCCCGATCTTCTTGCGGATCCGCGCCTTTCGTCTGACGGTCGGGTCTCTCCTCGGCCCTTCGTTTATCTGGCACATAAAGTGATCTTTCGGCGAGACCATCGCCTTAGCAACAATTTGAAGCAAACATTCGCTTCACAGATTATCCCCAAAGGTCTCGCTCCCATTTTAACGCAAAAGACTTGTGGTCCGGTTCTCTTCCGGATAAGGCTTCAGGGTTCCAGAGCAAGATGCCCCGCAAAAAGCGAATCGGGCGCCCACGATTGCGCCGGAAGGATCGGTTGAGTACGCAGATTCGGGTTGATGTCGGCCCAGGCACTCGGAGCGCCGTCCAGCGGGAGATGATGAAGTCTCACCAGTCCAGGTCGAAGGTGGTTCGCACCCTGATTCGGGAGGCCCTCAGGGCTCGCGGCTACAAACTGGTGGAGAGTTTCGACGAGAAGCGCGACAGAGAGCGCGACAGCTGAAACTGAAATAATTCTGTCAGTATTGTGTCAGCCAGCCGTTTTTGGAAAAGCGCTGATTCCGCGTAACTCTTTGCAGCTGAATGGTGGGCCCGGCAGGATTTGAACCTGCGACCAAGGGATTATGAGTCCTCATCTTTTATCTGGCAGAATTATTAAACCACTGCAAAAACAGGGGCGAACGAGACCCAACGTGCGCGAACGTGCGCGAAAGGTGTTGCGGATTCTGTCAATTGTGTCAGTAATCCCGGCATGGCGAACCAAGTGAAATTCAGCATCTACAAGGATTCTTCCGGGTACCAAATCAGCGTCCCTCCGGCGATGACGGCGAGCGGGAAAAGGGAGCGTCATTTTTTCAAGAAGCTCGCAGACGCGAAGTCCCTCCAAAAGGAACTGAAGGCGCAGTACCGCCAGCATGGCTCCAGCGCTTTGACGATTAAGGCCGCGCTGGCCGAGGATGCGACCAAGGCCCAGGAGATGCTGGCGCCGTTCAATGTCTCTCTGGTTGAGGTAGCTAAGGAATACATTTCGCGGAGAAAGGCCGCAGGAGCCACTGTGCCGCTCCGGGAGGCCTGGGGCGACTACATCCTCAACCTGGAGGAGAAGGGCCGCTCAGAGCCCCACATCCGGGGCCATGAGAGGACGTTTGGGATTATGCCTGGCTGGTTCCTCGACCGAGAGGTCGCCAGCATTGAGGGGAAGGATCTGGAGAAAGCTCTCGACCAGACCATCAAGACTCGTCCCGTGACCCGTGGCACAACCTGGAACCGGCGCCTACGGGAGACTCGGTCGGTGCTGAATTGGGCGAAAAATACCGAGGCCAAGGAGAACCGGGGCCAGAAGAAGGCACCCAAGATTCTGAAGAGCAATGACCAAGCGCGCAAACTTATGGAGATAGCGGAACAGGAAGGCTGCGCCCTGCCCTTTGCCCTCATGCTCTTTGCCGGGATCCGCCCATCCGGGGAGCTGCTCAAGATCGGCTTGGACAGCATTCGCCGGAAACGCATCTACATCGGCCCTGACCAGTCGAAGACCGGGACAGACCGTCAGATCCCGATATCGGCAAACCTGCGCCTCTGGATCGACGCCTGGGACCAAGAGACGATCCTGCCGGTGCAGTGGAAGCGGAAGACTCAAGCCGTCCGGAAAGCTGCTGGGATCGCTGGCGAGCAGGACATTCTCCGGCACACCTTTGGCAGTCACTTCTACCGCGTCCACGGCGAGGAAGAGACGCTGCAGGCGATGGGCCATACTTCGTTCCGGACCTTTGAGTCGCACTACCGCCGGGCAGTGAGCTTGGAGCGAGCGCAGGAGTTCTTCACCATTGCTCCGGGCGGGGCCAGTTGCGCGGCTCCGGAGGCGATCCGGGTGGCGTGACTACTCCCGCTCTTCGACGTAAGACTCAAAAGCCTTCATCAGTGCCGACATGCCCCGGCTCATCTCCTGCTCGTCCTGGGCTTCTCGGCTGGCATCTGCAAATCGCTTTGCGTCCTGTCCATCGCCGTCAGTTGAGTTCAGGATTTCTTTCAAGGAACTCGGCAACTCCTGCTCGCTTCCTTGACTTGGTGAGGGCTTTCTTGGCATTGCGTAAATTCCTTTTGGCGGTGGTTACCTTGGTGCCGGTCTGCCCGGCAAGAGCTTCCAGCTTTTCTGCCTTACCCTCCACCCCCCGCCGTTTGCGGATGAAGTTAAGAGAGTTTAGCCCTTTTCGGTTGGCCGCTGCAAGCTGTGAGGTTGCGATTGTTTGCTTGGGCGGGAGGAAGGCATCAGCGGCCTGATCGAAGGAGGTTTTAATGGCTCCTGCTCCCTTTGTCCAGTCGGCATTGTCCCAAACGTCCTTCTCCTTGAACCACATTAAAGCCTGAAGATCGTCCGGATTCATGCCCAGTCTGTCAGCTGCTCTCCGGAATATCTCCTGGCCCAGCAGGAAGTCGCCATTGGAAACGCCGGTTTCAGACTTCGGCTGGATGCGCCATTGTTTCACCCGGCCAGCGAAAAGTTTCCGGCGAAGATACCGAGCCGCCCATACATCGATGGTTGCCGCCAAGCTTGAGCCAAACAGGTTCATCGAGAACTGAGGGGTCTTCGGGCTCAGTTTGTCCTTTGCCCTTCGGCCCCTCACTTTTGTGAATTTCCCGGCAAGAGCGCGGAATACGTGCGCCGAGTTCATCCCATACTTCTGACCGTCAGCACGGCGGGGCTCAAGGTTGTAGCGCTCAATCCACTTCTTGAGAAGATCCTGCTCGTCCATGCGTCGAGCTTCCCTCTTCCCAACGATCCTGCGCTTGATCATTGTTTCCTTGAGCTTGCCGGTCTCAGCCAGGTCAGCCGCTTCCTGGAAGCGCTTCAACATGCTGTTGAATTTTCCGGTCTTGAATTGGCGGTAAGCATCAAAAGCGTAAATGAAGTTCTGCTCTACGTCAGTGTTTGCCGAAGTGGCGCCGAGCAAATCGGCAAAGAGCTGATGGTCGCCTGCCAAGGCAATCTTCAGCTTCTTCCGCATACGGGAATACCAACCGATCCCGGCTGCAATCTCGGCGTCCAGCATGGCCTGCCTTGCGTCCGATTCCAGGTCTGCCGCTGCGGAGTCAACCGAGCCGTTGTCGATCAGCTCGTCAATCCTGTCCCGGTCCTTTTTCGTCACATGGTAATGCAGCGAATCGTAATCTGGCTTGGTCGTGTCCTGTGGAGGGGCTTCAAGCGCAGCCAATGCCGGAGCGTTCAGCAGATCATAGTCGATTGATTCGTAGATGATCTTGCCGTTTTTGTTCTTCTTTACAGATCCATCCTCGTTCCGGGCTTCAACTATTGGCAGCGCGGTTGGGTCATCCGGCATCCTCCGGATGTCGTCTCCCCTGGATTCCCTGATCTCGCTCAGAATCTTTTCTCGATGTGCTTCTGCGTCATCCCACTCAGCGAAAGCAGGAACGGATTCTCGGGCCTCATTGTAATCGACCGGACCCGCTGAGGGATCCTTTACTGCCAGCACAACGTCAGGTTCCCCCGCGCTTTCGTAGTCCCACCCTGGTGGAGCATACTCTCGGTTAAAAGGCACTCGGGCAACTACCCTGAATCCGTAGCGGTTGTATAGGTTGGGAAGAAATCCTCCGATATCAAACGCATCCAAGGTGTCAGCGTCATTGCTTGCTTCGGTCAGGACGGCATCAATGTTGCCTTCCCCTCCAGGGACACTGTAAACGGAGACCAGGTCACCATCTGCCGTCACGGCGGCACCGGCATCTCCAGACCTATAGATTGTGTTCCCCGGATCGTTGTAGAACTCCGGAGACTTTACATCGACTGCGAATCCAAACCTGTGCCGCTCTGCGGTTGCTTGGACTCCTGCGAGGACAAGGCTCGCTTCTCCTGCACGTTGCGAAGATGCTCCTCGACTAATCGTTGTGTCTCCTCGTTCTCCTGCAGGTTCAGGTGTGCTCCCGCGTTCCGGAAGCCTTCTTTCTTCTGTTTGGGCATCTCTCTGTGGGGTTGTTGCATCAGCCGGTTCCGGCATCAAGCCTTTTAGCCACTGATGGTGGTTAAATGTCAAACCGTCTTCGTTTGTGTTGTATACAAAGTTTGCGCGGTCCAAGCGGAATGAACGGATCGGGGGCCGTCCTCCGGTCACTTTTGGATTGTTAAAAGCGTGTTCCTTGGAGAGCTGCCCCATCACCGCGTTCAAGAACCGAGCCCTCTCCTCTCCAAACATATCAACATTAGGCTCCCCCGGCTTGCTGTGGTTTTCCGCCAGTATCATCAAGTCGCGCATAATGTCCGCGCTGTTGTTTCGATACATCGCGGGAGCATCTTTGGACTGAGAAGCCTTTACCGCTCGCTCCTCCAAGGCGTCCATGTCGATAACCTTGATGATGACGTTGTTTTGTCGCGTGACCTCTATTGAGTAAATTGAGCCAACGCGATCCTCCTGGGGCTTGGGCTTGTAACGCTTCTTGCCGGTCTTTTCGTTAGTGTCGAGCGCCTTGTGATATTGAAAGCGATGCGCCTTGCCGTCGTTGTCAGCCTTGCCGTGGAACGCGCTTCGCATCGCTGCGAGCTGGTGATCGTTGTAAAGCCCGGTCTGCCGGATCTCCTCCAGGATCTCGTCCCACTGTTCCCTGGTCAGGTTGTCAAACCGATCCCCGCCTCTCTTTTGCGTAAGCGGCTCGACTCCATGCCTCTCTGCGACTTTCCGAATGATGTTTCCAATCGCGGTTTCTTGCGCGGCAAGGACGCTAGGCTCCAACCCTTTCGCCCGTCCAAACCTGTCGCGCTTAACTGAGCCGTCCGGATTGCGCTCGTAGTCGATCATGTTCCGCTCTTCCATGCGGTCCATGTCTTCGCGGGTGTAGATTGCCTTGCGGTGGAGGTCTTCAATCGTGCGGCCCCCAACGGGTGTTTCAAACCCTGGCACCTTTTTTCCTGCTGGGATAAATTTGCTGCCAGCGTTGTTGCGGAGGTAGGCGTCTGCAAGGCGAGCTAAAGCCGGGCTCAAATTGGCAGAAACCATTGCGCCTTGGCCTTTTGCCAAGTTGCCGTTTTTGTCCAGCAAAACGCCTCGACGAAGTAGCATCGCTTTGCCAAACGGAACGCGAGGAAGGACCGATTCAGCCAGGCCGGTGATAAGCTTGTTGCGGCGAACCAGTTGCTGCAGCCTCTGGCTTTTTTGCAGCCCTGGGGCAACCGCTTCGGCAAACCATTCCTCGGCTAAACGCTTGTCTGTCAGCGTCAACCTGGGCTCCTTTGGCGGTCGGCCACGATTCAGTCTGGCTTCATATTCTTTCTTAAAGTCTCCCGCCTCTTTTGTCAGGCTTCCGTCTTTGTCTCGCAGGAGCCCTTGTGGCCCAATCAGCTCTCTGTAGATATGCTCTTTCATCCCCCGTGCCGCAAGAGAGTGGCCGATCTCATGGGACAGCATTACGTCGAGAGGATTCTTGGAGTCGGGATCGATTATCAGCGTCTTGGTTTTTTCATGGTAGGCACCTCCTCCGCTACCAGGCACAAACTTAAAGGTAACGTCCGGCATCAACGCTGAATACACGCCCACTTGGCGCTTAATAACGGGATCAAGTCCGTCGAAAGTTTCGCGCTGACCAAGGCTTAGATTTCTCCTGAGTTCCGCAACGTCATTCTGAGCAAGAAGATCAAACTCATGCTTCTTCATCCTGGCTGGCGCTCCCCCTAGGCCGTGAATTATGCCCTGCACTTGACCAGGGCCACTAAAGGCAATCGCTTCTGCTGTTGCTTCAACGAACCAGCCCTCTTCTCCCCCGGTAGCCATGACAGAAAACGGAACCTCGGCAGCGGTTGATCGAGCGATTGCGGATCCTACGTTGCCGGTGGATTTGGTGATGGGAGTTAACACCTTCCCAAACCCGTCCAGAACAAGCGCCCCGTTGCTGCTCCACGGGTTTTCTGCTACTCTTTCCGAAACTCTTTGCCAGTAGGGCATAGTCACTCGGCGGCGGAAAAATTCTGCCCCTGCAGCGTTGATCATCTGCGTAGCGCCTCGGAGGATGCGGTATTGCTGTGACCAAGTTCTAGGGGCTACCAGAAGAAATCCGAGAGGGTTTCCTGAGGCTAAACCAAAATAGCCTAAGCCGGTCATGGCTGACCCAACAGCTCCGCTAAATTGTGTGCCTTTTCCTCGCCCTATATTTGCCAACCAGTCATCGGCGGTGGGGATTGCTACTTCGGTAGCCCAAGAACCAAACCGAGTCTGCCTAAAGCGGTCGGCCAGGTTCTTGCTGACTTCTCGGACCCCGTCTTTAACCAACCCTCCAACCCCTCCGAGCCGGGCTGTGTGCCTTTCAAGATTTCTCTTTGCTGCGTAGATTTCGTCGTCAAGGCGCTGCAGGTTCTTGGCAAAAAGTTCCTGACGCTTTGTTCTGCGAGCAGCTCTCTTGCCGGTTGTTTTCAACCCAGGAGCCAGACCGGCCGGTTTTCCCGGTGCAGATCCCGGAATCACCGGGGCGGCGCCTTCTCTCGCTGCCGCTGCAGCAAGGGCTTTTCTTTTATCGGTCAGGTTGCCAAGATGTTTTGCCGCATCGTCTGTTGCTTTTAAGGTTGTGCGTCCAAGTGGCCCTGGAAGGTGTAGCGGTCGCCCTAATTTAAGGCCAACCGTTCTTGCCCCTTTGGCGCTAAGGGACGCCGCCGGAGTAAGCAGAAAGGAAGGATCCGCCCCAATCATGCCATACGAAGCGGCTTCCTTGTCGATTGCGGCAAGCTCAACTTCGCCTCGGCCTGCCCTCGCTGCCTTGCTTGTCTCGTAGGCAAACTGCGCCCTTTCCATCCGCTCGGCCTCGCTGGCACCGAGGGACGCAAGAGAGTATAAGGCGGCGGCTGCTTCGTCTGCGCTTATCTCGCGCAACTCCCGCTTGGAATTTTCAAAGTCATAGAGCGCCATCAAGACCGCCGTGTCAGCAGACCCCAAGCCTCCGTCGAACAGTCCAGCTATTGCTCCGGTCGCCCCGGCCTGCGCCTTGGCTTGCAGGAGCTGTCTGCCCTTGTCCAGAATCGCTTGGTTCTCCATTGCCGCCCTGGAGGCTGCGCCAATGCCTGCGGAGATTTCTTTTTGGCTTAATTTCTGCAGCTCGGCGCGACTAAGTTTCGCGTCTTTCCGGGCTTCATGCATTTTAGTGAACGGCGGAAGTATCCCCAAGCTGCCGATCCAATCCGCTGCCGCAATAAATGGATCAGTCGCCCACACGGCAGTCGCTCCATAAGTAGCGGCCTCCGGGATCACTTCGGTGACAAGGCTTTTTACCGCTGTCCCAACCTGCTTTAAAAACGGATCTTCTCCAACGCGCTCTTTGTGCTCGTCCCAGGCACCCATCTCGGCCCATTCAATAAACGCTTGCTCGCCTTTGTGAAGGACGGTGTCGAGGTCGCTGAAATACAGCTCGCCGCGCTTTGTCTTTTTAAGGTCAAAATCAATAAACCCTCTGTTGAAGTAGGTTCTGATGTCTTCCTTGTCGCCCGGCTCCTCTTCGGGAAAGCTGCCCAAGTTGATCTCAAACTGGCCTTTCTGAGTGGGGGCCAAGTCAGGTCCGATCAGCCCAGACTCAAAGTCGAGGCGCGCATCTGCCTGAACCGAAGGGGAGAGCCCCCGCTCGGCCATGGTCTGCTCAAACAGGGCATTCGTCTTGCTCCTGGTGACTTCCGCCTTTCGGTCTAGAAACCGCTTTCTTTGCGCTTCCCGGTCAGCCTGATCGGCTTTTGCCTTTGCGGCCTCTTCCTCCTCTTTCGCCGCAGCCGCTTGGGCCAGCATAAATGGTGATGGCATACGTCAGAAAATTTAAGGCATTGCTCAAGGGATGCGGAAGAACTTGTTGGGCGCGGTGGGATCCTTCATTAACGTGCCAGAAGGCGGAAAATTGTCGCTGAAATGGGACAAGTCAATCGGCTGATTGGTGTGAGGGCTGGTTAGCACAAACGGATTGTTGCTCGGCAAAGCTGCAGGATGAGTTGCTGCCGCCCCCGGCCCTGGGGGAACGGGAGCCTGCGGATTGCTATAACCCTCAAGTCGAGCCCCCAACCCTTCGGCGCGCATTCTCCCTTCTCCCGGAACGCTAGTGTCATGCCTGCTGGGTTTCTGCCCTGGCCTGCGGTAATCAGCAAACGCGGCATCCGGGTCTATCCCTTCGCCTTCCAAAGCGGATCTTATCTCTTCGTCAGTAAGAATCCGGTTGGTGTCGTAGTAGTCGCCTACCGATCTTTCGATCTCTGCTACACCCAGCCCTTGGTGCCGAAGTTTTCTTGTAAGCCTCGCAACCTCGATTTCGCGCTTCAAGAACTTCAACTGATGCTGAAGCAGTCTCTGGTTAGCTAAGGGTTCTTTGTCGATCCCTGGAGAAATCAAGGCAAAGAATGCCATTTCCTTTTCAGAAACAGCTCCCTTGGTTTTCTGGATCTGAGCCATAATCCCGTCACCAAGCAGCGAGTAAAGCTGTTGAGCGTTGGCAACCGACAGCTTGGCGTTATCAATGCCAAGCACAGACCCCAGCCTCTCAAACTTCATTTTCATTGACGCGCCAAGCCCGGTATAGACTGGGTCTTCCCGGTCGCTTCCTTTCAGCAGGTTTAGCGCTTCCACATAATTGGAAGCCAGAACCTCTTTGTCATGGACCGTCTCAAGTCTTTCTTGCTGCGTTTTCTGGTCAAAGGCGAGGCGAGAGCTTTGCTCTTGGAAAGTTAGCTGTTCTGCCGGAGTGGCATACATCCTCGTTTTTTCGCCAACCGCCAAGGGAATAAATGAAGTGCCTGCCATGCCGGTCTGAGGGATGTTGTCTATGGTTAAGACTTCCACTTGTTTGCCCTCGATAGGCACAGACTTGCTGCCATACTTCACATCGCCTTGCTGCGAGTTCAGCTCCTGCAGATACGCTGCAGCCCTCATCTGGCCAGTAGGTCCGGTGGGCTGTTTTGGCGGCAGCACACCGCCCGTTCCTCCGCCCAGGTCAGTGCTCGGTTGAGCAGGCTGGATCTCGCCTGGAATGATCGGAGCCAGTGGAGGCTGCTCGGTTAGAATCTCTTGAATCTTCTTGAGCTTGGAATCCGGCAAAAGATCCTCGGCGCCCACCTTGATCTCCATTCCAGGGTACTGTTGAAGGCCATGTTCCTCCTGCAACTCTTCCACTAGTCCCTGGCCATACGCCTTTGCCTCTTCAAATTCCAAGAGCAGGGCAGCGTTCGTAGACTGTTTCTCCTCCTGTTTCTGTTGCCAGCCAGCCGGATCAGTCATGGCTTGTATCCGATCTCTCATTCGCGCAACTAGCCCCTGCTGGTTGCCTTTGAATTCTAGTAGGTCAGATTCAGCTTTAAAACTTGCCTCCGGCAGGGCTGCTCTCATGCCTGCTTCAGCAACCAAGGCTGGTCGCGTAATCCCATGTACGTCTGCATCTCTTGCCCCGGCGGCTTGCTTCAGCTCCATTTCGGTCTTCGTCCAGTGGTCATCAATGCCCTGGTTGAACCCTGCCGCCCTTGCTGCCGCTTCGCGGGGGCTGAGATCCGAGTTGGATAGCGTGTCGATCCCGTGCTGAAGCATTTTGCCGAGTGGGCTCCCTTCAGGCACGGTTTTTTTCAGCAACTCCAAGCGCGAGGTCGTCGCAGTAACCTCCTTCTCATGTTGCTTTCGCTGCTTGATGCCAGCTCCTACGCCGGATCCCAGCGCGGCAATTCCTTGCCCTAGCGCAGAGGCCCCTTGCATGGAGCCCCGCAGGATTCCGCTGGTATCTGCACGGCCTAGCTCCGGCCTAACTGTATCTCCAAATCTAGCCATGTTACGACTTTCTCCCTCCAAACATATTTCCTAGCCCTTGCAGCGCGCCTCCCCAAATTGCCCCTTCGCGGGCCGCTTGAGCGCCAAAGACGTTCGCGTCGTATTCCATCGTCTGCCCGCGCTGCTGTAGCCCCAGGTTGATGCCAGCGTCCGGGCTGAATGTGTCCGGCGTGGACTCAGCCGCAGCTCCCTTTGCCGCTTGCGCCGTTTGGAAGTTGTAGGGAACCGACTGGGCTGGTCTGCCCAAGACCGCTTGCATCGGATCCGCGCCGGAATGAGACAGCATGCCGTAAAGGCTTTGCCCGGCTCCCATTGCCTCGGCTCGGTTCTGGCGCTGGTATTCTTCTCGGCCCAGCGCCTCGGCAAAAATGCTGGCGTTGTCCATTTCGCGTCCCCGGGCTCCGAAAGCCTCTCTGGTGCTTTGCTGGGCCATCCGGCGCTGCTGCGGGGTAATCCTTTGAGCGCGCCCGTATAGTTCATCTGTGAGCCCTTGCTGCTGCTCAATCAGCCGGGCTCTCGCCGGGTCGGACTGGCGGATCGCGTCCACAGCTTGGGCGCCGTAGCGCTCAACGTCTTCGATATCTGCAGCTCGCTGGGCGCTGGCGGTTGTCGCTCGCATTCGCTCTGTGATGGGCGCCGCTTGCTCGTAAAGGGCCAAAAGCCCTTCCTGATCCTCGGTGCCAAAAAAGGCCATCTGCTGCCGAAGCAACTCGTTCTGAACGTATTCCGGCCCATATCTGCGCTCGGCATCGATTAGTCTCTGCTGGAAAATAGGATCCGTAATTCCGGCTCCTTTTTCCCAATCTTCTCCAAAAAGAAACTTTCCGGCGCTTTCGTTGGGATCGAGAGGCGGTTGCGCTGCGGGTGGATCACTTTTTTTTCCCATTTCTCTGCAGTATTTTAACTAGGAGTCGTTGATCGTATTCTACAGCCTGGGGTCCATCCTCTCTTTCCCTGCATGAAAACAGTTTTTCCCGGATCACTTCCGGCTGGCGGTTGATTAGCTCTAAAGCCAAATTCCGGAGGGCCGGGCCTTTCGCCCAACAAAAGGCCAAAAAATAGCAGTTCCCTGTAGGGTCGTCCGGCGTCCAGTTGACGATGTCCTGCCAAGTCCACTTGTCATTGCACCGGTACCACATCAGGAGGCCGTCCACCTCCCCTTTGGTTGTGTGGTAAATCAGGGTTTTCTTGCAAAAGTGGTAAGCGATTAAAGTTCTCGTAACTTCTTCGGAAAAGTGCGCCAGGACTTCTTTGTTTTTCTCGCTAGACGTTGTGAACTCGTAAAGCTGCGAAAACAGCCATTGAGTGCGGGGCGGCAGTTCTCCTTTTTGAATCCATGCCGCAACGTGACCTGCTTGGAGCATTTAGGCAAGGGTGCCGAATACTACAAAATTGAAGTCGTAAGCGGACACATATGTGTGTGGCCAATGGATTTGAAACTGCGACCCGCTCACAATTTCTGGTTTTGGATGGGACCAGCCCCCAGACCAGTAGGTTGCTGCGTCTTGGAAGGGAGTGGTTATGACCACATAGTTGTCGGCCAGACTCGCGGCCAAGTTGAAAGTAAATAGACCTGATGACTCACTGACAAAACTGCATCCGTACAAGGCCAAGTCGGATGCGTCAGGGCTAGTGGTTCCATCGGAGCTGAACTGGCCCCATGCCCTCGGCAGCGGAAGGTAAGTCATCAGCTTTAAAGAATTTAAAACCCCGTTATTGGAAAGCAAAACCTCGTCCTGGGTCAAGTGAGGGACCGCCGTCAGTTCAGGTTGAGCCGAGATGAGGGTTGCCGACAGGTGACCCGCGTCAATACTTCCATCAACGTATTGGGCCGAGTCGATGGAGTTTGCCGCCATCTTGGCATTTGTAATGCCTCCAGCAAGTTTTGCGACCGTCACCTCGCCGTCTTTAATCTTTGCAGTCCGGACGGCATCGTCTTTCAACTGAGCGTGGTCAATCCCCCCGCTCTTAACAATAATCGCTTCGCTTGATCTTGCGGTTGTAACCCCATCGACCGCAGCGTCGGTGAACTTGAGATTCGTCTGAGCGAGGTTCAGCTTCTCAAAAGTTACCTGTTCATCTTCGGTGAAGGTTTCGCCTGCCGTGAATTGATTTGCCATCGTTCTATGTTGTTGAGGTTGGTTTGTTGAAAGTGGAGGTTGCCCTGACTCCGACTGCTCTCAGTTCCGGGCGCCCGGCGCTTGGCGTCCAATCGATTTGGGCCGCGTAGCCTCGCGGATTTCCGGCCCTGGCGCGGATTGAGGCGCCTTCGCCTTGCGAGAGATAGCCGCCTAGTCGCTCCGAGAGCGTTCCAAGAGTGACCGTTTCGTCCGGATCTTCGGTGATGATCTTCAAGGTGCCTTCGGAGGCATGCTCGGAGTCGCTGGCAATGTGAGCCTCAACGTGATTGAAGCGTTTGCGCTCAATCGTCCCGTGCGTGTAAGCCCTGGTTCGCAGCTGCGAGGCGACCGGGTAGACTGAGGTGGCGCTGGCCCCGCTTGATGATGCGATCTGGTCATCCGGAACTCCCGTGCGTGTAATCTTGTGGACTCCACCCTCCTCGGTCACGGCGTACAGCTCGTTAATCTTTCCGGACCTGGCCGGGATCAGATCCACGATGCCCCAGGTGTCAGACCCGGTAGTGTCGATGCTCTCCCAGCCGTTATTCAGATAGCTGTAGATGTATAGCTCGTTGTTGACCGTGCTGTTGCCGGTCGGAACCGCCAGCCAGTAACGATTATCGTGATACACGGCCACCGCGCCATCCGCGTATTCGCCGTTGATGCGCTTGATGTCCGGCTCAATCGCCTCGCTTAAAGGTTGTTCAGTTCCGCGCAAATTCAGCGCATCAAGAAAGCTGATTGCGTAGACACCGGCATCGGAGAGGAACAAAATTTGGTTCGCGTAGGTGACAATACTCTTCCGCGCTACGCACCCGATCTCGTCGGTGAGCAGGTTTGTGGCCAGGTCAGTTAAACTTCCGGAACAGCCGCGCACTTGGTGAATCGAGTTGCGGTTAAACACAACCAGCCGGTCGTCATCAAAAGGTTGCGCCCCTACAATAAAGTCTGAGGTGCCTGCGGTAATCTTGAGCTGGTTTTGGACCGGATCAAACGTCTGGTGATCCATGAGATCGCTGACCACCAATTCATCATATATTGCCGGGCTGCGCCGGGAAGGTGAAGCTGCGCTGTCATGGGTATACGGACACCACACTCGGCGCTGGTGATACGTTCCCCAGGCTACTGCCGGAGGATGTATGTACCCGCCACCGACACTTACTCGCCTCCGAAGCTTGATTGCGCCCGATCCGGCCGCTTTTACGTCAGCATAAAAGTTGAACGCATTTACAGAGGTCTTAGTGATTGTCACTTCAGACCCGGTGACCAGTCCGGAACTTCCTCCATCTGTCACCGTCAGCTTTTGCCCAGACTCAAACCCATGTCCGGTGGCGGTTACGGCCACTAACCCTTTAGCCGAGACCGTGACGGTAGGGTTGATCTCGTCGGCGGTTGTATACGTCCCCGACGATACCTTTCTAAAGGAAGGCGCAGTTGCGTCAGATCCGCCAAACCCATAAGTCCCGTCATCGGGATCAAATTGCATCGTCGTTTGACCATCTACCCGAAGCATGACCAGGCCAAATTCCTGCTGCACCTGGGCATCGCTGCCCACCGTGACTCCTGATTGGTAAGCAATCGTAGTTTTGACCAAGGTGTCGAGCTTCACCGCAGTGGCCCCGCCATTGTTGGCGATTATTATGTAGTCTTCGTTGTCGCTGGCCGGATTACTGAACCGGCAAGCGCCGTAGATCGCGTTTACTCCACCGGAGAGCTTGAAAGATCCAACCACTTCGTCATCGGAAACGTCAAAAGTCTCGTTACTTGCAACCAGGGGGAAGGTGAAATGAGTGGAATCAACGTAGGTGGCTATTCGATTCCCGGTGGGATCTGCGGTTTTCCCGGCAAACGTGCCAGAGATGTTCACCAGCACCTTCATGCCAGGGTTGGAGCCGATCCAGTCGGCGGCAGTTGTGACCGTGACTACGTTGGACGAAAGCGCAGCCGCCGTGATGTCCACGCTTCCAATCAAAAACAGCGCTCCCTGGTCCTCATCGCCGGTCGCCTTTAGTGTCGGCAGAATTGTGGTGGTAACCAGGGTGCCGGAGACGTTTTTGTAGCCCTCGCGGACCTTGGCTGCGCCAGCCTCGTCAAACCGCATGTTCTTGGAAATCGCTACATCGCCTTCTTTCAGCTGGGAAGGACGCAAGCGAGATACCAGAGCGCGGAAACCCGCATCCCCGTCACCAAGAACCGGGCTGTCGAGCTGAGACGGCATTTATCGAAAGTATGCCAAGACGGCCCCAGAGCTGAGAGTGATCTGGGCGAAGTCGCCATAGATCGTCTGCCCGGAGTCGATAGTAATTGTCGCGTCAAAATCGGTGATATTGGAAGTCGTCCCCGAATTGTTGATTACCGCCGCTGCGCCATTCACGGCCTGAATAGCCATGAAGGTTCCTTCGGAATGCCCCGCAGTATCGTTAATGAAGACCGATCCATTTCCGCCGGTCAGACTGTAAGCTACTTGTCCTTGAGCCATGCGGATATCATGCCAGAGACAGTCCGAACTATTTCAGTGGGTTTCTTGCCGCCCTCTCCCTTTTTTGAACCTCGTCCTGCAGAATCCGCATCATTTCAGGAGTCGGCCCGGCTACCCTTGCTGTCGGCAAAGGCGCGTTTCGACTAGGGTCGAGAAAAGGTTGCCCTGCTTTATTTGCGGCGGCAGCGGCCTTCTCTCTTTTTCTTCTCAAGATTTCCGCTTGAATCCTGCGCTCGGCTTCCACGTTGTCAAAGTGATCGCCAAACAATCCAGCCAGTGCGCTGGTTATGCCGTAGCCCGTTTTTACGGGATCCGCAAAGCCTTTCAAAAACCGTTCCCCAGGCTGTTCATGAGCCATTTTCTGAACGCTCTCAGCCGCTTCTTTTCTGACTTTGGGAGAAACTAACGATCCCGCTTCAATTCCGGTGAGCAGAACCTCAAAAGGGCTAAATCGCCGGAGGAGCTTCATTGCTCTTTTTCCTACCGCTGCATCAAACTGCGCGGCCTTTCCGGGCGGTCTCCCTCCTGGCTTCTTGGTCGGTGGCGGGTTTTTTTGTTGCCTAGCTTCTAAGCGGTCAGCCATCAACTCGCCGGTAGTCGCGGCTCCTAGAAGGATCTCCCCCAAATCGCCTTCGTTTAACAGCTCGCCGGGCCTTTCGTTAGGCTCAGACATTAGAGACTGCTGGTCTGCCGGGCCTGGTCGCTGCCGTGCGTCCGGATCCGTTGGTTTACAAATTGATTCGCCCGGTTGCGGTCAACTCTCTCCAGCTCGACTTGGAGTGCCTTGGCCGCTCTCGCTTCGGTGGCCAGGGATTTCTCTACAAACCCGTCCGAGGCCAGCATGTCGGCGTAGACTCCCAGAGCGATGTAATCCTTCCACTCCATCGGAATTGTGGTCGTATCGTCGGTTTCGTCACCGTAAACCTCGGTCAGCCTGCGCTTGTAGGTCACGTAGGCGGTGGGCAGCTTGATTGTGGCCGCTGCGATACTTACCGAAGACGGCGCCACCGACTCCGAGAAGCTGAAATCTGTCGATCCGTCCGTTCCATAACGCACGTTGGTGATGGTGTGCGTTGCGTTGAGCGCTGCGTCTATCGTCGTCGAATTCGTTACAATCCCGGCCAGCTCAATCGTGCCGCCGCTGATCCCGTCCATCGATGTGGCCACCCGGATTGTCCAGTTTGGATTGGAGCCCTGCCACAGTGTCGCTGCGGTTTCTTGGCCGTAGATCACCTTGTAGCCCACCAGCTCGGCGCCATCGCGGCCCATGAACGTCTCATACTCCCTCACGGAGTTGAGCGCATAGGGGCTGTTCTTGTGGACGCGCAGGACAGTATCGATGTCTCCGGCCTTTGCGTTGTCCGGGGAGGCATGCTCGGAGGTGTAGCCCACAAAAGGAACATACATCCTGGCGCTGTCCACATCGTTGACAACCCGATCTTCCCCGGCGACCAGGAACTGATCCCAGATATCGCTCTCCCGGTAGGCCGACCGGGCTCGGGCGTTGACCAGGTGCCTCACGCGAGTCTTCTCAATGTCGATGAGATTAGCGCCGTGATAGCTTTCGATTAAGGAAAGCAGGTTAGCGTAAGTCTCGGTCTGCGACATCAGGAGTTGGATTTAAGGTGTGGATTCCTCTTCAGGTAGTCGCGGGTAAATTCTTCGTCCTCCCAGCACCCTGGCCGGGAAGTGGCGAAGGCAAAGTATTCTTCAGCCGGTATCTCGGCCTTGTGGCACATCATGCCCTGCTTTTTGAACCGCAAATCCTCTTGCATGGATCGGGCCGTGGCCGCAGCGGCCTGGTTTGTTTTCCTCTCGTTAGCGGCCAGCTTTTCCGCCTGCGACTGCACCGCCGCATGCATGTTGCGGTATAGACCCTCTATGTTCAGGTCTTCGTCCCGCGTGTCCTTCAACGCTTCCTGCTGCCGCATGAATGCATCGCGCCGGTCGAGCAATTGCCCTCCCCGGCGAAGCTCACCCTCTTGGGCTCGCGTCAGATTCTCGACAACCTCAATCATCGTAAAAAGGCGCCCCGGCCAGGGCTATAAGAGGTAGGTGTATTCCTGGCCGGGGCGCTTGGTTGGACGAACCAAATTTACGCTTCGGGATTGAGCCGCTTCATGTCCACCCACAAGCGAACTTTGCCCTGAGTCATGTCAGACAAAGCACCTGAGTTCAGAGTGAAGAGGCAATCAATCGTGTCGGCTGACGTGTAGATCTTGCCCTGCTGCTCACTGTCGGTGCTGCCACCGTCGATATACGCTCCCGTCCCGTTCGCGTAAGTGATGGTGGACCCGTCATCGGTGTGAATCTGGGTCGCGGCAAGGAAACCATTGTCATCAGACCCGTCTCCCATGATTACCGTCAAACTAGCACCAACTCCATCAAACTCTTCCTCGTTATAGAGGCCAACAGCACGGACAATCCCGCCAGCCGGAATCGGTATGGTGAACGTCTGAGTCGTTCCGCTTGCAGTGAGGTCACCGTGCTTCACGATCAGCACATCGGAGTATCCGTTGCTTATCTCGTTATTTGCTACTCTAGCCATTATCGTAGTTCCTTTCGTTCGTTAAGAGTTAGCTGCGGACTTCATCGATAGAAGCGTGGGCGCGAGGATCGTGACAGGCCAGGGTGGCCCAGGTCTCACAGTAACCTCTGGCACCGCCGCCTTGGTCTTCCAGTGACACTTGCTTGGCCGGAATCAGGGTCGCCAGAGAGGCGTGATCCAGGTTAACGGCCAGAGCGCGGTCATGGTTTGTAGTATCAGGGCTGCAGTCCGGATTGCTGTTTGCAATCTTAATGCTACCGAAGTCCGAATCATACAGACTCACTGATAGTGTAACTGTCTTACCGGTTCCGTTAACGGAGTAACGGGTAGCGGTCCCGGAGTGAGCTGCACGCATGAAGTTGGCGATGGAATCGCGAACCTGGGTGTCAGCCACCAGGGTGACGTTGTTCAGATTTCCGCTCACGTTGAACATCGAAGCAAGAGCCGCCGAGAGCTTGGCCTCGGTGACCGCCGCGTTGGACATGGTGACGACTTGCGCTGCCGGAGTCCGGTAGGCAGTGGGGACATCCGAAGGGCCAGACGAGTCGAGCCAGTCGTTGAATCCGCGCATGACAGCAGCGGCAGAGCCGGAGCCGGTCGTCTTGTCGTTAGCAGAATAAACTGCCGCCTCAAGATCACGCTTCAGCTCACGCAAACATTTAACTTTCGCGGCACTTTCGTTTGCGGGACCGACACCATCGACAGCCTGCTGAACCTGCGAAACCTGGTAATCGCGCCGGAAACCCTGGCACACATTACTGAGTCTTGCTCGGTTCTCAAACTTGTCTGAGAAGCTAGTGGTATCAGCTCCTTCCAGAATTCCACTGGTATCGACAGCGCCTAGGCCATCTACCGTCCACTCATGTGAGGTCGCCCTCGCTTTGGTTCGCCTTAACAGCGAGACGAGCGGCGTCGAAACAGGATCGAGCTGAACCAAAATATTGGTCAGGTCTTCGCGGTTACTAACCGCTGCCCCCGTTCCGGGCGCGCTCGGATTATCATAACTAGCACTAAAAGCCATGTTCTATATTCCTTTCGTTTGTTTTGAAGTTTATTGGGATTGAAGAGTGAGGATATCTTCCAAGATGTGGTAGTTTCCAGTTTCGTCGAACTGCTGCTCCAGGGCTTGCAGTCCTTTAGCCGGTGCCGCTTGCTGTTTTGCAGAAGCAGCTGCGCCATCGCTGGGATTCGCGGGAGGCCGCATCCTGGTCTGCTTTGTTTGAGCAGGCGCAGATGTTGCGTTTCCGTTCCTCTTCAGCTCCGAGCGATGAATTGAATCCGCCGCATGCGCGAGCACTAACGGAATCTCCGGGAAGTCATCTTTCAGTGACGCTAGGCCAGGGTGACTCATCACTCCTTCGTAGCGTTGTCTGACAGGTGAATTCTCATCCTTCATCCACGCAAATTCTTCCTCGGCAATCTGTCGCGCTTGCTCGCGTTGGATCGAGACCTGGTGCTTCCCTTGAAGCTCTCGGAACCGATCTACGAGGTGTGTTTTACGTGCTTTCCTGGCTGTCCGAAGCAGTCCTTTGATTTCCGCTTTTGTGTATTCCTTCTCGTTTTCTTCATGGATGATCGAGTCGCCTGTCTCATCCTCGTTGTCGTCGAGGAGGTCTTCAGCCCACTCAATCATCTCATCAACGTCAGCTGCCTTTTTCTGCAACTCGTCAACAGTCTCGACTGAGTGGTACGGATTCTTCGCGGGATCGGAGGGCCGCGCAAACGGATCCTCCTTCTGCTCTGGTTTGTCTTCCAACTGCGCTTGCAGGTCGCTTCTCTCCTTGATCAACCCGGCGATGCGGTCTGCACCACGGGAGTTGAGGTGATCGGCAATTTCCTGCCAGCCGTCTTCCGACAAGTTTTCCAGTTCAAGTCCGGCTATCTTCTCCGGGGCTTCTGCGGCAGGTTGCTGCTCGGTATCCTCATACCCAAGCGGCTCTTCCACTTCTTCCCCTGGAGTCTGGGCCAGAAGGGCAATGGCATCCTCTGTCGAGAGGTTGTCGCCTTCTGTATGTAGCGTGTCCTGTTCTGTCTCGGGAGACACGGTCCCCGTGTTATCTTGGTCTGTCATCTGCGTTCCCTTTTCGCCGGAGCGGTTGCGTGATTTGAAAATATCGCGGCCTGTCCAAACCTATCCGGAAAAAACATTCGCCAGGGTGTCGAGGGCATCCAGCCGCCCCACACCTTTCCAGATTTCGCGCTCCTCGTCGGCCTCGCTGACTGCTCCCAAAGCCGCCTCCCGGCGCTCCACCAATTCTCGCACGATGATTTTCGCCATGTGCGTGTTCCTCAAGTATTCTACGACCTCCTCAAAGGTCTGCTCGTTTTCCATGTGTCCTGTTTTTATGCCTGATTTTGCATTCCCTGAAATTCCGCAGGCGCAGTGCCTATGCGACCGATCTGAGCGTTCTCCTGCTGCTGCATCGCAAATTGATATTGCTCCATGTATTTCTGCAGCCGGGCGGCAAAGGCTTCGTCAGTCTGCAAGCGCTCGGCCACATCCGGTTGCTGGACGTATTGCTCGCCAAGCTGGAGGGCGATCTGATGCCCTTGGGGCCGAGCTGGCACCTCGATGCCGGCATAGATCATGCTTAAATCAGTCGCCACATCGCGCATAGCCTTGGCCGTCCCCTGCTCCTGGGGCTGCAGCACGGCATCAGCTAACACCGGGTCGATACTGGCAGCGATCACCTCAAGCAGAGCCTCGACGTTGAGCTTTCCGACCCGATCCAGCGAAAGCAATTGGACAAACTGCCCGATTTTCTTTTCCACGGTCTCCGGGTCATGCATCTGAGCATCGAAGTGGACGCAAATGTCCATTTCCTTGGCCTCCGCTTCCTTGTTGAACTCCTGGGGCTCCGGCACGCCAGACACTCGGAACATGAGCTGATCCGGGCCGTAGCGGAGAAACGCCTTGTAGGCTTCGCTGAGAACATTGCGAACGTGCGACAAAAACTTAAACGTAGAAGGCTCTCTTGATCTGGGCGTCCGGGTCTTCGTTGGGATTGGACAGCCCAACCATCCGGTCAGCCTGAGAGAGCATTGTCGCCTCAACCTCAATGGATCCAGGGTCGGCAGGCGGTGGGTCAATCCAGCCGTATTCACCGGGACGGCGCTCAGTAACGTGGCCACCAGGGCGAAATTCCGGCTTAGGTCGGCCCACTGGCCCTTTGGAGGCTGGCAAAGTCGCAAGAGAGCTGCGGTCAATTCTGGCATCTCGGCAAGCCTTCACAGTCCACTGCGCTCCCCGGAGGAGATCGACCATCGAGCGGGCCTCATACATCCGCTTTGAGTCGCGGTGTAGCTCGGTGACGACAAACGGGTAGTCCTCCAGGCCGTTGAGCAGCTCAAACTTGCCGAAACTCTCGGTCTCTTTCGTATGCCAAACCGTGCAGTAGATCCCCTCGGCGCCGTCTTTCATCAGGCGCTGGTAGGTGTAGATCACCTCAATGAAATCAGTCTCGCCATCGTCAAAGCGGCCCTGCTGGCTGTACGGGTCGGCGGCATCTACCATGCTGGAGTCGGTCCCGCGCATGCGCTCAATCACATGATCGGCCCATTTCTCATCCCAGCCTTCGGTGCTCACCCTGGAGAGAACCTCCTGGGGAGTCATCAAGACCCGGCGGTGGACGTACGGCGCCTTCTGCGGATCCGTACAGTAATGAGGAAAGAAGATGTCGGTGTCGGTCGCCAGCGCCTGGACGATTGGCCGGTCAATAGACCGAACCTGAACCGGCAGCTCGGCAGCTCCTTCCTTGCGGAGTTTCCGGAGCGCCTTCTTTGCGTCCTTTTTCTTTAGCTTTGGATACTGCTGCTGGAGCATAAGCACTAGGTCGTCATCGTATTCCTCGGTAACGATCAGCTCGGCCAGCTCCGGGACAGTCGCCGCGATTTCCTGCAGGTTGAGCATCTGCAGCCGGGTAACATCCCGCTGCTCCCATCCAACGTAGGTAATGGCATGCGCCTTTTCAAAGAGGTAGTTCGCCGCCAGCTCCATTTCCCTGGCGAAATCCGGAATGTAATAATCACGCATCCACTTTAGAAACGAAGAGACCACCCTGGCATGCGCCACATCGCTGACCTCAATCGGATACGCCCGGATGTTGGCCCGTGCCAAGGCAAACGCGCTCATGGCAACGTAAGCCTGGATCCGCTCGCCAACCACAAGTGCCTCGGAATCGCTGGCTCCCTCCCAAGGAAGTGCATCGCTGCCCGACTTGCGGAGATCGTTGGTTTTGCCCGGCCAGTAGTTCCGCCGGTCGTCATAGCTCACCTGGCACTGGTCCCGCCAGTGGTTTAGCTCAGACTGAGTTTCCTCGTAGCTGCGGAGGAGTTCCTTTATGTCCGGGCTCTCTGCCGCATTAACTTGCGCTTCGCTCACAGGGGAAGAATACGTTGCGCTGTCCCTACTTCGGCCAAGTGACGTTAGCGGCTACCGAGTAGAGCGGAAGCTGCGTGTTGCCCTTTCTGCTGGCCTGCCGGACCCCGTCAAATTCTCTGGCAACGGAAAGCTCCAAAAACGTCCCGCCCACGGGTTTTGGTGGCCGCTCCATAGAGGTATGCCAGGTAGTGTCGTGCATGGAGAACTCCTCTTTGTAGGTTGGACATTGCAAATGAAGAACCGGCGAGGTCCAAGTCCTGCCAGTCCGCTCGTCACAGCGCGCTCGCATCGTCGTCAACGCCCAGCGCTCATGGATATGCCCCGTGATAAATGCATCGCAATCGTATGCTGCTGCGCGCCTCGCTGTGGCAATTGTACCCTTGGTTACCGGGCCACCTGAGCTGCCGGTACCATGGTGAACCCATATCTTGAAAATCTTGGTGGTCGTCTTTGTAACGTGCAGTCGCACAAGAATCCAACCTCCTATCCCGCAGGTGATCACCGGGGAGCCTTTCTTGCTCGCTCGCATCCGCTCAGTCAGCCTGGTGGTCAGGCATGTCTCATGGTGTCGCTTGATGCTTCCTTCATGGTTGCCTTCATAGAATACCGCCGCATTAGGTGCCGAAAACTCCAAGAAGTCAGCGCCACAGGTCACCAGCGAGTCGAGGTAGTCCGGCACCATGTTCTCCGGTCGGATGTCAGATTTGCTTTTTCTCGCATCCCAATTTCCCTGCATCGCGCAGAAAAAATCTCCAGCTGAAATCCAAGGCCAGCCGCCGTCAACGCACTCTTCAAGGTGCCGTTTTAAAAGTGGTTGATTGCACTTTGGATTATCAAAATGAGCATCCGACACAATGAAGATGCGAACGCTATCTGTTGTTCCAATCGGGTCGGGGAAATCTATAAGAGGCACCTTACCTCGGCGCATCACGGTAAACTTTGGTGTTGAGGGCATAACGAATCATTAGTTTATTTTAGCGAGCCGCTTTTTCATCCGCTCCCAACTTGGAAGAAAATGAGTTTCAATCGCTCGCACTACTGGTTCGTCCAACTGCTGAAAATCCTTGGCAAAACTTATGCCTGACAAGTCCAGGCTGGCATGCAGCAACTCATGCCGAAGGGTCGCGGTAAGCACTGCAGGTCGCAGGCTTTTGCCTAAAAAAATTGTCCGCTTGTCGTAGTCCCAGAAGCCGAAGCACTCTTCTACGTCCAAGTCCTTCTGGACTATCTTAATCGTTACCCCGGCAACCACAGCGGATCGGGGCAACTTCACGGGTCTATCTCATGCGCGAGAGACAGCTGAATTAAGTCGCAAACTTCTTTCGCCTTGTTGCTGGTGGCCGAGCTGTGGTGAGCCAGGTT
>Ga0098049_1000116_pt1 | contig 29657 bp, 21 predicted proteins | sample 13BtaG_FD_92582 | JGI IMG/M metagenome (GOLD analysis project Ga0098049, IMG submission 92582) | Marine viral communities from the Subarctic Pacific Ocean - 13B_ETSP_OMZ_AT15268_CsCl metaG | ecosystem: Environmental > Aquatic > Marine > Oceanic | place: Subarctic Pacific Ocean | collected...
AGCTAAGACTGAGCTCCCAGGAATTGAGAAAATTTTTAATGTTGAATTTAAGGGCAAGGCAGACTTGATTTCTAATGGCATAATATTGGACTATAAAACAACGGATAACGTAAAGAGGTTTCCTCAAGCAGTAAAGTTTGACTCTTCATACGACACCCAAGCTTTTATATATCAGTCTATATTTAAATTACCTCTTGTGTTTATTGCTATTGGAAACATTAAAAAAACACGAAAGGATGGAACTAAGTATTATGAGATAGGTATACACCCATCTACGGACGAGGTATTACTTAGGGGTAAACAAAAAACTCAAGAGGCTGTATCAAGATACTTACAGCATAAAGAGGGAACTCGTAACATTGAATCTTTTATTTATAACACAATTTTAACTTAATAAATTTTATAATATGGCAATTAAACAGAAATACTATGGCAACCTACAGTTGGATAACCTTGGCAAGGCAGTCAAAACCATCCCTGGAAAGGTAGAGAAGACTGAAAAGTACGGACACCAGATAAAAGTAAAAGCAGCGATGTGGGAAGATGGTGGCATAACCATAGATATATGGGACGCAGAAAACAAAGTAGCCCACAAATTAGGTAAGCTTATGCTTGATAAAGAGTTTACTTCTGAGCCAGCAGCTCCTACCCAAGCTGCTGCTGAAGTAGAAGATCCTGATGAGGATTTGCCTTTTTAATTAACCCTAACTAAACTAGGGGGAGTTGTTTCCCCCTTTTTTTTATGTTAAATGTTAAAAAAATTTTTCTCTATAGATATATATATATTTATATTTATATTTATTTATTTCTAAATTTATAATGAGCTTTAAAACCAACATTTTCAACATAATGCCTACTAATGCAAGGCTATGCAACGATAAAACTAACATAAAACCAACATTTTAATGTCATATACTGTCACAATCTTCAAAAATATTAACACAACTACTGCTCCTTTCTTCAGAGATGTTGATGTTATTTTAAATAGAATTAAAACTGGAGCTTCCAAAGAGTTGGTTAAATCAATACGAAAAGAACAAGATAAAGGGAAACGAAACGACATCAAAAAACAATTACCTAGCATATGTTTCTCTGGTCAGTTTAATAAAAGATCAGACGTATCAATAATAGAGCACAGTGGTTTAATATGTTTAGACTTTGATGGGTACTCTAAAAAAGAACAGCTTCTAAAGGATAAGAAAAAGTTTTGCAAAAATCCTTACGTGTATAGCTGTTTTGTTTCACCCTCTGGGAAAGGACTAAAAGTTTTAGTAAGGATACCTGCCGATCCTAAAAACCATGTGGGTTACTTCATTGCTTTAGAAAAACATTTTAACTCTAAGTTTTTTGACACTACGTCTAAAAATTTAAGTAGGGTTTGCTATGAGTCCTACGACCCATTGATATATATTAATACTAAAGCAGAGACTTGGGAGACTGTAGAGGACTTAGAGTATAAAGAATACAACTCTGACAGCGTAGCTAAAACAATACCTATAACAGATGAGAGTAAAATTATAGAGATACTTACAAAATGGCATGAGAAACAATATCCTATGTCACCTGGACAAAGAAATCAAAATGCATTTATCTTAGCCATGGCGTTTAACGACTATGGTGTTACTCAATCTACAGCCTCTATGGTTCTGAGCAAATATGAAAGTAGTGACTTTACTGCTAATGAGATTAACACAACTATTAAGTCAGCATATTCAAACACACAAAACTTTAATACTAAGTTTTATGAGGATGATGAAAAGATAAACGATATACAGCAACGGCTCAGAAGAGGAGAGTCAAAAAAAGCAATACGTCAAGACCTCCAGGAGTCGAGCTTGGCGATTGATGTAATAGACTCCGTACTTGAAAAAGCAGAAGAGGACAATTCGGTTAAGTTCTGGACCATGAGCTCAAAAGGAGTAGTAAAAGTTATACCTCTAGTTTTTAAGAAGTTTTTAGAAATGAATGGCTTCTTTAAGTTCTGCCCTGAGGGACAAAAAAACTATGTGTTTGTCCGTGTAACTAACAACCTTATAGACCACTGTTCTGATAGAGAAATCAAAGATTTTATTTTAGACCATTTACATGGGCTTGAAGACATGGCTGTGTATAATTATTTTGCTGAACAAACAAGGCTTTTCAAGGAGGACTTTTTATCCTTGCTAGCCACTATAGATGTATATTTTAATGAAGACACTATAAATACTGCATACTTGTACTATGAGAATTGTGCAGTCAAGATAACTAAAAACGATGTGATTGCAATCGACTACTTAGATCTTGACTCTTATATTTGGAAAGACCATGTCATAAATAGAACATACAATTCTTGTGAGCCAAAGAAAAATAATTTTCAAACCTTTATAAGTAACATTGCAAACCAAGAAAAAGAAAGAATAATTACTCTTGAGTCTACGCTAGGCTACATGATGCACGCGCACAAAAACATATCTTATTGTCCTGCCGTTATATTAAACGATGAGAGTATTTCAATAGATGATGCCAATGGAGGAACAGGTAAAGGTATATGGCTTCAAGCTTTAGGTCATATGAAGAAATTAGTCATGATAGATGGCAAGTCTTTTAACTTTGACAAATCATTTCCCTATCAATTAGTATCTGCTGACACGCAAGTATTAGTTTTTGATGATGTAAAAAAATATTTTGACTTTGAAAGATTATTTAGTGTTATAACCGAAGGAATTACTGTAGAGAAAAAAAATAAGGATAGTATAAAAATTCCTTTTAACAAGTCGCCTAAAGTTGCTCTTACGACTAATTATACTATTAAAGGTAGTGGCGCTTCGTTTGCACGAAGAAGATGGGAGCTTGAGATAGCCTCACATTATACACCATCTTTTACTCCTATGGATGAGTTTGGTAAGTTTTTATTTGGAGAAGAGTGGGATCAAGATGACTGGTGTCAGTTTGATAATTACATGATTAAAAACTTACAGCTCTATTTAAAATCAGGACTTATCGAAAGCGACTCTATTAATCGTGAGTTGAAAGGACTTATTATGAAAACTAACTCAGATTTTTGCGCATGGTGTGGAGTAACGGGTAATAGCCCTGCCAATCCACTGTTAAAAGTAAATACCAAATTACATCTCAACCCATTATACTATGACTTTCTATCACATTATGATGACTATGAAAGCGGAAAGTTTAAAATATCTAAGTATAAATTCGGTAAATGGATGGTAGCCTATTGTGTTTACAGTCAAGGGTTAGAGCCTGAGGCTGATCGAGATATGGTGGGTAATTGGATAAGAATTAAACCACGATCAGAAGGACAAATACAAAAAAAACTATTATGAAGTTTAGAGATTATCAGGGGGAAATAATAACTAAAGGATCAGATGTGATAGCAGAGCATGGTTTTGTATACCTAGCCATGGAGGTCAGAACTGGAAAGACACTTACAAGTTTAGGTATAGCTAAAGAGATGGGAGTCAAAAGGGTTTTGTTTATTACAAAGAAGAAAGCGATTAGCTCAATCGAGGCTGACTATCAGATGCTTAAACCAAATTTTACCCTTGAGGTAATTAACTATGAGAGCTTGCATAAAATAGAAGGCAGCTATGACCTAGTAATATTGGATGAGGCCCATTCATTGGGCGCATTTCCTAAGCCAAGTAAGAGAGCAAAGCAAGTAAAAGTTATAATTCAAAAGAATGATCCGCTAGTTATCTTGCTATCTGGTACGCCGACTCCTGAGTCATACAGTCAAATGTACCATCAAGTATATGCTATCCCAGGTAACCCGTTTAACCGTTTTGTAAACTTCTATCGGTTCTGTGACAAGCATGTGCTAGTAACTCAGAGGCCTATAAATGGGCTCAATATAAGAGACTACTCAAAAGGTCAGAAAAGTATAATGGATGCCATGCAGCCTTTCTTTATTTCTTATAGTCAGAGAGAAGCAGGCTTTAAGGTGCAAACAAAGGAAAAGGTAATGCATGTTAAGATGAGCTCTTTGACTTATAATCTTGCAACAAAATTAAAGAAGGATTTGGTGGTGGAAGGTAACGAGCAAGTTATTTTAGCTGACACGCCTGTCAAATTAATGATGAAGCTCCATCAGATTTACTCTGGAACCGTTAAGTTTGAGAGTGGTACATCGCAGACACTTGACCTAAGCAAAGCAAAGTTTATTTGTAAAAGTTTTAAGGATAAAAAAATAGGTATTTTCTATAAATTTAAAGAAGAGCTTAAGGCTTTAAAGAAAGTTTTTAATGGTAGCCTAACCACTGAGTTAGAAGAATTTGTTAACACGGACAAAAACATTGCTCTTCAAATTGTTAGCGGACGTGAAGGAATAAGTTTGCGCCAAGCGGACTGTCTAGTTTATTACAACATTGACTTTAGTGCTACTAGTTATTGGCAATCACGAGACAGGATGACAACCAAAGACAGACTTAACAATAATGTGTTTTGGGTTTTTTCTAGGGGCGGTATAGAAGATCAGATATACAAAGCAGTTGTTAACAAGAAGGACTATACCCTTAATCATTTCAAAAAAGATTTGCTAAATTTATAATTATGATTGATGGATTGCCAAAAATAGACCCTAAGTATCTTACAAATAATGATCTATGGGATACTTCATGGCTAAAAGAAAAATATCCTGAAAGATTTAGAGATGACCGAGCAACAAGTACAGTCAAAAAAGATTAAGGAGCTAGAGGCTGAAGGTTACTATGTGCTTAAGCTTATAAAGACTAATAAAAACGGTATCCCTGATTTGTTAGCACTACACCCCAACAATAAGGTTCTTTTCGTTGAGGTTAAAACTAAAAAGGGTAGAGTGTCGAAGCTCCAGGAATATCGAATGAAAGAACTTAAAGACCATGGATTCGAGACGCAAATTCACAGAGGTTAATACTAGCAGCTTTGAAGGTTATCTTTACACCTTCGACAGTGACTTTGTCTTGGAACTAATGCGCCATGATTTATATACCTCAGTTCCTATTGTTATGCAAATAGAGAGGTATGTAGATAGAAACTATGTAGAATCTCCTGATGATGTCTTAGAGTTGGCGGGTGTAATCAAAAGAAAAAATCCTTTTTATTTTGTTGTCGTACTCTCTCATTATGACGAAATGGTATTTGAAAATCTGCACGAGATTAGCTCTGATGCATATTTAGATTATTATAATAAGAATATGTTGCTGAGTATTAAGGAGTAAGGTATTTTTTTTATTCAAAATAATTTATATCTTAGAGGGCATGAATGGATTAACTCCAATTGAGCACAAACGCATCAAGCATATAAATTATGTTATGGCTGATCTTCATGCTTCGCTGAACTCAATTTACGAACACCTTATGGATAAAGAATATACCCCTCTAAAGGGAGAGGTTAATTCATTAACTAAAAAGCTTCGTAGTGTTGGCGAGTCGGTAACCGATGAAGTTTAGTCCAGACTATGATTTTATAGGCGCTGTGTGCATCACTGTTTTAGCGATGTACTTACTTTCTATTCTTATTTTCTAGCGTTTCGTTTTCTTTTTAATTCTCTTTCTCTTTTTTTACGCTTACCTTCTGGTGAATCTGGACCGTATAATCTTTTATATAAATCAGGATTTATTTTTCTTAATTGAGATTTAGAAATAGGCTTACTTTTTTTGTCTTCATCAAATCTTTTCTTAAGTTGTATACGTCTAGCGTCTTTGTAAAAAGGCACTAATCCAACTTGTCCTAGAGCCTCAAATGTCATTCTATTGGTAAGCTCTTCAAGAGCTCGATTTCTAGCATCTTCAGTTTTTCTTGTTTGAGATCTAACCGCTAAATCAAAAGCCCTATTTGCACTTCTATATAACGGAGTTATAGGACCTAATAAAACAGGAAGACCAATTTCACCTAAAGATTTTTTTCCTAGTTGATCAAGATTTATTAAGCTTAAAACTATACTGTTTTCATATGAATTGTAATCAGCACCTGCTCTTAGACTTTCTAAATAGTTTTTATTCAAATATTCTATTCCTAAATTTATAGGTAATGATGGAATATTACCTAAGCTTTGTCTAAACATAAGAGTACTTACTGCTCCAACCATTTGCCTTGCTGCAAACAAATCATATCTGTCTTGCTCGTCTTCTGGAGCTCCAAACAATTGATCCATAAAGTCAGCGAATAATTTATATAAAACCACGTATGAAGACATTCGAGCAAATACTCCAGCTAGTAAACGCCCGGCTTTACCTTGAGATATTTTTCCTTCTTTTGTCAATGCTCCTATGGCAAATTTAGCGGTGGCATATTCATTAAGAGTAAAGTTTGCCATAAAAGAATTTATAGTTCTATAATAATTCATCAAACTTTTTCTAGATTCTGGACGTGCCATGTTTTTTATTATACCATTCAAGGGATTACTTGACGTGACTAATTCAACACTAGTACGGTCAGCTTCTCTAACTGCTTCTTTTAGAGCTTTGTCATATTTAGGATCTAGATATATAGATTTAGAATTCTTTTTACTTAATTCATCGAAATCTTTAACCGACAAATCTATATCTTCATTATTAAATTCTTTTACTTTATTTTTAAATTCAAACGCAAATTTACTAACCCAAATTGGGCGAGCTATAACTCTATCAGCACCACCCATTAAAAAATCACTAGCTTTAGCAATCGCTTGATAAGTTTGTTTTGGACCAATAGACGCTAGATATTCCATTTTTTGAGCTACTGGTCCTTGCATGCTAGTTGGCGATTCACTTAAATTTAAAAAATTACCCTCATCTGCATATTTAGTTTGACCATCTGAGTCTAATATTTTTTGTCCTCGCCTGCCAGCAAGTTTGACTGATTCAGCAGAGTTAAGATTTTTAAGTAAGTTTATAAAAGTATCATTTGGCTTTGCACCTACCTTACTCCAAACTGGAGCATATTTTCCATATGCATTGCTTACAACCTCAGCTGGCTGCGCAACTAACATGGTGGCATTACCGATTAATTCAGCGCTAAACCTTGGGGCTGAAGATAATAATTGTCGGTATGCTATACGCTTTATTTCTTTTATGGCCGAACGTGATAAATTATTATCCGCCTGCATGTATGTTCTTAGATAAGTAACACGTAAAAGTTCTCTTATTGCTCTTGACAAAGCTATAGCACCTTCCTTTTGTCCCTTATTACCATTCTTGTATTTTTTTTCTAAAGCCCGCGTTAAATCTTGAACTTCAAGCACTGAAGGAGTTAATTCATAATCTATTAATGTTTCTTGTGCACCTCTTTTAGATGATTCAAAAGGGTTGAATTGAATAGCTCTTGGTCCCGCAATCCTTTCTATTATAGTTCCCCCAAAAGTTGAAGGAGCAGCGAATTTGCTTGACTTGTCAAGAACATCTACATCTGAGGCCTCTTTACTCATTAATACCTGTCTATGAGTATAGTCCTCTATGGTAACAAAAGGTATACCTCTTCTTTGAGAAGCTTCTTTAGCCTTTTCATATAGAGAGTTGTTCAGTTCAATTACTTTATTAGCAGCAGCTAATTGTTCTTTACTCAATCCTTTTTTAACATTTTCAGCAGTTATTTGCCCATCTACCTCATACTTGTCAAGAAGTTCTTGTAATGCCGTTGCGTCTCTCATAGTCAGTATAGAGCCATCTTCAATTAATTGTATTGTAGATCTTAGCATAGCCGCAGCAGGGGGAGAAGTTTCACTTGCCATGTTTGCTTTTATATTGCCTTCATGTTCACGCGCTACTAAATAAATGCCTATTTCATACGCGTCTTTTAGCTGCTGGTTAGAAGAGACACCTTTCTTTTTTAGTGTATTATAAGCAGCATCCATTTCCTCTACTTTATCTTGCAGCTCAAAACTCATTTTTGCGTACCCCTCAACCACTGGTCTAAAAACTTTATCGTAAACAACAGTGCTATTTTTTATACCGAGCGTCTGATCAACATATGGTGTAGGTGTGCTTCTTATACCCTCTAATATTCTACCTCTACCTGTTATTGCAGATTTTAAATTTCTAGCAAATTTTATATTAAAAGCTGAAGCAATTTTTTCTGTGATGGTGTTAAAGGCGGGTGTAATTTCATTTAAAGATTGTTTTACTTTTTGTTTGATTTCTTCCTTAAATTCTTTTTGCTTTTTTGTTGACTCCTCCTCTATCACCGTTTGACTTTCTTGAGACGTTGGCTCAACTTGAGGGCTATCTGGTTGTTTAGGGGTTATCACTACTTCAGCTTCAAATTGCCCATCTCCATCCCTTACAGCTAGAGTAGCAGTATTTACCTTTCCATCCTTAGTTCTTTTTATTTGTCTTACACCTATTATTTCTAAGCCTTCAATATTATTGTCTTCTAAGTTTAAATCAAACTCGTCTAACACAGAAATGGGCGCTAAAGAATTTGGTCTTTCTCTTCCTTTTATTGTTTTAATAAAGGTTTGTACAATAACGTCCCCATCTGTCCTTATAGCACCCTTAACTTCGCCTTCTACTAGAGGTCTAGGTGCTAAACTAGCATCATCAACATTTAATATGTTGTTTATTTCATCTGAGGTTTTTAATTTATAATAAAAATCCCCTCCATCATTAATTGCGACTGAAGTTACTGGTACTTTGGTTGCTAAATTCTTATTTACCAAGGACTCAAATATATCTTGAGTATAAGGATCAACACTTAAAGAGTTTACATTGAGAGATATAATATTTGAAGAAGGATTTTTTTTAGCTGCTTCTAAAATAATTTTTTCGCCAAAAGGTATTGAATTATTAATAGTTTCGCCTTGGTTTATTTCTAATTCAACCTCTAACTCGTTGAAAAGAATGTCATTTTGATTAACATCTATTCCTAAATTTTCAACCATTTCATTAATAGCGTTCCCTTCTGGCCCTTCCGCTTTACTAAAAATAAATTCACCTATAGTTTCACCATTTTTATCTACAACAACAGCGTTGTTTTTAGAAAATTGAAGAATAAATTCTTTACCTACCTCCTCGGTCTCTGAAATTTCAGTTTCAACCTCGCTCTCTTGGGCTGGTTGGCCGGGCGTTTCTTTTTGGGCTTGTGTAGTCTCTCCGGTAAGCTCTGTGGGTTGATTGTCTCCTTCAACCACTGTTTCGCTAACGTCGGATTGTTCTTCATTAAGTACCTCAGCTGGGCTTTCGATTGGATTGGCATATCTGTCTGTTATTTTTTTAATATCACTTTTAAGTTGTTCTTCTTTCGAGGCTGTATCTACTGGATTATTCTTTGCATTATCTAAATCTCTTTGTAAAGGAATTAATGTGTTTAAATCATCCTCCGATATATCAGGATAAGCCCTCTCAAAATTTTCTTTTATTTGTACGTTTTGCTGTGCTTCAGTTTTTTTATTTTGCAGTTTTTGTTTTAATGAGGAGTCATTTTCAATATCTACTTTAAAGTTAACAAGATCAGTGTCTTCGGCTTTATCAATAAAGTCTTCTACAAATTCTTTGGTTACACTTTGACCATCCTTAGTATATTTTGCCCTTCCAGGAATAGCTTTTTTTGCAAGCCTGTACGCGGGATTTAAAAACTTTGCAAAAGTTATCGGGCCACCACCGACTGCTTCTAAGCCTATTTCAGCTGCATCCACTTCTTGACCTGCTACTGCCATACCTGCTCTTTCACCAAGGGCTCCTCCTGCACCTTCAACTACACCCGAAGCCAAAACACTAGCAGGTCGGCTTATCCCCTTAGGTATTGCAGACTTTACTATTTTAGTTCCTAGTTTACCTGCCAAGCCCGAGGTTAAAGCTTCTATAGCTCCTATAGTAACTCCTCTGCCTACAGATTTTCTTTTAATACTACTTATTTTATCATCGTCCTCTAAGACTGCGCGTATGTTTTCATTAGTGAATGGCTTGCCGTCTAGCTCTTTTTGCAAAAGTTCTGTGAAAGTAGTAGCGGTTTCAAGCATTCCGCTTGCACCAAAAAATGCACCCCCTAAGGCACCTGTTCCCGCTCCAAACAACGCCCCTGGCCCTGATATTGATGTTAAGGCAGCCCCTGCAGCTGCTCCTGTGCCTGCGCCAGCAATTCCTGCAGCTATTGATGTAGGATTGACTAGACCCGTAAGAGATGAAATTAATACTTGTGGTGCAACACCAAAGTTTTTTCCTAAAGCTTTTACTGTACCTAGTATACCCCCGCCCTCTTTTTGAACATCTTTATAGTATTGTCTGAGCTCATCAGTTGGCCCTTGACGCTGCATAATATCAACAGCTTCACGAAAATCATCTAAGGCTTCATCAGTTACTTCTTTACCTTGACCGAAAACTGCAAATGCGTCATCCACGCTTGCACCTTGAGAAACACCTGTTTTGTAGGAGCGGTACATATCCCCAAAAAAATCAGTCACAGGGTTTTTGCCAAATGTTCTTTCTAAAGCAGTATCAGTCTCCCCCGTTTGGATTCTTGGAGTTGTGGGTGATGCGGGTTGCACCGAAGTGCCATCTTCCAATTCTGATTCCCCATCTCTGTTTTGGCTTGCGTTTTTTTTTTCGGACCAAGCGGTCTTAAAAGTATTTAAATCGGTTGTGTCAAATAAACCTTGAGCTAAACCGAGATCATACAAGCCTTGCTGTTGTTGCTCATTAGATTGGGAAAACATATCGTAAGTGATTGCGTCACTAATAATTTCGTTATCTAAATAAAGTTTGTATAATTGTTCTAACATTTAGTTTGTTTTGAATAAATTGTCCCCCGCTTTCGAGTTATCACCACTAGTAGCTTCTAGGTCCGGATTATATATTTTGAACAGTTCTTCTGAACCAAATATTTTAATGTAATCATCACGATTTAATTTACGTTTATTGTCTTTGTTTGCTTTATCCAAAACATCAAAAAAGTTTACAATGAACTGTTGTTTTTCACCTGCGTCAAGTGGCAAATTGATAGACTTATCCATTAGTTTTGGAACTTTTAAGGTTGTATACTTAACGTTTTTGTCTAAGGTTATTGGTTGGCCGCTTTGCGGACCATATATACTACCTGTTCCAACTTGCATTTCGTCTGTATAGTCTCTCTCACCAAAATCCACTTTTATATCTTTCATATTAAAACCTTCAAAAGTGTTGCTATTATCAAACATACTTTTAATAGCCTCGCGAGTTGTTGGTTGGTTTTCAATATCTATAGCTTCATCATCTAAGTTCCTTAATCTCACCTTGGCAACTTCTCCCGCACCCTCTGCTGTGCCCAATATATTTGAATTTGACATAAATTCTACATAATTATCTGTATCCTCTTCTTCTTTTTCAGACTTGCGTAAATTAAGAATTTCTTTTTGATACTCAGTTAAAGCTGGAGGCTCTAATATCGATGCGCCAAGTTGTTGTTGGAGTTTTCTCCTTACTAAATCTTTCGCATCTTGAAGTTGTTTATCAGTTAATACTACTTGACCGTTAGGACTATAAGCTATATCATTAGTTTCTGCCTTAGGATTTTTGAGGGTTCCGTCTTCATTAAATAACTTAGGGTCAAACTTTAAATTGTATTTTTTACCACTATGGTCAGCAAGTATACTAGCAGCTGCTTGTGAGTTTTTGTCACCCACAATAGCTTCTACCTCATCATTTAAAGCAGTGTTTAATTTGTCTTGAAAAGCTTCATCTCTCTTAAATTTTTCCCTTTCTTCTTTTGAAAGCAAACCTATATCAAACATCGAAACGCTTTTGGTCGTGCCGTCTTCTGCTCTGTAAGTTATCTTACCTAAATTATCAGTAACATTTTTTACCGTATTATCTAATTCAAAGTTTTTAAAATCTGTAGTAGAAAGCTTAAGTAGCATACCTGCGTTCATGAAGTTAGATGGATCAGTTGATACTGTACCATCGGGGTTTAATTTAGAAACATTGACAGATGCCGTAGCAGGATTTATGTACGCACCACTATCTGCAAAATTTAAATAACCTTGCATCTGAGATTTTAAATCAGAAAGCAACACACTAGACTTGCCGTCTAATATATTTTGCATAGCAGAGTCGTAGTTCTCATTAAATTTATTCACCGCAGTGAACATAAGGTCAGTACCTGATTTTAAATTTGCTCTACGGTTATAATATTCTCTTTCGCTTATTGCATTGTTTTTAAGTAATCTTAAATCCGCTAATGCTTGTTGTTGTGCTTGTGATGAAAAATCAGAAACAAATCTGTTTGCTTGTTCATACTGACCAACAGGAGCGTCTAACAAATTCTTTGCGATTTCTGCTGATTGTTTTTCAATATCAGACTTTCTCGCTTCTCTGTCTGTAAATTCATCGGTAATAACTTTACCCATGTCCCTACCCACTTGTGCCCAATCTGTTACGACAGGCTTTGTATCTCTTACATATCCAAATCCAGACATATCTTAACTTATTATTATAGGATCAAGATCTTCTTCCATCACTTGAACACTGTTGGCGTCTACTATAGGTGCCGCAGTTACTGAGCCAAACACATCTTGAAAAGACATTTCTTCAGCTGTATTGGATATTGCAGCAGGATCGACCGCATTATTACCTCCGAACAATGGTAAAGCTTTTAAGCCAGCAGCTCCTGCTGAAACTAACCCTTGTGCTCCTGATGCCATTTGTTGTTGCTGTGCTTGCCTTGCATCTGCTGCCATAGATTGATAACCTCTAGCCTCTTGTTGTCTTAATCCTGATTTAACACCTGCAATCCTTGCGTCTTCAGCGGCTATGGCTTTATTTAAACCAAACTGCATGTTAGCTAAATTTTGTCTAGATCTTGCTTGTGCTTGTTGGTTAATCGCATTCGCTCTTCCTGCCACTGCAATAGCACCTCTTTCTTCTCCCTCTTGCCCTGCTTGCACGATTTGTTGTGTGCCCATTAGGCCAGACAACCTTTCTTGTTCAAAAGCCTCTAATGGCGCCGTCACATTCTCAAGATAGTTTGGTTCTATTAAATTTATTGCTGTATCAAAAGCTGTGCTTGCTTTGTCCGCTGCTTCATTTGCTTTACGTTTTTGTTTGCCAGCTTGTAAAAAATTTAAACCAGAACCAATCAAGCTACTTCCTGCACTAGCTAAAGCTGCAAGAGCCATTGGCGCTATAGCCTTGTAAACCGTTACATGTTCTGAAAATAAATTTACTAATATTTCTTGTGCGGCTAATAAGATTCCTGCCATATTAAATATTTTTAGTTGATAAAAACAAAGATACTAAATTTTAAGGATAGCTTTTCATGATCTGTGCTTGTATGGCAAAGAGCTCCGTAGGCGATGGACCAGTGTTTTCCAAAACAAAACGACAGAAGTGACCAAGCAGCCCGTAGGACTCAGCTGTATTGTTCTTTACGCTAACTAAGTAAGGGTCTACAGTAGTAGGTGAGGTCGATCCAGAAACACTTGCATCTACAACTATATTATTTATATTTTGTTGTAAGTTTATATTTACTGCCGTTACTTGTCCTGCAAGCTCAGGTATATTAGTAAATTCATTATTGTAATATAAAAAATCTCCAATACTCAGGATAGATCCAATCTCAAAAAGAGGATCTGTAGAAAACTCAAACTGTCTTGAGCTTGGAGCTCCTGAGTAACTAACACATCTTCCCAAACCATTTATAGCTCTTGATGAAAAGTTAGCAAGAAGAGCAGGCGACTGTGTTGTATTTTTTATTGCTGCATACCAAGAACCCTCTTTGAGTTCAAACCAATTATTACTTATAAAACCATCTGCTTGCAAATCAGTTTGAAGAGTCACATTCCAAGGCTCATCAGATTGTAGGTTTATTGTTTTAAATAATTTACTAGCAAGAGGCAACTCGTTTATCACACTTGTAATCTCAGAATTATACTGTTCACCATAAAAATTATTTCTTAGTTCGTTAGTGTTATGTCTCCATAGGTTCCCACCATTAAAGGTGTAAAAATAGTTATTCATCCCTATCATATAGTCAGGATTATAAGAATAGAATGATGGCCATCCTTTTGCCTTCTCACTATAGGTTAAAGTAAATTGTGGCCCTAAAGGCACTATAGGTTCAGGCACAGGGTTACTAGGTATAGGAGTAGGTGTAGGGGTTGATGTTGGCACCGGTGTCTGCCCCGCTGGCGTCGGCGTAGGAGTCGCAGTTGGAGTAGGTGTTATAGGGGTTGCTGTGGGCGTGGGAGTAGGAACAAATGTAGGGGTAGGAGTTGGTGTATTGGTAGTAACTCCTTCAACACATATTTGTCCTGATCCAAATGCTCCACTATTTTGTGTCTCTAATTTAAATGTATTTACTGTATAGTCACCAGCTGCTAATGAGCCAATGCTTGTTTGGCTAAACGCAGTAACAACACGGTTAGTTGAATCGGCAACGGGAGCTTGATTAGAAGGATAAAACCTTATCATTTCTATACCGTTGGAGTCCAATATCACTCCTAAGGTTCTTACATATCCTTGTCCAGAAATAAAAGTGGCTGTAGCAAATGGTTGAGTAGCTGCGGTAAAAGTTAACTCTGGAACTTTTATAGTGGAGATATTGACCACCTCATAGGTAACTCCATCATTAGCTGTATAGGTTGAAACAGCGCTTTGTGAGTTAGTTATTTGAAGTCCACAATATCTAGCGATCATAACATTAAATTAGTACACACAAAAATACGATTTTATTTTTTAAGATATTTTTAACCGGTCAATTGGTATCTCCCACAGAAAGTTTTGATTATCTTCTATACCACCTGATATGATCAAGTAGTCACCATCTTCAATCATCGTGGTAATAAACATAAGACTATATCCTACATATGAATTTATAAAAGGAACGGGATTGAGAAATTTAATTTTAAAGTCTTTATCAAAGCCAACAGCATAATGATTATACTTGCGTTCTGAATATATTTTTGTGTGTATTAAATATACGTAGCAATCATGCTTTTCAATGTAGATAGGATTAGTGGATCCACCTGTAGTTGTGTTGGATGAAAAATATAATTGATCTCGAGGTAGTAATGAACTTAAATTATTTATTGTGTTAATGTGTTCCTTAAAAATAAGCTTGTCAAAATCATAACATTTATATATTATTAGACTTGGCGTGGTTGAGTATACAAAATATAGCTCAGTCTCATGCTCAAAAAATAACCAGTTCTTTTCCCAATAAACTTCTTTGTTACTTACAAAAGCCATTCTATGATACTTCTCTATATTTATTTTGCCAAGAAAATTGTAATCAGAATCTAAGACACCCATGTAAGTATTAAAGTCAGTGTCTATATATGCTGTGCATAAATATGTCCCCCCTTGGTATGTAAAAGCTCTATAGTCTTCAAACTTGTGTAATTGATCTGCCCCTTGTATTTGTTTTATTTTTTTCGTTTGTAATTTTAATGAGGCATCAAAGTTATATTCGACTAGTTGAGTACAAGCTCCTAGTTGTTTCATAAACTTTGTCCTAGATGTATCTTCATCATATCTCGCCACACCTCTGTATCCCTCTTGCGTGGTGTGTATAGTAATATTATGAGAAACTGTTGGCGCATCCTCGCGACTTAGTAAGATTATTTTTTTTCTTTCGTTATTACCTCTCCATGTTCCTGCAAACATGTGTGTCAGATACACATCACTTCTGTCTACAGCAAAAGGATTTTCCGATTTGAAGGAGTTGCTATGGCTTTGGTTAGAACCAAAAGCGTTTATAGGTAACAAGTGACTGTCCTTTACTTGTTGTTTGCCTCCAAAGTAACTTATCATGTGTTTGCTAAATCTACCTGGACCTGTATTTTTTAGGACACCATCAACGGGGTTGTTTATTATATCATTGATAATTAAATTAAGAGGCATTTGTTTGGGTGCAGCTGCAAAAGCCCAGTTGCAAACGCTTTTGATTTTGCCATTTACATTGACACCTATACCATCAAAGAAAGTATCTTGCTGTTCTAGGTCTGCTTCAAGGCCTACAACAAGCTCTTGGTCTTTGATCCAATTACGCAATGGCTGATTACAGTATATATCCGCATCTACATATACACCGCCGTTTTCCCAGATGTAGCAGTAACGAAAAAAGTCTGAGCGCTCCCCTCTTTCTTTTAAGCTTTTGTATGCTTCATTGTATATGCTACTAGCAAACCACGCATCAACTTTTTCTTGATTAAAATATATCATTTCATATTCTGGGTTGTGCTTTTCAAAAGACTGTATCATGTACTCATTTAGGTCTAAACTATCGTAAGTTGTAAATATTATAGTGTTAGGTATTTTTTTAAACACCTTGTTGTTTTGCACATAATCAAAGAAAGGTTTATTGTTAAGAGCTTTCATCTCTTCTCGATAAGCAGGGTACTCAACGTGTAAGACAGGCTCACCGTTGTATTTAAACTGTGTAGTAGTAAAGTCGTGTTGTAATATTTTGACACGTTCCTTTCCAATTCGTTGATCGCCAAGTTCGTATTCAGTTTCAATATCTCTACCGCAGACTCTGTTTAAACACTTGCCTAACAATCCAGGGCCTGTGTAATCTAAATAAAACTGTTCGTGTTTAGATTGAATGTTTTTTACAGCTTGATTGATTGCCTCCCACATTAAAGGATGTTTTGGAGTGACAGCAATAAACGCATTGGCTAGCCATTTTTTAGCCATTGGATCATCTCTTACTACCACTAGCTTATCATTAGAATTTATATACTTGTCTATACTAGTTAGACATATTGTGTCGCTGTCGACATATATACCACCTCTGATATAAAGTACACAGTAACGAAACAAATCAGCTTTGAAAGCACCTGGAAGTATGGTGTCGTATGCTGTTAATACAGGTTTTTCAAAATGCTCTTTTATAAAATCTATTCTTTCTGCTGCATCATAAAAAAGATACACATAGTCATGATTGTTTACTCTCCAGCTTTCGCAAGCTTTAGCCATGCCCACGGGTTTGTTCTTGGTTTCAAATGTTTGATGAATTATTTTTGGTATCATATGTTGACCACTGTTCTTTCAAGCCAACCTTTAGACGCACTGTAAGGCCATAATACCCAATGATTAGGTTTTGTCCCATTAAACTCACGCCAAACAGTGAAGTTGTCATTGGCTCCTGACATAAAAGATTGCAATTCATTTTTGTCAATATCTTTTCTATACATCTCTTCGTTTTTGTGATTTTCAAAAATTAATGCAGCAAACTCAATATCTGATTCAGTAAAATGATTTTTAGTTAAATCTATACTATGTTTAAACTTAGGATGATAAATAGCATCAACACTTCCAGGGGGCTCAATGTTTTTGGAGCAGGCTTCGGTTATAGCTCTGTCAATAAATCTTATGCCTGAATACTGCTCGTAATCTTTTATAGTCCTTACAGTTCCTACATTATAACCTTCAAAACTTTTAGCATTACATGGAGAACAAACCTCTCCATCTACTCCTAGTAGCTGCTTTGTTCGATGGTGTGCTCTTTCGTTTTTCATACCCCAATTTTTGTCATCATCCCAATGCTTAGTTCTACCTTGCCGTGTATACTCATGCCAAGCTAAAACTTTATGTGGATGAAATAGGTCATACCCCCAAGTAAACGCTCTCACTCCTATAGTAATTTCTTCACCATGAAAATAAAACAAAGGGTCATGTTGAACTTCTTTACAAAACACACCTAAAGTAAATGCAAAGTGTGCAGAATAAAACCTAGATTTTACAGGCTCTTTTACATAAGCCTCCATATGATAAGGCATAAAAAACACTACACCCTCAGGTGTAAATCTATCAAAGGACATACCCCAAGCTTTTCTATGTCGATCTTGAGGGTCGTTAGCAGGGTTATAAGATGGTATATAACTAGTCAGCAAAGGTTTAGAGTGACCTTTAGACTGTAGACTTTTCAGCATAGAGATACATTCAGTATCCCACCCTTTAATAAATCTATGATGTGAGTCAAGCTGCAAAGTGTAGGTCTCACCGTTATAGTGTTGTTGTATTTGATTACGCGCCCAACATGCTCCTAAAGATTCTTCGTAAGGTATTTCTATAATAATAAACCTTGAATCGTTTGCGTATTTTTGTAGGTTATCCCACTTATCTTCGGTGCTAAACTGATGAGCAATACATATGACTAAACGCTCAGGATAGTGAGCGTTATCAAGAAGATTATCAATTGTGGGTATAAGCTCTGGATCGCGATAACTCGCAATTTGTATAAATATAGATTCCATTAGATTTCATTAGATTAAATTTTAAAAGCCTGTTGGCGGTGGTGTGCTAAACGTTGGTCTTGTTCCGCTAGAAGATGACGTTGTGCTGCTTGAATTAGTGCATTGACTACAACTAGATAGCGTATATGCTATTCCACTAACATATACAGCACTTCCTACGTTACTTACAGTACCGCTTATTGTATAGCAAGTATCAGTATCTGATGAGTATACGACATCACCTATATTAATGCCTCTTTGTTGTAAATCAATAGCTGTTTCTTGTGTCAATTCTGTTCCTCCGTAACCAAAACATCTAGTAAGGATGTAATGTTCAGCTGTGGGACAGTTGTAATCACAAGTAGTAAATCCTGCGTCTCCTTCTTTCACACCATTAGCATCTTCACAAGACAAGTTGGTAAGCTCTGTATATCCTGTTGTTCCTATCACTTGACTGTTAACGAGATAATTATTGTTAGACCCGTCAACCAATCTGACGTTTAATGCATAAGTATTTGTAGTCGCAAACACATAATCTTCATTAGTATTACAATTTCTTACAACATAATAATTTGTAACTGGTTGAATTGGTTGAGATGGACACCCTGCAATGTTTGGCACTAATTCCATAGTAGCAGTACACACAAGTGAAGAGCTGACATTGTTTTTAGCTGTCGTTGAGCTATTATAAGTATAATAATCTTGAGTATTTGGATTTAAATAGCGAGCTCCTCCACCTAATGCAGTTTTGCTAAATATGTAACATGATTCACTTACACTACTTCCAGGGCATGGATCGAGTTGATAGTATTTACCAGCCACAATAGGTGGTGGCGGAGTTGTTGGAGACGGTGTTGGAGTAGGTGTAGGTGTAGGTTGTGACGGCACTGCTGTTGGGGTGACTGCGCTTGTTGGTGCAGGTGTATGAGTTGGTGTAGGTGTAACGGTTGGAGTTGGAGTTGGAGTTGACGTAGGTGTAGGTGTTGGTCCAGCGCAATTACAATTTTCCTCTACTTGTAATAAGCAATTTACTTGTTCTCTTGAAATAATACTATCAGAATAAAAGCCATCAGGGGCACATTGCGTTAATGCAGAGTCTGTAAATAATGCAGTTGCTGTCGCAAAGCTGTTAGAGTCAAAGTAGAATGTTCCTAGTGTAGCCATTACTTATTAACAATTAGATAGATTATTTACCGTTGAATTTATATTTATTCTAGCAGATTGTCCATTTCCTGAGCCGCAAGGAGAAGGCTGATACCAATAAAGCCCTGATCCTGTTCCTCCTGAAATTGGCGCAACATCGCTAAGTTTTTGTTTTTTAGCCGTATCAACATAAACAATATCATTCAAAGATAAACAACTTGTGTTACCTGTATGATAAAATGTTTGTGTTGGTGAGGAGCTTCCATTTGTGCATGCATTAGATGATGTCGTCCAAAAATAATTATACGCCGTCATTGTAAATTCTTGCAAGCATGTCTCGTAATAACTAGATCCGATAAAGTTAACGATTCCATTTGCACCTATATAAAATTTTAATCCTGGTGCACCAGACGTTTGTAATGCTGATCCATAATACATAGGTAGTCCTGTTCCTGCATCGCTGCCATTAAAGGTGTTTTGTTGTAACGCATCAGTATATGCAATAACCGCATAGTTATTAGAATAAGCAAAATCTAAATCTGCCGTGCTCTGTATATTAACTGGCGAGCCTCCACCTGGGCTGTAGAACAAGTACATAAACGCTCCGCTAGCTACATTATAATTACACGAATCTGATTTGTTAGTAAATCCATTTTGCTCACCGCCATTTAAATACCAAGCTACTGGAGATGGATTAGCTGTAGGTGTAGGCGGCGGTGAACATGTTGATAAATTAGACACTTGTCCGTAATTACCGCTAGGATCACCACCCAACAAAAATGTTTGTCCTGTATTTGGTGGATATGCGGTTTTAAAATACGTGTCAAACCCATTGTAAGGAACGTTAAAAGTAGGAGTAGTATAAATAATTAAATTGTTATTTACCACGTCTTGCCAAGATGTTACGTTTTGCGTAAAATATGCAGTTTGGAAATTTGAAGCGACTTGTCCGTTGCAAGCGCCTGAAGCTGTTGAATACCCTGAAGATGGATTTGTTCCGCCTCCAGTATTGCTAGGATAAAACGGTAACGTGTTGGCTAAAGGCGTTACGGTAGGTGTCGGAGTAGGTGTAGCAGTCGGAGTTGGCGTAGGTACGTATGGAGTCACAGTAGGTGTTGGCGTAGGAGTCACAGTAGGTGTTGGCGTAGGAGTGGCTACTCCACCAGGGCACCCTAAAGTATACTGCCATGTGCTATTAGAAATTGGTGCAAAAACTTTTACTGTTGCCGTTGTTGTAGCGGTAGATTTTGTAAACGATGCTGTGCCCGTGCCTACGCCTTGAATTGTTTCTGCTGGCTGTCCTAAGTTTGCAAGAGCCGCATTTAAATCTCCTTGTTGTGACGAATTGCCTCTATAACCTGTATTAATAACCTCAACACCATCAAACTCTACAATAAATTTATCAGGCTCTCCTAATGCAGCATAAGACAGTTCTACTGTTCCCGTACCTGTTCCGAGATCTACATTTCTTATATCTGGATAAGCATAACCGCCGCCTTGTACCGTGTTACAATTTATTGTTGGACCAAGAGGTTGACCATTACAACATGCATCGTATGCAGATACTCCTTGGTTTAAGAATATTTCTGTTGGTTGTCTGTAATCCCAAATCATATAAAGTATATCCCCTACATTGTTTGGCATAGCGAATTCCGCAGAGAATTTATTTCCTGAAGTAACTATTGGTGTTGCTTCGTCTGATGCGCCTAATAATAAATTAATAGAAGAAGTGTCGTTTGGATATAAAGTGTTTGTTCTTAAATATCTAAACTTATTTAGTGAGGTGTTAAAGTTGAAGTTATCACTGAGTATTTTGTTGCTTATCATGTTAACTAACGCACCTTGGTTTGGTATTACACCAGTTCCTATAACTCCAGAGACACTTTCGTATTGTGATACAATTGGGTTGTTTGTAGAGCTAGCAAAAGTTACTAAGCTAGAGTGGAGCGGTGAACTAAATATATTGTCAGTCCACGAGTATTGATTGTGTATTGATAAGCCTGCATCACTTGCGCTTGTTAAAGCTATATTGTATATAGTCAAAATATTTTGTATTGGGCACTCAGTTGTTATTTGTATGGTGTCAGAGACCAACGAATTAGTAGTAACAATTAAAGTAACTTGAGTTGCTTCGACACTATTTTTATTTATTGTTAATGTTCCGCTAACATATACTAATCCTGTTGTGTGTTCCACATTGTTATAAATAGCTTTTATTGTGTAGCCCACACCAGTCGTAGTGCCTTCAGTTCCTATGTCGATACCTTGTTCTGTAACTAACTGTTCGTTTCCTGTGCCTGATTCAGAAAATATATCATCTTCATAAGAGTTCGGAATAACATAATTAATAGCTACGTTGCCTACGTTTTCTGTTACATTAACACAATAAATAGTTTCCGCCGCAGGATTTACTACAACGTTTTCTGTGACACCACAAGGTAAACAGTTTGTAAAGCCAGCAATATTTTCACCGTTGCTTGCTAATACATACTCATTCATGTATGGGTCATATCCACCAAGTTTTTGATTGCCTATGGTATCAATAAAGAAATCTCTAAACCATCCTCGCATTCCCACTTCTGATATAACCGCTAAGACTTCAGGACCAACTTCACCACCTTTTAATTGTAATACTGCACCTCTTTTTGCATCAGTAAAAAACTTGTCGTTTCCATATACCGCAAAACTTTCAGGGTTATTACTGATGCCGAACTCTTCGTCTCTTGCTATCTGCTGACCCAAAACTGTAGGAACAGAAGTCAAAGTACCTCCTCCTCCTGCGTCAGTTAGTATATCTTTGCCCTGTAATACGTATGATATTTTATCTTCTTGAAATGTAAGTATGTCCGTTCTTCTGGCATGAAGCTTCTGTATAGGGCCATAGATGTCTTCTAATGGCTTAAAATTAGCTAAGCCTAGGTTGAACTCATTTAATTTATTTACGTTCGACTCATCGTTAAAAACACCGCTATACGTAAGGTCTGCAAATCTGTGGGCTCTTTTATAAATCTGAGCCGATGTTGTAAACACTCTATTACCAAAATTCATAGGCTTGCCTACAATAGAATCTCTTATCTTAAAGCTTTCAATACCATCGCCGAATGCTATACAGTTATAAAAGCCTGTATCAATTATTGCATCTTGCGGTGTTACGTTTGCAGCGTTTTGAAAGTTAACAACTTGGTTCTGAACATTACCTGTGTGTTGCCCTAGTGAATCTATATCAAAAGACAAATCGTTTTCATACCATATATCTGGAGAAGCATCTGTTGGTATTGTTTCAAATACGCAAGTGGAACTTGCTCGTATAACTTCAATTTGTAAACTTACACGAGACGTGGCATTATCGGCAGATCCACAAGCGCTTGTTCCTGTTGCCATTAAATATTGTTTTCCAGTAGCCGTATTTTTATAAAACCTCCAATAGTTTACTGTCTCCGCTGCATCAATAATTGAATTACCTACATTTACAACAAACGGAGGAACATCGTTTACGTTTGATGTAGTGTATGCGGTGCTATTAAAACTGTTGGTTGTATCAGGAAAACTACAAGTTCCTCTTGGCCATCCGTTACATGACTCACCATTATTAAGTAAAGATGCTACATTATCATTTATAAAAAAATCTTCAAAATCTGAGAATTCTCTAGTTGCTGTAAGATTTAATAATAATTTATATGATCTTTCTTCACACGCTGTGCTTCGTCCTCTTCGAGTATTACTGTATGTAATTTTTATGCGACTACCTGCGGGGATAGTGTAAACCTCGTCCGTTAAAGGTGATGTCAATCCTCCATTTGATACTGTAACAGGGAAACTTACAACAGGATAATAGTTGGCTTGTTTTGCAGTCCAAACTTTTGCTGGAAATGAAACAAAGTTTCCACCAGGATCCTCATTAGTGGTAGCCGAAAAGTTATTAGGGTTTAACTTCATGTATGGCCCAGAAGGAATCTCTATAGTTGCGTTGGCCACTAAAGGATCCTTAATAGTTAAAAAGTTTTTTTCTTTAACTTCTTTTTCTAAAACAGTTGTAAATACACAAGTTGATAATGATCCATCATTGTCACGTTTTACAATAAGCCTATCACCTGCGTTTACCTTCTGTGCATTTTCCCCTTCTAATAAAAAGTATACTGCATTACCATCGGGCTCCTCATAGAATATGTTTGTGTAGATGGTTTCGTAATTATCTCTGTCAGCTTTTATTACAAACTTGTATCTCTCTGCCCAATATGGAGCTATTTGTGCGGGTATAATTCCACCGCCAGGAATGGTTACTTGTATTTTATTTATAAGATTTGAGTTGGAGCATGGTACGCTAACCGTATCAAACTGACTAATTTGTGCAGTAGACGATCTGCCAAACTCGTCCATATAAACAATACCAATCTGATATCCACGATTACTATGTAAACTATAGTTGTTTGTAGTCTCTCTATAAGAAACGGTACCAGCTGTTACCTCATAGTATTCATAAAATGTTTGAGTTGGAACACCTATATTATCTACAAACTGCATTGCAGGAAACTGTAAGCCTATCTCTGTACTGTTCGCGCTAGTATATATTTGAATAGGCTGATCTACAGCACTTATACCACTTGCTTTTTTATAATACGCATCTAGTTGATTTGGTATTTCACAATTAAAAACGTCTGTAAAGGTAGAGCCTGTACAAGAGTTTGCTACTGTTGAAATAGTTGTTGCACTACCAATCTTTGCTACAAAATCAGGATCTGTGGCTAAATTAAATACTGAGCTAAAGTCTTGCTGTAGTATGTATGTGAAATTAAGATTTTTATCAGTGGTAGTATCTGTCGGAAAAGGAGTGTTACCGCTAAATGAATTGTGCAAAATAGATATATCAAACTCTATAGAGGCTCCTTTTACTAGCTTAGTTCCTTCTAAATCAAAATTAAATCTTGCATTTGGTTTATTAATCCATCCATCAATTACGTACTGTGCATCTGCTTGAGAAAATGGTAGTGTTTCAGCACCCACCTCACTTGTTTCCAAAGTAGTGCTATAATTAAATTGAACTGCATCGTTGAATTTATCAACTAAATTATATGACTCAACATAGTTACCGTAAAACAAACGGTTACCCATTATTGTTTGAGCTTGAGCTTTTAGAGGAACGTTATCGTACAACCTAAGAATCTCAGTCTCAGGTAATACAGTAAATATTTTTTGATTGTCAAAAACAAATGTAGCTATATCATTGTCAGCTAATCCTAAATCTAATTTATTTAGTTTTTCTACAACCCTAATTACAGGGTTGTCCATTTCTTTAAATAATATCTCAACGTCTTTGACTAATGGACCTCCTGTATTATAAGATAAAGTAACCGCATTCATTACATTGAGCATTCCCTCATTTAAAAATGTGCTTATGTCAAATTGAAAATTACCAGCAATAAATGCAGGGTCACTAAACTGTGAAGTTGCCGAATACTCTCCGTCTGCATATTGATAACGATACGCAAAACAAATGAACCTGTCTTGTAAATAAGTATTGTCGCCATTATTTTTAAATGGTACAATAGTAGGCGCTTCTATCGGAGGCTTTTTTATAACCAGTAAAGATTCTGCGGTAAATTGATCTATATATGCAGCCATGTTAACTAGTTAATGTATAAGTTACTTGATCCGTTAAAGTTAATCCGTTTATTATTACAGTGCCCCCCGATTCAGGATTTTGTGTATCACCGTTCCCATCTGTATATGAAAAAATTGAAGGCGTGTAGTTTGCCGTAAAAGTTCCTGTAGAACCATCATCACCTTTTATTGATCCAGCTATGGCGGATGCGCCTGGATTTGAAATAGTGTCAGCATTTATTAAATTAATTGTAGATGTTCCCGAATTTGTGTTAGTTGAAAATTGAGTGAGTGCTAAGCCTTGAGCAAAGTTGGAACCTTGTATACCATAACCTTTTGTAATAGGCAACCCCAAATTATCTGTATAACAATCTACACCAGGTAAAGGTATTTGATTTAAACTTGGGCTTACACCTTGACCAAAACCTGACAATGGATTTGGACAACCCAACAACGTACCTCGATGAAATCCTATAAACTCTGTGCCTGCCACTAATAATGATTCAGCCTTAAATTTCCACAAAGCTGCAATAGGCCCTGGAGGATTACCATCTAGCAATGGCTCTTTGTAAGAACGATTAACGTTTATAAATCTAGGTGCATTTAAGTTGTCAGTAAAAAAAAGTAATTCACCAATAATATTTATACCTGTTATTAGATTCTGTGGATTAAAATTAAGAGTTGTATTTATACCGCTGCCGTCATCCGTACTAACTACATGATATGTTACTTGCGCTGTTTTAGTATCAAAAGATACAATCATATCACATTTACCTGTATCGGCCAAAGTAAAATTTGGATCATGCACAAACCAATATATGGTTTCATTTGCACTATCTTGAAAAGCCCCGATACATCTAGCTTTAGGACTTAACGCTTGTTTATCTAAAAAGAATAGCGCGCTAAGTTGAGAGTTACCTTTGGTGTTTTCTACTGAACCTATTTCGGATGCCTCAGTAGAACCAAGCCTTACATTTAAAGCATCTTCATATTCGCCATTAGGTATAAGCCTTTCATCAAGGCTTTTATTCATACGGCCTGCAATAAAATTTCTTTGCGATTTTGCCATTACTTAATCCACTTATTCTCTCCTCTTAAGTTCATTAACAACCTACCAGGATGAATATCACTTAATCGGATTTTTGCATTTCTTAATAACGCTGATTTATCTTTTCGTGCTCTGTTTATTATGTACTCTTGAACACCAAATTTATTATTTAATAACGCATATTTTATATATGCGTATATGTAATCTTCAAATAGTTTATTCACACTTATTTTTGAATCGTCTCCATTTTCCATACCATCAGATATGTATTCTAAAATACATTCTTGATTAGCCATAGTAGAATCAAAATTTATTACACCTGCTTTTTTATCAATAGTAAAAGTAGGATTCATGTTTGCTGTTTCAGTATTTAGTCCATAACGAGCTCCTATGTATGTGTCGTAATAATCTTCATTAAAAGGAGGCATATCCACTCCCTCCATCCTTGCTTGATTGAGATAGATACTGTTTAGAGCACCGTCTTGTCTAGCTGTATCTAATGAGGAGGTTTTGGTATTAACATTACCGCTGCCGTCATATGTAAACGTTGCAGTTGCGGATTGCACATACGAGAGAGCAGATTGAACTTGAATGTTTTCAACAAGAGGAAATATAGTGTTGTCTTTAAATAGAGATACACGGACCCAATTAACAAAATCGGAGGGTAAAACAAATCTTAAATCAGAATAAACTGTAAGCTGTAAAGATTTAATTTCTTTGAATGCATCATAATTTAGTTCTTGAACACCTCTTTTGGCGTGAAACAATATCTTATACCTTTCCTCGTTATTAATAAGAGAGTGGTTTCCATTGTACATTAACAAAAAGTTTGTAACTATATCTGCGAGACTTACATATTGATAAGAACCCCAATTTTCATTAGTGGGGTTTATGTTATCATTAGTGTAATATTTTTCCTGATTTATGTATGCCATAATTATTGTTCTTGATTTTGTGTCTGTTCTTCAACTTGTCCAAATTTAAATACGTCTCCCTCTCTGATTGATATACCTGCGTATTGTAATATTTTAGATACTAGATCATTCCCATCGTCTAATGGTAATTCAAAGTCTTGATAATCAGGTTGACTCTGATCGAATACTGGATCTCCATTTGATATAGTGGTAAAAGTCCACTTAGGGTCTTTTGGATACCTTATGTATTGTGCAACCACTTGCCCCATGTTAGATACTAATGATGGGCTTAAAGTTATACTATTACCTTCTTGCGTGTAAGCAGGATATGTAATGTTTGGCTGCGTAAGCATGGAATTGTTTAATAAAGTAATCTTACTATTATTTACTAGTTCTGCTTCAGCCGTTAAATTAGATTTTAAGTATATACTGTAATTTTTTCCTGTAGAAGTTATAGCTGTTGTGTTTACATTCAAAGTGTTTGCATCTACAAATCCTGTTATTAATGCTGTGGTAACTACATTGTTATTTAACACAATAGACACAACTCCTCCGACCATGCTTGCAGTAAAAGTAGCTGTTGCATCAATTAATTGATTTCCTGCACTAGCCGCAGCTGTTCCTGTATTTATACCACTTGCTGTAAGAGTATTGTATATTAAAACCTTGTTTATTAAATAATAATCTGTTCCTGTAGTTGCCTTCGTAGGCATTGTGTATACATTAGCAAGACCTGATGGTGAAACTGCTGTGGATGTTGTATATGTTTGTGCTAGAGTTGCTGTTTCAGAAAAAAAATCTATAACTTCTTCATAACCTTTTTTTATATCAGCATATCCAGTTCCCGATAATCTAGCATTTTCTTCATTAATCTGTTGATTATATTGAAAAAAATATTCATCAAATAAATCTAGTTGTGCTTGTTTAGCGAAAAGGTTAAAATCGTTAGGAGATAAGTATCCGTAATTATTTTTATTAATAATCGCTAAGACAGTATTTCTAACAGAATTTATCATTGTTATTCTTTTACACAAAGATAAGTAAAAAAAAAAGAGGTCAATTTTTCATGACCTCTTCTTAGATTTTCGACTGAAACGAGTTTTATGAAATCGTTGTTATCGCTTGACTTAAAGTTACGTCAATGGTTGCGTTAGTATAACCTTGACCCCAAACACTTACAAGAGCAGCTTCGATAGCCGTTTTGTCTGCGGCAGTCATATTTCCTGAACCTGCTAAAGTTATTTGCTTATCACGATAGTTCAAAACAATATTGTTTGTAACTAATCCAACGTATAATACATCGCCTCCAAAAACATAATTTCCAATTACTAAAAATTTATTCATAATTTCTAAGATTTAAAAGGTGAATGTAAAGGCGTTTACCGTTTGGCTCAAAGCCGGTATAACGTATAATACTTGAGTCCATTTCTCCTGTTGAGCACTTTTAATACCATCAAATACGATGTCTACGTCTGCTTGTACTAAGGCCGAGCCTGACGCAATTTTACTTTGAGAACCATCAATGTAATCGATTACAATATCATCTGAACTATCTAAATAGCAAGATGCTACATCTTTTACAGAGAACTGCTCTACTCCACCGCCAACGGTGATACTTGCATACTTGTTCATAATAAAAAAATTTATGTGTTAAAAAAACAAAGATACGTAAAATTAAAACGCACTATTTACATATTTTTCGCTAGAGCCGATAAATGCTTTAATGCTTCTAACCCTTCATCACTTTGAAAAAATGAAGATATTATATAAATAGGGTCCTCTTGATAAGGAACATTTAACATTTTCTTTTTATTAGAGGGTGTATTAAACCACACCTCCTTGTTATTATTCCTAAACTGTAAAATCTTTTTATCAAAAAATAATTGTATTTCAGCATTTAACTTTAATGCAGGATCTTTTAATAGTAATAAAAAATCTTTAGGTTGATTTTTTGCAAATACTAATATGTCTCTTCTAAGCTCTGCAGTAGTTACGGTTGTTACATCTTGCTGAAACAATACTCGACCAATGTTTTCCACTTGGTCTACAGTAAGTTGACGCGCTTCTATTAGTGCATCTACTTCTGCATTTAAGTCTTTTACAACTTGTGCAGCATCTTTAGCTTTGTCAACCTCCACATAAACCCGACCTTTACCAGGATGGTATTCTAAGAATTTTTGTAACACTTGGTTTTCTTTACGAACTGTTAAAAACCCATTTTCAAAAACTATAGGCTCTAATATTGCATTATCGTCTTGGTCTTCTTGAAATGGAGAGTTTTGGTTTCGTGCATAGCGCAACGCTTTATTTGTTCCAGTATCTTCATCAAACCACAATAGAGGAAATCTCTGTGTATGTCTTGATGCTAAAATTAAGGAAAGGGGCGCAGTCTCGCGCGTTAGCTTGTAGATTTTATCTACGTATTTAGTAGTAGTTTTCATTTGATTAGATTTAAATTTTATAAAAAAAGGGGATCCTAAGACCCCCCGAAAAAACACTTATTATCTACTCTTGGAAGATAAAGAAATTGTTAGCACCTAAAGTACAAACAGCTCTTTCTGACAAGAAGTTAACTTGCATGTTATCCACATCACTAGTTCTTGCACCACCAGCAGAACCAGTAATCCAAGTCTTGTAACGTCTGTCTTCTGTTTCAGAAGCTCTATATCTAACATGTAAGAAAGGTCTCTTAGCATTTTTACCAAGGATTTGGTCATAAACACTAGTTGATCCAGCAGGCACAAGCAGTCCGTTTACACGTCCTGATCCTGCTCCAGTTGGAAGTCCACCTCTCATAGTTGGGTCATTTAAGTATTTCCAGTCAGTCTTGTAGAAGTCATAACCTCTTCTGAATCC
>Ga0098049_1000120_pt1 | contig 28907 bp, 37 predicted proteins | sample 13BtaG_FD_92582 | JGI IMG/M metagenome (GOLD analysis project Ga0098049, IMG submission 92582) | Marine viral communities from the Subarctic Pacific Ocean - 13B_ETSP_OMZ_AT15268_CsCl metaG | ecosystem: Environmental > Aquatic > Marine > Oceanic | place: Subarctic Pacific Ocean | collected...
TACGGAGTATCCAATTGGAAAATCAGAAGTTTATAAAAGTCGTAAAAAATAATGATACTGCAGCATATATTAATATAGATCATGTTGCAATGTTTTATGTTGGAAAAGACGAAGAAACAACAATAGTTAATTTTAAAAATGGAGAAAGAATGTCAATCAAAGAACAAGTAGATTTGTTTGCTGATAGATTATCCATGTAAATTTAATAAATCAATATTTATATTTAAATAAAAAGGTATTTAACATGACGTCAAAAGAAATTTGTGAAGAAATGAAAGTGTATTGGGAAGTATTTTTAGAGAATCATGAAAGATTTAATAATAAAAACGTTAAAGCAGCTGGCGTAAGAGCAAGAAAATCTATTAACGAAATAAAAAAATTAGCTTCAAAATATAGAAGTACATGTTTAGCCGAATCAAAAGAAATATGAACGAGCAAGATTTAAGAAATACTATTCGTGAATATCTAGAATTTATGCTTTCTGAGCAAGATATTGAAACATCTTTGTTTAGTCCAGCTGAAGAAAAGTTTTTATCTAAATTTGTTGATCTAGAATCTAATAGTTTAGGTATATTATATGCCAAAGATTTAACAGGTATGAGAGAATTTCTTAATAGAAGCGGTAAAGATTTCAATTTGACACCAGCAATTCTTAATAGTCTGTTGAAAAACAAGACAATTTCCATAGTTCCTTATGGTGGTTATTCAAGAAATGAAGATTATACCATACAATTGAACATACCTTTGGAAGATTTAGAAGGTCTTAAAGGTCAAGGAGGCGGTGAAGAAGGCGGAGATGCTGCACCAGCAGCAGATGAACCACCAGTTGCCGAAGAAAGTGTCGAAAGATTAGCTCAAAATATTGTGGCCGAAGCAAAAAAGTCAAAAAAAAAGAAAAAAAGTAAGGTTCACACCAGCAAATCTAGAGCATTGAAGCGATTACCAAGAGGTTATGTAGGGTATTTAGAGAAAATTATCCAAGTTTTAGGAGAAAAAGTGAAAAATGACATGGAAAAGGAGCATTTGGTTGCAGATATCCTTGATAACCTATCTCATAACTTCGGTTTAACACCTAAACAAGTATATCGTTCTTATATTTATTATAAATCGCAAAACAGATTGGCAAATATCATCAAGGATAACAATGATTAAATTAAAAGATTTATTAAATTTACAAGAATCAGTAATTAATGAGCAGAAATTACCAGAAGTTAATTTTCAAGATTCATTTGAAAATAATTTTATTACATTAACTCCAGGAAAATGGACAAAAAATGCTGATCTTGTTGTATCTCAAATACAAGATGCTATTAACCAAGGAAATAGATTAGAATCATTATCAGTTAAAGTATATGGAGGTGCAAGTGATTTAAATGCTACTAATAGATATAGAGGTAATAAAGAACCAAATCATAATTTTGGAGGAGATTCAGAATTTCCAGGATGGGTAACATATAAATTACCTAATGGTCAAGATAGACCCATAGGGCAATATCCAAATGGATATAAAATTATTAAAAAAGGTAATCCATGGTTAGCTAAAGCAAGATCAAAATCATTAGAAGCCGCATTAGTTCCTTATATTAGTAAAAAATTAGGAAGAAAATTTGATAATATTGAAATTGTAGCTGATCCAGTAACATCAAAATCTACTAAATATGCGAGAGCTGTTGTATCGTCTGAAGTAAAACCAGGAAATCCTCCACCAAACTATAAATACATTATTCAGTATCCATGGTATCAAATTGGGAATGACAAAAACATGGTTCTTGTAGATGGCAATATTGCAGCAGGCTGGAGACAAAATAAAAAAGCAACAATGTCTACAAAATGGTATCAATCAACAATAACAGATAAAAACATTCGCTATAGCGGATTTCAAAAAGGTGGACAAGCTAGTGGCCTAATTAATGCGTATGCTTTTATAAAATTAAATGCTGCAGCATATCGAGGGTCATTTGCTTTATATCGTGATGAAAAATCATGGCTAGCAGATGTTAAAAAAATGACACAATACGCACCTGGACTTCAAGTTGGAGAATTAACATTTGGACCTCCTAATAGTAATAAAACCCTACCAGGATACAGAGGAGCAGATGGATATCTAGATAAAACCGGCTCTAGTAAATATACTGGATTAGCTAAATTTAACATGGGAAGTAAAGATTATATAGTATCATCTGGAATTCCTTATTACTTATTTAAACCACAAGGTGATAAAGCATTTTATATGGCAGATTTATTTAAAGCAAAAAGCGAACGTAATGCTCCTGCAGATGGAGCTCGAGATTCTGAAGGTAATAGATCTTTAATTAGAGGATCTCAATATTCTGTTGTAGATAGTAAAGGAGTCAAGAATCCTAATGCATTAGTATATACTGGCAAAACAACTATTAAAACATTTAAATCATAATAATCACAAATAAATTTGGATTTCCAATCTTTTTTTCTTATTATATATAAAAATTAAAGATATGAAAAAATTACTTCTAATATTGTTATTACCATTATCGGTATATTCTCAAAGTAAACAATCAACTATAGATTCTTGTGTTAATATAATGTATAAATTAGTTAATGATCATAGAGTTGCTAACGGAGAGTCAATATTGACTTTATCTGATAGTTTAACTGAATTGGCTCAATCTAGAGCAGAATATATGTATAAAACTGGTGAATATAATCATATTGATAGTGTACATAATGAAAATATAGCAAAAGGTGGAGATGTTGATTTATATTTTAAATTATCTAAAGGAGTATATTCTAATTTTAATTGTTGGAAAACATCTTCTATAGGACATAACGAAAATATGTTAAATGATTGGCATACTAAAGCTGGTTATGGTTTTTATAAAGGATATGCAGTTCAATTATTTGATTGGTAATCTTTGAATAATGAAATATTTTCATTATAATAATAGTAAGTTAAATAAATAAAAAAAGAAAAACAAAGTTATGGCAACATCACAAGAATTATTCGATCAGATAAAAGATTTATTTGTAGAATTTGAAGAAAATCACAATGGTTCAACTAAAGCTGCTAAAGGCAGAGCAAGAAAAGCTATTGGAGAAGTAAAAAAGTTAGTGACTGAATATAGAAAGCAGTCTGTAGCAGAAAATAAATAATAAACAATTAAAATTAATAAAAATGGGTTATTATACCGCAAAAGTCCAGTTAAGAGATGACTCTACTGGCAAAATGAAGAAAGTTACTGAAATGTATCTTGTTGAAGCAATGTCTGTCACCGAAGCAGAAGCTAAAGTAGTTAAAGATTTTGGATCTACTACCTTAGAATATGAAGTAAAGGCGGTGTCTGCAAGTAAAATCATTAAAATTATTGAATAATGTATAAGCAGGGAGAAACAGTAATTGTTACAGAGCATATTGACAAAAAAACAAAACAAGTAAAAAATGAAGTAGGCGTTATCATGAAAGCCTTCGTTCATAAAAAGCAAACCTTTTACGATGTATTATTAGAGAGGAGGACAGCATTATCCTTTCTAAATACAGCAAAATCTTCTAAAAGACAGTTTATAAATAAAGGTCTTACTGAAAGATTAGTAGAGTCTGGAGATATAGAATCAACTATACCATTCAAGTATATGTTAGACAATGAAGAACTTCCTATAATCATTGCATAATGGCCAGACCAAAATTACCCGAGATAGATAAATTAAAGAAAAGAGTCAGGAAAAGATATCCTGGCTCTCAATGTATTCAAGACTCTATAGGAGAATTCTATATAGAATGGAAATCAGAAAACTTAAATGATACATTCTTAATGGAAAATAGTTCTTCTGAAATAGAAGCGTGGAGACAAGCTAGCGTAACAGCTAAACACGAACAACATATCAATAGAACACATCCTTTAAAGGCTTTAATGTCTCAAGAACAAAAAAATCAAAATAAAGAACGTATAACCAGAAGAATAAGAAAAATATGACAGTAAAAACAGTAAATCAATCATGGGCAATACCTGATTCAATGATTGAACGTTACGGAAGAAATTGGGCAACAATAGATTTTGAAATTAATCCAAGACTTTCTAATTATGCGATAAATAATGATCCATTAAATGTTGTAGTTGGACAGATCTGTTTGTGTAATAAAAAGCTAGATGCTAGTTTAAAACAATTAAAAATATTAAAAACAATCTTAGAACATACAATTGTTGATATTCAATTATTACATTCAGATAAAAGCAAAGAAATAGAAGTAATGATTCTAAATAAACCATTTTATTTAAAATCTAGAGAAATTACAAGATTATATGAAACTATCAATGATTCTATTGACACAATTCAGAAATCTTATAGGATAGGTTTATATTTATAATAAAGTATATGAATAAGAAATTTAAATATTTTTTTATATCTGATAGCAAAAAAGAAGCTATTGGAAAAGTAAATGCAAAAGATTTACAAGAAGCATATATTAAAGCATCATATATTAAAAAATTAGCTCCAATGCATTTTAAACAACTATTTGATGTGCAAGAAATAAATGAGTAATTATTTAAAAGATATCGAAGTTCGATTGCCTGAATTTAATTTTTTTCAGCAGTTATCAACTAGTGAAAAATTTTTATATTTAACAGAAATATATGAATTAGAAACTAAAAAAAATTCTGATACCAATATTGTTGAAAATCTTCAAACATTTTTCGAAGATGTAACAGAACTACAACAATATGATGTATTTAATACTGGTGGAGAAGAATTTGATAAAGTTGATGTTTTAGTAGATAATGAAAATTTAGTTTTAGAATCTAATAGTTTAAGTGCAGTTAGACAAATTAAAAATAGATTTATAGATGAAGGATATGTTATAACTAGAGATTCTGAAATAGAAAAAATGTTTAAGAAAAATAAATTAACACGATATTTACGTGTTTATAAGATTATAGGACGAGTTTTTCATTTGTGCTATAATTAATAATATAAGCATTGAGTCACGGTAGGTCTCAATTTTTATAAAATTAAATTTAAAAACGGTTAGCTAATGCAACCAAAAAACACAGGAGGTTTAAAATGACACATTTTAAAGAAACACTATTATTCAATGACTTCGATTTAGTTTGGAAAAACTTTTTCGATCAATCTTCTAAATTTTTACCGGTAACATCAAATAAAATGAATTATCCAGTTGATATATTTACAACTGATTCAGGCATACAATTTGAAATTGCTGCAGTAGGTTTAGAAAAATCAGATATTGAAATTTTAACAGAAGGAGAAACGTTAAGAATTCGATATGACAAAGGTAAAGAAGAAAAACGTGAATTTATTCACAAAGGTATCGCTAAAAGAGCTTTTGATTTTGCTTGGAAAATATCTAAAGAATTAGATTTAACAAAAGCAGGCGCTGTAATGGAAAAAGGATTGTTAGCAATAGATATTCCATATGCTAAAGATAGAGCACCAAAGCGATTAACAATTAAATAAGTTATATGAGACCTACCAACTCAATGTATATATCTCCAACTATCGAGTATCAAAATAAAAGATTTAATATACGAAGATTAGTTCGAGAAAACCCAGAAGAAAATATAGAATACTGGAAATCATTAATTGATCACGATCTTGTTTTAAGAAAAGATGGATATTTATGGTTTCTAATTGAAATTTCTCATGCTGAAATTGTAGAAGAATGAAAAAGAAAAAATTACCAAAATATATACAAGAAAAATTTAAAAAACAACAATTTAAAATTGGAGACATTGTTAAATGGGAATTTTTAGGAGAGTCTGGTTGGGGAGTTGTTAAAAAAATATTAAATGCAAATGATAAAATTACTTATATGGTTAAAACAAGCAAGTACACGTATCCTTGCGGTATTCAAATCAAAGAATACTCAAGTTACTACGCCGGATCTATCGACTACGAGACTTCAAAAAATAGATCAAATAATGTCAAAGCCGGAGTTTCAACAACTGAAACACGAACTAACAATCAAACAAGGAAACGACTTTCTAGATCTAATAGCGACTCAATATCAGATACAAGATCTAACAGTAGGACAACGAATGATATTGGGAATGGCAATGAACAATACATTGAAACAAATTCAAGAAGCAAAAAATCGATTGAAAGAACGGAATTAGACAAAGAGTTTGATAAACAGAAACATTTTTTGCGTAGATTTACGTAAGTTAATATTTATTAAAAAGGAGAAATTATGGAAAAGATTAAAAACATAGTTAATTCATCATGGTTTAAGGCAGCTGCTATTGGTGGCATAGGTCTTTTATTATTATTAGATAAAAATATATTTTATTCTGGTATTGCATTTGGTATCGCAGTAAGAGAATTTTTATTAGCATTTAAAAAATAAATTAAAAAAAAGGGTTATAATATGAGTACTATTAACAAAGATTTAGTTAGAGATCTAGTAACAGATTCTGCAGATATAGTTAGATCAATGGGAAGATCAATTGAAAACGGCCATCTAGATATTAATTCAGCGTTAAATAATTTATCAGCTGCATTAAGAAAACTAGAAGCTGCGTCTGAACATTTAAGAAAATAATGAAAAAATATTTTCCGTATTTAGTATTAATAGCGGCATTGGCTTTAGCGTCAAGTGCCGCTTATTACAGTGTATATGGAATTAGTAAATTATTTTCTGCACAAGCTATAGCAGTAGCTATCATGGCCGGCACATTAGAAGCTTCAAAATTAATTGCTGCTACATATTTACATAGATATTGGAAAAAAATAAATTTTTTATTTAAATTGTATTTAACATCTGCTGTTATTATATTAATGTTTATTACATCAATTGGAATATATGGATTTTTAACAGCATCATATCAAACTACTGCAAATGAATTATTTGTTATGGATAAAGAAATATCTATTATTGAAATGAAAAAATCTAGATATTTAGAACAATTAACTGGATATACTTCTGAAAAAACACAATTAGCTAGTTCAATAACTGAATTAACAAAAGGTCTTTCAAATAATAAAGTTCAATGGAGAGATAAGGAAACAGGACAAATTATCACATCAACTTCAAGTAGAACTAGAAAAGTATTACAAACTCAATTAAATGATTTTAAAACACAACGAAATAAGGTATCTTTAAAAATAGAATCGTTAACAGATTCAATAACAAAACTAGATCTACAAGTTTTAGATTTACAATCTAATTCAGAAGTAGCTAATGAAATAGGACCTTTAAAATATGTATCAGAATTATTAAATCGTCCCATGAATCAAGTTGTAAATTGGTTTATATTAATTTTTATATTTGTATTTGATCCATTAGCTGTAGTTTTATTAATTGCTGCAAATAAAGCTTTTGACATAATTACTCCAAAAATAAAAGAAAATATATATGGAGAAAAAGTTATAAAAAATAGTGATCCGGAAGCTTTTAGGCCTCCACATCCATCTGATGCAACTGCAGCTCCTTATTCTGACACCAAAGATTTTCTTGAAGAAGAAGCTGAAAGAAGAATAGATATTATAGGTCAAAATGGAAATGACGGATTACATTATAAAGAAGAAAAGAAAAATAATACTCCTATACCAGGAAAAACAAGAGTTATATCATGAAAAAAGAAAAATCAACAAAAACGTTACAATGCAGATGTAAAGACTGTACTAATATAGTAGAAGTTGCTAAAACATCAATATCAGTTGTATGTTCTTTCTGTACATTTAAAATGGCAGAAGGTATATTGGAATATTCCAAATAATTTATTATAATAAATAAAAAGTTATGTTAGAAGCTGAAAAAATTAAATCAAACTGGGATGAATATAGAAATAGAGTTAATACTTTATTTCCAGAAAGAGCAGACAAATTAAATAAATTATATGATGATTATGAAGATCGTATCATAATGATGCCTGCTTCTTCTGTTGCACATTATCATAATGCATTTGCCGGTGGATATATAGATCATGTACTAAGAGTAATGGATTGCGTAAATAAATTATATGATTCATGGGAAAGTATGGGATCTGATATGTCTGGATATTCTAAACAAGAAATGATGTTTGCTGCTATGCATCATGATTTAGGTAAATGTGGATTTCCTGGAAATGGTAGAGAAGTATATCAAGTAGAAACATCAGATTGGCATAGAAAAAATATGGGAAGAATGTACAAACATAATGAAAATATTCCTTTTACAATGGTACCAGATCTTTCAATATATTTACTTCAAAAATATCAAATTCAAATGTCTTGGAATGAGTTTCAAGCTATTAGAATACATGATGGTATATATGATGATGCTAATAAACCATATTTTATTGCAAGATCAGCACAAGCTAAATTAAAAACCAATTTACCTTTATTATTACATCATGCAGATCATATGGCATCTCAAATAGAATATGAAAAATGGAGATCTCATAAAAATAATTCTCCTAATCCGGTTAGTGCAAAAACAAAAGCTACTAAAAAAACTGCAATTAAAAATTTAGCAGAACAAAATCCAGATATTGACAAATCAATTACGGATATATTTAAAACATTTGGAGACTCATGATTGAAATTATATTATTAATATTATTATCAGGAGTATTATCTTATTTTATTTATAGAGCGTATACATTAGCTGGTACCGTTGCTGATCAAGAAGAATATATTCAAGAATTAGAAGATTATTCTCAATATATGTATAATCAAATAAAAGAATCATATACACAATTAACTAGGGTTGATAGTAAAGGCGCGTTTGAACAAGATGACGAAACTGGTACTGTATTTGAACAATTAAAACAAGTAGTAACAAACTTAGAGAAAGAATTTAATGCCGAGAAAGAAAAAAGCTAGTAATAGATATTGGACTAAAGTAACTGAATACTCTGTTGCTGCATATAATCGTTCTAATGATAATCAAATATTAAAAGAAAAGATATACAGGCGATTTATTTATCCTGCTTTTATGAAATTATCAGAAAATCTAATTAATAAGATGAAATGTGATTATATTGATTCATCTTTTAAAGATCTACAAACTGATTTAGTTACTTATCTAACAATGCGATTAGATAAATTTAATCCTTCTGCAGGTAAAGCATATTCATATTATACAAGAACATCATTTAATTATTTAATTGCTGAAAATCAAAAAGGATATTCAAAGTTAAAAAAAGAGTCTGAACCTATTAATGTTGATGAAGAAAGAAATATACCAACAGAAATGCATAACATGGAAATGCAAGAACTTTTAAAGTATTTTATGAATGCATATGTTGAATATTGTTATGATAATATAAATAGAATATTTACAAATCAGTCTGACATTCACGTAGCTGATTCAATATTACATTTATTTGAGAATCGTGAAAATATAGAGCAATATAATAAAAAAGCATTATATGTATTTATACGTGAGCGTACAGGACTTCAAACTAATAATATTACTAAGGTAATTAAAGTCCTAAAACAAATATATACAACAAAATTCAAAGAATATGAACAAAATGAATTCGTGAATTTACCCTTTTAATATTTATATTTAAAAGGATCGTATAATGGATATTAAAGAAGAATTATTTAAAGGAGTCAGTTTTTCTGATTTAATGTCAAATGTTTATCATAATTCTAAAAAGAAAGATAGACAAATAAATCAGTTAATATCTCAACTGCAACCTTTAATAAGAAATGCATCAGACGCTACTATAATAGTTCCTTTAATTAAAGAATATTTAGACGTAGCAGTAAAAAATGATGATCATATAGTTAAATTAACTGCTATCACTCAACGTTATATTTCAACTACCCAGACTATATCTGGAGAATCATCGTTATTAAGTGAATCTGAAAAGAAAGAATTATTAGGAATGGCATCTAAAGAATTTGAAGATGAGTTAACAGATGAAATAGAAAAGATAGAAGACGAAGATAAAGAGCTTCAGGAAAAAATTCAAAAAGCTAAAGATTTAGTATCAGGAGATAATAATGGCTAATCCGTTTAGAGTTACATTTGAAATTGCAGAAGTTATAGACGTTGAACAAATTCGCACAGGTGAAAATCAAGAAAATTTATATTCTGTTTCTGCAGAAATATATAATACTAGTACCGTACAACATGACGTTCAAGTAAGGCCGGCTTCAATTAACATGCAAACTCCTCCTACAGTGGGAGAAATAATTTTAATATTCAATGGACCAAATCAATATAGTGGACGTAATAATGTAGAATTACAATGGTATTATTTATGCACATTACCAATACAATCTTCTATTTATAAAAATGTATTGCCTAGTACAGATAAATCAAATGTAAATGAAAATGTATTGCCAACAAAAACAATAAATCCGTTACAAGCATTTTCTGGAGATACATTAATTCAAGGAAGATTTGGAAATTCTATACGGTTAGGAAGTTCAGCAATACAAAAAGATGTATCTCAAACTTCTATTATGCCTAGTTGGTTTGGAAATAATTCTACTAATAAATTAAATTCTGATCCCATAATTATTCTATCAAATACATCTAAACATTCTAGTAATAATCAAGATCCATATGGACGAAAGTATTCTATAGAAAATATTGATACAGATGCATCATCATTATATCTAACTACAACACAGCAAATAAATAATTTATCATTAAATAAAAATACAAATAAATCAGGTGGATATTTAAATTTTAAACAATCACAATTAATTGGCACAGCTGATAGAATATTATTAAGTTCAAAAACAAATAATATAATATTAGATTCTTCAAATCGAATAAGTTTAAATGCAGACGAAATATTATTAGGATCTGAAGATGCTGCAGAACCAATGGTGCATGGAAAAGAATTAATTGAAATATTAACATTAATAATGGATTCAATTCAAGCTGGAATGTTTGGTAGTGGAGGAATATATTCACTTCCAGCAGATAATCCATCAATTGATGAAGCTAGAAAAAAATTATCAAAATTAATAAGTACAAAATACTTTATGAAAAAATAAAAGAAAGTTATAATTATGCCAGTAACATTTCCATTAAATAAAATACCTGAAATACCTCCTAGATTAACTTCATTAGCGGTTGATGCAATAGTGGATTATTTAAATAAGATTCTTGAAAAAATATTAAAATTAGTTGACGAAGCAACTAAATTACCAGATGATGTAAGTTGTGATGACACAAGAGTTGGCGATTTAATAAATGGTGTAAATGACATAATGGAATTAATTAAAAAATTACAAGAATTAATACCAAAAATTCAAGAAATGATTAATTTATTCAAAACATTAGCTGATATTGCTACTACTATAAAATCTAGTATATATTTAGTACCAATTGTAGGACAAGCAGTAGCATTAGCAGATTTAAATTTGGTTCAAACAATGACAGTAGAAAATGCAAAAAAATCGTTAGAACAATTGCAAACAATTCCAACAAGATTAAATTTAGGAATTGATTTAGCGGTTAGTAAACTAACAGAAATTGCTAATCGATTAGCACAAGCTTGTAGTGGAGCAGAAAATATTAATACAGATGTATTAACAGTTCCACAACAAGTAAAAGATTCAATTGATAATTTTAATCGAGATAATGATTTTTATAATGATCAATTAGATAGTGAATTTTATCAATTAAAAAATGTATCTATAGATGATTTAGATGAAAGAGCAGACTCAATACGTCAATTAATTGATCAACAACGTGACTTATTAACTTCATTACAGGAGGCACCTTCAAAAGTTTTATCTGGTGCCGGTCCACCTAATAATGATATTGGTAAATCTGGAGATTATTATGTAGATATATCTTCGAATCAAGTTTACGGACCAAAATTAAATACAGGATGGTCGTAAATTTATATATTTAATATTTATAATAAAAAGAAATAATCATGAAACAAGAAAAATTTATTAATGTACTAAAAAAAGTTATAAACGAAGAAGTTAGATCTGTTATTAAACAAGAATTAACTGAAATATTAAAATCAGGGCTACAGTCAACAGTTAATGAATTACAAGAAACAAAACAAGAAAAAATTGTTAATCCAGTTAAAAAAACAGCGTCAAACAATAATCTAAAATTTAAAAAAAATAAATTTTCTGATATATTAAATGAAACTAATAAATTAACTGAAACTAAATCTTCGTCTGATTATGCTTCTTTAATGTCAGAAGATATTGTAATGACTTCTAAAGACGCACAAGGATTTAATTTTAATAGACAATCAGTATCTAATTCTATTATTAATGATCCAGAAACAGGTAAATCAATGAAAGTTGATCCTGTTGTTGCAAAAGCAATGACTCGAGATTATTCTGCTTTAATGAAAGCAATTGATAAGAAAAAAGGAAATGGCATACCAGCTTGAAAATAAAGAAATATTAATTGACTCTGATATAGTTATTGGATTAAAATTTCCATTTAATGGAAGAAAAGTATTTAATCCTACATTTACTACATTAGAACAAGCAAATAGTAATATTAAAAATTTACTATTAACTGGACGTGGTGAACGTTATTTATTACATCAATTTGGAACATCATTAAAATATCTTTTATTTGAACAACAAACAGATGAATTAAAAGTCGCAATTGACGCAGAAATTAGATCAGCCGTTAATAGATGGTTACCATATATTGATATAAGTAATATAACTTGTGATTTTAATACGCCAGAAGAATCATCGATTCGGATAACTATATCATATACAGTTTCCAATATTGGAGCAGAACAGTCATTAACAATTTCAGCACAAGATGCTAATATTATAACAATTGAATCTTAAAGGAAACTAAATAATGAATGTAGTAAAAGACGTAAAATATTTAAATAAAGATTTTAATCAGTTCAGAAAAAATTTAATAGAATTTACAAAACAATATTTTCCTAATCAGTATACTGATTTTAATGAATCTTCTCCTGGAATGATATTTTTAGAATTAGCTGCATATGTTGGAGATGTGTTATCATTTTATACTGATACAAATTTAAAAGAATCAATATTAAATCAAGCTCAAGAACGTGGAAATATTATAAACTTAGCAAATATGTTAGGATATAAACCATTAAGTTCTGTTTCATCACATGTTAAGTTAAATGTATTTCAATTAATACCCGCAAAAGGCTCAGGTACATCTAATCAACCAAATTATGATTTTGCATTATCGATAGCTCCCGGTATGAGAGTTAAACAAGAATCAGGTGCTGCAGAATTTAGAACTCTCGATGTAGTAGATTTTAATTTATCTTCATCTTTAAGTCCTACAGAAGTTACAATATATGAAATCGATTCAACTACAAACGAACCAGTATATTATTTGTTAAAAAAACAAGTACAAGCTGCTTCTGGAACTATTAAATCTAAGAACTTTACATTTGAATCTGCAAAACAGTATGATAAAATAGTTTTACCAAATGAAAATATAATAGAAATACTTTCTGTTAAGGAGTCTGATGGAGATATATGGACAGAAGTTCCATATTTAGCACAAGACACTATATTCGAAGAAGTATTAAATGTAAAAGAAAATGATCCGGATACATATCATTTTCGTGATTCGTCTCCATATCTTTTAAAAATGAAAAAAGTAGCTAAAAGATTTGTATCAAGATTAAGATCAGATGGAAAAATAGAACTACAATTTGGAGCAGGTGTAAGTAGTAATAATGATGAAGAAATTATTCCTAATCCAGCTAATGTAGGAAATGGAATAGAACAATTAAGAAAAAATGTAAATGTAGACATAGATCCTTCAAATTTTTTATATACGAAAGCATATGGAGAAGCTCCATCAAATACTACATTAACTATTACATATACTATAGGAAATGGTATATCAGATAATATTGAAAGTAATACAATTAAAAAAATTGATTTTATTGAATTTAATGACGATCCAAATTCAACAGCTGCACAATCGTTAATGAACTTTGTTAAATCAAGTGTTACTATAAATAATGATACCCCAGCGCGTGGAGGTAAGTCTGCAGATTCAATACAAGATATAAAAAATAATGCAGCTGCAAACTTTGCGACTCAAAATAGATTAGTAACAAAACAAGATTATATAGTTAGATCATATTCAATGCCAGCAAAATTTGGAAGTGTTGCAAAATCATATATAGTACCAGACGATCAAATAACACAAAATGATTTAGAAGATACAAGAATACCTAATCCATTGGCAATGAATTTATATGTATTAGGTTATACTGAATTAAAACAATTAACAACATTGAATACTGCTATTAAAAATAATTTAAAAACATATTTGGACTATTATAGAATTTTAACAGATGCAATTAATATTAAAGATGCGTTTATTATTAATTTTGGAATTGATTTTGAAATAACAATTCTTCCAAATTATAATTCTAATGAAGTTTTGCTAAATGCAATTGACACAATACAAAATTATTTTGAAATAGATAAATGGCAAATTAATCAACCTATAATAAAGTCAGAAGTAATGAATACATTAGCTAATACAGATGGTGTTCAGAGCGTTGTAGGATTAAAATTTAATAATTTATATGATTCAAATCAAAATTATTCTGGTAATGTTTATGATTTAGAAACTGCAACAAGACAAGGTATTATTTATCCTAGTTTAGATCCTAGTATATTCGAACTCAAATTTCCTAAAAAAGATATTAAAGGAAAAGTAACAACATATTAACATGAAAATATTTATATAAAATTATGGCACTAACATTATCAACAACCGGTATAACTAATTCAGAAACAATTCAAGCAGGACATGTATCACAATCAATTGATGCATTGAAAGGAACTTATGCATATAATTTAACTCCATCTGGATCATTTACATTTACAGGAACTACAGTTTTTGCTGGAAATGTACAAGGAGCAATTTCAAATATAGTTAGTCAAACGGTTGGAGATGCAGATACAGTAACTGTAAATGTAAATGATGGATCAACTTCTGTATATGTTTTATCAGTTGATTCTGATGGGAATCAGGGATCAAATCCTATTTCATATCAATTACCTAGACCAAGCGGCATTACTCCTGGAACTACATATAGAATTATAATTGGACAAATAGGATCTAGCTCTACAAGTCCTGATGCATTATCAAGACCATTTTCAATTATAATTGCAGCAAGTAATCAAGCATTATTAGGAAGCATTGTTGGGACTAGTTCCACAGCTCAAACTGTGTTACAACGAAGTAATGGTCCTTTTGTTTCATTAGCAATTGCTGCAGGTAGATTAAACACCGGAGATTCTTTTGATTTATTTTGTGACGGAACATATTGGTATGTAACAGGATTTATAAATTCTCCTAGTGTTAGTTATACAAATTAATAGAAAAATAAAAAATGTTTAAAATATTATATCCATCTCAAGACACGTCGATTTTTGAAGTTGCTAAAACATTGAATACCGGGCTAGATGAAATTCTAGAAATTGGCAAACGTGATACTACAGGTGGAACATCTTATTCTAAATCTAGATCACTAGTAAAGTTTGATTTAACTCAAGTTAATTCAGCATTATCAAAATATAGTGTTAATATCGAAGATTGTAAATTCTTTTTGCAATTATACACAACTCATGCAGTTAATTTGCCATCAACATATTCTGTAGAAGCTAAAATTTTAGGAAATGATTGGGATAATGGATTAGGTTTTGTTAATTCAAATCCTATTATAGAAGAAGGATGTACATGGTCTTATCCTATATCTGGAAGTAATTGGACATCTGGATCACAAAATCAAGAAATAGCTAATGGAAGTAACTTATTTATTAAGGGTATTGGGGAAGGTGGAAGTTATCTAGAAGAATCACCAAATACTGGATTACAATTGGTATTTTCACAATCATTTTCACAAATTACAGATTTAGATATAGGTGCTAGTACTAGAAATACTGATTTATATATGGATGTAACATCTGCAGTAAGAACATGGCAATCAGGATCAAATGGGGTTATTGTTCCAAATTATGGATTTTTAATTCAATTTTCTGATGCAACTGAAGCTGCAATTAATAAACATGGATATGTAAGATTTTTTAGTAGAGAAACACATACAATTTATGTTCCAAAATTATTAATGTTATTTGATAAATCTTCTTTTGCAACAGGATCATTAGAACAATTTAATATTGAATCATATAAAATATATACAGATTTACAAAAAGAATATTTAGATACAAGCGTAAATAAAATTCGAATATTTGTTAGAGATAGATATCCACAAAAATCTCCAACTAATTTATTTCCAGAAACAGCTGTTAAATATTTACCATCAGGATCATTATATTCAATTAGAGATGCTGCAACCGAAGAAGTAGTTATACCATTTAATGATACATATACTAAAATTAGTTGTGACTCAACTAGTAATTTTATAAATTTAGATATGTCTGGATTAATGCCTGAACGATATTATAGATTAATGTTTAAAATTACATCTGGTATGTATGATGAGTTTATAGAAGATGACTTCTATTTTAAAATAGTAAGATAATATGTTAATACATCGATTAAAATTATATCCTAATCAGTCTCAAGGAGGAGGATACGTTTATGGATCTGGAGGATCTGGAGGATCTTCTGGTGGAGCTACAGGGCCATCTGATGTATTACCAGATGGTTATGGTTATACTCCGGGTGGAGAATATCAAGATGCATTAGGAAATGATTATGTAGGAGCATGGCATTCTCATGTTGATGGAACTATTACAAAAGGAAATATGCATACTAATATTTCCAATGAAGATGTATTATTTCCAATTGTTACGCCACCACCCCCACCGCCACCACCAAATATACCTAACACTACCGGACCTTCGAATGTTATGCCACAAACAATACAAATTCCAACTCCTCCTCCTCCTAGTGGACCAGCTGGAGCGGGAAGAACAGGAACAAATACTCCTAGTAATGCCGGACCAATGTTTTTACCTGGAGCTATAACTCCTCCAATGCCTCCACCGGTTGCAGTTTATCAAGCTCCGCCATTTGTAGATACAAATATACAACAAGAATATATTGAAAAAGGATTAACATTTAAATCAAATAATAAATTTATCAATCAAAGAAATGCGGCTGGTAATTTATTATTTGAAGAAAATTCTCAAAACAATCAAAATTTAATCATAGAGCCGGCTATTGAAACATATACTAATAAATCATTTATTGAAGCAGTTAATACACAATTTAATTATTTTAAATTTCCTGCTAGAATTGGAGTCGACTCTACTTTAGATTTAACATTTAATATGGATTTTGATATTAAAGACACAGGTACTGATCCAATAACTGGATTTCATGTATTAAATCCAAAAGATGCATCAGGCGCTGATATTGGAGATTATGTAACAATGACTAAGTCATATCCTTTAAGTGCGGTTAGCGGGATTGATATTAAATTAATGCCAATTGATAAAACTATAGACGGCGCTCCTATAGACAAAGATTTCTCGGCTTTTGTATTAACACCATCAAAAATAAAATATGTTAAAGAAGGAAATAAAGCAATTAAAATCGTTGCAGACTATACAGGTAGGCCACAAAATAATGTTGATACTGGATTTGTGTTAGCGTTAGATAGGAAAATGCCTGTAGTGTATAGAAATTGGCCAAGTAATGCTGGTTCGTTATATTATAATAGATATCCACATTCTTATAAAACATCTGCACAATATGGTGGAGGTAGTTCTCAAGATCATAGTCAAACATATGTATCTGTTAATTTAACTTATGTAATAGATCCAAATGACATGATAGAATATGATCAGTATAGTTTTAGAACTGTTTCTGGTGGCGATTCTTGGTATTTAAGACAAAGTGTTAAATTTGATATTTCAATAATAGATGATCCAGGACCTGGAGGATACGGTAAACAATAATGTTAAATCAATATTCAAATATAGACCAAATTTTAAATTCAAAAGAGTCATTAAATGCTCGTAGATTAGATTCTGTTGATTATCAATTATTAGATTATCCAGACTATAGAATTAGTTATAATGCTCAATTAGATTCTACGTCAACACAAAAAGTTGAATTTCATGTATATTCTAATGACACGTGGATAACAGGTAATCATTCTATACAAGCTTCTAGTTTAAGTCCTAATATTACAGATACCGAAACAGATACTTTTATTCCATTTCCGTTTGCTTCATTGGATATTAATTTATATTCAGAATTTAATTCGTTAGGATTAACTGCAGGTAATTTTAGATTTGTTTTAAACTTTTTTGAAAATTTAATTGGAAGTTATGACAATCAACATTTAAAAGTATCAGAAATATCTCCAGATCGTACAGAAGTAAAATTAACATTAATTGATAAAAACAATCAATCAGCATTAACTCAATTAGTTAATTATATTGACGATGTTAAACAAACTGACTTAAATGATAATGTTGTCAATCCTAATGTTACTGAAACATACTTATTAAATTTTAGTCAAAATAATTGTATACAATTTGTTAATAGTGTAGTTGTAGGAGAGCATTTATATGTAAAACTTTTAAATCCATTACCATTAGATATTAATTTAAAATTTAAATGTTGGGTTGTAAAAGAAAAAAAATTACCATATATTGACACTGTTGAAATAACACCGGAAATATTATCATCAATACAAGAAACTTTATCTGGGCCAAATTGGCAAGCAAATACAAATGCAACTGATATTTCAACAGAAACAGATTTAAAGTCTTGGAATGATTTATTAGGATCATCAATTCAAACTTCACAACAGATAATTGATTCATATTTTTCAGGATCATTATCTGGAATAAATTTAAATATAGATTATTCTGATTTTAATAATTTTATATTTTATAGTTCAGCTACAGAAAGATTAGATAATTTTAGATATAAATTAGGATTAATTGAAACATATACATCACAATCATCTGTTATTTCAAATATTAATAGTGCTGTTAGTACAACTAATGCAAATGATTTTACTCAATTAAAAACAAATTTAATATCTGGATTTGATGAATTTGAAAAATATCTTTATTATGAATCTTCTTCAATATTATTCACTTACGATCAATATAATAGTATCGATGTTAATGTTTCAGAATTAACTGGAAGTTATGTACAACCAACTCCTAAAAGTAATTCTACTAAACCTTATTCATTGATGTCAGTTACTAGTAGCAACTTTGTTAATTGGTATGATTCATTATATAATTCAGCTGAATTGTATGATAGTTATAATACTAATATTTTGACAAATGGTATTCCGGAATTTATTAAATTTGATTCAAATAATTCTGATATGAATATTTTTGTTAATATGTTAGGACATCATTTTGATATTTTATATACATATATTAGATACTTAACAAAAATGTATAATCGTGATGAACATCCACATCGTGGTGTTCCTAATGAATTATTATTTCAAGTTGCAAAACAATTTGGATGGAATTTATCTATAGGAAATCAAGGATCAAATTTATGGGAGTATTTATTTGGAACTAATGAACAAGGAATTCCTATTACAGGATCATTGTCAGTAGGAGATCCTGCAGTATCAAAACGTGATATTACATATGGTATTTGGAGAAGAATTGTTAATAATTTACCATTATTACTAAAATCAAAAGGAACAAAACGAAGTATACGAGCATTATTATCATGTTATGGTATTCCACAATCTATGATATCTATTAATGAATATGGAGGTCCTAGAATAACAAGAGCTCCTATTTATGAAACAAATGAATTTAATTATGCATTAGATTTAATTAATAATCCAGCTGGTACGGTTACTGTAGATTATACTAAGCCTATTCGCTCTGTAGAACTAAGATTACGAACAGATAATGTATTAACTAATCCTTCGGTACCATCTACTATGAATTTATATTCAATTGGTGTAAACAATGTTACAATTGATTTTAATAGCGGCACATTAGGAACATTAAAAATTAATACAACTGCATCTGGTCAAATTGAATGTTTTGATGGAGAATATATTAATACATTACTCCGAAGTGGTTCAAATGGTACATTAGAATTATTAGCACAACGTTCTAAGTATGGAAAAATTATAACAACAGTTTCAGCTTCTATTACAGGTAGTTTTCCAAATACTGGTACGATATCATTAGGATTAAATCCAGGAGGTAATGCTGGAAATAGATTACAAGGACAACTTCAAGAACTTAGATTATGGACTTCTAGTTTAGATATAAATGCATTTTCTAATCATACAAAAGCACCAGGAGCATATGATGGAAATTCTGATGCATACGAGGAATTAGTTGCAAGATTTCCATTAAATGATAAAATTAATCATACATTAACTTCTAGTTTACAAGGTGTTGAACCAAATTCTTCGAATATATCTGCATCTTTTGTTGGATGGTCTTCTAATGAGCCGTATAATTCGCAAGAAGAAACATATTATTATGATGCAATTTCTGCAGGAAATGATACATTAGATGATAATAAAATACGAATTGAATCAAATAATTTGATTAATGGATTATCTCCAGATTCTAGAGCTGAACAAAGTCAATTTGATAAAGCTCCATTGGATTCAGCTAGGCTAGGAATATTTTATTCTCCTCAAACAATGATTAATGACGACATAATTGCACAATTAGGATTTGTTAATTTAGAAGACTATATAGGAGACCCTGCAGATCAAGATGCAAATTCATATCCAGCATTAAAGAAATTTTCTGAAACATATTGGAAAAAATATTCTGAAAAAAGTAATATAAATGAATATTTACGTGTTTTTAGTTTATTTGATTTATCATTTTTTGGACAAATTGAACAATTACTTCCAGCACGTGTAAATAAAATAACTGGATTGTTAATACAACCTACATTATTAGAACGAAGTAAAGATTCTACAAAAACTGGATATTTACAACGAAGTAATGAAACATATGACGCTAATTTAATTGTTTCAACAGAAACTCAAAATATTACATCATCATATCAATTCATTGAATCAGAGTTAATTGTAAATTCAGAAGATCAAAATATTATATCTGGATCTGTAGCAGATAATTATATAGCTTATTTAACTAGTAGCACTTCGTATACATCAACTCCATATTCATATGATATAATATATCGATATAGTGGATCATGGGTTACTGGATCTACACCGTATTGGGAATCAGAAGCAATATTACCGACAATTACCGGATCAAGAGTTTCTAGTATATTTAAAACAATGATTCAATCTTCTAGTATAAGCTCTAGTAATGGAGGATATGGATCAGGAACATATGGATCTTCAACATATGGTAGTTCTGGAGCTGGTAGTTCTGGAGTAACTCAATATTTTAATTTAACTGGTTCATTTGCTGAAGTTCAAGATTTTAGTCCAATTGGAATGGAAAATGCTAGATTTAATGGATCTAAATTAATTGGAAAAGATTTTAATATTGAACCAACAAGATTTACTGGTAATTTTAAAACAATTGATGGAGGACCAGTTGTAGAGTTTTCTGAAGTTAATCCAAATAATATTACAGTTAGTACTCCAAGTAGTGAAGGTTCGTTTAAAGTAGAAAAAATACGTGAACGTAAAACTAGAAAAAGAAAAAGAAGATCTGGAGAAGAACCAGAAGAGTTTTTTAAATAAAAACAACAAAAATTTTATAAGATAATATTTATTAAAAATAAAAGGTATATACAATGGGATATTTAAATAATAGTACAATTACAGTAGATGCTATTCTAACCAAAAAAGGAAGAGAGCTATTAGCAGCTGGTAGTTCTGATTTCAATATCACACAGTTTGCATTAGGAGATGATGAAGTAGATTACGGATTATGGAATATTAATCATCCATTAGGATCAAGCTATTATGGAATATTGATAGAAAACATGCCATTAGTGGAAGCAGTTCCAGATGAAAGTCAAGCATTAAAATATAAATTAGTTACATTACCAAAACAAATAACAAGAATTCCTGTTATAACTGTTGCAAATCCATCAATTACATTACAAGCTGCAGGAGACACTGCAGTTATAACGCCAAATACAAGTAATTTTGCGTCTGGTAATTCTACATTTGGATATACAGCAATATTAGCAGATAGTACAATTGCTGATATTAGTGTTGTTCAGCCATTAGCTAATCCAGGAACGTTGCCAACTGTACCAACTGCAATTGGAAATAATGCAGATGCACAAAGTATTGCAGTAGCAGGATTTGCATTTCAAATTACAGCTAAAAATCTTTTAGAAGATAAAACCACAACTGTAAATATTATTGCAAATGAAACAGGTGGTAGTACAACTGTTAATGTAACTGTTAATAAACAAACAGTAGCAGGTAACGTAGCACCTAGTAATATTAGTTTTTAAAACATAGAGTTAAAAAAATGAAAATAATTGAAAATTTAAAAAAATTACCAAATCAAAAACAAGATGGCACTTTACCTACAGTTAGCACATCTGGAGAAACATATTCTAGATTTAATGTATCTGAAGACGTTGTTTCACAACAAAAAGAGACAGTAACTGCAGGATTATGGAGTGGAGGTATTGGAACATTAACAACATTTTTTGCTTCAAATGTACAAACAGTATCACAAAAAAGACATTATGTTGATGTATTTAATGCAGCAACATCAGATGAAACAAGAGCAGTACAATTTGCAGTTGCATTTGGTCATGTCGACGGCAAAGGATCATCAAAATTAGGCACAGAAGAAAGTCCAGCATCAAAAGCAATTTATTCGCAATATAGACAATTATTATTAAATAAAGATGCATCTAGATTTGTAACTGCAGGATCTGGTAGTACTGATTATATTTATGCTATTAATATTGAACGAGCAAGACAAAAGGAATCAATTGATTTTGGTAATTGGGAAATTCCTTTACAAAATATAACAGCTCATTCACAAAATGCAACTGGAAGTGTAACTGTAGGATCTAATAGAATTACATTAATAGATGACTCTTCAATAGTTCCAGGTGGTACCACAACTGAAGCAGGGGTTGTATATAATATTGTATCTGGTAGTATTGATAATGGAGTACATAACGCAACAAATCCTATCTATTATGGATTGTTTTATCCATCACATGGAGTAATGATATTAGATGGAAAAATGTTAGACCAACAGTTGGGATTTTCAACTAATTTAACCGATTCTAATGCTGTAGGAGCTGAAGGTAATAATCATTATTTATTATTTAATTCAATATCAGGATCTGCTGCAGCTGCTGGAGGAAATGTAGGATTTGAAGCAAGAAATGAACAAGAAATTACAAGTACACATTATTTTGTAAGAGTTAAAAATGGAAGTTTTAATTTTTCAAATAATCCTTCATATGTTACTGGTTCGGTTGGAGACTTTAAAAACTCTTCATATGTTGGTAATCCTAAATCATATATTACTACAGTAGGAATGTATAACGATTCAAATGAATTATTAGCAGTAGCTAAATTAAGCAAACCATTATTAAAATCATTTTCGAGAGAAGCGTTAATACGTGTTAAATTAGATTATTAATAATTATCATTGAATTTAAGCCCGTTATATTTATATTAAAGATATAACGGGTTTTTACTAGTATGACGAATCAAACTTTAGATATAACAACATATTATGGCGCTCCACCAACGGTATTTAAAAAAATAGATCCTGTTAATTATAAAGTAAATGAATTTGAAGCAAATAAAACTTTTTCTTTTACATCAGCTAGTGCTGAATTAAATAATTTTATTCCGTTATTAGGAATTTATCAAAGAACATTGCCTAATGTCTCTGCTAGTGCAGCATTTACTGCTCCATTAAATTCAAATGGAACATATCAATTTCAAACATATTATTCAATTAATCATTTATTTTACAAATATAAAAATGAACCTACAAAAACATTTGGACCTACTGATTTAAATAAAACTTCGAAATTTCTATATCAAAGTGCATCTGTTTTTAGTATACCGCAAATTAAATTTGGAGAAGGAATTAAACCAAATTCATTTATATATGTTTCTAGTTCTGGATTAACATTAAATTCAGATAAATATGGAAATATATTTGATACAAGCATTAATACTGGATCTTTTCCTTTACAAGAAACATTTTATGAAGGATTCAATGAATATTTTGATTTAACAAGAATTCCATATACATTATATAATAATTTAACATTTAATACAGGCGTAACTACTAGTAATGGACAACAGTTGCCAATTGGATTTTCTGCATTATTTACTGGATCTAGTTATATTGAAACAGAATTAAATGGATATTATGACAAAGATCATAATTATGCATTATCATTTTATATAAAACCAAATGCATCACAATTTGATACTGGACAATTAATAATTGGAAAAACAAATTCTTTATTAAATCAACAATATCCATTTAAAATAGAATTATCTGGATCTGGAAATATAAAATTTTCAACACAAGGATCTGAAACGTTAATTGCAGAAATTACATCTTCAGCTATAAATACTAGTAACTGGAATCATGTTATATGTCAAAAATCAGGAAGTAATTTAGAAATATTTATTAATACAGTAAAAAATTCATCCGGAAGTTTTGATTTTATTACTACGCCTATTGATAGTTTAACAACATCGTCTGCATATATTAATAATGATAATAATTTATCAATTGGAGGATATCAAACAGATAATATAGGCTCTAGCTATCTAAATGCATATTTAGATGAAATACGTGTATATAATAAATCATTATCGCAAGAACAAATTAACTCATTAGGAAATAGATCAGAATCAGCAAATCAAATATTACAAACGAATCGAATTGGTAATGTTTTTGATAAGTCTGGATTTTTTATTATTTCTAGTCCAAATTATCTTTATAAAGATTTAATTAATTCTGATTATACATTAACATATAAAAGTACTGTTAGACGGTTTGAACATTCTGTATTTTTAACAATTGATTCGGGAGATTTTAACGCAACATTAAATCCTACTACATTGTTAGATGACAATATTAATATGAAATCGTTTGCAACTGGGAGTGCATTTAATCCTTATATAACTACAATTGGTTTATATAATGATAAAGGACAATTATTAATGATTGGAAAAACAGGCTCTACTATAAAAAATAGAAATGATATTGATTTAAATTTTTCTTTGAAAATAGATTTAGATAAACCAAAAGTAAATTTATAGATGATTAAATTAAAGAACATATTAAATGAAATATCAGAAGAAGAAGCTGATAGATTATTATCTAAAATAAAAAATAAAGAATTAACATTTTTAGCTCAAGGTGATAACGGAAAAGTGTATTCTATTAATGGTGAAGATTTATTATTTAAAATAACAACAGAGCCAGAAGAAACAGCTGTAGCTGATGTTATAGTTGGACGTCCTAATGAATTTGATGCATTTATTCCTGTGCATTATTCAGACTCACAAAAAAATATGTATATAATGAGCCGAGCTTCAAATTTAACAGATAATTTAAAATCTGAATTAAATCGTTATTATAATGATTATAAAGAATATGCTCAAAATCAAGGATTAGAAACAAGTATATTTAATTTTTTAAATACAGAAGCTTCAAGAAATTATTCTCCAAGAATTATTACATTTTTAAGAGCATTAGAACAACAAGTTAAAAAAACCGGAATTGGAGACTTAGAATTATCATTAGATTTTAGACCTGAAAATATCATGTTATGGAATGGTAATTTAGTTATGATAGACTGGTAAAGGAAAGTTATGAAAAATCATTGGCACTCTAATAATAAGCAACGACAAGCAGCATATAAATACGGATATAGATCTGGCTTAGAATTAAAAGTTGCAGATCAAATTAAAGAAGCAAAATATCCTGTTAATTATGAAACAGAAACATTAAAATATATAGTTCCACAAAAGAACTCAAAATATACACCTGATTTTATTTTTACAAAAAAAGATGGAAAGACAATGTATATTGAAACTAAAGGTAGATGGACAAGTACTGATAGACAAAAAATGAAAAATATATTAGCTTCAAATCCTGATATAGATTTAAGAATAATATTTCAGAATCCAAATCAGAAGATATCAAAAGGTTCAAAAACAACGTATGAAGCATATGCTTTAAAACTAGGTATTAAACACGTTGCAAAAAAAGATATGCCAATTGAATGGTTAAGTGAATGTTGTAAAGAAGGAGAAACACCAGTTACAACAAAATTTTTTGCATTATAATTGGATCTTTGAAAAATATTCATTATTTTTTTAATGTAAGTTAATAAAAAGATGAAATCGTTTAATGTAATATATATTGTTATGTATATTATTAAATGATGATTCGTTAGACCGATTAATTGTGTCTAACATATATAATACCAATACTTTTGATCTTTCAGTAAATTTTATTATAATAGATTATATGAAGAATCTTAAACTACTTCAATTGCTAGAATCTGTACTAGGTAAAGGCAAACAAACTTCTGGGACTAATATTGCATTTTTCTCTCCGTTTACTTCACATTATAAACCTAAATTAGAAATTGATTTAAATACTACTAGTGAAGGACAAAATGCATGGCATTGTTGGATATCTGATAAAAAAGGCCGATCGATTAGATCATTGTTTAAACAATTAAATTTACCAAAAGAAAAATTCGATAAACTTAATAGAATAATTGAAGTCTCAAAATATAGAGATACTAAAGAAACAAAAATTGAATATTCATTACAACTTCCCAACGAATATCAGCCGTTATGGATTGAAAAGAAAACACCAGATTATAGAAATGCAATTCATTATTTAAAAACTAGAGGCATTAATATTTTTGATATTATTAGATATAGAATCGGATATGCAGACTCTGGTCAATATTCTGGTAAAATTATTATACCTAGTTATGATATAAATGGTCAATTAAATTATTTTGTATCACGAGCTTATTATAAAAGCGATCCACATAAACATAAAAATCCTCAAACATCGAAAGATATAATTGGATTTGAAATGTTAATTAATTGGAATGAGCCAATTATATTGTGTGAAGGAGCTTTTGATGCGATTACAATAAAAAGAAATGCAATTCCATTATTTGGAAAAATTATACAACCAATATTACAAAAAAAGATTATAGAAGAACATGTTAAAGATATATACATATGTTTAGATTCAGATGCAATAAACAATGCAATAGAAATAGCAAAAAAATTCATGGCTGAAGGATTAAATGTATATTTTGTAGAATTATCAGATAAAGATCCAAATGAATTAGGATATAAAAAAATAACTGAAAAATTAGAAGACACATATCAATTCTCATTTGAAAGAATGATGGAGTTAAAAATAGACTCATTATGGAAATAAAAAAATTAAAAACAAATATAACGTCAATTGATAAAATATTTCACGTTTCAGATATTCATATACGCACATTAAAGAGACATAAAGAATATCAAGAAGTGTTTGATACATTATTTTTACATGTTGCACAACATGCAACCAATCAAAGTATTTGTGTTATAACTGGTGATATTGTACATTCCAAATTAGATATGTCTCCTGAATTAATTAATATGTTAACTAAATTTTTTAATGGATTTCATATTCCTACTATTGTTATATTAGGAAATCATGATATGAATTTAAATAATTTATATAGATTAGATGCAATATCACCAATACTAGATGTTATTGATAATCCAAATATACATTTTATAAAAGAAAATGGATTATTTAAATTTGCAAATGTTGTATTTAATCATATGGCCGTCGACGTAGCTCCAAAAGATTATATTCGAGCTAAAGATTTCAATGCTCATTATAAAATAGCATTACATCATGGAGCTGTACATAATGCAAAAACAGATATTGGATTTCAAATATCAAACGATCATGTTACAACAGATTTATTTGAAGGACACGATTTAACACTATTAGGCGATATACATAAGCCAGCTCAATTTTTAAACAAAGAAAAAACAATTGGATATCCTGGGTCATTAATACAACAAAATCACGGAGAAGCACTTGATCATGGTATATTAGTTTGGGATTTGCCTGATCGTACATCTGAATTCATAGAAATAGAAAATAATTATGGATATGTTACATTTGAAGTTGATAATGCAAAAATTATTAATTCACCATATCGAGTTCCAAAAAAACCAAGAGTTAGAATTAAATTTAATAATACAGATGCATCTGATATTAAAAAACTAATTGCAACAATCAGAAAAAAATATAAAGTTCAAGATATATCTATACAACGTAGTGTAAATCATATTGAAAATAATCAAAATGGATCAATTGTAATTGGAAACGTTAGAGATGTAGAACATCAGAATAATTTAATAACACAATTTATTGAAGAAAATTATCCTGATGCAGATAAAAAAGAATTAGATGCAATTAGACATATTAATAGAACAATTAATTCTAAATTACCTGTTTTAGAATCTGTAAGAAATGTAACATGGTCTCCGGTTTCATTTGAATTTGATAATATGTTTTCTTATGGAGAAAAAAATAAAGTAGATTTTTCAAAACTATCAGACGTTATAGGATTATTTGCAGCAAACGCATCTGGTAAATCTTCTTTGTTAGATGCAATAACATATACAATATTTGATAAATGTAGTAAAACAAGTAAATCAAAAGAAGTATTAAATAATAAAAAATCTGGATTCAAAGGTATATTTAAATTCAAATTAAATGATAAATTATATACTATTGAAAGAGAAGGTATAACGTTAAAACATGGTCATGTTAAAGTTAATGTAAATTTTTATAATGAAGATCAAAATTTAAACGGTGAAGAACGAAGTGATACAAATAAAAGTATTAGAAGATATTTAGGAACATATGATGACTTTATTTTAACTGCATTTTCTTTACAAGCAGATAATAATAATTTTATAGAAAAGTCACAAAGAGAACGAAAAGATTTATTATCGCAGTTTCTTGACACAACAGTTTTTGAACAATTATATCATTTAGCTGCCGAAGAAATTAAAGAAACATCTGGTAAACTA
>Ga0098049_1000121_pt1 | contig 28894 bp, 20 predicted proteins | sample 13BtaG_FD_92582 | JGI IMG/M metagenome (GOLD analysis project Ga0098049, IMG submission 92582) | Marine viral communities from the Subarctic Pacific Ocean - 13B_ETSP_OMZ_AT15268_CsCl metaG | ecosystem: Environmental > Aquatic > Marine > Oceanic | place: Subarctic Pacific Ocean | collected...
AACCATTTCCGCAATATTCACTGCTGCTGTTGATGATACTGTGGATATTACTTATGAAGCAACATCAGCACAAACTACAGCAGCACAAATAGGAACAACCGTAACCGTTAAAAGGCTTAAATAATGACAACACAAGATAAAAAGACTACGATAACAAAAGAAACTTTAATGCCCTTAGGTATGGTAATTATGTTGTGTGGAGGAGTGGTTTGGATTAGTAGCCAACTTAGTTTAATTCATAATAAGCTTGAGTTACTAGAGTCTAGCTTAGAAGAGCAATGGACTAAGCGAGACATGGAAAATTGGGGCTTAAAGCTCAAGCTAGAGAACCCTAATATTGAAATTCCTACAATTGATAATTAATCAACCATATGATCTTGTCTCATTAGGTGTAGTAATCTGTCAGTGTATTGCTCAGTGAGTGTCTGTATACTTGTTTGTATGTTATACAGCGTTTTTAACCCTGCTACAGATATTTCAGATCTCTTGCTAAAATCCTCAAAAGATTGTGAAATCTCTTTTATCTTTTGATTATCTAAGCCGTTTAGCTTAGATAACATTCTGTTTATATCTTTTGGTGTTTTCATATTAGTTTTACCTCATGTCCTTCTGCTTCGTAATGTTTTTTTCTTTCTTGGGAGTGATCTTTTAAGTACTTCTCTTGGTCAAAGAAATCATACACATAAACCTTGTCTTTTGTCTCATGTTTTCGTAGAGCCCTTCCGAGGGCCTGTAGAGTAGCTATTTCAGATTTCATTCCTCTTGCATTGATAAAATGCGTTATTTCTTCAATGTTAACCCCTGTTTGGAGGATTTTAGTACCAATGAGGATGCTAGAATCTCCACATCCTCTGAATCTAGATATAGCTTCATACCTCTCTCCGATTGAATCGCACCCTTGGAGGAATTCACAATTGCCTCCAAGTAAGTCTTCCAAGGTTCTTCCATGGTCAAGTGATTTGGTAAGAATAAGGATACGGGCTGCTTTGTTTTTATTTTTGATGTCATCTACAATCTCCTTTATAATATTGTTTCTCTCTTCATTTTCAACGATGTACCTGTCGTATATTTCTAAATAACTTAGATGCTCATCTTCGTAGTTTGCTTTATACGGTCTGTCTATTATTTGAATTACGGGTTTCGTTAATTTTCCTTTATCTACTAACTCCTCTGTTGTAGCCACAGAGTATACTGGACCTAGCCCACCTTCTAGGTTATATTTGCTTATCTTTTGATTAGGGGGAGTTGCTGTAAATCCGTATCTGTAATTAGCCTCTGGAAAAGACTGTATTGCAGCTACTGTGGTTTTACCGTTGCTAAATTCGTGACACTCATCCACCATTAAGACTTCACAATCGAGATGAGTATCTAAAACTTTTTCTATACTTTGAACCGTGCAAAGCATGATATCTCCATCTATATAGCCCTCACTGAAACATAACCCTAAACCTTTAACTCCTAAGGACTTAAGGAACTCATACGTTTGTGTTAGCAGTTGCTTTGCATTAAATAAAAGCATCATTTTACGGCCATGTAAAGCTTTCACTAAACCCGCCATAATCAAAGTTTTACCAGCAGCAGTAGGTGCCTTTATAACACCTCGCCTGGTTTTTAGCATTTCTGTTATTGTTCGTTCTTGATAATCATAATAATTAATATTATCAAAGGAATGGTCTTGTATGGCGGTATCGTATTGTCTTGTATCTATTATCTTTGGATTAGCATCAACTTTCTTGAGATCGGCAAGAACTTTATCTAATAAACCTGTCTTAAACTTACCTTTTTTTGAAAAAAACTTTTTTTTACCGTCCCAAACTCTGCTTCTATACTGTCGGGAGTACTCTGCTCCAGGAACTTTAAATGAGTATAAATCTTCTAACGCACTTAAAAGCTTAGGATTGTCGGTAAGTAGTCTACAATTTATCGTGTTTATGTGGAGTTCCATACATACTATTATAGATTAGAGGCATATTCTATGAGTAATGAAATTCCACAAGCACCAGTAAATTCCGATGATGATCAAGTTGCGTCAATATTAGAACATCTCCCTGTTGAAACAGAGATTGATGTTTTGCTTCCTTCTAGAGGTATTCCTTATTTTGGAAAGGAAACTTCGGTAAGAATCAGACCAATTTTATTTGAAGATGAAAAACACATGGCTGTTGCATCTAGCGATAGGGATTATAACCCAGCACAATACTTATTAGGTAAATGTGTTGAGGGTATTGACCCAGGAAACCTTATTCTTATTGATAAGTTATTTCTTTTATTAAAAATACGCGAGTTGTCCTACGGTAAGGATTACTCTGTTGGTGCTGCATGTAAGCAATGTGGTTTTGCAAATAACCTAAATGTCCAACTAGATCAACTAAAAGTTAAGTATATCCCTGAAGATCTCGACGTATTTCAAATACCCGTAGATCTAAGCGGCATCAAAAAAACAGCAATTATCTCTACGCCCATAAGCGCAGAGGAACATTCCTTAACTAATGATATTGACCAGCATTTATGGAGATTCATTAAATCAATAGATGGGAATGACTCCAAAACTGTTCTGTCCAAAGTCGTTAAAAAACTACCTTTATTAGATATTCATACTATTGTTAAATCATTTAGTCTAGAGCAATATGGAGTGCAATCAACAGTGAAATTTTCTTGTGATTCTTGCGACCATACTAACGTAATCTCACTGCCAATAGACGAAAATTTTTTCTCCGTGAATTAAAGAGGTCTTTAGATTTAAAAGACCTCATACAAGAAGCCTATATACTTGTAAAACAGATAGGTTTTTCCTATTCTGACGTAAAAACATTAACTAGAACGGAAAGAACGATGTTTTTAGACATATTAGCGCAAGATTTGGAGCGACAGAATAATGCCATTAATAAACACAACTGAGGTAGTTGACAGACATAATCGTCCTGGAGCCACATCCAGGGTGATGATTAGAACATTTTTCATCAATGATGGAGAATATACCGACCCATATCAAATTAGTTCGGTTCATGTATTTCAAAGGTCTCAAAACCTTTCCCCTAGCTCTGTACTAAACTCTTCTGGTACTGTTGCCTCTGGATCTACATCGTCTGCTGCGATGGTTTTTGGACCTAGCGGTACAGGTATCCTTGGTTCTGACACTGCGTTTGATGCAAGCAATTACAATGGGGTCGCAGGTGCAACCACCATTGTTCCTAATCCAGCAGGTACGGTTCAGTCCTGTTCTGCGTTAAGTGGAGTTTACAAACTAGCAAAAGGGGAGTTTGCGTGTGTCTTGGATGGCATTTTGGCTGGATCCTTGTCAGGCGTGGATCAAAACGGCACAGTTATGCAGAATACAGCGACTGCGGCTAGAGAGTATATTGATATTTGGACTGTTAAACTAGTAGAAGCTAGTGAGTTTAAGACATTCATCAATTACTTTGAGCTTTTTGATGATTCCTTCTTATCAATAACAGAGCCCTTACTTCTAAGAACTAAGAATAAACTATTCAATAGACAGGTTATCTTGGGATCAAAAACTGATCTTAAAATTGGAACTGAAGTTACTGTTGAAAATGATCGAATTGATGAGTCCGTAAAGAACTTGTTTAAAGACTCTGTTGTTACTAGTGCGACTGTAGTAATCAAAAAGTTAAACGAAGACTCCAGCTTGCCTTCACGGGTAACCGCTGTAAGTTCAACTAATGTGGATATCACATCAGATGATACAATAATCTACACGCTTGATACCGACACAGCTTTAGTATCAGGCGATGGGGTAACTTTGGACTCAGATGAGTTAGGTACGAGACGAGGGACTTATGCATTGCAAGTAACATACACTGTTCTTGCAGAGAAAATAGTAAGTCCGTTGATGTACTTTGTTGTTAAATAAGCTTTAAGCTTCTGTTCTCAAAGTTATACTCATAAGTTTTTTCAGTAAACCATTCATATAGGTCCTCACCTTCTGCGTGAGCTTCGTTCCAATCCTTATACTTAAAGGGAGGATTGCATACTGAAAACGTAGGTAGTAAGTATTTTTTTCTTAGGTTCTCAAACTTCTCGATGCCTCTTATACCTGCTTCATCATTATCATATGCTAAGATGATTCTACCCTCAAACTCTCTTATGGTTTGCATCTGAACATCGGAGATTGTGCTGCCCACTGTGCATGTAGCATTTAAGCCATTTAAATTCAGTGAGATGGCATCAGCGGGACCTTCGCAAATACATAGGTGTTCACGCTCAAAGTCGAAGGGGTAAAGAATATTGCTGGATTTTACGCCTTCTTCGACGCTAGGATTTAAGTACTTGGGTGTTACGTTGTGCGAGAGGCTTCTGGCTTGGAAAAAGAAGATATTGTCATCATAATCTTTAAATGGGATTATCAATCTACCTCGGTATTTGCCTTCAGTGGCCAAGTAGTAAGGCTCATCAACGAATTCCTTTAGATCAAACAAACCTCGGTCCATCAAAAACTTCCACGCTTTGACCACAAGGGGGTTAGTTGAATCATGGCTATCAACATTCACAGGCTCAAATCCTGTGGTGTTTAGCTCATAGTCGCTAATAGAGACCTCATCTTTTTTTACAGTTGTCTCCCACAAGTCCCACATTCCAGTCTCAACACCTTGAAACAGGAGCTTAGATTCCGCTGCCTTGTACGGAATTTCCTCTAGGATTGAGTATAGCTTTATAAAGTTACCTCTGGAGCCAGTTTTAAAGCACTGCCACAAGCCAGTCTCTAGGTTAATACTCATGTGCCTTTTGTAGTCATGCTCTATAAATACAGAGGGGAGGATTAATTCCCTATCACTTGAAGATATACGATAATCGCACTTCAACTTTTCGACTACATAGTCTTTAATAAACTGAGGACTAAACATGGTTTTTATAAATACAATAAGTAATTCAAAACGAGACACATTCAAGCAATGCAAACTCAAGTACCGTTATCGGTATGTAGACCGCATTGATGACTACGACATATCAAACACCGATGCTTTGCATTTTGGCTCATATATTCATAAAATATTTGAGGACGGTGTTGATTCGACTGAGATTTCCCAGTTGCGGAAATTAGCGGAGGAGGCCAAAGGCACATATTCTTTTGCTAAAGCGTACAATAAAAAGATCGAGCCCTGCCTTGAAAACTTCCTAAGATTTAATGCTTCTTTGCCTGAGAAGGGAATAACAGAGCAGCATTTTGATCTGGAGGTTACAGAGGGCATCAACATCAATGGTTATATTGATAGGGTGGTGAAAGGTAAGGAAGGTGGATACCTAGTAATTGATTACAAGACATCAAAACGAGAGAAGAGTAAAGTTGAACTGTACCAGGATCCACAACTAAAAGGTTACGTTTATGCGGTGCATAAGCTGTACAACGTGCCTTTAAATAAGATCACGGCTGCTCATTACTACCCTATTAGTGACACATTGGTTACCGTCCAGTATACTACCAATCAGATACACGCACATATTAGAGCGGTTGTTGATGATGTTTGGAAGATCAGGAAGAGTAAGAAAGTAGATCTTCTTCCTATAAGGAATCAATACTGTAACTGGTGCTCTTACAAGTCTCTTTGCCCTGAATTTACAGAAACTTGCTTAATTGAGCATAGACTAGAAGAAGCAAAAAAGAAAGATTAGTCTAGATATTTTTGAGTCCCTTGGATCAAAGGGTGGTAAATACTTATGTCGATGGCTCTAAAAAAGTTATCTACCTGCTCATCAGAATACTTACATTTCTTTGTTAAATAATTATATAAAGTATCTAGTTTAATAACTTTTTTCTTGTTTAGTGAGTTTAATATTTTTATTTGAAAGTGCTTAATGAATCTTTCACTAAACCTATGTCTCCATTTTTCTACAAATTCATTACTTAATGTAGTATTGATTAAATCAATAAAATCTATAAACTCTATGTCTGCATTACTATCCATTTTAATTAATCCTTAATATATCTAATTAGACCCTCATGTTCAGCATTTTTCAACAAAAAAATAGAAAAATTTTTGACGTTCGATCAACGATTGCGCGGTTAGTTGAGTTATATTATAACTATAGAGCAGATTCAAAAATGTGGCAGAATTTCTCCCTGAGAGCCGCTAAGATGGAATTAAGTATTGAAAAAAGAGAAGAGACTTTACTGAAACAGTTTACTCAGGATATACAAAAGAGCTATTCAAAGCTAGTCTCTGGTAAGTTTGTAGCTTTTAGTTACAACCGTTTGGATGGTATAAGTAAAACTTACCTAGCAATGATTGTGGGAACCAAACGAGGAAATGGGGTTTACTACAATAGAAATACAAAGAACACTCTTATGTCTTGTTTTTTGGTTACTTCGAGTACTAACCTAAATACTTTGGCAGTTGTGGCTACTGTTCTAAAAGAAAACGAGATGAGCAATACAAACAAGACTTTTTCTAATCTAACTAAGACTACAAACAATACTCTAGAAGAAAGGTCAGGTGTTAGCCAGCAGGGATTACAGGCTTTATTTCCCACAAATGAATTTAGAACTTTTAGACTTGAAACAGGAATGAAAAACATGTATGAGGTAACAATCTAATGGTAAACCCAAATCAAACTCCTTACGAAAGAACACTAGCAGAATTGTATGATTTGCCGTTGGCAATGACCCAAGCAATTGAGAAAGGTTTTTCTTCGATGTTTGGCATTCAGCAAAATGTTTTAGGTAAAACCATAGGTATCCCTCTTCTAAAGGGTGTTAACTCTCTGATACGTTTCTCTAAGGGTGCGTTTGACACGGCTAACAAAAACAATAAGCTGTTCCTACAGTTAAACCAGACTCTTCCCCAAGCATTAAATAGATCCGCACAACAATTAGAAGATATGCCTGGATCCTTTGAGGATAAACTAGGAATATTATTCTCTTTCCAGCGCGAAGGTTTCTTAGACGTAGGCAAATCTACTACCTTCTTGGCTGGTAGGATGAAGGTTACTGGTCAAAATGTTGGAGCTTTAGTAGCAACAAATAAATCTTTATTAATCCAAGGTAGGTTAAATCAGGCTCAGATTGATGGGTTTAATAAAAATCTAACCACTTTAAGTGTTGCTTACGGCGTTTCCACAGAGAAACTTCTAGAAGGTTTTGGGGAGTTGAACCGATCATTAGGAGTTCTATCTTTAGGTGGCACTGTTGATGAGGTGGGGACAGCGATCAGTGAACTAGGAGCGCAATTCCCTTTACTAACAAAAGACTTAGGTAGGTTCACAGATGCGTTTGTTACTGCTGATATATCTCAGCTAGGTATCTTAGGTGGCATTGATAATCTAGGTCAATTAACCTCTGGTATGGTTGGTAGCGGCAATGATCTTAGAAAGATTATTAGTGATACTGCAAATAGAGCAAAATCTTTTGCTAAAACCTTTGAAAAAGAAGGTCCTTTAACTCAAAGAGCAATTAAGAATATTGTTGGTGACTTAGGTGTCATGGCTATTCAATTGGATGATGCACTTATGGGCACTGCAAACCGAATAACAGAAGTTGATAAACTGTTTAGAGATGCAGGAATAGCCTTTACAACTGCTTTGGAGCCTTTTGCAAGAGCTATTGGAGATGCAACCATTGAAGTAGGAGAGTTCATAGCAAGAATTTCTAATAATATTCCCGACAGCCTTGCAACTGGTGGTGCCGTTGCTGGCGCTTTTGGAGGCGCATTAGGTATGGGTAGACTAGGGCAAGCCATAGGAGCAGGATTGGCTGGTAAAACTGCTGCTGGGATTGCAGCTAAAGCGGCAGGAACCGCAGTTGCGGTTCCCATTGCACTTAAGATAGGTGTCGTAGCTGCTTTTGCTGCACTAAGTTACGGTATATTTAAACTTATTCAGCGTTCTAATGAGTCAGCAGAAAAGGCGGCTAATGCTACAGCAGATAATACCGCTGCTTTAGTAGACATAGAGAAAAAGAAAGAGCGAGACACTTTTGGGTCATCAAGATTTGAAAGACTTGCCACAAGAGCATTGCAAGATAATATCTTTAGGGTTGCCATGTCAGAAGCAGTTTCCACTAGAGCGATCACACAAGGCTTTGCTACACAAGCTGAATTGCTTGAGACTTTAGTTGGACAAGGATTAATTCCAGAACCCCTAACAGTGAGATAATAAATTATGGCTTTAGACGTTAGAATAGATCAGAAATTAGAACAAGATGCTAAGTTAGTATTTAAATTTCCACACCCTACTGGAAACAAACCTGCATTCTCTAGAACGTGCCCATTCTTTGAAAACCCAACAATCAAAGAGGAGCAAACTGCAAACCTAATTAAGTATGATGTAATTGGCAGATCAGGGAATGTCTTTGGTTATACTGGAGCGAAATCAAGGACATTTAATATTAGCTTTTTCATTACTTTACCTCACATACTGGAGCTTTCTAGAGGTTTAACGGATGCACAGCCCACGCCCTCAGACTTATCTAAGGAGGAGCAAAAAAATGCGTTTTTCATAGATTCGGGAGACGCTGAAAATTTTGATAATGGTTATTTTAAAAATGCATTCAAATATATTAATAGGATTGCTCCTGACGAAAGTTCAGAATTATCTTTTTTAGAAGAAAACTATGCATCGCTTGGTGTCGCTTTAGATTCTACTACTGCCCAAGCCATGGATCTTATCTTGTACTGGGCTAATTTGATTAGAAGTAGCACGTTAACTTATTCTCCAAACCCTTCAGTTGGTCCACCTACAATACGATTTACTCATGGATCGTTATATAGAGACATTGCAACCGTAGCTAGTAGGTATAATATATCAGTAGATGATAGATATGGTTACGACACAGTTACTCTTTTACCCAGAAGACTTGAGGTGGCCTTAACTTTACACGAAGTACAATCTAATACAGATTTAGGATTTGAACAAGGCAAAGACTTTGTTCCTGATAGCATTGCTGGTTGGGAACAAGTAGTAGGTAGAAGAGATTTACCAAGGACCTCGGTATGACACAAAAAGATAAACCAAGTTTAAGCAGATACACTTACGGAGTTTCTGTGTTAAAACACAAAGATAAGTATGTAACAACCTCTGTAGGAAGTTCATATGATACTTTTTTACAGAGAATGCCTCTTAGTGCTAGTAAAAGAGGAAAAGTTCCATCCTTTGTAGAACATAGACCTGATTTAGTATCGGATGTGTTCTATGACACGCCAGGATATTGGTGGTATGTCATGGCTTACAACGGTCTAACTGATCCTTTTGAGCAATTAAATCCTGGCGACGATATATTCATACCAGAATTATGAGTTTTAATAAATACAGATCTAGCAAGATAGGTAGCTATCAAGTTATCCTTTCAGTTGATCCTTTTGTTGTAGACAGCCTAAAGGAGAGAAGTAGTTCAAGCAAGTTTTTGTTTGACGAAATAAAGAGTTCTAGATTTAGTACCATTTTTAACAGCGCGGATTCTAATTTTATAGAACTTGTACACAATTTTAGCCCCCAGGATAGATCAGGATCTACAGTAAACATAAGTATGTTTGATCCTGGATTAAATTTCTTGAATCAGTTATTTTTTGAATTTAATCAAAAAAGTTTGAGAACAATTACAAATGCAGCACAATTTGAGGAGCGTGCTCTTCGTGAATACTTTACTGATTTAAAAAACACAGAAAAGGTTATTCGAGATGTTTCTAACGAAAGACAAGATACCGTTATTAAATCCGAGGTAGAACAGGTACAAAATCAATTAGGTTTTATCGCTAATGATCTAGAGGGTTTTACAGAATTTGGTTTAAATGAGATGCTAAAAGGCTATGACCAAACACTAGAGGAAGCACAACAAAAAAAAGCAGTGCTAACAGGGAAAATACAAGCTGAGATAAGTAAAAGAACTATGCCAAAAGTTTATGTTATGTATGGCATAGGAAATGATCTAAAAGATTGGGCAGGACCCTTCGAAACTTTTTTAGGCGATGTTAAACACAAAAACGATGGAAGGCATGAAACTGTTCAATACGAGCTTGTTGTTGATTACCTTAGCGATCAATTATCTGTTCAAATAGATACACTAGAATCCAAGAGTTCTTTATTTGATGATGGGTCCATACCTTTTCTAGTTTTTGAAACTAGAAAAGAGACCAAGAGAGAAGAAGGAGAAGCAGGGGGGATTACGCCCATTCCTGATGATATAAGAAATCCATTTAATGTTGATGTTGGTCTTGGTCCTGGTTTAGATTCAAGAAGATTTGATACTAAGTCTTATACTATACATGATATCATTGTTAAACTTCTATCTAATTATTTGTATAAAGTAGGAATAAAAAATCACATAATACTTCTACCTTTTTTAGATGACATGCTGGCTGGATTATTAGAAAGGTGTGTTTTAGAGTCTACGTCTATATTAGGAGTTACTAGCTTTTCTGAAAACACAGCATTATCAGGAAAAACAGGCGAAGAGAAACTTATTTATGTGGCACAAATATCGGAATTTCTGTTAAAAAATGATGTAGGGGAATTACTTAATGTAATTGCACTTAATCGTGGTGAGGAAGTCTTTCCTAGAAGAGATGTTAGAAACTTTTTGAGAGATGTTGGTCCCATTACTGAATCAAAAATTAAAAGAAAGTTTATAAATAATGTGTTTTTAAAAATCTTCAATAGTATCGGCTTAAAGAGCACAGTTGCAGAAGGCGATAGCGATAAAGGCTCACCTGTTTTAATGACCATAGATACAGCCGATGATAACGCTTTGTACATAAAAATAAAAGATCCTTTTAAGAGGGATTTACATTTAGGTACAAAGAGTTATACTGATCCTGGACAAGGACAGGCTGGCACTATAGAAGCGAAACAAATTTTAAGCATTAAACTAGGACCTAAGTACGCAGAGGTTGAGTCCGATACAGCTTTTAGATGGCAAGACCCTTTACGGGAGATTGTTCATTCTTTAAACAAGGTTTCTGCAAATCAAACAATTAACTATGATGGTTTTTTTGTAAGTGACCAAGAAACTAAAAATATTCTTAATAGAAAGTTTGAGGGTGGAACTTTTGCTGGTTATGCCTATGGGTATGCTTCACAAGAAAAGAACCCTGGCTACCATGGTAAAGGAGCAGATCGTCCTAAGACTAAACCTATGAATGATGATCCTATTTTTGTTTTTGGCGATAGGGAGCTAATTAGATTATTTTTATATGGTGGTTTATCTACATTAAGATCAACCGAGCCAGAGCTTTTTGATGACATGAGTAACTTGATAAATTTTGCAGGTTTGCCTTTCATGCCAAAAGAAAACGGAAACGTGAGTGTCCAAGATCCTATTTGGAATTATTTCAAAAAACAAATTCAACTTCTTTCTGAAGATAGAAATAATTATTTTGAGAACACATACAAAAAATTACATCATACGCCTGGTTATAATTTAGGGTATTATTTAGATATTCTAGACCAAAGTAAAGATCTAGCTTTTACTTTACCTGATGAGTTTTCTTTAGATCCATCGGAGGATCCAAAAACAGAAAAGGAAAGACAGGCATTACGGCAAATAGTTTTTGATTCTTCTTTCCCTGTATTTTTAGCCAACACTGCAAACTCAAATGTATTATCTTACTCTTTTGATACTAATAAGTTTATTTATGCTCAGTTATTTGGTAGCATTCGTGAGGTTTATGCCACTGTTGCAAAAAGATTTTATACTGAAGACAACCCTGTGCTAGAGCCTGGTATGACAAAGGAAGACATAGCACTAAAGATGGTTGAGATTTTGGATCTAATAGGAGCTAAATCAGCAGGTATTGGATCAACACTTACCACAGGATTTGGTGTAGGCAAAAAAGTTGATATTGATGAAATGGCAGACCTTCTAGCTGATTTAATGCTTTTGGAGACAGCAGGTATATCCCGTAAAGTTAGAAAAGGAAAAGGTTCTTCCATAGTATCTTTTTTAAATATGTTTATGGATCTTTTTTCTCAAGCGTATGCGGGATCTGTTAGAACACTACCTATGTTTCATTTATATAAACATTCTGATTTGCTACAACAATGTTTAGTTATGCTGAAACCTGTTAGAAGGGTAAAAGCTAATACTAACAATTACGCTGACAACAATAGAACTATGGATTTTCTAAGCGGTATATATAGATTGACGGGATTTACGCATAGAATAAAAACATCTGAAGCATATTCTGAGTTCAATCTCTTCAAAGACTTAAAAGCGGAGTTAAGCAATGCAGAAGATTAGATTAGATTCCTCGGACTCAGATGAGTTTTTACTCTCAAGAACACCATCTACAGAGAAAGAAAAGTCAGTTACGGTACGAGACACAAAAAATAGTAATAACATATCAAATGCTTATAGTGCATCTCACTTAACTCCAAAACAAAAAGAAAGAAGAAGACAATACAAAATTAGAAAGGGTGATGTATGAAAATTCTAAAAGGCACCGTGGATACAAAAAAGAGTGTGGGCTTAACTCCCGTGCTAGTTGTATGGCCTGATAAGTCCATAAGACCCGAAGATCCCGCTGATAAAACAGGCACAGTAAACGTAAAATATGTATCCCCTTACGGTGGTGGACCCGCTGCCGCTCAGATTATGATACCTGAGAAAAATACACAGATTCTGTACTGTTTAGCAGAGAATGATGACGATAATCATTATTATTATCTTGGTTCTATTATTGATCCTGAGTATGATTCGATACAGGAACAGGCAATTACTGGGCCTTTAGTTGCCCCTAATCCAAATGACGCAACAACAATAAGACCTTTGGTTATGCCTCATGATGATCATGACTATGCTTTCAATAGCCAGTCTACATCTTATGGTATTAGAACACCTAGAGGAAATCAAATGGTCATCAGAGAAGGCTTGGATTTAAATAGAGACCATAAAGGGATTTATCTACAAAGCTCAAAAGGTCATAAGATTGAACTATCAGACTCTAAAAACACTAGTATGCTTAGACTCGCAGGAGCAGGTGAAAGAGCGGGACTAGAAATAACAGGGTATGATGAGCATATTATGCAAGGTAAGTCTCCGCATTCTGTGTACTTACACGCATCAAATAATACAGATATTCTTGCAACTAATGGTGGTTTGGGCTTGACCGTTGTTGATGGAAAAAACATAGACATAATAAATACTTCAACAGGAAGTAAAACTTCCACATTACCTCCTCAGTTTGCTGCAAGAGAATCAGGTAATATAAATATTACGACTGCTGCGGGAGACATTAGGATTAGAAGCCAAGGAAACGGTGTTTTTATTGATTGTTTAGATAATGGAGACCCCACAACAACACCAGCATCCTTCCAGGTTAGGAGTAATAATAAAATTCATTTATATTCAGACAAAGGAATTGACATAAAATCTGGTGGTGACGTAAATATAGTAGGGAGGAATGTAAATATAGAGTCTAGGGCAACAGGAAGAATAGACCTTAACCCCTTACCTCCAGGAACAGTGGGCGCAAAAATGGGAATAAGAAAAACAAATGACGAGATTGCAAGTGAGTCCATTTCTCCTACAGGACAGTTCCCTTTCTTTGGGCTAGGACCAGAATTTGCAAACTACTTCATAGAAAATTACAGCTATGGTAGAAACACAGATACAAGATTAACAGACGTTTAAAGGAATAACCATGGCTATATTTAACCCAGAATTTTTTACTAATCCTGCTGCCTCATTAAACTCTTCATTTGGTATACCTACATGTATACTAAATTTTGCTGGAGATGCCTTAGCGTTACTATCGAGCAAATCCCTAATTAGTTTATCCAATGCTGCTGACCAAGGAAAAGAAGGTGCTTTTAATTCCATTGCAGAGGCTGTAAAAAAATTGTACAATGCTACAGGCTTTCTTGAAGTTGATAGCGCAGGTAATGTAGTCTTAAAATCAGAAGCGTCAGAAGATGGTTTAGATTTAAGCTTTTTAGATACTTTAGATGCTATCAACAGAGACTTAGCCTTAGCGGAAGATTTAGTTCTACAGGGAGTTGATTATGTAAATGATGTCCTTAATTGTTTAAGTGATTTTAGTTTGTGGTTGGGTAGCACTAGAGGTGACTCAAAAACCTCTAGCCCTGGAGGTCTAGCCAATGGTGGGTCTAGTGGTTATGTTCAAAACTCTTCTAATGCAGATAAAGTTCTAACTGTTCAAGTGGTTACTGAAGCTACTGAATTTATTCAAAAATGTAACGAATTACAAGCAAGAATTGCAACTGTGTTATCAGATAGGCAAACCTTAATTCAACGTGAGGCTGATGATGAAGCTCCCATATTTAGGTTAGTTTATGGTCCTCCTGTTTCAAAACAAGGATTGTTTATTTTATCAGAAGACGGTCTATATTACGATTCTCAAGATAGGATGTATAATGGAAAAGACCTACCTGATACCTCTGATATAGGTGTGGTTATACCCTCTGAAAGTTGGAAGATGAACTATCCTGCTAACTTAGGAGGAAAAGGAACAATAGTTTCTCTGTCTGATATAAATCAATACGTTGATACGTTATTTGATATCAATAAGATTGATGAATCGAAAGACTTAAAAGAGTTTTATGATAATGACCACTTTTTGCAAGTTATAGAAGCGCAAAAACAAAAACAAGTATTAGATACTTCAGCACAGATTACTGAGTTATACGCTTCAGGATACTCAAATGATTCAGCTTTATTAGTTAATTACAGGCAAAGCCTCTATGGGATTCTGGGATCTTACGATGATAAGCTAAACAAAAGAAAAAAACAAATCGAGGTTGCAGTTAAAGCTTCTACTGAGTTTGGAGTATCTTCAAACTTTGCGGTGGGAGAAATACCAATTAATGATTTCTCGTATCTAAGTTCAGTGAATTTAAGTGTATCTTTAGAGCAGCAGCAAAGACTAGCGTTTGAGGCAGGAGATGTTGAAGAGGTGGTTCTTCCCATAAAACCAATTTTTGTCAGGTCTTTTGGTAGTGAAAGCAATAGGTTTGTTTTACCCTTCAGTGTTGCTGAGGTTGGAAAGGGGGCAATTGTAACCACAGGGTCTGTTTCCTCAACAACAATTCCTACTTTATCCATAACTGATTCAATAGTAACTGATAAATTGTTTGCTGCGTACAACTTTTTGAAGGCAGCAGGAACTCCCCCAGACTCGGAAAAGTTCGCAAGTTTAAACTGTGCCAGCTTAGGCATATCGGACAATGCTCAACTCATAGGCAGAAACAGCACCCTCTTTACATCTGGTTTAGGTATTCCCTTTTTAGCGGGAATGGTTAAATTTAATAACTTTGCACAAGAGGTTAGAGACTATAGAAGCGTTTGTAGGTTGCCTGATACTACTGATTTTCAAAACTTTATGTATAACAAAAACGGTGGTTCTTTTGAGTGCTGGTTGCACATGCCAGGATATGGGACATCATCTAACCTGTATGAGAGAGGCGAACGAAATACTTTAAACTTAAATGCCGAAACAGCCGAATGGGTTGATTATAATTACTACAAAATTCTTTTAGGTAATGAAAATGTTGGGGGTAGTTTAGCTGCAAATGTTAGCTCTGTGGTTACTGCTGGGGGCACTGATTCAGTTAGAGGCATGTTAATGGGTTTCTCTAGAGATCCTGCCATTACGTTTGACGAGAAGGTTTTTGGTGGATCTGACACTAAGATTGGATTGGATGCAGGTATAGAAGCCTCAGCAACAACGGCTTCAAGTTGTTTCTTCATAGCCCCAACGATGTCCGTTAATAAAAACCAAGCAACCTTTGTTCCCCAAATAGATTCCTGCTCTGGGGAGTCTTATGCAAAATTAGCTCTTTATGATACTGTTACTGTGAATGGTGTAAAGTTTGCTGATGTGGCAAATGAATTCATGCATCTAGCTGTTTCGTTTGATGTATCTTCAGATAAGTGTAGAGTTTACTTAGACTCAAATCTTATGACAACTTCAAGCTTGTCAAAAGTGTTTGGTACAGCAAAGTCTCAAATACCTAGACTCCCTACGTTTACCCAACCCGAAACCTCAGAAGTTAGCAGTTTCTATTACGCTGATACTACAGTTAGACAGAAACAAGGCGTGAGCTTTTTCGATAACGGCCCTAGAAATAACTCTTTCTTTACTCCTTGGCTATTAGGTGGAGGATGGACAGACGGTATACCTGTGGCTGCTGACACAAGCGCAGGAGGATTCATGGGGACAGGTCATGGCTACAGCAGTGGGCTAAACGGCTATGTTGGAAGTGTTAAGTTTTATGCAAAACCTCTATCTAATTCTGAGGTAAAAACTAATTACAATGCCCAAAAGGGATTTTTTAAGAACATAGTAACATGACAACAACAATTTTTGGAAAGACCCCAGACCCTAAAATAAAAGCTGATATAATTAATACATCAGACTCTCCAGAAACCTTTGGAGTTAAGTTTCCTTTATTTGATAAAGATAATCCAAACAAGGGTATCTTTGCAACAACTAAAGGTTTTACTTTATTGAAAAGTGAGGTATCTCAATTCATTAGAACGGAGCGTGGTGAAAGAGTTATGCTTCCTAATTTTGGTTTATCACTTAAGAAGTTTTTATTTGAGCCAATAACTCAAGATTTAATTGATGCAATCACTGAAGAGATTTATTTTGGTTTTGCTGCCTACTTACCAAAGGTTACTGTGAGAGACGTTAGAATAGAAGAAGGTGACAATGTTCATGGTTTGGGTTTGCCAGGAATAAGAATACAAGTGTTGGTTTCACCTTCTAACTCAACACAAACAGGAACCGTGGAGATTACCCTATGAGCACTAGAACTTACGAAGAAGCAACAAAAATTCCTTTTACCACAGCAGAGTCTGATTTTCAAAAGTTGCTTGAAACAGGCGATGATTTTGCTAATAAAAAGGAATTAATTGATTACGCAGCGACTGATTTTGTAACCCTTAGAGATTCTTTGCTTTCTTATATGAAAGCTGTTTACCCTAACGACTATCAAAACTTCTCTGAGTCTGATTTTGGTGTTATGTTTACTGAGCTTGTAGCATATATGGGTTCTGTACTATCCTTTAAGGCAGATGCATTGGCAAATGAAAACTTTCTTTCAACAGCTAAAAATAGAAACAATGTCAGGAAGCTTTTGGGGTTAATTGGTATTAGATTAAAAGGCCCTACTTCTGCGGGAGCAAATGCTCAGTTAGTTTTAAATGACTCAACAAGCAGTAACCTCACGATTACAGCCACCAACCGAGTGTTTTCTTTGACATCACCTATGGATGGCGGTACTTTGCAGTTTACTTTATATAAAACTAGTGCTGGCAAAGTGGTTGACATGGGTTCAAATACAGCAAACTTATCCTTAGCTACTTCAGAGTCCACCGACCCTACTACGGCTCAAACATGGACGAACTTAGCTCTCCTTGAGGGCGCTTTAGTCCAAGAAACAGGAGTTTTTAACAGCACTCAAGTATTTAAAACAATTCAACTAACACAAGGCCCAGTAATAGAGAACAGTGTACAGGTTTTTGTTAATGACACTGGGGCTCTTGGAGGCTCTTACACTCAAGTAGATAATGTTCTTTCTGCTTCTGGACCTACAGATAAGCTTTTTGATGTTACTTATGATGATAACTTCAACGGTACTGTTCGATTTGGTGATGGTGTAGTTGGTTCTTCGCCCCCTAACTCTTCTGCTTACAGAGTTTTGTACAGAGTGGGTGGAGGAACAAGAGGAAATCTTCTTGGTTCTACCATTAATGCTCCAATTACAACCAGCGAAGGTGCAGCAACAGTTACAAATACTAGTGTTGCGACAGGAGGACTAGATGCTGAGACTATTGAAAACGCAAAAAGATACGGTCCCCTTGCTTTCAAGCAACAGGATCGTTTAGTAACCTTACAAGATTATCAATCATACGTTTCTAGATACTCTAGCCCTACAGGTGGGCAATCCATTGGAACCGCAGCAACCCGCAAAGCCTACTCTTCCGCTAACATGGTTGATTTATATGTTTTGCAAAAAGCAAACGACCTTCAATTACAGAAAGCAACTGTTGAATATAAAGTAAATCTTCTTGAGTCTATACAAACCAAAAAGATGCTAACCGATGAGGTTAATGTTGTTGATGGCTTAATTAGAACTTTAGATTTAGTAACCACAATCTTTTGTGATGAGTCTTTTAGAGACATGGAAGAAAAAATAAAAGTATCGGTTGCTACAATAATAAGAAATCATTTTTCTTATAGTAATTTTGGTTTTGGTAAATCATTTACTCCACAAGACTTAAACAGATTAATCTATGATATAACTGAGGTTAGGTACTCAACAGTAGATAACGTCAAAGACCCTGTGGTCGTAAACTTCAATGAAGTAATCCAGTTAAATAACTTAACAATTAATGTAACATTCATATAATGGCTAGGAATTTTTACAAAAGAAATTTTGTTGACGCAGTAAAAATCATTACTCCAAATCTATATTTGGATGATGATTACGATATTAGTGGAGTTCAAGTAAAGGATACTGATCTACTAATCAATAGTCACATTCTTTCTGCTAAAAATATACAGGAAACCCTGAAGCTTAGTTCTTCTGCATTAACAGGATCTAACCTTTATAGCTCAATAAACAACATTGATGGCTTCTCACAGTTTTTTGTAAAGCAAAATAAGTTAACGAATATAACCCCAGAGAAGTTTCAAAGAAAAATTCTTAGACCTATGGGTCAGAAGCTTTCAAGCTTTCAAAGCTCTTCTGATTTTGGTGACTATGTAAGCGGAACATTGTTACCTAAAATATACCTCAATAACACTAATATAAAAACTGACACTTCGTCTTACTTCGGTGGCACTCAATTAGAAACAACAGAATATGTAATTAGTAATCTAAACTGGTTGTATTTCTTAAATACGAGTGCTCCTGCGGGTGGGTCCTTTGCTCCCTCAACGCTTGTTGCATCCTCCATTGTAAATACTCTTTGGAATAATAAACCTTATAGACTTAATGATGCAATAAAAGACTATCAAACCTATCTGTGGGAGAACTTTGAAGGCTCTTCGGTTCCTTTTGAGTTAATTCCTGATAAGTTCAAGTCTGATACAGGGACATATACTAGTGGTACTCAAAACTTAAATAAGTTACACACACTTATTGATGTAATTTACTCACCTCTAGCCATAGATCAAGAAGATAAGAGGGTTGAAGAAGCTTTCCAAACGTATGTATCTGCAACAACTTTGCTGACCAGCACTGAAGAGGCTGGGCCTTTCCACAAATTCCTTAAAGGGGCATCTTTGGGCATGTACGATGTCAACGCTCAAGTCGAGGGACTAGGCGATTTAGCTTCGATAGACGATTGCCCAGAAGAATACCTGCCTTTATTGGCTAATTTAATTGGCTGGAAATTGTATGGTAGGAATGCGGAGTCCTGGAGAAACCAGCTAAAAAATGCACCTAGTATTTATAGAAAAAAGGGTACGAAGCAAGGCATAATAGATTCTTTAAACTCTGTTATCCCACAGAACCCAATTAATTCAAGTGGTGCTATCACTGAACTTTATGAGTCTTATCTTCCAAATTTAATTTACTATTGCTTGGCAACAGGATCAAATCTTTTTGATTTCGATACTTATACTCAGGAAGTAGCCTTCTCTCACGGAGCGGATGTCTATAGCCCAACAGATAAGGATTACAATATTCGTGTTGCTGTTGATAATATTTTAAGATATTTAGTCGAGGAGAAGGCTGATAATTTTATTGTGCAAAATGAAGCCTTTAGAGTTACACGGCTAGTCACAGGAAAGGCTTGGTTTGGACCCGTTATTGAAATTGCTGCCAATGTATGGACAACAGCAGTATACGGAGATCAGGGTGAAGTTCTTTATGATCCAAAGAGCGCCGTAGACGTTGATATTCTTGCTGACCCTAACTTTGTATTTAATTACAGAAACAGAGATTTTGTTCTTCCACCTTGGGAAGAAGAGAAGTTTTACGCTAATTGTGTAATAGATGATTCTCTTCTCGCTACACTAAAAACCCTACTGAAGAGCTTTTGTGTTAAGGTTACTTTAATAGATTCTCTTATCGAATATGCTAGGGATTTTGTTATCAAGGGTAGCACTAACACTGATTTATACATCGGAAACTCCTTTATATTCTATACCTCTGGGCAGCACTATCCTCCAAATCAGGCAGAGGTTTTTGGTCAATACAAAGAGGACTTATACGACTACTTAACCCTGTGGAATGGTAAATCATCCTTATTTGATTTTACTGTAAGTGGAGGAAACTTTGATGCGGATGTTTTTCAAGATGCATCAGGAAGACACACAACAAATGATATCCTACAGTCACTAAGGATTGTAGACGATATGGCTCCTGCAAAGGCGATACCTAGGGTTAGGTTTACTAAAGCCGCAGCAGAGAGTGCTTCTGGAGCGGACTTCGCATGTCCTTCGGTTAGAGTTGGTTTCACAAACTACGGAACTTCAAATGCAGAGGTTTGTGGTGTTTATAGTAGAGGACGATACGGAGGACACGGTAGTGAAATTTACCCTGACTTCACGGATAACCTTAAGAGAACCTGGACATCCCACAAAGATAAATCAACATTCAAACGATCACAGTTTAATTATCGAGGAGGTCAGTCCCTTTACGCCAGTTCAATTTTTGCTACCGATCAAGTTGTTCCTGTGGCGAGTGGAGTAGGTAGATTCTCCTTAAGAAGAAGAAACTTTTACAACGCCCTAGATCAAAAAGAATGGTTTAACCGATCAGGAAACAACATGCCTAGTTTCTACAATGCTTTAGGTAATGTGACAACTTCTAATGCCATCTTTGATTTTGTAAAACTAGGTTTCACTCCAAGCTCTATGGGGTTTGCGCCACCAACACCAGAAAACCTGTCAGGAGTCTACAGGCTTGATTGTAGCGGAAGCCTGTCTACCATACCCGATGTTTATTTTGGAGTTGCCTCAAAAAATACTTTCTTATGTAGATCTCACGACACACTTAACTTCTCGTCTTGTGATAATTATGTTAGAAGAGATAGAATTCCAGAAGAAGTTAAGCTGTTCTTCGATATTCACGAAGAAAAAAAGAGGAGCATAGCTAGAAACATAGTAACTTCTAATCGTAATGCTTTAGCTGCATCAGCAAGTTGGGTAAACTTTGAAAATAGCTTTGCTAATACTATTGAAGATACGGGGTATGAAAAGTATTATTCTCAAACCTTAAATAGACGTTCTATAAATCAAAAAGGAACAAACTATATTTACAATACTTATGCCACTTACTTTAGTGGAACTAATAACGCTGGGCTGCCTGAAAATTTAGCTGTCAATTATAGAAAGGGTGGTGCTAATATTCTATCCCATACATACGGACCAATTTACAGAAACTCAGCATTTAATTATGATGGGTCAGCATTAGAGGTAAGCTCTCAGTTTATAAACAAAAGCATTATTGATCCCTTCTTAATTAACTTAGCTGCCAGTGCATCAGTAATATCAAACAAGATTGGTTTGAACACCGTTAACTCTGAAACGAGCCTTAATCTTGGAGGAGCAGCAGAGCACTCTACAAAGCACATCTTAAGCGGTATTAACTTCATAGACACATCCACCGCTACGTTAACTCCCACAAATCAGTTCGGTATTTTTGATTTAGTTCCTCAAGACTCAGGGCTTGTGGGGAGACCATCATACTTAGAAAACAATAGGACTGTTTTGATGAGGTCTAGAAGCCATGGATTACCTAGACTGAGGTATGGATTAAGAGGTTCTGATGAGAAAAACGTCTTGGTTCCTGAATCGGAGTACAGTCTAACTTTAAATTACTTGACAGGTCGAGATAACTCCAGCTTCATAGGTGGTGGAAGTGTTGGAGTTTTACTACACACTAAGAGAGAGATTGATAGTGATGGTTCTGGTGTATGTTTTGTTTGGAATAAAAATAGTGAGTGGGAGCAAGTATATGTTTCAGACTTGCAATCAGATACTTCTAGAGAGTTAATTTTAAATAAGTATGTGCATTTCTTCTCAGACGAGATCAGAAATGAGGGTGAAAGAATAGGAGCTTGTGGAGACGATGAAAGCTTAAATGGTTTACAGGCGATAACAGCAGAATCTTTCTCCCAGGCATCTATTAAGTTTCACACAATAAACGCAAAGACAACTACGACTAGTAAGTACGCTACAAACTTTGTGGCATCTCTAAGTAGTGTATACAATGGTGAAAGCGTTCAAGTGCATAAAGCATCAATTAGTGACGCTAACAGATCGCAAAACTATTTCGTTAATGTTTTAGCAGCACCCACGACAACTTTCTCAGATAGGTTTGTTTTAGTAGACTCTATTGATATGGTTAACGAAACTTTAAATAATGCAGCAAAAGTTCCATACAAAGCAACAATACCCGATACATCAAAGTCAGGAGAAACATACGAGTCTGTGACCATACTACGTCCTAATGGACTAGAGTTACAGGGTTTACCTGACATACAACAACCACTTAATGATAGTAACTTAATGGTTCCTAGCGACAATGAGTTATCGTTAGCTGCTACGAATCAGTCCTACTTGTTTAATGTTCCTCCAGACTTGGCTTTAAATTACAGAACCACCTCTCTGCCTTTTTACTTATCTCTATATCCTCCTGGTGGGGGCTTGCTTTGGAATAATATTGGACAGTATTACACATATCCATACACAGGAATGCAAAACGAGTATTACACAAACAGTAAAAGAGGTTGGAATTCTGATTTCTTCAGGGCTTCACTCCTGAATGCAGGGTTGAGTATTTATCAAATTAGAGATTGGTTTAGAACAGAATACCTAGGGTCTCGTAGTATTAATTTAGGATCAAGGCCATTCTTGCCAACTGAAACCCCAGACCAACAGTACAGAACATTTGGCTCCGTAAATAGATGGTGTGATTTAATTTGGGATACGCAACAAAGTTTGAAGTTTAATAGTGGTGTTGTTGAGACCGATAGAAATAAAGATCGTTATGGGTTCCTTCAACCAACAAAAATTATCTTCGATGATACTACAAATGTTGGATTAAGAAACGGTATTGTACCTCCTGATACAATGAAGAATCCCTTAGGCTATACAGTCCAAGAGGATACGTTGGCTCCAATAGGGACAGACAGCACAATAAATCAATTACTTCCCGTTGGAACTCCAATACAAAGTACTTTTCATAGTAGGCGTTTTAACAACGAGTATGATGCTTCTCCTCATCAAACCGATCAATTTTTAAATGAGGTCATAGAAAGACCTTTAGGTAAATATTCAACAGGTACAATGTTAGACGCTTACCCAGGACTAATTAACGACTTGAATGTTATTAACAAGGTAAACTATGGACTAAGCTTAGAGCAAAACTTTGGTGGAGATAGCTCTTTGGTTCGTGATTTCAACTTAGATAAGCACAGACCTGTTCCAGGTTATTATCAAGATGTACCAGCAAGGGATCTTTTAAACGAGCAAACATATTCTTTCTCTGTTTACTTAGCAAGACCTCACGATATTACTTCAATGGAAGGACCTCTTGCTGAACCTCCTTTGGATGATTATTCCGATAAAGCCACTTCTGCAATGATTACCTTGGCACCTTTAGATTCTAATAGCAGTTACGTCAGACTAAATATTAATTTAAATACTGAAGCATCCTCTATACAGAAAGGCGGTAGAGGTTCGGACTTAGCTGATTCCATTGCTGCTACCTGTGAAAAGGTGCCTTATACGGTTGACGGTCAGACCTTAACATGGTACAAACTAAAGGTTACCTTAACTTACGATGCTACTGAAAAATCAGATACTTATGATCTTGATCAAGACCTTTGGGATGAGTGTTTATCACAAGATAGTAGACTCGCCAATGACGGGCTAAGGTGTTCGGTTTTTGCTTATAATGATCAATATGATAATGCATTACCTACGGCGGCAGGAAATGAGGTAATTGATATATCCTCCAGAGTCATGCTTTGGGGACCTTCTTTAGTAAAAGGAACAGCGGCTGGGTATTGGGAGAGAGCTACAGAACTGCTTCCACACCCTACAATTCCTGCACAAGAAATAGAAACAATTGTATATAACGTAGTAGGAAATATTTTAGATATAGGTGATCCTACTAGAAAACGCACACTTTTCCAAGATGATGATTTTAATTTGTCTTACATTTCAGAGGACACTGAGAAGTTAGAGAAACTCACCGTAGCCATTCCAAGTCCAGGAAGCCTTGTATCTCCAACAACTTTATACACTAAACCTTTCCTGTATGACAATAAACAAAAATTACATTCAGGGCCTATTTACTATGATTTAGCAAGAAAATTATTGCGTGGTGATATTTATGCAGCAGATGGTGATCAAACCAATCAGGATAAATTTTTAACAGTTAGTGGTGGAGGCAAAGGCACCTTTATTACAAAGGAGATTGAATCAACCTTTAGAATTAAACCTCGACAACTTTTACATCTGTTTAGGTACTTTAATAACTTGGGGCAGGTAGATAAAGGCGAGGGTTTCTTAACTAGAGTACCTTCCGACTCAGCAGCAATGCACAATGTAAGCGGTGGGAGTCGAGTTGCTTATAGGTCTCACCCAGATAACGATACCATAGGAACATCGTCAACAGATTACCACAGCTTTTCTAACATAAATATTATAGGATAATGAGAGGATCAGTAGAAATTTATAGCGGTTATGGAACCGAGAACCAAGAACTAGTTCTTAAAGAAGATAATTTAGTTGTTGATGGGGCTGGTGAAGCAATCTGTGATATGCTAACCACAGCCTCTGGATCTATATCTGGTGTGTCTAACTCAAGTAGCACGTTAACCGATGCATCTAATTTTACTATTAGAGCTTTTTCCATGGGCAAAGGTCAGAAATCCTATCAACGACACGGACACTTTTTTCCCAAAGATTCCTCCTCTTATACTTTTCCTACAGTAGGCGACTATCACGGGTATGTTAATCTAGTCAGAAAAGATACTAGAGTTAGAGTTGTGTCTTATGTGGACGAAAATATCACATGGACTGTAAAATCTTTTGACCCTGTAAACGATCCAGGATTAGCTCCCCGTCCTGTTGATACCTCTCTTGAGCGTGATACTAGAACTGCTATCGACAGAACTTTAGATCAAGCACATAAGATGAATGGGGATTACATGGCAGGTAGGGCACACGCTTTTGGACACAACCTTAATAGGATTATGTCTAACACAAACCCAAACTTAATGTCTTATACTGTAGATCCTCTAGATGCAAACTTAGGTGATGATTTTTGGACCTCTGCGAACTTATCTAACTTTAATGTTTCTTCTCTGCATAGCGGCCCTTTTTACGGAACCTCTGCCTTACATCTGTCTGGAAGTAATAACAGCAACCACTTAATTAGACAGAGGGCTTATCTGTCACCTTACGGTAGAGCAAAAAGATACTTTCATGAGAACTTAGACCATACCTTTAGTGTATACACTCGAATGCCTGATGATATAGACAAGGCCCCAGCGACTCTTGTTATGAATATACGGGCAACAACTCAAGCAGGAACGGTAAAAGCTAATAATGTAGGAACATTCACTAAAACTGGAGGAGCTTCAGGTATACCAGCACACTTTGTTTTTAGCACAGGAACAAATGGTATAAAAGGTGACGTTGAAACCTTAGAGGTAGGCTCTACTAGTTCTCATGTTGGGTGGCAAAGGCTTCATCTTAGACTAGAGGGTTTAGGGTCTGGAGGTGTTAACACTGTTGGAAATAGATTAAACTATGTTGATCCTGTGGTTTATTTTACAGGGTCAACGAATACATCAAGAAAAGAGATGTATCATTATGGGTATCAGCTTGAAGAGAGCTTCGGTCCAACCGAGTATCAGTCCGTATCAGGTATCAGACCTACCCTTAACGAAGGTGGTATAAGTGGGGATACTTTCCTCGGCTGTTATCCTGATGTTAGCGGAACTAGGTGGGCAATTTTAAATTCCATTAGTGGAGTTGATTCCACAAACTCCACTGATAAGGTGATTATTAGTGGTATTTATCCAGATGTAACCAATGATGGAGCAGCCTATAGAACCTTTTTTAACTGTTCCGCAGTCAGAGCCATGGATCAAAATGGTTTTATCAAAGTTCATGATGCTTCTACTCCTTTAGGAATGAGGTTTGATGATGAGCATGGTAATGATGGATCAGCTATTTATACTAGTGGGGTAAAGAATCTACAAACTTCAGGTATGAAGATGTCTGTGGGTACTCTAGGATCTCCTGGAGACTTTTCCTCAACAGGAGAAGTCTCATATACTTGTACAATTTCTTCTGGAGATCTGGGTTTAGCTAACCTATACGGAGGAGTATTTAAATTAGGGTTATGGACAATAGATTTGCCTAATACCATGCAAGGAAATTATGGACATTATCATGATGGAAAGTTTAGCCCTATAAATAAGGTAAAATATCCTGCCCAGCCACCTTTCAACTTTAAAGCTGGCTTTAATAGAATAGTATATAAATTATTCTGTGAGAAGAGTCTGACGCTAAACTTAGGTAGAGTAAAAGATAATGGTAGTGATTCAGGCTCACTATTAGGACATCAAGATCTAACAGTTGTTTGGAAGTTAAAATTCATATGAGAGGTATCGTAACAATAAAAAAAGTTTTCTCTGATGGAAGAGAAGAAGTAGTAGCCACTGATGACAATGTAATTAGTGTTGGCTTGGCCGAATCTTTTGTTAATCTTTTTTCCAATAATCTTGCTGGAAACACTTCAAATGTTCTTGCTGGGTATTTTCAGGTGGGAGATGGAGATCACTTAATAGATGGTATTGATGGAGACACCAAGAAATATGTTTACTCCTTAGCTAATCCTTTTGTAGAATCTGATTACGGAGCATCAACCACAGCGGAGATAGATGTTCACAATCAAGTGTACGGAATTAAAGGGAACTTTGTTCCTGATGGGCCTACGGTTACTCTTCGTGGAGCATTCGTTAATTTACCTGATGAGTTTAGCACCAAAGTAACTGATGATTCTGTTTATTACAGATTAAACATAGGTGAGAAGGTAGCAAACGGAAAAAGCTTAAATGAGTTTGGTTTGTTTAGCCGTAACCCTGCTGGCAATAAAAAAGAACGCTCTGTTATGATTGCATACAAATCTTTAGATGCCCCCATAACTAAGAGTGAATTATTTTCTGTTGTAATTGATTGGCAACTTAAGTTTATTGATGAAGTTGAAGAGATTGGCACAACTACTCCTTTAGAGAGTGACGCTCCAGGGGAAGGCTTTAATGTTGTTTTAATTATGGCTGATGATTTAGGCATTGATCAACTGGGGATGTACGATGATATGAATTTCTACGATCTCTCTAGTCCTCAGAATGCAAATGCTATCCCGCAAAATAGTCACGAACAGCCCACAAACGGTAGCAGTATCTATCCGCAGTGCCCAATTTTAAGCTCCTTAGCATCAAAAGGTATAACCTTTAAAAATGCACATGCCAATGCTATGTGTACACCAACCAGAGCTAACATCCTTACAGGGAAACACGCATTTAGTAGTCCTAAGTTTGCTTGGGAAGATGAAAATGGTGATATACTTTACAAAGGGATGTGGGGAACAGGCATTGGTAGTGTGGCAACACAAAACTTTCAAAAACTAAGAGGTGGGATTAAAGGATTAGGGAGAAGGTATGTGTATAAAAACGAAGAGGGTGATCCAACCTTCCCTGAGTTAGATATTTTAGGTGGGGATGCAACTGATCAGGAGCGGGATACTTGGTATTCTACATGGACTAACAAAGAATTTATAGTACCTAACGGATATCCAAATGCGGGATTCGTGGTACAACCTAACTTTACTATTCTTCCTGATATACTTAGAGACACCGACTACGTTCCTAATGCTTATAAAAGTGCCATGTGTGGAAAATGGCACTTAGCTGAGTGGGATGGGTTATATGTTTATAGTGAGGAAGGTGTTAAAGCAAAAGGAAATGGGTGGAAACATATCAGAACTGTAGGCAGGTTTGATAAGGTTAGAGCCATGTTCCACAATTTAAATAAAACTCCAATCCCTGGGCATAATGGAGATACTCCCAACCTTACCTATACAGGAGCATGGACTGATGGCTTAGGAGGTGAACACCTAAGGTATTATGATCTTTCGGACACCAATATGGGGTACGTTAATTATTTTCAGTATAATTATGATGACTACACTTCTGATGCAAGCACCCTCATAACGGTTTCAGACACAGGCTACACTACCTTTAAGTTTAATGCCAGTGCCCAAGCTGCTGGTTCCACAGGGGCCGACAACCCATACTTCCAAGGAGATGCTAGTTCTTACGCAACAAATAAAACTTTTGCAGATGCCAGCAGTTTATTTGATACATTAGAAGAGCCTTTCTTCTTGTATGTTCCACTTAACACTCCACACAGTCCATACACTTACCCACCTTCGGGTTACTCCTATAGTAATTTTTATAATAATAACCACGCTCAGAAGCAGTATACCTCTGGGATAGGTGATACAATATCAAACTATAGTTGGATTAATCAAAATGCCATGATAGAAAACATGGACTTCATGTTAGGTGAGTTTTTAGAGAAGATTAACCCAGCAAGAAGTCGCAGAACCCTGTTTGTCTTCATGGGAGATAACGGATCAGATGGTAGTATAATGCAGAGCTACTATAATTTTTCAAAGCAAATGGGCAATACTGCTAGTGGGATTGGAAAGTTCTATAGGCTAGGATTATTTCCAGAGGAGTTTACTAATGCTGATAAGTTAGGCTTTGATGATGCAAACGGTATAGGTGGACAATACCAATACTTAGACGTATCAGCAGGTAGAGGAGGTAACGATAATAGTCCAAGTAGATTTAAGTCTTCTGTTTACGACAGAGGAACCACTATCCCGTTTATTGTTAGCTCTTCTTTTATTCCGTCTAACCTTCAAGGAAGTTCTTGTAGTG
>Ga0098049_1000123_pt1 | contig 28527 bp, 8 predicted proteins | sample 13BtaG_FD_92582 | JGI IMG/M metagenome (GOLD analysis project Ga0098049, IMG submission 92582) | Marine viral communities from the Subarctic Pacific Ocean - 13B_ETSP_OMZ_AT15268_CsCl metaG | ecosystem: Environmental > Aquatic > Marine > Oceanic | place: Subarctic Pacific Ocean | collected 2015-01-16
GAATATTCTTCTAGGAATGTTTCTTTAATAAAGTTTGCTTCTTCGTAACTAATGTCTACGTCTAAATTAACACGGGCATATGTCTTTGGTGCAAGATACTTTTCAGGACCTTCCAGTAACTGACTAATTTTCAAAACACGATAAGTAGGCTGATCGGGCCAAGCAATAAACTTGCGAGTGCCGTCCCAGTCTAATATCATCATGCCGCGATCATCATCCCATGCATCACTATAATTGTGCGCAAATGCATTGCCGGTATATACCACATTGTCACGTTCTTGACGCTTATGAAAATGTCCAGTAAACACAGTACCACAACGACCAAAGTCAGTGTGCTTTAGTTCACCGTGATCTGGCATTTGTACCATAGCATTCATATAAAAGTGAGGAAGTTCAAAGTGACCAATAACATAGTCAGCATTAACTTTTTGCATTTGCTTGTGTTCATCGCCTACTAGCCATGGAACAAATGCAACACCGTCTACTGTTGTAATATCATTGTACAACTGAATGTTTTCAAATTTGTTTATAAACGCAATACTATTAAAGTCTCGCTTGTCGCGGTAGTATTCATCGTGGTTACCAGGAATAAAATGTATAGTATCAAAATGTGTGTTGAGCAGTTCAAGTGCCTGCAAACTATAATTTAGAGTTGCAACATTGATACTTGCACGTTGATGGTGCCAGTCGCCCATAAAGATACAAGTGTCTGCACCTTGTGACTTAGCCTCTTTACAAAACCAAGTTACAAAGTCCAAACAATCTTGATTAAAAGTACGACTGTTACTTTTATTACCAAAGTGAATGTCCGTGAATACGGCGGCCCGTTTAAACAAACTCATGCGTATATTATAGCACCTTTAAGGTTGTTGTCAACAGTCAAAATTTCATTTATTTTTGACTAGCGTCTGCTTTCGCTTTCATTTCGTTTTCGTTTTGACGAGTATAACTTGGATTTAGACCTGCACTTTCTAAAATATCATCGCGGATTGCTTGATTTTTCTTTTCTAAGTTAAGCACACGTGTAAAACTATTTGTGATAGCGGCAGTATAGTATGCAAATGGATTTTCACTTTTGCTTTCGTCAAACTGCAAACCAATTTGTGTTAACTGTAATAATGCTTGACTGCGCATTTCATCATTGTATGTATATCCGCGCCAGTTGCTACGAGTACCATAACGTTCACATAACTTCATGTACATTCTAGCAAGTTTGTTTGTTGTATGTCCATGTGTTTTACTGAATGCACCATTTTCAAGTCCGCCTTCCCAATGACTCTTGCCGACACAAATTAGATTATTTTCATCATCTAATCTGAAATGCTGGAAAGGAGGAAAGTTACACTGCGAATGGTGATCAGCTACAGTTTTTGGATTCTTTTTACGTCCAGGATGAAGTGGAATATGATCATGGGTCATAATTCTGAAAACTACATCTTTCTTATCAATTTTCTTCCAATCAACAGCAAAATCTGCTTGTTTGACTTTTTGTCCTTCTGCACGTGCAGCTTCATATGCTGCCTTCTGTATGCGATCAGCCTGATTTCTTTTTGCTTCAGCAATGGTGCGAATGTTAACTTTTTCAACATTTGGGAGAATAATATCATATACATTGTCCTCGTCAGACACAAAACTACTATATGTACATTTACTTAAATGAATTTCTTTCAACAAATCGCGATTGTTGAGATAATTTTTCCTTTTGATCATGTGATGTGATTCCTTTTATATGGGTATATTATACAGCCTATAAATATACTTAGCAATAAAAAAACTAAGGAATTTTTAATGGCATTTGACTTAGGTAGTAAATTTACTAAAAAAGCAAATCAGTTTACATCAGATCAAACTGGCAAACTATTGCCGGGCAATGATCCTATTAGTAAAATTGGTCGCGGCATATTAGATGCTAGTGGCAATAGACTCGTGCAAGCAGGATTAGAGTTTGCTGGTGCAAACATTCCAGGATTTGACAACATTGTAAATGCTACGTTTAGAGATAATGATATACGTGTTAGACTTGGTATGAGTCCATCTAGCGGTCCTTTGTTATACAAAGATCCTAGTAATAGAATTTTAGAACCGTTAATTGATACTGGTGGTATATTATTTCCTTATACACCTACTATAACTGTAAGTCATACAGCAGGATACACAGGTGCTCAGCCTGCGCATAGTAATTATATACAGCATAGTTACGGAAGTAGTAGTGTTGATAGTATAACACTTGATGCATATTTCACAGCAAATACTGCTGATGAAGCAAGGTATGTGTTTGCTGTATTGCATTTTTTACGAAGTGCTTACAAAATGTTTTATGGTGCAGACAGGCTTAGAGGAACACCACCTCCGGTACTTAGATTAAGTGGATACGGTCCTTTTAACTATAATAGTGTACCGTGTGTATTAACTAATTTTACTGAGATTATGCCATCAGATAGAGACTTTATAGAAGTGCCGCTTGCAACAGCACCTGACGCGGCTACAAAAACTATGATACCAACTTACTTGCCAGTAACACTTGCGTTGCTTCCAATTTATAGTAAGAATCAAATTGGTAACTTTAGTTTAGAAAGTTTTGCTAAAGGAGACCTAATAGGTAATCCTAGCAAAGGTGGAGGATTTGTATAATGGATGTTACTTACAGAAATGATAGCCCGTATGCAAATACCTTGGGATATAGTTATTATTTAGACATACTAACAGCTCGACATATCCCAGCATACCGAGATGATGTATTACACACACTAACAACGGTGCACCAGCATAGACCTGATCTACTTGCATATGACTTGTATAAGAATAGTAATCTTTGGTGGGTATTCCAGGCTCGTAATCCAAACGCATTTGAAGATCCGATTTGGGATTTTCGTGCAGGTGTTAAATTTTATATTCCAAAGAAAGATACAATCGAAACAGCGTTAGGAATCTAATATGCCTAGTCCGTTTTTTAAAAATAAATTAAACAATCCCGCACCGCAAGATCTAAGTTTGCAAACTCAGCCAGACTCAGATCCGATACGTATCCCTGAAGGTGAATCTCTAAGTGTAACTGGTATAACACCAGACAACATTACAGTAGAAACTACTCCTGCAGGAGATTTGAAAAAAATTATTGTACATCCCAACAGAGCAAGAAATTCTAATAACATAGATCAACCGCCGGTCAATACAATACCTCCGGAAGATAATATAGTAATGGATGATCGAGGTCGGGATATAGATTCGACATTTGGTATATCTAGTATTAATAATAGTGACCAAGACTCGAAACCAGGTTTGAATACTTCTCCGGGTGATGTTGTTGTAATTGCCGATAGCAAGGATGCTACTTCTGTAAATCAAGGTCCGTTTATTGAAGATCTTACACAAGCAGAAATTAATCCTATGCCAAACGAACTTAACTCATTTGGTAGTTATACATATAATATTGCATTGTATATGATTAACAGTAAAAGTTATGTTGATATAACGTCAGCACCTAACAATCCACAACAAGTACTACAACCTCCTCATAGTTTGTTATTGATGCGTAGTGGTGGTGTTGGATTAGATGGTAGCGATGCATTCTTCGATGATTTCTATATTGATGATTTGGAAATAAGCAACATTGCAGTTGGTCCTAATAAATTTAAACAAAATACAAATGCTGTTGATATTCGTTTTAATATAACAGAGCCACGTGGTGTTACGTTTATTGAAAGATTGCGAGATGCCGCTGCTAGTGTTATAACTAGTACAAAAGAACGCTACATACATGCACCGTATCTATTAGAAGTATCTTTTAAAGGTTACGATGAAAACGGTAGACCTCTTCCGGCAATTAGCAAACCAAAGTATATACCTATTAGAATAACAGACATACAGTTTGAAGTTAATACTTCGGGTACACAATATAAAGTACAAGCAATACCTTTTGCTCATCATACACTAGGAAGTGTAATGAGTACAATACCTTTTAATATAGAACTTAAAGCAAGTACAGTTGGTGATATTTTTAGTACAGGTGTTACTATTATAGAAACAGTACAAACAAATGTTGACGAAAATGGTGTGCCATTGGAAGAACGTGTTCAACCTTTTGATCCTAGAGCAGGAACAAAAAATGTAATTAAGAAAGTTAAAAAAGAAACATCATCTAAAAATCTTGCAGAAATACTAACAGGATATCAAAAGAAACGTACTTTACCTAGCAAAGTTCTGCAGGAAAAAAATAACGAAGTTGTTGAAAAAGAAATTCCGCCAGCCGCAGAACAATACGACACATATAATTTTGCAATTGCACAAGAGATTGCACAGTCTAAACTTAACTTAACAGGATTGTATGATGCGTTGAATACACCGGCGCCAACTGAAGAAAACAAAGATGGCAAAGATGCATCCGCGGATAAAAAACAATTTGATGCATACGTGCAGAGTTTAGGAGCCGGTGTAACATTAGATAAAGAAACACAAGTGTTTAAGATTAATGCTGGTACTGATATTACTAAACTAATAAATCTGGTAATCATGCACAGTGATTACATGGATAAAAATATAGTAGATAATCCAACACAAGATATGAGTGACGGAGAACCAATTAGTTGGTTTAAGATTAGACCTGTAATCCAAAGTGCAAAAGGCAACGGCAGTGGTTACGATGCTAAAGATGGCAGATACAAATACAATATTAAATTTGCAGTTGAAAAAAATAATATCTACTACAATGATTTCCCATGGGCTAAGAAAAGCAAGCCGGTTGGAAATGGTGTACACAAAGTTTATAATTACATATACAGTGGTAATAATACTGAAGTATTAGACTTTGATTTAAAATTTAGAACTGCATTTTTACAAGTTATGACTTCGGGCAGCGGAAGTCCATTTGCAAATAAACCTGCAGATGAAATACTTTCACCGATAGTAAAAGAACTTTCGCAAAGTTTAGAAGGAAACACTATCAATAGTTTAGATAGTTTGAAAAGAACACGAGCTAAAGATTTATTCTCTAGTGTTATGAGTGATGGTGTAGATTTAGTTGATCTTAATTTACAAATTGTCGGAGACCCGGCTTATATTCCTACAAGTGATGCATACTGGCAGGATAAAGTTAGAAGTGGAAGAAGTTATACAACACCATTTATGCCAGACGGAACAATAAATTATAATCTAAGTGCTCCTTTTATAAAAGTTAATTTAAAGACACCAACGGACTATGATGAAACAACAGGACTTGCTAATCCTAATAGTTATGGCAACAGTAGTTTTAGTGGCATATACCAAGTAAGCAGTGTTGATAGCACATTTAGTGGCGGCATGTTTCAACAAAGAGTATACGGATTTAGAACTGGACTACAAAATACTCGTAACGGTCTAGCAAGAAGTGAAACTCAAACAGCAGGAAAAGAAAGAAAAGAATTTATAAATGATTCATCACAGCAAAATGTACAGACGAATGGGATTGACAGAAAAGTAGTCAATAGTGCAGCAACGGTTATTAATCCAGCAGATGCAAATGATGGATTTATTGACATAATACAAGATACACCGTATACTAATCTACAAGTGAACACTGAGCGTAATCGCCTTGTAGCACAACAAGCAGATCAAAGTGTATTAACTATAGACAATACTGAGAGTGATGTTACTGCGGCAGAAGCGTGGGCATCTAGTTACCCAGGCAATCGAGAAAATAGATAGGATAGACTATGGCAGTAGACGTTACAAGACAAGGAACTAAAGGCGGAGATCCTCAATATGATACTTCTAATCTCAGAGGTGTTAGAGAAGAAAGAGGTATTGTTACTGGTGTTGTAAAAGCAAACGTGCATGGTGCTCATATGGGAGTCATAAGAGTATGGATACCTACTTTTAGTACAGACCCCGAAGATAAAGCTCAGTGGAGAACAGTAAGATATTGTACGCCTTTCTATAGCAGAGTTGAAAGCCAAAGCCCAGATGATAATAGTTTTCTTAACACAAAAGTTCCTAGTGGTATTGTTACACCTCCACCTGATTTAGGTACTAAAGTATTATGCTTCTTTCCTGAAGGTCGTAATGCCGAAGGATATTATTTTGCTTGTATTCCAGATACATTTATTATGCAAAATATTCCAGAGGTAACACTTAACAGTGATAACGAGCCTGCTGGCGAAATAAACGATAAATCAACTGATCATCAAAGTAAAAAGATTACTAACTTTAAATCACAAAAAAGAGCAATTGATCCTTTTGCAAAAGTTTATCTAACAGCACAAGGCTTGCAAGATGATCCAGTGAGAGGAATTAGTAATAGTGGATATATGCGAGAATCTCCTAGTGAACTTATCGGATTCAGCAGTAAGGGTCGTCGAATTACTAGCGATGGAAAAGACTTTTTACGAACATACAACGCAGAGTTAAAAAGCAAAAACACAACAGATCCGGCAGTTGTTCAAGGATTGCTATCTCCTGCTGCACGTCGCAAAGGTCATAGTGTCACTTTAGATGATGGCGATATTGATGGCAACAGTAATCAAATAAGACTACGTACCAGTACTGGTCATCAATTGCTATTAAATGATAGTGAAGGTGTTATCTATATCGGAAATGCAACTGGCTCAACGTGGATTGAATTAAACAACACAGGCACAGTAGATGTATTTGCAGAAGATAGTATTAACTTCCGTACTAAAAATATGAATTTTCATGCAGATGAAAATATTAAATTTCACAGTAAAGGCTACACACAGATTGTAAGTGAAGAACAATTAGCACTACAAGGTAAAGGTGTTACTGTTAGTAGTGGTGCTGATTACTCTGTTAGTTCATCAGGTAAAATGAATGTACTTAGCGGCGGCGGCATGAAAATTACTAGTGGCGGGTCTGCACATTTTAGTAGCGGAGGTATTATGAGTATTGCTGGCACTTTGGTTTTATTACAAGGTCCTAAGTCACCGGCAAAACAAGTTAAACCAATTGCACAACAGCAAAAACTAGATGTTGAATTTGATGAAACAACAAAAACATTTACTCCAAGCAAAGGTACAGTAACAACTACTGATAGAGTTGTGTCGCATGGACCTTTTCCATATCGTGGAACTAAAAATGAAACAACTAGTTTTACTGGCGGCACAGCAGGAGGCGGCGGTGGACTTGGCGCGTTCTTTGCTATTGTTAGTGCAGCAGTACAGTTTGCAGGTAAGTTTCCACAAACACCAGAATTAGGAATGAGTCCTGGCGCAATGGGTGGAAAAATTCCTAGTAGTGGATTTGTTACTGATGGTGCCGGAGGCATTGTAACAAATGCTACAACAGGTGCTCCTATTTTATCTGGAACAAGTCTTTCAACTAACATACCTGCAGTAACGAAAAATTTTAGTTTGCCGGACAGTGTAACTAGTTCATTTTCAGAAATAGGCACTGGTATATCGGATACGTTTTCAGAAATAGGTGCTGGCATATCAGATACATTTTCAGAAATAGGAAGTAAAATTTCTGAAATAGACTTACCGGGTATAGATATAGGTTCTTCAACTTCTCAACTCGCGGGTACATCTAGTTCATTTAGTGGAGCAGATTTAACTAAATTTGTACAAGACGCTGGCGGCAAAATTGTTAGTGTTGCCAATCAAGTAAAAACAGACTTTGGTGAGTTTGCAGCAACTACTGGAATTGATGTTACACAATACTTGCCAGCGCCGGCTAGTAAACTAACAGATATTTTAAGTAGTCCAACAGCAAATAAATTAGTTACAACCGATATTGTTAAACAAAATTCAACAGGATTTGGTATAGGTGTACTAGATGATATTGATATACAAAGTGCAAATGCAGCTGTTGTAAAAACAGTAGGAAGTAATAATATTTCTACATATATTGACGCAGGGACAAAGGCTGTTGGAAAGTACGGATTTAATGTTAATCAATTGCAACAAGCAGGACTTGTAAGACCAGAAGCATCGTTTAACGATCATTTAAGCCAAGCATCAATGTGGACTGGTAAAGCAGGCGGAACAAGTTTGAGTGCTTTCTTAAATAATCCAACTTTGCAAGAAACAACACAGCAAGCAATTTATGCTAATGAATATCAAGCAATGGTAAATTCAGGTGCTATTCAGCCTACCGATGGCGCACAAGAAGTAATGGCTATGCTTGTTGCAAGTAATACTAGTAGCCCTGACCTAGCGGCTCTTGTTCGATCAGGAGGCACAGTTGAAGGACTATTGCCTAATATTACTAATATTAATTCAGTTGATCAGGCTACTGGAGAAATTGAACAAGCAATGCGATTAGGTGCAAATGCAAGTAAGAACGCACAAAGAATGAAAGATGTAACTCTTAGTTCGCAAATTTCAGAAGAAGATGGTTTACCAGGATATGCTCCGGGAACAACTAGAGACAAGGACGGAAACTTAATATTTAAAAGTTAAATACTAAGGGAGAAAGTAAATGGCAGTAGCAACATACAAGGGTTTTGATACAGTAACTAATAATTTTGGTGGCAGTAAATTAACTGACACTGATTTAATTAAGAGAGATATTTTAAATCATTTTGCAATTACCAAAGGCGAAAAACTCATGAATGCTGAATTTGGTACAAGTTTGCGTGACCTAATTATGGATCCTCTCACTGAAGAGTCTAAAGCAACAGTAATACAAGAAGTTAACACAGTAATTAATACCGATCCTAGAGTACGCAGTGAAGGTATTACACTTGATGAGTATGAAAACGGATTACAAATTGAAATGACTGTGAGATATGTTCTTACTAATCAAGTTGAGAACTTAATGGTGCGATTCGACAGATCAAACACATAGCAGAATAATATACCTATATTATACAGTGAATAAATACTGCAATACAATATAGGATTATGAAAATATGACTGCTAGTACAAGACAATCAAATTTATTTGCTGCTGAGGATTGGAAGAAAGTCTACGAGACATTCCGTGAAGCAGACTTTCAGAGCTACGACTTTGAAACCATTCGTAAAAGTATGGTTGACTATTTACGTAACTATTACCCAGAAGATTTTAACGATTTCATCGAATCTAGTGAATATATTGCACTTATTGATCTAATCTCATTTTTAGGTCAAAGTTTAAGTTTTCGTGCAGACTTAAATGCTCGTGAAAATTTCCTAGAAACAGCAGAACGCAGAGACAGCATTTTACGCTTGGCTCGCATGCTGAACTACTATCCAAAGCGTCAACAAATTGCTCGTGGATTGATTAAAGTTTTATCTGCACAAACAACAGAAGAAATTACAGATAGCAATGGCAACAGTTTGCGCGATACAGAAATTTCTTGGAATGATCCTACTAATAGTGATTTTTTAGAACAATTTACAACAATTATTAATAGTGCGCTAGTAAGTACACAGCAGTTTGGTAATCCTTCTTCTCAAACACAAGTAGGCGGTATTAATATTGACGAATATCAGATTAAAATTAGCGGTGGAACAATTCCGATTTATGATTTTAAAAGTGATGTAGGCGCACAAAACCTTGACTTTGAGCTAGTTAAAGGAACATACAGTGGAACAGATTATCTATATGAAGTAGCACCACAACCAAGTAATACAACTAACATTCTTTATCGTAATGATAATAAAGGCTTTAGTAGTGCTAATAACGGATTTTTCTTTTACTTTAAGCAAGGAAACTTGCAAAGTGCAGACTTTAGTATTGACGAAAAACTACCAAATCGTACAGTTGAAATAGACATTAATAATATTGATAATAACGATGTTTGGTTATATCAACTTGACGATGCAGGAAATGAAACTACACTCTGGGATAAAGTACCTGCTATTTCAGGTAACAATGTTATCTACAATAGCCTAAGCACTAAAAATAAAAATCTATTTACAGTACGCAGTCGTGCAAATGATCAAATTAGTTTAGTATTTGGCGATGATGTATTCTCAAATATCCCAACAGGAAACTTCCGTGTTTATTTCCGTACAGGTGCAGGCACAACATATAAAATTAGTCCAGATGATATGCAAAACTTACAAATTGTAATTCCATATCTAAGTCATGCTGATCAAATTGAAAATTTAACTTTAAGTTTAAGTCTACAAAGCACAGTAGCAAATGCTAGTGGTAGAGAAAATCTACGCGATATTAAACTTAAAGCACAGCAACAATACTATACTCAGGATCGTATGATTACTGGAGAAGATTATCAAATTCTTCCTTATACTAAATTTAGTAATATTATTAAAAGTAAAGCAATCAACAGAAGTGCTAGTGGAATTAGTCGATACTTAGACGTTCGCGATACAACAGGCAAGTATAGCAGTACAAATATTGTCGCAGAAGATGGAATATTATATCGTACAGAAGACCTACAACAGTTTCAGTTTACTTTTGTTACTGATAGTGATATTAGCAATACAATAAGTCAGCAAGTAGAAAAAAATATTCTAAGAAATGATAGTTTACATTTTTATTTAAAAAATTATGGCGGGATTGATGTAACAAACTTAAATGCTAGTTGGAATCTAACAACAACTACTAGTGGTAAGTGTACTGGTTACTTTAAGAATGATGTAAGTGCTGCACTTAAAATTGGAAGTTTTGCAAGTAGTAATTTAAAATATGCAAAAGTTGGTGCATTGTTAAAGTTCACAGCACCAGCTGGAAAAGTATTTGATGTAAACAATAATCTTATTACTGGCACTAGCGGAACTCTTAATACTAGAGATTATATATGGGCAAGTGCTACAAACATAGTAACCGATGGTACTAATCAAGGTGTTGGTAATTTAGATACAGGCGTTGGTCCAGTTACACTTAGTGAAGTTATTCCAAGTGATGCAGTTTTAGATCAAGTTATTGCACCATGGAATACAACTATTTCAAGTGATGTGAGATCAGCTATCATACAAGCAATTGGTGATTACAAAACATTTGGATTGCGCTACGACAGAGATACCCAAGAATGGGCAATAATTAATTCTCTAGACTTAAATCAAAGCAGTACATTTAGTTTAAGTTATGCTGGAAATACAAACAACACTGGATTAGATAACAGTTGGTTCTTTAAGTTTACAAATGATGGAAGTACCTATACAACTAACTATCGTAATACAAGTTATGTATTTGAAAGTAAATTAGAGACACGTTTCTATTTTGATAGCGATTTAAAAATCTTTGATCCACGCACAGGTAAAACTATTAAAGATAAGATTAATATTCTTAAGGTAAACTCATTACCAGACAGTAATAGTAGTTTAGCAGTTGACTACGCAATGCAGATTGATGACGTAATCACAGAAACAGATGGATACACATTAACTAATAGAATTAAAGTTACTTTTCCAGATATTGATAATGATGGTGTTGTTGATAATCCTGAAGTATTTGATATTGTTGTTGCACCTGATGTAAGCAGTGAAAGTAAAATTGTTTTTTATCAAACAACTACAAGTAACGGCGGTTATTTAACTTATACACCAGTCGAGTCTACAACCATTGAACAGCGTTACACTACCCAAGGTGCAATTAATGAAGTTCTTGCGCAGTTTACTAGTGGTCAAGTATTTTATGCAAGCGCAGACGACAAGTTTTACATCTTGAGTATAAGTGGTGCTAATGTCAAAAGTATAGCACAAACTACTGATTATGTCAAGCGCACTGGACGTAGTGATTTATTATTCCAGTATACACATAACAGTCCGAACAACAGACGTATTGATCCAAGTCCAAGTAATATTATTGATATGTTCTTGCTTACTAAGCAGTATGATACTGATTATAGAAACTATGTAACCGATATTACTGGAAGTATTACTAAGCCAGTTAAACCAACTACAAATGATCTGCGTGATCAGTTTGGTAGTCTAGAACAATATAAAAGTGTAAGTGATACAATTATTTTTAACAGTGTAAGTTACAGACCTTTGTTTGGTGATAAAGCAGATGAAGAATTACAAGCAACATTCAAAGTTGTAAAAAATACTAGTACACTTATAAGTGACAGTGAAATTAAAGAAAAAGTAGTAGGTGCAATCAATGATTACTTTGCAATCGAAAATTGGGACTTTAGTGACAGTTTCTACTTTAGTGAATTAGCGGCATATCTTTATACTACTCTTTCACCTGATGTACTAAGTGTTGTAATTGTTCCAAAACTTTCAACTAGTAACTTTGGTAGTTTATTTCAAATACAAAGTCAAAGAAATGAAATTTTAATTAGTGCCGCAACAGTAAATGATATTGATGTTATTGATGTTATTACTGCAAGTAGTCTACAAGCCAATGGCAATGTTATTAATACTACAACTACAAATCTTTCATCAGAAAGTGCTAGTGCAAATAGTGCTAGCACGTCTGTAAACACAGCAACAAACACAGTAACAACAACTACAACTACAACTACCGGGGGGTATAGTTACTAATGGCATTACGTAAAAGCTCAGTACTATTACCTGATGTATTTCAGACAGTAAAAAACAATAAGTTCTTAAATGCAACTGTGGATCAGTTAATTAGTGAACCTAATCTACAGCGCATTAATAGTTTTATTGGACGTAAGTTTGCTCCAAACTTTTCAGTGGGCGATAGTTATGTTAGTGAAATAGATAGAGACAGACAAAACTATCAACTTGAACCTGCGATTGTATATCGTTCGCCAAGTAAGCAAGTTGAAAGTTTAACCGGCTATATTGATTTTATTAATCAATTAAAATACAACAATGTTCAAACAACGTCACACAGTGATTTATTTGAACAAGAATATTACAACTATAGTAGTTTTGTTGACTTTGATAAACTTGTAAACTACGGCGAATACTTTTGGCTTCCTAGTGGCCCGGATAGTGTTCAGGTGTTTAACAGCATAGTTGATACAGAAAAAGATTTTGATGTGTCAAGACGTACTGTAGCAGGCGTAGATGAATATAGTATTGATTCAAGCGATAATGCAAATCCAACTATCATACTTGCTAGAGGCGGCAGTTACACATTTAATGTACAGCAAACAGGTACACCGTTTTGGATTCAAACTGCAACAGGAACTAGTGGCATTAGTTCACATAGTAAAAATGTTAGCACACGTGAAGTTTTAGGTGTAACAAACAACGGCGAAGATAATGGAACTATTACATTTAATGTTCCTAAAAAAGATGCACAAAACGATAAGATCAATGCAACACAATCTGCTAGTCCAGATTTTGCAACAACACTAACTTATAAGCAGCTTCATAATGTTCCTTATAGTGTAGTTGTAGATTTATATGGCGGCATTGACAGTCAAACTGAGATTGATGGTAAAAGTTTAGTATTTGTTAACACAACTACAGATGAAACAGCATGGGATCAAGGTCAACTATTTGATGCATATGGCTTTGACGATGATGATAATCCTTGGGATCAATCTACTACAATTGACATTAGTACAAGATATGATGTTTATAATATTTCAGTAAACACGATTGCTGGGGTTGCAACAGTACAACTTACTCAAGGCACAAACTGGCCCAATAAAACAAAAATTAAAGTTAAGCAAGGTACTGCATATGGAAATAGAGAATTCTTTAAAGATGCTAGTGGATTACCTGAATTAATTCAACCATATACAGCCGGAGCAGATATTCTGTATTACCAAGATGGCACAAATGAAAATCAATTTGGCACAATACAACTTGTAGAAATAGATTCTGTTGCTCCTATTAATGTTGAAAATGAAATTCTTGGAAAAGAAAATTATACAAGTACAAATAATGTAATTTTTACAAACGGTTTGAAAGTTCAATTCAATAGCGATGTAACTCCAAGCACATATGCAGATAGAGAATATATTGTTGAAGGTGTTGGGCAACCAGGCGGTATTGTTTTAGTAGCATATGATCAATTATTGACACCTGAAACATATAGTGTTAGCACTAGTGATGGTTACGATACTGTAGCATATGATGCTGGAGGATGGGATGGCACATTAAATAGTCCAACAGAACAAGACTATATTATTATCAATCGTGCTAGTCCAGATCTCAATGCTTGGAGTCGAGGCAATCGTTGGTTCCACAGAGAAGTAATTGAAGCAACCGCAAAGTACAATGAATATATTGCAAAAGTGGACGACACAGCAAGAGCAAAGCGTCCTATTATCGAATTTCATGCTGGATTAGAACTTTACAATATGGGAACAAGCAGTGTTAGCCCTGTTACTGTAGTTGATACAACACAAACTGATGCGTTGAGTAATGTTAATGGTACACTAGGATACTTTGCAGACGGAATTGATCTGCAGAAAGATAACACAGTTATTTTTAGTGCAGACACAGATGAAAACGTAAGAACAAAAATTTATCGTGTTGATTATATTAATCAAGATAGTAATACAACAACAGATGAAATTATCAACTTAGTTGAAATTGGAACAGTTGTTGATACAAACTGCATACTAAGCACACTGGGCGCAAATAATCAAGGAAAGATGTATTGGTTAAACGGAACAACTTGGACAACTGCACAGCAAAAGACGGCAATTAACCAAGAGCCATTGTTTGACGTACATGATCCAGATCATGTAAGTTTTAGTGATCAAACAAAATATCCAAGTAGTAACTTTGTTGGTAGCAAACTGTTTAGTTATAAGCGTAACAATGATGCAAGTCCAGATAGTGTTCTAAATTTTGGATTGACATATGAAAACTTTAGCACTATCGGTGATATTGTTTTTGAAAATAACTTTGATTTGCAAGAGTTTCAGTATACGAAAAGCACAGGTAATACTAATGTAATTGTACGTAGTGGACATGCACATACATTTGATAGCGCAGGCAACAGATCATTATTAAATGGCTGGACTAAAACTATTGAAAATAGTGTACAGTACCAAATTGTTAGTTATAATGTAAACAGTGAGCTTTACAGTTTTGAAATTGGAGCAAGTGTTGATACAACAAAGATCAGACAACCGTTGCAAGTTTTTGTTAACGGAGAATTTAAGTATCCAAGTACATATACACATTTAGTACAAAGCGATAGAGAATACGTAGTATTTTCTACTGCACTTACTGTTGATGATGTTGTTACTATAAAGTTTATTAGTAATACTAAAGCACAAAATAGTTACTATCAGGTACCTGACAATCTAGAGAACAATGCTAGTAATGCTACATTTACGTCTCTTACACTAGGTCAACTTAGAAATCATTCAGTTGTAACTAGTCGACAGATTAAATCATTTAATGGAACTTCTCCAGGAAAAAGTAATATACGTGATTTAAATAGTCGTGCATATCCAGGTAATATTCTTCAGCACAGTGCTGGTATGACATTGCCTATGTATTTGCTATCTGATAATAATACAAATACAATTAAAAGTATAAATTATGTCAAAAATGAATATTCTAAATTTAAAAATAATTTTATTGAAAATATTGATCGTTTAGATATAGATTTAACTGATCCTGTTTCGAGTGTTGATAAGATATTATTGCATATGGCAGGAAAGAAAACAAGTGCGTTTCCGTTTTACTATAGCGACATGGTGCCATGGGGCGAACAAAAAACGCAAGTTAGTTATACAATAGACGATGTTACAGAAACTGAATTTGAATTTACTACACAATTTGATTTAACATCTATTAGTAACCAAAGTGTTCTTGTTTATCATACTGTAAATTCAACTAGCACTAAGACTTTGCTTGTTGAAGGTAAAGATTATATATTCGATACTACAGAAGCAAAAGTTACACTAGTAACCGACAACGCAACTGAATTAGCACTAATTGGTATAGCAGTCGATGATACTATTTCTATTATTGAATACGCAGATACCAATGGCAGCTTTGTACCTCCAACTCCAACTAAGTTAGGTCTTTGGGGAAAGTATCTTCCAAGCAAGTACACAGATAATACCTATACACAAAGCCAAACTGTTGTACAAGGACATGATGGTAGCATATGGGTAGGCTGGGGTGACTTACGCGATGACGTCTTGTTGGAATTTGAAAAGAGAATATTCAATAATATTAAGACACAGTATAACAAAGATCTATTTGATTTCTCAACAGTAATACCTGGATTTTACCGTAGTACTGTTAATGACTTTAGTGAAGCAAATAATATTATCAGAAGTTACTTTGGCGAATGGTCATTAAAAAACAAAGTAAAAGTGCAACCTAATACTACAGTAGATGCTGACAACTTGTTTACTTGGAATTATCGTAACGGTGCAAATAAATTAGATGGCTCTCGCTTACCTGGTTACTGGAGAGGTATATACAAATGGTTATACGATACTGATACTCCTCATACAACACCATGGGAAATGTTTGGTATTTCAGAAAAGCCAAATTGGTGGAACTTGCGTTATGGTGCAGCTCCTTATACTAGTGGAAACACTGTATTGTGGGAAGATCTTAGAGATGGCAAGATATACAGCGATGCAGTTGGCACAGATTTTACTATAGATACCAACAGGGTTCGTAGTTCTCTATTATCAATCATCCCAGTTGATGAGCAAGGAAATCTAAGAGCTCCTGCGGATTTTTTAACTACTGGTTCGAATCAAACTAACATTGGCGATACTTGGGCATTCAGCGATAATAGTCCAGTTGAAGCAGCATGGCGCCGCAGTAGTGAATATCCATTTGTATTACAAATCTTGGCAGCAAACTTAAAACCTGCTGCTTACGGCACATTGATGTTTGATACTTGCATGTATCAAAAAGACAAAGCATATGATCAAATACTGCAAAAGGGAAAAAGTTATAGACCAGGCATTGCAGATTATAAAATGCATGGTCAAACATTAAACGATGGCACTGTAATTAGAGTCGAGGGTTATAATCAATTCATTAGTGAGTATGTAAAGTACACCGGCTATAGTGTTAACGATACAATAACACGCATTAATAATCTACAAGTTAACCTATGTTATAGTATGGCTGGATTTACAGACAAACAGTATCTAAAAGTTGTTGCAGAAAGTGTTACTCCAAGCAGTACCAGTGAAAACATTTTTGTACCTGACGAAGATATATCAATTTATCTTAAAAAGAGCTTACCACTAGAGCGTGTAGTTTATAGTGGCGTTCAGATTATTAGAAGACAAAATGGTTACGAAATACAAGGATATGATGTAGCCAATCCTTTCTTTAAAATTGTACCAAGTTTAGATCATGGTACACCTAATAGATACATTGTAGGTGAAACAACTTACTTTGAATATACTGATTTTGAAAATAAAATTATCAATATACCATACGGAACAATTATTAGAAGTAAACAACAAGTTTTCGACTTCTTGGTAAGTTATCAAAGATATCTACTTAGTAGAGGATTTGTATTTGATGGCACAACAGGCACTGGTGAAAAAAATGATTTTGTAAGTGCCGGCAAAGAATTTGCATTTTGGACAGATCAAAACTGGTCTGACAACAGTGTTATTGTACTAAGTCCTTATAGCAACGTACTTACTCTTAATAGAGAATTTGCAACAGTTGATAATTTGAAATTGACCGGCGGGCTAAAAGACGCAAACGGAAGTGCTATTAATCCTAAGTATTATGATGTCAGTAGACAAGATAATATTGTTGAGATTAGAATTGATACAGAAAATACACAACTATACAGCGTACAGTTAGATCCTATACAATATGAACATGCTATCATATTCAGTAATACTACAATCTTTAATGATGTAATTTATCAGCCTGAACTAGGAAATAGACACAATCGTTTAAAATTAATCGGTAGTAAAAGTGGAGACTGGAACGGCACTCAGCATGCACCGGGATTCTTTATTAGCGAAGATACTATTAATCTTTGGGAAGCATATACAGATTACAAAAAAGGTGATATTGTTAGTTACCAAAATAAAACTTATGTAGCGAAGCAAGAGATTTCGAGTAGTAAAGTTTTTGATTATTCAAATTGGAATATAGCAGATAATATTAAGTCTGGACTTATTAAAAACCTAAGCAATAAAGCAGGACAGTTTAAAGACTTTTTTGAAATTGACAACTTGAATCTTGAAGATGGAGTTGACCATTTAGGCAAAGGCATTATTGGATTTAACAATAAAGACTATTTGCAAGGATTGGGACTTGACGATGTTAGCCAAGTTAAGTTTTATCAAGGTATGCTAAAACAAAAAGGCACTAGCACTAGTATTAATAAACTTATTGATGCAGAGCTAACAAACCTAGACCAAGAAATTGATTATTTTGAAGAGTGGGCATTCCGTGTTGGTGAATATGGAAGTATTGATAGTAATCAGGTTATTGAAACAATTATACCAGAAGATAAAGCAACGAACAATCCGTTCTTATTACATTTCCACGCTGATGGAGAAGAAAATATTTCAGGCGATCATTATCATGTACAAGGTAAAGATTTGTATAAAAAGCCTAACAATTATAATGGTGATGTGTTTAGTCTCAGAGACGCAAACAGTTCAACGTTGGGCGATTTAGATAGTGCTGGCTATGCAAGATTAGACGATGTTGACTTTACAGTTCTAAGTAGCGATGATCTAGTACAACTGAGTAGTAGACTAAGTGAAATAGGCAAAGGTAAAAAGATTTGGGTTGCTAGTGATACAACTAATACTTGGGGAATCCGAAGAGTTGATGAAATGCCAAGTGTAGTAACTGGTGTTGAAGATACTGGTAACGGATACTTAATTTATACAACAGACAAAAATCATGGACTTGATAAAGGCGATTACGTAATTGTCAGAGCTCAACAGCCAATTGGCAAAGTTGCAAAAATTGATAGTATTGTGAGTGGTAATAAGTTTGCAGTTGTAGACGAAGTAACACAAGTAGAAATTTCCGATGTTAGTTTGCCTATGTATAAGTTAACAAGTGTTAGGTTTGCACAGCCGAGTGATTTGAGTACATACACTCCAATGAACGGCTGGGAAAGACAAGAAGCAGTTTGGGTAGATAAAGATCAGTCTAACAAGTGGAGCGTACTACAGAATCAGAGACCATGGACTACAACAGGTACAAAAACAAGCGATGGTATTACTGCTGGTGATGCACACGGATCTAGTATTTCGATTAACGCAAGTAGTACACTTGCTCTAGTCGGTGCACCTGAAAGCGGTACAGGATTAATTACTCCATATGTAAGAGGTAGTGACGGAGCATTACTAGAAGGCAACACTGTTACTGTTACCACAATTGGAGATAGTGTTGATAGTTTTGGTGCTAGTGTAGCAACAGGAACAGATTATGTTGCAGTAGGTGCACCGGACACAGAAAGCAGTAAAGGTGCAGTGTTTACTTACTATGTTGATAGTACAGGAACATTTAATAGACGCCCGAGTATTAGACCTAATGGATTAGGTACTAGTGCTAAGTTTGGAAATGACATTGCTATGAGCGGCAATGGCAGACATTTATTTGTTAGCGCACCTGGTGTTAATACAATTTATGCTTATACACTAGTTGAAATACCAACATCAAGTGTAACGAGCTTTACTATTACAACCACTGGTAGTGCAACTTATACACTAAACTTTACACCTATTAGTATACAAACTCTTAATATTGTAGACGAAAATGGTAAAGTATATTTGCCAAACAAGGACTTTACCCTAAGCGGAGCAGATGTTACATTCACAAGTACACCGGCTAGTAGTTTACAAATTGTTGTTAGACAAGAAGATTATTTTGCACAAGTAAATTCATTTAGCGGACACGATTCTATGGCTTCTGATAACTTTGGTTATAGTATTGACTGTGATTACCATGGACGCTATGTTGTTGCAGGTGCTCCTAATGCAAGTGTAGTAGGCACTGACAGTGGTATTTTATCAAATGCAGGTGAGGCATATGTATTTGCACAAGTTGTAGAACGTTTCAATGGCACCGGTACAACAAGTGCATTTACAACTGATGCAACACTACAAACAAAAATATTTGTAGAAGTAGATGGAGTATTACAAACTGAAACTGATAATCCAGATATCCCTACTGACAACGATGGATCAAGTGCTGGATTTTATACTCGTTCTAGCAATACTATTACATTCAAATATATTCCTGCAAACGGCGCAGAGATTGTAGTATACACAGGAACCTTTGCTCAAAAGCAAAAACTAGATCAAAACTTTACTGGGGAAACTGTTAACGCAGACGAACAGTTTGGCTATAGTGTTGCAATAGACAGCCAAGGTACAATGGTTGCTATAGGTTCGCCCGGCGAAGATGAAACTAATCCAAACACAGGTAGTGTGTTCATTTTCCAAGATAGCGGCAAGAACTACGGAAGTATTACAACTAATGCAGTGCATACCCAAACACTTAATGATGTGTTTTATCTAGATGATCATAAAATTACAGTTAGTGAAACAGGCAATAATCCAACTGGTATTGCTAGTGATATTAATAATGCAAATGTACCAGGAGTTAGCGCAAGCATATCTGGAACAGGACAAATTGTTATAACAAGTACTAACATTGAGAGTTTAAACAAACTTACTATAAATCCAGGCACTGGACAATTGTTTGTAAGAGATGAAATTTTTGAGGCATATGTATATACTCAAAAGATAAGTCATCCAAACGGAAGTGAAAACGAAAACTTTGGAAACGCAGTAGCATTTGATAAGCATGTTGGTATAGGTGTAAACTCTTTACCGGGTACTAGAAATCTTGTTATAAGCAGTGACAAAGCAAGCACAAAACTTTCAGTAGGATTTGATATTGAAACAAATTCTAACAGTGAAAACTATACAGATGCAACAACAACATTTGATGCAAAAGGAACAACATTCACTGACAAGAAAGTACAAAGCGGCGCTGCTTATGTATACGAACTACTAGACGCTAGTACGCCAACAATTAATAATCCTGACAAGATGGTATTCGGACAACAACTGTCAACTACTAATATTAGCGAACTAGATCAATTCGGTAAAGCAATTGCATTTAGTGATAGCAGAATTATTGTTGGTGCTCCTAAAGACGATATTGTTAGAGGAAGTAGTACATTAGTCGATAGTGGCAGTGTGTATGAATTTGAAAATTCTGAACGTACAAGCAACTGGCACATATTACGTAACGAGGGTGATAGAGTTGATGTAACTCAAATAAATCGTGTAGCACTTTATAATAAAAAAGATGGAGAAGTAAAAGTATTCCTAGACTATATTGATCCAGCCAAAGGAAAAATCGCTGGAGCTGCAAATGCAGAACTTAGTTACATAAGCCATCAAGATCCTGCTTTATACGACAACAACTTATGGAGTTACAAATATAAAAACAGACTATGGTGGGATACAAGCACAGTACATTATCTAAATGCAGAGCAAGGTGATCTTGATTTCCGTACTAATTATTGGTCAGAGTATTTCCCTGGAAGTAGCATTGATGTATATGAATGGATTGAAAGTGATGTTGTTCCTGAAGAATATACAGGTGAAGGTACAGTAAAAGATGCAACTCAATTTACAGTAGCAAATGTATATGAAAGCAAAACAGATAGTACAAAAACACGCTACTACTTCTGGGTGAAAGATATTGCAAGTATCCCAGCTGAAGCAGAATTTAGAACAATCAGTGCAGATACTGTTCGTGCATTGATCGAAGATCCGAAAGCAACTGGTTTGCCGTATGTTGCATTTTTAGATAAAGATGCAATAAACTTGTATAACTGTAAGAATTATTTTTCAGATAACGACACAGTTCTAAGTGTTAACTACGATGTTGTTAAGAATGAAGGAATATTGCATAGTGAGTTTGAGTTATATGGTAGAGGAAACGTCGATCAAGATATTCCTACTAGAATGTATACAAAACTTGTAGATAGTTTAGCAGGTAGTGATAGTGTCGGAAATATAGTACCGGATCCGTTCTTAAGTGATATTGAAAAATATGGTGTGCTAACACAGCCTAGACAAAGTATGTTTGTTAATCGTGCTAGTGCCCTTAAAGTATTAGTACAATATTGTAACAACATATTCTTGTTACAGCCGTTTGCAAGAACTAGCAACTTTAAAAACTTATTGAGTAGTGAAAGTATCCCTACTATTAATAGTGGAAAATATAACGAAAGTGTTAACACAGTAGCAGAACGTGACTTCTTGAATACTGCTATACTTTCAACAGGGTATAAAGTTTTAGTTCTTGAAGATGAAAATAACAACAACTACTGGACTATATATTCATTGAATGCAGATAAAACATGGTTGTTATCTAATATTCAAAGTTATAACACAGAAGATTATTGGAATTATAAAACTTATTATGCTACCGGATATGACAGCACAACTGTACCGAAATATCAAGTAACACTCGAAGCAGATTTGCAAACACTTAGCGATGCAGTTGAAGGTGATGTTGTTAAAGTAACTAGCAATGACGAAGGTAACTTCAGTATGTTCTGCTTAAAATCAACAGGCTGGCAAGAAGTTATCATTGAAAACGGCACAATAGAATTTAATGATAGTTTGTACAACTTTGCAAATAGCAATACTAATTTTGAGTCAACTGGTTTTGATAATGACGGATTTGATTTTGGATCATTTGATAAAGTACCAGTACAAGAAATAAGAATGATAGTAGACGCACTAAAGAATCAATTATTCATTAACAATTATGAAATAAACATGAATGAATTATTTTTCCGCTTAATGGAGTATGCAGTAAGTGAAAATGACTTTACACAAGATTGGTTATTCAAGAGTTCGTTTATTACAGTTGCACACAAGATACGCAGTTTAGATCAATATAAGACATTCAAGTATGATAATACAGAATTTATTGAAAACTTTATCAACGAAGTTAAACCTTATAAGTCTAAGATAAGAGAATATGTAAGCAAGTATGATAAAACAGAAACGTTCCAGGGCGATACTACAGACTTTGATATACATGCATTCTATGACGAAGATCTAAAGTTTTTCCGTAAACCTAGTGGCGATTATGAAGGCGATAGTATTAAGCAGTCACAAGGGCTAAACAAACCTTGGTACGATAATCATGGCTACAAATTAGATAGTATTCAAATTGTAAGTGCAGGAACAGGTTATATTATTGATCCTACAGTAACTATTAGTGCTCCACAATTAGCAGGTGGCGTACAAGCAACAGCAACAGCAAAAACAAATGGTGATGCAATTGTTAGTATTACAATGACAAACAAAGGCAGCGGCTATACTAGTAATCCAACAGTAACAATTACTGGCAGCGGAACTGGTGCAATGACTAGCCCAAGAATTGTTAACAGTACTGTTCGTAGTTTCGACACAACTATTAAGTTTGATCGTATTACATATAGCAGTGACATCAAAGATTGGACAGCAAATACAAGTTATAGTTTAGGAGATGTTGTTGCATATCAAAATACTGTAACTAAGAAACAAGAAGTTTATACAGTAAATAGTTCGTTCACTAGTAACTCGACATTTAGTGTAGAAGATTCTAATGGTACTACAGTGATGTCTGTTAAACTTGATGCAGACTTTACTAATACAGCAGATAGAATTGCAGCATACTATTATCCAACTAGTGGAATGCTAGGAGATGATCTAGAGCAACTACAAAAAGGCACTGGTTACTTAGGAAACAATGTTCAAGGTGCAGGCTTTGATCAGAATCCTGGCTTTGATAGTGGAAACTTTGACACAGTAGCATTTGATAATTTTGAAATTGATAGCGATGGTTTATTGGTTCTAGCAGGACTAGATACTAATATTACTAGTTCGTTCACAGACCTAGCACTAGGCACACGCCCAGAAGATATTAATATTGATGGTGCAGGTTTTGTTGACACTTACAACAGTCATGCACCTGAAGAATTGATACCTGGTAGAGTATATGATACATTAGACATGGAAGTATACACGCATCCTAGTAATGACTATGAAGGTGATGGAAATGCATCTGCAATAAAATATACTAGTTTCTCTGATAGCACAGAATCATTGCATGATTTCCAATACGGCGATCCTACAAAAGCAAAAGATGATTTTCAATATCTAATTGTGTATAAAAATGCACAACGTCAGTATAACTTTACTGTAAACTATACTAGTAAAACTGTTATATTGCCAAACGAACTTAGTGCAACTGACATATTACATGTGTATGCATACAGTGCAACTGGCGAAAAGATGGTAGGCGAATACACATACACAGGTGATGGTAGTACAGCAGCATTTACGTTATCTAATATACCAGATCTCACTAAACAAACATTGGTGTTTGTTGATGGAGTTGAAACAAGCGTAACAGTTGGTGATACAGATGGCAGATCAAATATAACATTTTCAACAGCACCAGACAATGGCGCACATATTCATGTATTTGTGTTTAACCAGGCTGCTACAAGAACAGCACCAAGTAGATTAAAGTTACAGACAACGACGTTAACAGCAAATACATATACCTATGCGCTAGATAATACAGTTGAATATGCACAACCATATGGCGCAAATACTGTTGTCGAAATTGATGACGTTAGATTACGTCCGGCGAATAGTAAGTATCATGCAGGTGATGGAAGTACAGTACAGTTTGCAATATCTACAACAGCAAACGAAACTAATATTATCAATACAAATGATATAGGTGTTGCAGTTATATCAAAAGCAGATGGAACAACATTAAATGCAATTGCTACAGTTGATTATAATGTAGTAGCAGGAACTAATTATGTTACAATGACTACTGCACCAGCAGACGGAGACACAGTAATTGTTTATAATCGTGCAGACGCAGAATATATTATTAGTGGTGATGGAACTGAAATTACTATAAACAAAGCAGTTAGTTTTTCAAGTTCAAGTGTAATGCGTGTCAATACATTTGCCAACCATGATCCAATGCGTATACAAACAAAAGTATTTGTTGGTCAAGGTACAGGATCAACAACGATCATAGACGAGTTTGATACAGTTGGCTTTGATAGCGCAGGATTTGATCGTAGTGCAGTAGTAGGTACTACTGGTTCTTATACACTTGACAGAGCAGTAGCAAATGTAAATAATTTCTGGATAACAGTAGATGGCACAAGGTTGCATCCAGGTGATTATATTACTAACGGTAGTACAATCGTAATGAGTAATCTAGTACAAGCAACTATTAGCGGCACAAGTATTGTTACAATAACACATATAAGTGAAAATGCAATTCAGCCAAGTACTGGATTTAGAATATTCAAAGATATGAATGATAATTTTGAATATTTGAGATTATGTAAAAATTCTACAACAACAGTAGCAACAGTTGTTAATCCAGCAGACACAAAAATATATGTTGATGATGTATCTGTACTTCCATATATTACTCCAGACAGCGAGTATCCAGGTGTTGTGTTTATTTCCGGTGAAAGAATTACTTATTGGGAAGTTAATCTAGCAGAAAATTACATTACTGGTTTGCGTAGAGGCACTGCTGGTACAAGTTTAGAGTCAACTATAAATCCTGGATTCTTAGTAATCGACGGAAGTAAAGATCAACATTTGCCAGCATCAGATACACATACTAAAACATGGTATGACACAGGCACAGGAAGTGCTGCTGATGGACTAGGATTGCAACAAAGTCATACAACAAATGCCAACTTCTTAAAAGAATGTGAAGCAGAAGTACCTAATTACATACTAGAACTTAATGAAAAACTTTATCTAGTAGATGGATATGTTGAAGATGATTACATTGAGGAACTGAAATAAATGGTTGATAAATACTTCAACAAGAGGATAGCATAATGACAATTGTACTCAGAAATAATAAAAGCGCGGCGTTAACATTTAACGAAATGGATGGTAACTTTACTGATTTGGATGGACGTACCACTACTATTGAAGGTGCGTACATTAAAAGTGTTAATGGTGTTACTCCTAATAGCAGTAACGAACTTACTATTACAACTGCAAACGTTACCGAAGGTGCGAATTTATATTACACAGATGCTAGATCACGAGCAAGTATTAGCATTACTGACAGTGGCGGCGACGGTAGTCTAGCATACAACAGTAGTACAGGTGTTATTACATATACAGGCCCAAGTGCTAGTGATGTCCGCGCACACTTTAGCGCAGGAACTGGTATTACACTTAGCAGTGGCGAAATTAGTATTGCTAATGATGCAATCAAAGACACAATGATTGACTTTGGCACTGGCGCAAACCAAATAAACACAGCAGATGTTCCTGAAGATCCAAGTGCAAGTGGTAGTAGTGGTACTATGTACTATACTGATGCACGTGCAGACAATCGTATTGCAGCGGCAAGTATTGATGATTTGGTGGATGTACAATTAGGTACATTAGTAGATGGTCACGGACTTGTTTATAATACTGGAAGTGGTCGTATTGAACTTGCAGAGTTGCCAGGTGCAGCAGGCGGTCAAAATAATACAGGTTCAAACGTTGGCGGCGCAATTGAAGTATTCCAAGGCAAAGCAGGTGTTGATTTTAAATTTAGAACATTTGAAAAAAATGACGGCAACATTCAGTTAACACAAAACACAGATACAATTGATATTGATGTTGTGCCTAATCCAATATTTGGAAACATACAAATTAACAGTGAAGCAAACACTATTGAAAATATTAGCACAAACGCAAACATAATTCTAGCACCGCATGGTACTGGTACAGTTGATGTAAGTAGCACAAAAATTACAAGTGTTGCTGATCCAACAGGCGCACAAGATGCTGCAACAAAAGCATACGTTGATACTGCAACAAGTAGCATTTCAACAGTTCTTGCAATTGCAGGCGGCACAGGCACAGACAATGTTACAGTTGGAACAGACACACTAACATTTGCTGGAACCACAAATGAAATTGAAACTGCGGTAACAAACAACCAAGTACAAGTTGGATTGCCAACTAATGTTGTAGTTTCAAACGATTTAACAGTTGGTAATGCGCTAACAGTAACAGGCAACTTGACAGTAAATGGTACAACAACAACTGTTAGTAGTAGTGAACTTGCTATAACAGACGGTAAAATTCAGGTTGGTGTAAACAACGAAAGCAGTGATACAATTGACATGGGTTTTGTTGGACACTACTACAATGGGGTACGCAGAGGACATGCAGGTCTATTCCGTGATGCAACTGATAAAAAGTTCAAGCTCATGGGAGACTATGGTACAGAGCCAGATCAGCCAACTATCAATACAGATGATGAACACTTTGAACTCGGTGACTTGCAGTTACGCAGTTTAGAAATTGGCGACAGTGATGCGCCTAGTATGGCTATCCGCGGCAGTAGACTTGAAACCATTAACACTAACCAAGACATTGAAATTGAAACAGCAGGCACAGGCATTGTAAATGTTGGTGCAAACGTACAACTTAAAGCACAAAGCGATTTGCGTTTTGCAGACGCAGACAGTAGTAACTGGGTTGCGTTCCAAGCACCTGCAACAGTTGCTAGTAATGTAACATGGACATTACCAGATGCAGATGCAACCACTAGTGGTTTTGCATTAGTAAGTGACGCAGCAGGTGTACTAAGTTGGGCAGCAGCAGGTGCAACAACTACAAGTGATACTACAACCAATGCTGAAGAACAAATTTACTTTGGTGATATTACTAGTGGCGCTGTTACAGCATTCCACCATGATGCAGACTTAACTTATAATCCAAGCACTGGATCATTAAGTAGTGCTGCCTTTATTGGCGCATTGACAGGCAATGCAAGCACAGCAACTACAGCAGGAGCATTGAGCAGTGCAGTAACAGTAACTTTAACTGGTGATGTAACAGGTACTGCTAACTTTACTAGTGCAGGAGACACTGCAAGTATTACCACTAGTCAAGCAAATAACAGTGTAGACTTAGGAACACACACTACAGGTAACTATGTTGCAACTATTACAGGTGGTAATGGTATCGCTTCGACCGGTGCAACAACAGGTGAAGGAATTACTCATTCACTTAGCGTTGATTTAGCAGATACAAATATATTTGCAAGTGACGGGACAGTAAGCCGCGCGGTAGTATTGGATGGAAGTGGTGACTTTAGTGCTGGAACAATTACTGCAAACTTAACAGGTAATGCTAGTGGTAGTTCAGGAAGTTGTACAGGTAATTCCGCAACTGCAACAACTGCAACTGTAGCAACAACTATTACAGTAGCAGACGAAGGCACAGATACTACATGCTTTCCATTATTTGCAACTGCAGCCACAGGAGACTTGGGTGCAAAGACAGATAGTGTTCTAACATACAACAGTTCAAACGGCACACTAGGTGCAACTACATTTAGTGGTGAAGCAACGTCAGCACAATATGCTGACTTGGCAGAAATTTACAGTACTGATGTAGAGTATGCACCAGGTACAGTAGTAACAGTTGGTGGTGATGCAGAAACAACAGCAGCAACTGCTGACACACAGTATATAGCAGGTGTTATATCTACTGATCCTGCTTACTTAATGAACAGTGCGGCTGAAGGTCAGCCAATTGCATTGGTTGGTCGTGTCCCTGTTAGAGTAGTAGGCAGTATAACTAAAGGTCAGCCAGTGTTTGCAACACATAATGGTAAAGCAAGTAACAATGGACAAGGTCCAATCGTTGGAATCGCATTAGAAACAAATAGCGATTTAGGCGAAAAGAGTGTAGAATGTA
>Ga0098049_1000125_pt1 | contig 28254 bp, 38 predicted proteins | sample 13BtaG_FD_92582 | JGI IMG/M metagenome (GOLD analysis project Ga0098049, IMG submission 92582) | Marine viral communities from the Subarctic Pacific Ocean - 13B_ETSP_OMZ_AT15268_CsCl metaG | ecosystem: Environmental > Aquatic > Marine > Oceanic | place: Subarctic Pacific Ocean | collected...
AGCACTATTTTTCTAGAGTTTGCTTTGGAAGCTGGCTCTCCCATAATCGTGAACGAATATTCTCTTGTTTCTTTTTCAGGCATGATATATTATTCTCTACTTGATTCAAAGTTCAAAAGTTTAGAGGAGAATTTGCAAATGATCCAGAACGAAAATTCAAAAGATGAAATGTTGATTATAGAAGACGTTATGATGCCCGATGAAATCAAGGCAAGAGTAGCTAAAGAAAAGCTTCCAGAAGATCTTGGGTTTGTTATGGATACGATGAAAGACGGGCAATCAATTTTCATAAAATCAAATAACGTCCAGCGAAAGCTTCATGCGTTGCGAAGCAAATCTTATAGGTGGCGACAAAAAAATGAAGACGATCCTCACCAGTTTACGTTCCTTGAAGAACTTGATAATGACGGCAATACAGGAATAAGGATGTTCAAGTATATCCCCAGTGGAGAATCCTCGTAAATGGAAATTACCAATAATTTTGGGTTGCCGAGCTTTGTAGTTGACGCTTTAACCTTTAGCGATTACAGCCGTGGCGATGCCCAAATCAGCGTTACCCAGTTGATTGATAGCCCTCGCGTGGTTCAGCTTCAGAAACAACACGCTGAGAAGCAAAGTAAGGACGCTGTTGATTTTGTTTGGAGCAGGTTTGGGACATCTGTACATAACATGTTTGAAGAAAGTCTTAAATCTGTTGATTCTCCTGCAATTACAGAGGAGAGGTTATTTGCTCAATGGAACGGCTGGAAACTAAGCGGTGCAATTGATATCCAAGAGGTTGAGGGCGATGGTGTAACTATCTCAGATTTTAAGGTTACATCTGTCTGGAGTGTTATCAACGCAAAACCAGCTTGGGATAATCAGCTTAACACTTACGCTTATCTTGTTCGCAAGGCAAAGGGACAGACCGTTAAGAAATTGCAGATTGTTGCAATCTTACGAGATTGGCAGAGAAGGAAAGCCGAGCAAGAAAGAAACTATCCCAGCGCACCGATTGTCGTTTTGAACATCCCTCTTTGGAGCGAGTCAGAGCAAGACAGATATGTCGAGTCTCAAATGGAAAAGCATGTGAATGCCGATTTTGACGCAATGACAGGTCAAAAATTAATTGAATGTTCCGCAGAAGAGATGTGGGAAAAACCTACCGTCTACGCAGTCATGCGGAAGGGTAGGAAGTCAGCGTTGAAACTGCATCAAAGCGATAAATTGGCTCAAGATATGTTGGGTGGTTTGGATGACAACCACTATGTGGAGATGAGAGTTGGGGAGAAGACCCGATGCACCCAAGATTGGTGTGGAGTGTCGGCGTATTGCGATCAGTTTCAAGGAGATCTTTTAGATGTTAGCTAACGATCCGAAAATACGAGAAAAGGTTATGGGTGTTTGGGAGATCAGCACACAACCTCTTACATTCACACTCTCAAAAGGACAAATGGTTATCAGGGATAGCAGGTTTTCCAATAAAAAGCCTCCTCTCCTTGACCTGCCAATAACAATATTTTTGGCTTTCGAGCCAATTGAAATTGTAGAACAGATCGACAAAAAAAATAACACGGACACACTGCGGAAAGAATTCAAAGGGTTTAAAAAGAACCCATTTTCATCACAAAACTAAAGAGGTAAGCATGGAAGATATTTTAAAAACAGCAATGGCAAACGTGGCTGCGCTTGCAGATGCAGATAAAGTCAACCTGAAGGGCAAAAGCTACACGATGGTAGCCCAGAGAGCGCAGGCTTTCAGAAGTGCAGCAGGGGTAGAGGGTCAGATCTTGACAGAAATCATAGAGCAAACAGACCAGCGGGTTTTGGTAAAGGCATCTATAAGTGTCTGGAGAGATGGTAACTGGAGTCTGGTTGCAAACGATTTTGCAGAAGAGTATCGAGGACAAGGGCCAGTGAACAAGACATCTGCGCTAGAGAATTGCTGCACCAGCGCGATTGGCAGGGCTTTATCAGCGGCAGGTCTCTCAGGAGGGGAATATGCAAGCAGCTTTGAAGTGGACAACGCTATCAATTCCAAGCCACCAGCACCAAAACCAGTATCGATAGTTAAAGCCGAAAAGCCAGAACCCAAGGCTGAAGAGTCAGCACCAGAAACTAAGGAGGACGATCTCCAAGTTGTTTTTGATGGCATGATTGAACTTATGAAGATGGAAGAGACAGTCGATGGTCTTAGATCTTTTTACAAAAATAACGCTGTGAATATTAAAAGGATGTCGGTTGAAGACAGCAATCTTCACGCGAGGTTGGTTGAAGAATTCACAAACAGAAGCGAAGAGCTTTCAAAAACGGGAGGTAAGTAAGATGAGCAGAAGAGCTAAGGGAGAGTATTTTTCAATTTTTAGCAAAAAAGATGCAACTGGAAAACAACCCACTCAAGATGGGAAAATGCAAATTAACGCAGAAATGTTGGAGGCTATAACTGACGTTGCGAGAAGCCAGCAGATGGACGGGCAGCCGATTTGTGTTGATATAAATATGGGCTTTTGGGTGCAAACGGCAAAAGATTCTGGTCAGAAATATATGCGCGGCAGTCCATCAGTTTTTATTTCAGATCAGATGGAGGCTAATCTTGAAAGATTGCAAGGAGCTTTAGCGGAGAAACAGGCTCAAGAAACTCTTGAGGATTTTGATAAGTCAAGTCTTGAACATCCCCCAGAATCTGGTGAAGAAATTGAAATACCGTTTTAAGAGAGAAACTACTGACGTTCTTACGACTTTGGCTGGATTGAATTCACTCTTTCCAGACCAGAGCGAAGAGCTAAAGCTTTTACTTGATGTTGATTCTATCACTGTGACAGCGGAAAAAACTGTTAAAGAGAGAACCAGACCTCAAGAAAATTATTATCGCAAATGGATCAGAGAGTTTGCGGAGTGGGCTGGGCTTACACCAGACGAAATGCATGAAGAAATTCTCTGCATAGCTTTTGGGTCTGAAGAATCAGAAACAAAGTTTGGGACAAAGGTAAGACCAGCAAAAAGATCGAGTCAGGTCAAACGGGACGAATACTCTTTTCTTATTGACCATCTAATAATAACAGCCGCGAAGATGGGCTTTGCGGTTCCACCGCCAATTGGCGGGGATTTTTAGATGGCATGGCAAGATGATGTGTACATTCGTTATCCAATGGGATGGCACACCAGAGATTTCCGCTCCCTCGCACCTTGCGACTATATGTACCCAAGCGGTCAGGAGTTGGAGAAAGACCGGCGGTTCGATTACAGAATAAAAACGATACAAAAAGAAGAGCAGTTTAGAAAAGAAATTTGGGAGGTCATTAATGTCTACAAAAACAAATAAAGTAGTATGTGGTTTCACTATTGAAAAAAAGATTGAGGTTACCCCTAACACGGCGGGTGGAGTAAAAGGTCGATGGGCAAAAATATGTGCAGCGATGGAGGCCGGTGACTCAGTTCTGGTCGCAAACTCAGGTGAAAGAGTCTCCCTTGCCTCAAGAATAAATGCTCTGCAAGGATACAAGGCCGTCACAAGAAAGGAGGGCGACAAAATTAGAGTTTGGAAATGCGTTGGCGAAAATAAAACGCAGAACTTTATTCAAGATTAATAGCAAAATAATAGATAAGGAGTAAGCGTAATATGCCAAAAATGAGCCATCTTTATTATTACAAAGTTAAAGAGATCATCAAGATTGTTGACGGAGATACGGTTGATCTTGGTATTGATCTTGGTTTTGATCTGACGGTAAAGATCAGGGTGAGAATGGCGGGAATAAATGCTTGGGAGTCGAGAACTCGCAACCTCGCTGAGAAAAAGAAGGGTCTAGCCGCCAAAGCTCGACTTAAAGAGATGTGCGAAGAGAGCTTTGCGAAGGGAACTCTAAAAATATGCACTAAAGAGAAGGGCAAGTACGGCAGATATCTTGGCGTATTGTACGCTGGGGGCAAATCAATTAACGATTGGTTGGTTAAAGAAGGACACGCCCATGTCTATGGTGGAGGGGCAAGGAAGAAGTTCGGTGGATAGGCTTGAAGAAATGCGGGATCAGGTAACCGCTTATCATTTTAAACACCCAGAAGTATGGGAAATGTTTGAAGAGTTTGCTTTTAAGATGATCAGCAGGGGCTATAAAAATTATAGTGCAAAGGCTATCTTTGAAAGAATTCGCTGGGAAAAAGACGCTGGCGGTGATGGAGTTACCCAGTTCAAGATAGGAAATAATCACCCAGCATTCTATGCCAGACGATTTATGAAGAAGCACCCTGAACATGAGGGGTTTTTTAGAACAAGGAAACAGACATCAGAAGGCAAGAACGCTACGCACATGCCTGAGATGTCACCGCAGGACTATGAATATGGATAAGAAGACTTTAATCGTCATGAATCAGGATGACATTGACGATTTCAAGCAACTGCTAGACCTCATTTACTCAGAGTTAAGTGATTTTAACGATATTGTCAGAGAACAACTAAAGGAGGAAGAAGATGTTTAATTGGTTAACCCGTATTTTCCGCAGCAAAAAACAAGCTGAAGCTGACTCGTTTGCAGTAGCAAACGAAAATCGAGAGAGATCTCTAGCCAAGGCTGCTTCCCAGACATATGTTGACAAGTCAGTAGCAGAGCCAAAGGTTAGGGCCAGAGATTCCAAAGGAAGGTGGTTACCAGATAACCCTGAGACTGAAGCCAACGAGGCTTATAAGTAATGGCACAATTAGAAAGTCATTACTGCCACAAAGATGAGCGGTGGATCGAAAAAGATTTAAGAGGTTCGCCGCTGGTGACCGTATGCCCTGATTGTAGGGAGAAAAAGCTACAAAAGTTTTTTGAAGACACAGAAAGGAAGCGTGATGAAAACACCAAAAACTAATGATTCTGGAGAATTTAAATGCCCAAACTGCGGCAGTGATCTTCAACTCATGAACCAGAATGTTGTATCTTGGCCCTCGACTAACGGAAAACTTTATTTGCATCTCCATTGCTCCAATAGCAATGATGATAGTGATGTGTGCGAGTACGATTGCTATGACGTTTTTAATTTCCACCTTCGGGTCGATAAAGACAGCCCAACGGGGGAGGTAGCGTAATGCTGAAAAGTGAATGCACAGAGGAAGAGTGGAAGGTTTTTGCAGACAAGAGGCGAGATATGGATGCCTCCGCAGATAGATCATTGGACGGAGCCGCCGAATTGTTAGCCAAGCCTTGGACTCTAAGGAAGAATAAGAAAAAAACAAAAGGCGGGACTTATTATGGCAAAACATGCGATTAGAAAGTCGGCAAGGGATGAGATGTGTACCCTTCAGATATTCCCTCACTGCAACAATGACACCCAGACAACCGTGTTGTGTCATCTTAACTCGTCAAGAAAAGGCATGGCACTCAAGTCCCTAGATTACTTTGCGGTATACGGATGCTCAGACTGCCACAATGTTATTGATGGGAGAGTCAAAACAAACTTAACCAAGCAAGATCTATTGGAGTATCAGTTCAGAGCTTTAGAAAGAACTTGGGGTATTCTTGTAGAAAAAGGATTAATTACAATAAAGGAGTAGCTTGTGGAAAAAAAAGATTCTAGAGAAAACTATAAAAACTGGAGCGTATCAGGCAAAAGACAAGACGGAGTTCGCCCAAAGAAAAAAACCGCCTTGGGAAAGAGAGAGGAATCTGCTCTGATCGAAGAACAAACAAAAGCCTTTCTTGAAAAAGGCGGCAAGGTTCAGGTTTTTGAACAAGATTTTCCTGATCAGTCTTTACGACACGCCTACGGCTATCCAACCACAAATAATAATTCGGGTATCAAATGAACGATGCAATAAATCCAAAGCATTACAAGGACGGTGATGTTGAGTGTATTGATGCTATTGAAGCTTCAATGAGTGCTGAAGCTTTCAAGGGGTACTTGAAAGGCAATAACATGAAATACATTTGGCGTTATGAAGACAAGCAATCAACAAACCCTTTGGAGGATCTTAGAAAAGCTCAGTGGTATCTGGATAAACTAAAAATGGTAGTGTCAAAGGAAAGAAATTTGTAATAGCTAAATTAAATCAACGGAGAAAAAACTATGAAGGTTGTGCTTTACTTATTTATGGCTAATTTTGGCTGGCTGGAGTTTCAGTCTTACCCAAGCTTTGAGTCATGTAAAACCGCTGAATCTCACATACTTGAAGGTAACCCTAAACTGGACGCAATGTGCTGCGCTTTGGACGAATCATCTTGTAGAACGGAAGAAGAATTATTAGAACTTGAGACCAAGAAAGGTATTTACTAATGAATTGCTGGCACTGTAAGACAGAATTAATTTGGGGAGGAGATCACGACTTAGAAGATAATGAGTTTTTTTCGATGATAACAAACCTAGCTTGCCCTGAGTGCGGCAGCTATGTAGAAGTTTATTACCCACTAGATACCAGTGACTACAAACCCCTATCTCTTGTTACTGACAAGTAAATAATAAAAACAGATCTGCCAAACTAGCCAAACTCAGCTATACCGAGGGGTCTAGTTATTGACCTGTTAACAGTAGGGGTTTTTAGAGCAAGAGCGCAGAATCACAAAATAGTAAAATCTTTTTTGTCAAAGTGAGCCAAAGGTTCTTGATGGTTTCTGCCATCTCGGCCACCAAATTTAATGCTGGCTGGCTTTGTTTTATTGATGTCCAGAAATCTTGGCTTTCCCTCACCAACCCTGACAACTAAAAAACAACGCAGACCCTGATCTCCCCATTGCCTAGCGGCAAGCACTTTAGACATGGATAGTATGATCGTTGGGTATTTTGCAGCGTCTGCCTTCCTGTTTTTAATTTCAACCAATGCTTTGACAACCCCCGTATTATTGATTACGGCATAATCAAACTCATGGAAGTCAGGCATTCGTTCTATCTTACAATTCCACTTAGAACGAAGAAAAGAAATAGTGTCTTCTTCACTTACAGCATCTCGCTCCGTCTGATAAGTTGGCATCTATTATTATCCAAAAGCCTGATTGGTCACATTCCCTAACTGTTGATCTGTTAACAGCAATGAGGGCTTCCCAAATATTTTTGGAATATCACAAATATTTTTGTAGGGTCTACTTTTTTCTTTTCTTTGCAACGGGCTTTTTCTTTTGATAGTTACGGCTTCTGTTCTTTGCCCTGCTCTCTACCTTGACACCATCTTTGTTCTTGCCACCCCTGCTAAGAGCCTTCTTATGACTAATATCCTTGCCTTCTCTCTTGTCAGCTTTACCGTTTTTGTTTTTGTCGGGGCTTTCCTTGTCCATCTTGCGCCTAGCCCTTTGACGCTCCATACGGTTGGCATGTTCCCCACGTTCTTTTTGTTGCTGATATTCTTTTCTGTAAGGTCTGGGCTTGTTTTTATAAGGCATGTTTATAAACCTAATAGCTGAAATCTGTTGGAAGCAGGAAGTTTTGCATATTTTTTAAGAAAAGGAACATCTCTTGTTAGGAGATCCATCTCTGAGTTTATATCAAGCAACACATCTCTTTTTACCTCTGGAGAGTAATCAGACCTTTCAATTATAGTTCTATCTTTTCTAAGTTTAGACAGTCTGTCCGATATGTAATTTACTTCTTTTTCTAAATCCAAAAGGTGTCCTTGAGAGTTTATCAATGCCTCCGCTTCATCAAACCTTTCTGTTGCTTCAAGGTCTTTAATAGCCTGAGAGATTCCAGTAACAGCATTGTGTAGCCTGTAAAAATCAGCACGATTGTCGCTTGAAAACTCGTTTACAAAGAATCGTTTCATAACAGGAAGCTCTGTTATGGATTTTTTAGGAGAAGCTGTGCCTTTTTCGCCTGTGAATACAGGGTTTTTTAAAACAAGCTGGTCTACAGTATCTAACAAGTAAGCTCCTAGAGTTCCTGTATAACCATACAAAACATGATCCCACTTCATTGGGCTAGTGTTAGTTGCTTCTCCCAGCCACTTAGAAAGCTCCAAGTTGGACTCTCTGGCAACAAGACCCTGCATTGGCTTCTTGGAAGCATAAAGCGGAACAATCTCTCTTTGCGTAAAGAAGTTGTAATTAAAAGCTGCTTCAGCAACAGGAGCAATAATCTGTAACCCGAAAGGATTAACCTCGAAAGTTGAAGAGATTCCCCTGAAAACAGAATCTGTTAGCTCTCTGCTGGATGTAGCTCCCGGCTTACCAAAAACTTCTGCAACAGGGTAAAAGTCTAAAATTCTTTCAGGAATAGTTTTAAAGAAAAACCCAACTTCAAAAGGAACAGGAAGTCTTAAAGGAACACCCATTGGCGTTGGAACTAACCAGTTAAGGTCTTTTATCTCATCTGGGGTTTCTTTGTATTGATCGTCATCAGAAACCAAAAGCCAGTACGCTAAAGTAGTAGCAGTGATTAAGCCACCTCTTGCCAAGGCAGTTGTTACTGCTTGAGACCTTGTTTTGTCTCTATTAGCTGGGTTATATCCCATATATCCGCGATACAAAACATCTATGCCCTGCAATCTTGCGTTTAGAAAAGGTATCCCCGCTGTTAAGAATCTGACTAAAGGGCTTCTTCCTCTTCTTGAAAAGTTAATAACCTCTAAGGCTTGGTAAGCTGCTTCAGCTTCATTCCCCGTCCTTGCTAAAACATCCTTGTACACAGCCCTTCTTGTTGCTGCGTCAGAAGCAGTGGTAGCCCTACCCGCTGCATTCCAAAGCTTTTTGAACATATTAAGCCCTGTATTTCCTCCCTCAATATCAATGCCCCTTTCCTTTGAGTATTCACCAAAAGCCTTAACCATATCATCAGGATCGTTACCAAAATCATACCCTCCAACTACCCCAAACCTTTCAAGTTCCTCTATGCCTTGACCAAGGTTCTTAATGGTATCTATAACAGGGATAAAATCTGCACCAGAGGTGTTGTAGGCAGAAAGAGTATCTCTCATCATGTTAGCTAACATGAATCCGGGGTCTCTTGTAATCATCTCTCTTAAAATATTACTAAAAGGAGCAACAATAGAGGTAGCTAAACCGCCAGATTCAACAGGCTGAAGAGACTCAAACAAAAGAGGATCATTAACAACGTAATTTTGATCTTTACCTTTTACCTTAAAGCTAACAACAAAATTTTGTTTTTTGTTTTTAGTTTGAGCAACGGTTGCTTTTGATGCTTGCCCTATAGTTACCATGTCTCTGATTATTCTTTGCTGGGCAACATTCTTCATTCCTGCATCAATAGCCATTGACAGGTTTCTTGTTATCGCGTCAAGCATAGGGACGTTAACCCCTTTCTCACTACCTTTTAGCTTTTTAAAAGAAAAAGCCGTGGTCATCCCAGACTTAAACATGGAAGGAACGTCTTTCCCTAGATTCAGGATTTCGCCTTCTGGAGCCTCTCCTTGACGATAAAAAGGTATGTAGTCTGACATTTCTAGCCACTTCTCTGCCAAAGCATCGTCAACAAGACCTGTTGCTTTCATAAACTCTACAGTCTTGTTATTGAAGGCTTGCCATGAGTCATACCACTCCTCAATAATTGGATCGCCATTCTCGTTAACATATTTGGCTATCTCTGCTTCTATAACCGCTAAGTCACCAGCTTTTGCTGGGGTAGGCAGACCCCTCCTTCTCATCCCTTCCGCTCTTCTAGCTATAGCGTAAGTTTTCGCAAGATCTTCTAAAGAAATATTATATTTATTTTGGAAAAGAGGAGCCATGATATCTACTAGACCACGGTATTGTTTTCTTTCTCCTCTTTTGTTGGTATGGAAAAAATCTTCAACTTGGACAACACCATTTCTATAAACAACAGATCCTGATTTTAAAACAGAGCCAACTATTCCCATTGACCTGTCAGAAAAAATAGCCGCAGCCATTGCGCTTGTATCTGCTAAATTTTCTTTAAACTGAGGTATTCTTGATAGCTGTTCTAGTCTAGCCCATTTGTTAATTGCCGCTGCTCTAGCTTTTGTTACCCAATACTCAAAATCACCCATGTCGGTTGTTTCTAAATATGTTTCACCGGGAGTTTTGTTTTCAGGAGCTTGAGGAGCAATCCTGTCTATTATCTTTTTAACCTTGGGGTCTACTTCTGGAGACCTGCTTCTGGAATACTTGTCCAAAAGAGCGGGAGATGGATCTATTCCTTCTTCAGGGTTTTTAGCAACGTATTGTGCTTCAGGATCTGCTCTATAATTAAACTCTGGAACAAAAGTTGCTGTTGTTTCTACGGCATCTTTTTCGTTCTGATCTACTACCTTCTGTACAGCACCAGCATCTCTAGTAACTTTCTGTATGTCAGGGTCACCACCTACAATAGACCCGTCAGCCCTTTCTCTTTCAACGAAATCCCCTTCTTGAGGATTTAATTCTTCAACAGCTTCGTTTTGCAAAGACAGGGCTTCGCCGTAATCTTCAGCCAACACCCCTTCGTTTATGCTGTAAGGAGTAAAGTTATCTGCGTCCCAAGCCATAAATACAACATCAGGCTCACCATTGTTAAAATCATCAAAAACAGATTTTTCCCAATCAGGAGGAGCTTCTCCTTCGTCCCATTTCAACCTAGAAACAACTTTAAATCCTAGCCTGTTATATAAAACAGGAAGGGCTGTATCAAAAGCATCAAGCCTTCTGCCGCCTTCCTGTATCGCCAAGGAAGCTAGGGGTAAAGAAACATGAGGATGCTCTTGCTTGCTAAATAAAGAGACAATGTCATCTCCTTTTAAAGCTAACCCTGCGCTACCGTCAGGAGTTACAAAAAGCTTCATGTCCCTGTATTCTGATTCAGGGTAAACGTAAACAGCAGCACCAAACTCGTTTTCTGATTTTGCTTCAGTTATTGCTTTATGAAATGCTTTGGCTGACTGTTTACCAGACTCAAGCTCTAGTACCTTGCCGTCATATATGCCTGAAGAAGTAAGCCTGTTTTTAATTCCTTTATTTAATGCTCTTTCAGTAGCCCTGACAGGAACACCAGCTATAAGCTTCTTACTTGTCGTGCCAGCTTTTCTACGGAAGAATTGGGGTATAGCTCCATCATTTCCTCTAGATGCTCCGCTTGGCTTGGAGTCAGATCTGATGGTATTAAGGATTTTGCTTCTGACGAATCTAGTTTTTGCTTTTCCGGTGAAAGCAGTTGCCCCAGATTCTTCACTAAGCTCCCTATCTCCTCGCTCTTCATTTCTTCTAGAGCCGATGTTTCTCCCTCGCTGGAGGCCATCAACCGCTCTTGTAATTCGCTGTTCGCTAACTCCTTTCTCATTTGCTATCTTCCTTATCTCTTGCTCGTAGTCAGTTGGCGTGGATTTAGCATTAGCTGCTCCATACATTATATATAGCTCTTTTTCTGGATACCAGATTAAAGCTTGAACAGCAGCGGTATCTAACTGAATTCCTTCTTCAGAAAGAATATCAAGAGTCTTATCCATTGTTGATCTTATAAAGGTTCTTTCTGCGCCATTGGCGGGGGCAATTTTCCCTTCAGTCAAATGGATGTCTAAATTTTTAGCTGTTTTGTTTAACTCACTTCTATCGCTGTAAGTTTTTCCTGTTTTTTTATCTAGCTTGCTGTAGTTTCTGTGAAATATTCTAGCAGAGCTATCAAGATACTCGTTAGACTCTAGAGCAAGATTCGCGTCTATGCCAAGCAATTCAGCTTTCTTTCTTCCCTTTGCGGTCTTTAAGTGTGACTTAAACTTTTCCCGCAACTCTTCGTCTTTCTTAGGGTTATCTTTTTTAATTGTTCCGGTAATTCTGCCCCAAGTACGCATGAACCATCTGTCCATCGTTATAGGAGAAAAGTTGCCTAAAAGATTTTGATAGAAGCCACCGCCAATTTTTGGCCCAAATATATAACTAATGGGAGTTTCAAAAGAAGCTGCGTCACCAGCAGGGACTTTATATCCCAATTGCTTTAGCGTGGTAAGGTTTGTCTCTGTATTAAGAATTTTGTATGTATCTTCTAGGCCATACTCGTCCAACATTGCGTTGTAGGTCTTTACGGCACTTTCTATCCCATCTCCTTGAGGGCCAATACCAAGACCTTCAGGCAGTCTTCCATTAGTCCTAAAGTATTCGTAGGCTTCAACGGCTAGTTCTAAATTTTTAGCAACATCAAGCCCGTTGCTATAAAATGCAACCGAAGCAACAAAAGCAGATTTTTGATGATCGCTATCTTTAAGCTCTGGATAAAGCTCTGAAGCTATAGCTAACAGGTTATCTATTTTTTCCCTGTACCAGTTTGCAGCGTTACCATCAGCAGAATAAGCTTTCTTTACCTCGTCAGCTATTATTCTTGCAATAACCTCACTGTTTTCTTCTGTTTGAGCTTCTAAATTGTAGCCGCTGTTTTCTGCTCTTCTTTGCAGTGCTTCTGCTAATTCCGCAGTTGTATTTTTTCTGTCTAACGGAAGGACTTCTTCTCTTCCAGACAGTAAGGAATCTATACCAAGAGACTCTGTAGGACTTGTTCTTGAAAACTTATCTGATAAAGGAACAACCTCTTCAGACCCCTCTTCTACCATTTCTGGCAAAAAGTCAGGAGTTCTTGTTTTTTCAGCTTCTTCTCCAGCTATTCTTGCCGCTTCAACAGGAATCCTTCCTCCTCTTTCTCTAGCTCCTACAACGCCAGTATCAATGTCTCTGATTAACTCTTCAAAGGAAACAAACCCTGACCCGTCAATAAAACCAATCATCTTAGAGAAAAAATTAGATATTCTCTGGATAAGATTTTTTGGTTTTCCTGAAACAATGCTTGGGTCTGTCCTTGATACTCTAACCAACTCAGCTACAGCTTCCTCTATCTGAGCCTCTTCGCCATCCCTGCTGTAATCTCTTTTAGCTATCTGAATAAAAGTTTTATCTGGCTCTGCTTTAGACTTCCTATTTTTTGCTGCATCACTAAGAACCTGCCACTCTTTATCAGTAAACAAATTCATAGCTCTCATTGCATGAACCTGCTCATGGGAAAGAAGACCCAAAGCTTGGTCTAACTGTTTTTCTGGAGAAAAGTTTTTATTTAATTTATCTAAACCTAAAAATATCTCATTGGCGGCATTAGAATAAAAAGCATCTGCATCAGGGCTTTCTTCAACAACAATTCCAGATCCCGGCTTTCCAAACTCTATTACACCCTGTTCACCATCCCTTCTGGCCCTAATGCCAAAAACAAGATTTCCGTTAGCGTCACGCATAACATTTTTAAGGCTGTGAGATATATTTGCCTTAATATCAGCAAGACCAACACCCTTCATCTCTTTATCTAGTCTTTTTTGAATGCTATTTAAAGTTTTAGACTCAGGGGTTTTTAAAGGAGGGGCTAGACGAAGAGGCTCTTGCGGTTCTCCTTCCGGGGCTACAGGAGGAGCAACAACTTCTTTTTGCTCCGCTTCACCTTCTTTTTGCTGTTTTATTTTAAAATTAATCTTATTTTTTGTGTTTAAATTAAAATTTACCAGCCTTGTAGGTTCTGAAAACTGTGGCATAGAGCGAATTTTTTGATACAGAACCTTCATTTCGGCATCTGTTAAATCGTTTATTCTTTTTCTTCCTGAAGCTTTAACCCCCGTAAAAGCCTCTAACATTATTCTAAACTCAGGGGAGCCTAGCTTTGTAACAATGTTTTTATTTTCAAGTAACCTTTCTAGCTCAGGAATCCTAATTTTTTTGTTAGCAAATACTGACTCGTTAATACTTGTCAGGTTTCTATCTGCATTTCTTGTTTTTGCAAAATCAACGGCATCAAACATACTTTTAAAAGGTTTAACTTCATACTGATCTTTTGAGCCTTTTTTCTTGAGTCCAGTAGCTCTTCCAGTAATTACTTCTCCTGCCGAGCTAACAACAACAATAGTAGGTTTTCCGTCTTTATCTTTTAAAGTTTTTCCGTCTTTGCCTTTTTTAGTTCTAGCTTGATAGGTTTCTGTTTCTATTTCACCTGTTCTAAGGTTGCCAAACTTTTTCCCAAGAACAGATTTTGCCTCTTCTATAGTAAAAGTATTTGTAGAGGGAAGACCTTTTGCCAAGCGTTTTTTATTAATTCTTTGAGACATTGTAAGCTTTGACGGAGCGTAGTTGCCTAGATCCCCGTCAGGAATTGCTTGTTCTTCAAAACCCGTGGCAACAGTTGTCTCTCCAGCTTGGTCTAATTCTGCTGATGTAATTAGATTTTGATCTGGGTGTAACAGTCTGTATCCATAAAGAAACATAGTGTTTTGATTTTCTTGAGACAAATCTAAATTAGATGCTTCTATAGACTCTTCTATGGAATTAGAAACATTTGCCTCAATCAACTGATCATTCATATTTCCAGCAAAAACAATTGCTTCTTCTTGTGTAGAAAATGGTTTGCCGTACCTTTGACCAAACTTATCAACAGTCTCAAAGGTAGGATTACCATTGACTATTGGCCCTTCCCTGTAAGTAAAACTCCCAGCTTTAAGAAGATCGTTTCCTACTAACCGCCTAACGTGTCGAGCATATTGCAGCAAAGGATCTTTTTTTCTTTTTGATGGAACGCTTTCTGGGGCAGGAGCCACCCCTTCAATACTGAAACCTTCGACAGGCTGTCCATTTCTAGATAAAACAACTTTAGACTTCGTCCCATCGTTATTAATTTTTTGAACGTACCTTTCTTCTATTTTTCTGTCAGGATTTTTTCTGTCAGTTCTAAAAGATATTCTTTCTTCAGCCTCAAAAAGTTCCCCATCTGGCCCTATGACACTAAGATATCTGCCGGGAACTAAAAGCCTTCTTCCCTCTGCATCTTCAATTTGATTTGGAGTCGGGGCATCTATTTGAGAAACATCAACATCTTCTAAATCAGGGGGAGGGGGAGGAGGCATACCAGCCTCTATTGCTTCTTGTTGAGCTTGTTGAGCATCTGAAACTCTTTGAGCTTGAGCTTCTCTAGCTCTTTCTAAAGCCTCTCTTGCGTTTGCTTGTGACTCTGTTTGCGCGGAAGAAGCCATTTCCCTTCTTCTTCCCATTGCTCCATTTAAAGCAAGATCTGCAAATGTTCCTACAGCACCGCCTATCGTAAACTCTTCAAACAAAGAATCTCCACCAGTAACAGGAAGATTTTCGTTATAAACACCCCTTTCTACGGCATCTTGAAGAATAGAAGCAACTACTTCCTGAAGACCTTCTGCGCCACCTGTTGCTAATGCGCCAGTAATTCTTTCTTTTATTGATATTTTAGTAGCAGGATCTAAGTCTGCGGATATTCTTCTTAGTAACCTGTTAACAGGGAGGAGTTCTGATAGGCCAACAACAGATCCTCCAAATATTGCTAAATCTTCGTCCTCTTCAGAAATCTCCATGCCTTGTTTTCTAGCGGCCTGTATTCTCTGGGCTTGTTCTCCTGAACCCATCCCTACTGCTAAAGCTCCAGTTCCTGCTGTTTGAGCAAGGCCAGCTAGTTTTCCTGTGGCCCCAGCAACCTTTAAAGCCGCTGCTGGGGTAAAGAAGCTGGCAAATGAACCTACGCCTTCTCCAAATTTAGTTAGCCATGTGTCTCTGTAAGCCTCGTCAGCACCCATAGCTTCCTGCAAAGAAGCCCTGCCTTCCCTCGAAAGACGAACTAACTCGTTCTCTTCTCCACTATCTATCAGATCTTCTAAGCCAACAAAGTTAGTAGCAGCATCAGCTAGTTCAGCAAGACCCTCTCCCGCCGTCAGGAAAGATCCTGCGAAGTTACGGGGGACGGCTTTTACTGTTTCAAAAGCTTGCCCACCAAAAGTTCTTTCTTCTGCAAACCTTTCTTCTTTTTCGGAATCGTACCTTTCAAACAACGCTTGAATCTGCATGGGGCTTGGAGGGGTAGACCCCTGAACCTCCATGATGCGACCAAGAGGGTCTGTTACCTCATAAATAGGCATTCTTAATCATTCCTCACTCTGAGGATGCTGTGACCGCCACTACCTGTAGTAGGAAGAGCTGTTGGCCCTCCAGACATTGCTATAGGGTCTATCTCACCCGAAGCCATCATAGCAACAATAGCTTGAATAGCCGCTTCTTCGTTACCGTACTTATTTTTTAGCTCTAGCCTTCTTTGCGTCCCTAGCTTGTTATAATACGTTTGAGCTTCTACTATTGGATTTTTTGCGCTACCGCCTGACGCATACCACTCAGCTTGAGCTTCATACAATTTTATTCTTGCAGCACCAATCTTATCATCAAGAGCTTGTTTTTCTGCGGCTGTATCAGCAGCTTCTCTTTGTATCCCCAAAGCTTCCAACGCTTTAAAAGCTTCAAGAGTGTTTTTATCTTGGCTAATTGCTGTCTGCAAATTAAATCTTTCAATTTCTGCTTCTGATTCTAATTGCTTACGGGCGAGAGAAGATTTTTCCTGCGCTCCCAACAACTTCATCTGTCTCTCTAGGCCAGTTAATCCTTTCTCTTCTGCCCTAGCTTCTTTTCTTCCCTGCATAGCAACTGTGCCAGCTTTAGATAAGCCTCCAGACAAGTCTCCTTTTGCTATTCCCGCGCCCAACTGAACTAAAGCATTATTCATCGCATCTGCTTTCATTTCTTTGGAAGCCTCTAGAGATCTTGTTCTTTCGGCATCAAGAAGTCCTTCAAAGTTTGTTGTTAAACTATTGTCTAAATAATTAACAGATTTTAAAATAGAATTTGTATTAGGGTTATTTCCATATGTATTTCTAAAAGTATCTAACTTAGACAAAAAATCAGTTGGGTTAACTTGATTGCCTTTAGCACCAGAATCGCTTTCACGCCGATAAGGAGGTTTTACATCTCTATTGCCATAGCCGGGGAGAAAAAAATCTTCTGATTTAGCCCCGACAACAATGTTGTCGGGGATTATTTCTTCGACTTTTTCTTCAGAAACAACATCTGCAACAGTTGCGCCATTATTAGAAGAGAGTTTATCAAGAAAACCTTCTTTGGCAGCTAAATCCATAAACTTGTTTTTTCCGGCTATGGATGGGTAAGAGCTAAAGCCCATCATAAATTCAGGGACATTATCTCCAAATATTCTTTTCATTAAGGATTCTCTTGTCTCTCCACCGGGAATTCTTCGATTCCCACGCCTTCCTGTTTCAATCGGAGGCTGATAATCATAAATGCTTTCAGCTATTTCTTTTTGTGTTTCACCAGTGGGAGTGAATCTAACAATATTTTCTGCTTCTTCTTTGGAATAACCTTTAACTATAAGGTTTTCTATCGCCTGTAATTCTTTAGCACTGTAAGTTTTGCGCCCAGCATTCATCTTGTAAGGGGTGATGCCCCCGCCAGAAAGATTAAGCGTATCTCCAGCGTAGATTCTGTCGGCATCAGTTATTTGAGGGTTAAGCGACATAATGCCGCTTCGACTTCTTCCCTGAGATTCTGCAATATCAGATTCTTGACGTTCTTGAACTTTTCTATTGATCTTACTGCCGCCTGACTCTTCGGCTAAGATGTATTGAGCTAAAGGAAGATCAACCTCGTTATTTTTCGCAATATCCTCCCGAATTGCATTAGAGTCTATTGAAGCAGAAGGGAGACCCGCCGCAGTGTTTTCTTCCCTGCGTCTTGAAATCTCGTCTATCAATGATTTAGCGGGAGAGTAAGAGTAGTTGTATAAAGTATTTGCAAGATCTTCTGGCATACCTTCTGATGTAGCAGCTTTATATTCTATAAAAGAACGTAAGTCTTCTAGCTCTTCGCTAGACTTAGCCTTTTTTAATTGCCTTATAGCCTCAGATATAGCTTCTACATTGCTTATCTGCCCCATTTCTAATAACTGAAAAGAAGAGCCTATATGATCTCTTGGGGTAATATTTGGAACGCCCCTTCCTTCATCCATCCGATAAGGCATCATCCCACCATCAGCAGCCATAACCTGCTGCTGCATCATTGGATCTTGTGTTTGACCCATCATAGGATCTTGACCACCCTGTACACCCATAGCATTTGCCATTAAAGGGTCAGGAGTAGGGTTCATAGCCGCTATGCCGCTGCTAATTACCTGATCTTTTATTGACTCTTCAGGAACAGCTTCAGCAAAACTTTTCCTCATCTTTTCTCTTCTTTGTATCTCAGATACAACTAAAAACTGAGGTAGCTCCCCTGTTGGCATCTGGGCTTGCTGCATAAGAGCCTGATCAGGCAAGCCTTTAACTAAGTCTTCTTGCTGAAGAATGTTCATATTAACCTCTCAATGACCTGTATAGACCAAGACCACCAATACCCGCTCCCAGTGCTTGTTGAGCCGCAGAAGGGCCGCCATAAATGCTTCTTGTTTGTTCTGGGGTAACAGGTAATCCCTGTAGCATCTGGCTAAACAAATTAAGTTGCTGGTAAGGATATGATCTTTGACGCAGGTAATCTTCATAACCTGTATCCATAGACCTTTGAGCCATGCCTCTTCTTATTTCACCAACACCACCCAAAGCACCCAGCCTTTCAAGTGCCATTGATTGATCAGCTTTACCTAGATCAGACAACATTCCCGCTGCCCGTAAAGATTGATCTCTCATAGCCATGTCTTGACCAAGCCCCGCAAGACCTAAATCAGATCTTTGTCTCATAAGTTCAGCATTTTGCTGTCTTGCTTGCATTCTTCGGGTATCTTCATCCATTCTGGATCTTCTATCGGCTTCTATACCCTGCATAGCCTGTTGATAACCCGCCAGATTTCCTTGAGCTTGCATATCATCAAGAGATTGATTTAGATTCCTTTGACGTTCAGCTTGCATAATTGCTTCTCGATAGCCTCCCAAGCCTCCAGCTTGCGCTGCTTGCCCCGCTATCTCATTACCTTGAATCCTAGACTGCCTTACAGCCGCTCTCTTTTGAATATCGGTTACATTCTGTTGATAAGGATTCATGTAAGCCCTAACGGTAGAAGGGTCAGCAACACTCCCCCCGTAGTAGCTTGTGCTTTGCCGTTGAGGCTGATACTGCCTAGCAATATCTATCCCCTGCCCTGTCGGTTGATAGCCAACCTGAGTCGCTATATCTGTCGCAGAGCCTATCTGAGAAGGTGCGCCTTGAAGCCCTAGCTGGGCAGTACCCTCCTGAGCCAGAGACTCATAAGGATCAAAATAGGCCATTCTTTGGCCCGGATAAGGGGTGTAAGGTCTTGTTGACTCATATGTTGTCCTTCCAAGAAGGTCTTCATAATACGGTCTAGCGTATTCTGGAAGATTGGATTGGACTACCTCGCTTCTTTGTGTGCTTGGAGAACTGCTTCCCTTGCCCATTTATAACTCCTTCTCATATACAACATAGGATTTATCAAACCCATCCTGCCCTAACCATTTCCAAAATCCCGGTCTGCCTGTTGCTTCAATGCCTTGGCATCCTTGATCTCTACCAAACTGTTTAAATTTTTCTAACATGTCCCAAACCCAGCCATTAAAGTTTTTGCCGCCTAAAAACTGGATTGCTAACATTGTTTTTGCAGGGTAATACGCTATTTCTGTTGTTCCTACCCCTTCAATATTTTTGTCTTCATCAAAAGCAACCCACAACTGCTGCTCTCCATGAAGTATTGATGCGTACAAAGCCTCCAAACTCCACCTACCGTTAGCTCTTAAAACAGCACGTTCTATCTCTTCTCTAACATCAGGCCATGTTTGACCTAGATACTCTACAGGAACTAACGCAATGAAATGGGTGCTTTCCCTTTCTTCGTTTTGTTTAGAAACTCGTTCTTGTTTTTTCTCTGGTAAAAAATCAACGATTGTTGTGTTTTCTGCTTTCATCTAGGAAGAACTCCTCCTTTACGCAAAGGGGCTGGTTGTTGTGTTGTGTTAGTTCTTTCTACTCTAACCCTGTCTAGCATACCATCTAATTCTTGTACTCCTGCATCTGTTGACCCGTCACCAAGGCCAGAAACAACATCAGCGGGGACAATATATTCTCCGGGGGATACTGCTACAGGCTGTTGATTTCCAATCATACCCATAATCTCATCATCCATACCGCCGCCAGATCCAACAATTTCTCCTTCCTTTTGAGATCCGGGGACTACGCCTTCAAGAACTTGGTCTCTAAGCATCTGAAATGCTTCAGATCCAAACTCATCAATAAAAGCTTGAATAACAACTTCTGACTCTTCTTCTGGTAAAGTTCCAAGAACAGCCATCGAGGCTAACTCAATTAATCTATCAGTATCTTGAGTTGATTCTTCTTTGTCAGCTAAATTTTGAATCCCGCCGCCTTCTGCAAATCTAAAGTAGTCAGAATAGTCTTGACCATAGTTCATAAAAGACTTTATTTGTTCTGGGGTTAAGGTAACAGGAGCGTTACCACCAGTAGCTTTCTTTTCATCTTGAGCTTTATGATAAGCGGCTAGTTCTTCAGCATCAATAATTCCATCTTTGTTTGCATCTGACCCACCTTGACTAACAATGTAATCAAAATCTCTTTTTGTTAAAGGCTCTCCTGCTCTGTTAAAGCCATACTCTTCAGCCATCCATCCTTCATAAGGGTTTACGTCTTTACCTTTTTCTTCTGTAAAGTACATAATCTCTGGGCCAAATCCGGGCAATCCTTGCTTTTGATAAGTGCTTTCTAATTGCTCTGGGCTTATACTAAAAGCACCTCTAAGACCCCCTTGGTCTTTGGAAGGCTGTTGAATTAGTCGATCAATATCAATATTAGGAACAAATCCCCCGACATCCATTTTCTTAACAGGTACTCCAAGCTGCTGAAGCTCATTCATTCTTCTTTTAAAATCACTTGGGTCTAAAGAAACAATGCCGCCGCTAGACGCATACTGAGTGTAAGAATCGCCATATGGCTTCTGATATCCGGGGAAATAATTAGCATCTCTTCTTGCTACTGCACTTTTATAGTCTTGTTCTTTTTTTCTTAGGCTGTCTTTAGCCATGTCTTCCATAGCCTCATCCACTCTAAGCTGCTCGTTAGTCCCTTCACCAACAGCGGTGGCTACAAGAGCCGTTGGGCTTGTTAAAGCTTTTAAGCCTTCTCCTGAAAAAACTTGACTCATAGATGGCCCACTAGAGCCGCCAGTTAAAGTAGGGATATTTTTAGGTGCTTGTTCAACAAAACCTTTTACTAAAGGATCATTTATTCCTCGCCCTAAACTAATGCCTTCTGCAACAGATTGGCTAGTTGCTCCGCTAACTTCTGGAGCTAAACTATCAATTAGATTGGCTTCCGGGGTTGGCACAAGATCAGAAATCCCTGTTATTTTATCAGCAGGTACGTTTAGAGCGGTTTCAACACCTTCAACACCTGCCGAACCCAACTTGCCTAAAGCTTGCCCTACACCAAAACCTGTAATACCTGAGAGCAATCCTTTTTTAAGGTCTCCCTCCACTATTGCTGTTGTTAATCCAGATCCTATTGCCCCACCTACAGCAGAGCTTAAACCAAGCCCGGAAAGAATTCCTCCTGCTCCTACAGCCGCGCTTCCTAACATGCTTCCCAACAAAGGAGCTAAGAAAGGCAAGAAAGCCTCTGGCTGGCCTGTATCAGGATTTATTGTTAAAGATCCTGTTGGAGACATGGATGCAAGCCCCTGAACTTCTATAGGGTTCATGTGAACCATCATAGAGTCCCCGTACCTGCCTTTAGTTGCTAAAAGGTTGGCTATTCCTTCAAGTTCTCTTGAGTCTTGTTGATACATTAACTTGTCTCCACTCCAAATAAGTTAAAGCTTACATTTGCTGCGCTAGAGTAAACCTTCACTACGTCTGTTTGATTTAGGCAAATGCCTATCACTACTGTTCTCGTTGTTGTTGCTGCTAAGTCTTCATCGTAAAAAATAAACTGTTTGTCATCTGCACCCGCACCAGCCACATGAATACTGACCCTAAAGGTGATTCCTGATCCACCCCGGTTGCATACAACTAATGAGCTTACTGTTGTCTGGGCAAGATTAGGAGCCGTGTAAAGCACTGTTGTTGTAGTAGCACTAACATCAAGCTGCCCCAAAACCTTTATAACGTCACTCACGATGCCCCCATTAACAGAAACTGAAACCTTCTCATTGCTAGAGACCCCGGCTTGTCGCCTTGAGTTTTAGCAAGATCAACGTCATTTTCTAGTTGGTCTAAGGCAAATTCTAATGTTCTTCTGGTAATTGCTTCATTCTGAGTGTTGTACTCAGCCATTGGTACAGGAAGCGGGTTTCTGCGTCTTTCTGCCATTACCTTCTCCCGTCCTGCCTCATGCCAAACCTAAACCCACCTAACCTCCAACCAAAGCCAGCTTGATCTGATTCTATTCTTAACGTGGCATGTCTAGACCTAGTTCTGACATTTGACTGCTTGGTAGAAGATGTAATGGTAGATGTAGCTAATGAAGCTGGGGTTTCTAAAGGATAGTTACTACCCTTAATAGTCATTGTTATTTCAGGACTAACCCCTGAAAAAGTAAAGTCAGGAACTACTCTGTCGATCATAATAAAGTTATTGCCATCGCCAATCTCAAGATCTCCAGACTCTATGTATGCAGTCATAGCAGAACCATCGTCATCAAAGCCTTGCTCATGGTTATAGATGTAATTAGAGTCTGAGCTTGTAATAGCACTAGAAGCAATCGGCCCGTCAAGAACCCCGCTATCAAGCCAAGCACATCTAGCCAGAGTGCCGATAGCCCAAAGGTTTTCAGCATAGTTGTAGCTTACATAGTTAGAGACTTCTCCCCCATAACCAGTAGCAGGGTAAAACCATATGATTTCTGAGAAAGCATTATTTTCTGCCGCAAAAACTTTAAAGGCTTGGGTGATATCTAGATTACTTAAAACATAATCTTGAACTGAGCAGGGTATTTGTTGCACCGCGCCGTTATAGATATAGAACCCAGTTTTATCCATAAAGTAAACATTTCCTCTAGCGTTAACCGCAGCATTAGGAGATATCATGGATACATCAGAGCTAATTGTTGTAAATTGAAAAACGAAAGGTGCGCCTACAAACCTCATAGAATGAACAGAAACATCTGTCCAGATTAGTATTTCTTGCCTTGTCTGAACTGCGCCTACAATTTGACTGCCAGAGTTTACCCTTACTCCTCCAGCGGTATTAGTTGCTGTTGGAGTCCAATCAGCAGCATTTTCTTGGTCAGACCACCTGACAAGCAAAGCATCTTGAGCAGCAGATCCAATTGTATTAGCTCCGAAAGCAATAACATGCTTATCGTTATCACTAACAAGGACTTGCGCTGAGACTGTAGGGCAATCAGAGGCTCCTCCTAACTGAGTTATGTTAATAGCCCTGTTCGTTAACCCGCTAGAGCTATCCCAATAAAAGATCCCGCTGTTTCTTGCATTAAAAATTAAATCTTCACCAAAGTTATCTTGGCTATAAAGTCTTAGCTGACCAGAAACACCAATCCCAGATCCACTCCCCCAAGTTGAGTCGCCCCAAGGGTTAGAACCCCAGCCAGCAGCAGAAACATAACTATTTAGTCCTGTGGTAATTTGATACGCCCCTACTGTTGAGGAGCCGCCATTTCCGCTGTCGCTTGCGTTTGCAGTAACTGTAGTACCAGAAGTGTCTTTAGCTGTAATAGTGTAAACGTTTGCGCTTGAAACAGAAGCTACCTGATACTCTTGATTTAGTACCGCAGCGATAATGTTCCCGCCTAAACTAGCAGCATCAGAAAAAGTAACGAAATCATCTTTTGCCGCTCCGTGAGCAGTGTCAGTAATAGTAATAGTAGAAGAACCGTTAGTAGCAGCAAATGTAACATCACCCGCACTTGTGGTGCTTCTAATAGGAGTCACATCATTTGGATTTAAACCTTCAAAAATATAAAATTTTAGATTAGTTCCAGCACCTATATATTTTACAGATTGAAGAGAAGCCCAAGCAAAAAGAGATCGACAAAGACCAAGAAAAGCAGTTGTATTAAACTTAGTCCAACCGCCTATTTTTTCTGGCCTTCCTTTTCTAAATCTAATTTTGTCAGAGTCAAACCAGCCAGAATCGGCAGTATACTCAGTGCCTTCTTTATCTACACCGGGAGCAAATTGTATTTTCTGCAAAGGCATTTTTATTTACTCTAACGAACTAGATTTGTATTTCTTGCATTTAAAGAATTAACCAAGCTAGACAACCCCCTGCCTCTCCCGTTCATTCCTTGCATGTTAGAGGATCTACCAACACGCCCTCCCCCAGAAAGTTCGGTTTGTCTAAATATACTACCCATGTTTATGTTTTTAAGGGCCGCTGCTACAGCCTCTGGGTCTCCACCGTTAGCTCTAATTTGAGCTATAGCTTCAGGGGTAAGCATTGTAGACCCTATGGTTTGAGAAGGTTGATTAGCTCTTTTGTTTGCTATTTCCATCATATCAGGAAGCTCTGCTCCAGCAGCAACAGCTTTTGAAATAGTAGAAGGATCGAGACTATCTTTCTCTATACCCGCTTTTAATGCTCCAGTTAACTTAGTAGCATACTGCTCTTCAAACCCTTCAGATGGCCCTTTATTAAGCATCCAACTAAGCCATTCATTTTCACTCATCCTGCCGTCATCGTTTAAGTCCCCTCCAGCTTTGTCAAAAGTGGCAAAGTTTCCTTCAGTAAAAGGCTTCCCGTCATATCGAGTTCCATAAGGATTGCCTCCTTCTACAGGATCAGGAGTTGGTCTAGTTCCCGGCATATAATTTCCTGATGGGGGAGCGTCAGGGTTTTGAGCAGCATGATAAGCTTCTAATTCAGCGTTATTAATAATCCCGTCGCCGTCAGTATCTTCTCCTCCGTTATTAATAATCCAATTATAAGCAGCTTCAGTTAACGGCTTTCCTGCTCTATCAACACCATAGTTTCTAGGTTGAACTGTTCCATCGTTACCATAAGGATTATCTGGCTCTCCGGGGCCACCAAGCCCTCCTTCTGGTGCGCCGGGAGGAGTAAGACGAGGGCCAAGAAAACCGGGGTTAGCCATGCCTCTTCCATAACCTCCTCCAAAAAATCCTCCTATGCCAGCACCTCCCTCATCACGGTCATCAACGCCATTCATGTTTGAATCTTGAAAATCAGAAGTTCTTATAAAACCACCGCCTCTTCCTCCTTTCCCTCCACCGTTATTTCTTCTGTAAGGGTTTTGAAATAAAGCATTAGAGTAAAGAGGCATGTCTGGCCTGTTTCTAACCATATCTAAAGTATTTAAAGAGCCATAGGTTCTGTTAGACATTAAGTCTTGAGGGCCGCTCATTGCTGATATTAGGTTTTGAGTTCTTACTGGAGAACCATAGCCGGGATCTCTAAAAGGTATATTTGTTGGAATTACCTGACCCATACCCCCGCCTCTTATTGGCTCAAAACTGCCGCTTCCGGGGAAGGGAGAGGGCATAGGATAAGGCGAAGGCATACGAGGGGATGGGTATCTTGGCAAATATGCTCCTCCAAAACCACCATCAAAACCACCACCAAAACCACCGCCATATGGAGGCATTGATCTCTGATATGGGTTGTAACGAATCATATAGATCTCCTGCTAGTCAGCCTCAGCTAACATTCTGTTTTTTAATCTTTCAGCCCTTTCAGGGGTTTGTTTTGCCCAACGACTATCCATCATTTCAATAGATGCTTTGGCGTAATCTTGATCTTCAACTGCTAATTTCATATTTTTAAAATTAGAAAGACCTCTTTGACCCAACTGAAAACACATGTTTATTAAAATGTGCTGAACCTCTTGAGGCAAATCTTCCCAATTAGAATATATTTTTTGACACCCACCTAAAGCTATCTGGATGTCTTCTTGAAAAAGCTCATAACATCTTCCCTCTGATATTTTCTGGTCTTCAGGAACTTTGTTATCGTAAGCCTCATAAATTGAAAGGCTGTTTTCTGTGTCTGTTTCTAAGACTTTATGGCCTATTCCTACTGTTTTATGTAGCTCACTACATAAATAACAATGAAGTATTTTCCCTTCGTCCGAAGCAACCTCGTTATAGACCTGCTTTACATCTACAGTCATCGAGCCGCCTTTCCAATAAAATATCCAAATACAAAACCAACAACCAAAGCAATCTCCATTACTTGTCGCCCCCGTTGTTTTTAGCATTGGTATAAGCTTGTGCGGAGAACCACACCGATATTAGTCCACCAACACTAACAAAATAGATGCTGCTCATATCCCCCAGAACATCTGCTGCTTTACTTAATCCTAACAAGTCACTAATAACAACAAGAGAGGGATAAAGCAGCATCCCAAGAAGAGCCAACCAGCACATGTTTTTTTGAGCATCAGCTTTTTCATGCAAAACTTCTAGCTGCTGAAGTCTTTCTGAAGACTCTATTTCTTCATCGCTCACAACACCGTCCCCATCTGCATCATAACGATTATAACTAGAATTTGGTTCTAGTTTTTTAGGACTCACGCTGAAACCTTTGGTTTTTTCATCTTCACATAATTTACTACAAAATGGTCTTTTATTAAGCTTTTTGGCTCTCCTAGCCTGACCAACTTATTATGTCTACGCATCAGCGGAGGAACCGTTGGAACTATATCTTTGCCGTGTCTATATTGAGTTACAGGAACGCTATCTAATATTTTTAACCGCCCACAACGCGGTGCGCCAAAAGTAACAATTTCAACTGGGGGTATTTCATCTCTTGTCATTAACGCGCCAAGAATAAGAGCTACTGCTCCTCCTAGACTATGCCCGGTAAGAATAATGTTTTTGTGATCAATGTTTCTTTCTAGGCATACGCTAGTTACTTTATTAACTAAACGTCTTGATGCCTTCAAAAACCCCGCTGGACACCATCCTAATTCCCGTGTCCAGAGAGGAAGTATTCGCATATCTCTAAGAGCGTCTTTGGGTTCATCAGTCCCGCGAAATGCAAAGATATTGCCCTTAACCAAAACTTCAATATTGGCTTCTTCAAAAGTACATTTTTTGTAGCTTTCAGCGCATATGCTAGATAGCTTTTGATGGCTAGTCATTTTCTACTGACCTGTCTTCTGGGTCACGCGCACAATCCACATGATCTGAGCTACGCTTTATTTTAAATGCTCCGCTTACAAAAGGAATAGTGCTTGGAACTTCAAACTCGTAAGTTCGCTCTCCGCACAGCACGACTGACCCGCAGCCTTGAAGCAATAAAAGTAACGCAACAACCAAAATCTTCATAAAATTCTCACTTAAACAAAAATGTACCTTCTCTTACTGTTTGCGGCAAACAATAGGAGCTAATGTTTTCTTGCCAAACATACTGTTGTTTATCTGGCCCTAACTCTCCTCGCTCTATAGCTTTAGCAAATTGATTACAGCGATATACATTCTCAAACAACATGTCGTTTGTACTTACTGTAACCCCGTCAACAATAACAACCAGCAAAAAAACCATAATCATTGTTGACGATAAATCCAAATAGCCGCAAACAAAAAAATCATAAAGAATGCCCATGCAAAAACGGCTGTACCTATTAACTTCATCGTCTTTTTAAACTCAGCTTTTCTAATCTTAATTAGTCTGAGTTCTTTCTCATGCGCGTATCTGCTTTCCTCCATGCGTTTCTTGATGCTGGTGTACAAATCGTATTGCCCCTGCATCATACAAACATCTTTAAGCTGTTGGTCAAAGTTAGCTAACTGTCGCTTTGCTGACTCCATTTTTAGAGCTTCTTTGTAGCTCATTGCGCCAGCTTTGTTTTTTTCTACATCCCTGTACTGTTCATCTGCTTCAGCCCACTTGCCAACAATGCTATCAAGGTTTCCTTTACCTTCTTTAAGGGTGGCGATTCCGCTGTTTAAAGCCTGTAGCGCGGAAAGTACAGCGGCTACCTCGCCTAGCAATCACAAATACCTTGCCAGAAATACTGATGCTAGTATAAAGGGATACACCCCCCATATTGCGTGTTCTAAACGATCCATACGGGCAGAACCTCGTTCAAGCCGTTCTTCAATACTTTTAAATCTTAAAGCGCACTCTCTTTCGTGAGATTCTAATTCTTTCATTAGTCGGGCCAGTTTTGTGCGTTCATTAACCATCTCCAATCGGTCTTGAGTCTTCAACTACAATCCAAGAACCTGAGTCTTCGTTCCATCCATACATATCTGTTGTATTTGATGGATAATTAACAGGAGCTTCCCAACCGCAAGTATCTTCATTTAAAACCCACGATGGGAAAGGCTTTGGTCTTAGAAAAGCATCTCTAGTTCTATCGTAAGAGTATCCGATTCCTGCATAATTCTTCCGTAAAGGTCTTCCTTCTGGATGCTGACCGTCATTAGTATTGTAAGAAGTTTGTACCCAATCCCCACTTAAAGTATCAATAAAATCTTGTTCTGCGACAATTACTTCTGTTACAAGATTATTTTCAATTTTTGCAAAATGCGCCATTATTCTTCTTCACTCTTCATATCTGATAATAACAATTCCTGACCCACCAGCACCACCGCCTAACCCGCTATTGA
>Ga0098049_1000127_pt1 | contig 28130 bp, 39 predicted proteins | sample 13BtaG_FD_92582 | JGI IMG/M metagenome (GOLD analysis project Ga0098049, IMG submission 92582) | Marine viral communities from the Subarctic Pacific Ocean - 13B_ETSP_OMZ_AT15268_CsCl metaG | ecosystem: Environmental > Aquatic > Marine > Oceanic | place: Subarctic Pacific Ocean | collected...
GAACCGCTAGAGCCAGCACTAACAGAAAGAGATAACCGATTCTCACTAATAGTAACGGTGTTATTACTTTCTGTAATTTTAACCACATTAGCTATAGGCTGCGTTATGATGATTTTGTTTGCCATCACTCAGTAACCTGTGGCTTGACTTTGAATTTCCCTTCAATGATTCTTTCTACGGAAGAGTCACTGTGCACTAGTTCTAGGTCATACACTCCCTGGTTAAAGGTCATTGCATCAGTAGTACTCGAAGGAATAGTCAGAGTGAACTTGCCGATATCGTCTCCTGATTGTGTAGGAATATCGAAGTGAGCTAAATACCCTGTGTCTGCAGTATCGTTACTAGTAGCCCGATACACAAACTCCGTGTCTGTAATATGGTCTTTTACAGCCATACGCACCCTAGCACCAGTTAAACTGATTCCTGCATTAGAACTGTTCTTATACACAAATGTGACCTCGTGCTGAGATCCCTGCTCTACTATGAAGTTGTATTTACCAGATGCCATTACAATACATATTCAAAAACGTTTGGTTTGCCCCTACCGTTATTCTCAATAACTGTATAACCTGGACTACTATTCCAACCATTACTCTCTGAGTAAAAGTTGCCTGTAAATAAAGGTGCTACAGCAATTTGGCGGTAGTTTGCTTGATCTACGAGTTTTTCTTCTATAGTAGAGTATACTCTTTTTCCTTTGCGGGAATGCCAATGGCCTCCTAACATAACATTGTACATACCCTGCTTTCCATGCTCCCAAAAAGCCTTACCTAAATCACCTTTAGATATGTTGTAATGATTGTGGGTAAGCAGGTAGAATATACCGTCTACTTCTATTCCTAAAAGTAAAGGATGATGCTCAATATTTAAAGCAGTGTTTTCTTGCAGCATATAAGCAAGAAGTGACGCCACAGAACCTTGAGGGTCTCCAGTTAGTTTTGGGCTTGTCCTGTCGTGGTTTCCACTAACTATAGCAACCCTGACGGCATTATTTAAACTGGTCAAAAAGCGTTTGAGGATCGTATACGCTGTAATCACTATGTGCGAACCGTATCCATCCTTTTCTAACTCTTTCCAAGTTGATTCGTGGTTAATACCAGTAAAGGATTCTATAAAATCTCCTAGCAAGCATACCGTAACCTTCTTGTATTTGTGAGTATTTACGTTAGTAGCAACCTCTTGTAGTCGTGACACTACATCCTTAGTACTGAAGCTAGGGGTATTCCCTATAGCGTCTACTTGTGCACCTATGTGAAAGTCGCTAAGAACAAGCACACACTCGTTTGTACCTGGTTGAGTGTAAATCTGAAAACCATCTACACTGGTATTCAAGTCCTCTTTGATTCTTGCCCAATCAACAGTTGACACTTTGGGCGTTAAGTGAACTTTTACCTGATAGAAGGTTTTAGAACCTGTTTTTGTCGGAGCATCCCAACTGTTACAGGTATAGCGTTCTACTTCCCAAACATTTAAGTCTACTTTAAAGTGCTTTATAGCTTTATCTAAAGAGTCTATTTGCTCCGGTCCCTTGTAGGTCAGTACAGCATCTTTAGAAGATAGTGATTTACCTGTACAGGATTTAGGGCCGTTGCGTAACTCTCCTATTTTTCTACGTAAAGTTCGGTGACTTAAAGAAAGGGTATCATAATCTAGCAGAATAGTAGACGCAATCTCTGAATGAGATTTTTCTGAATACCTGTTACAGTAGTCGGCTATTATTTCTTCTAAGCTCATGCTTCAGAAATACTATACCTTATTTTGATTCGGTCTACAGGAAGAGTAGACCACAATATATTATTCCTAGCAAAAGTCCAAGAACCTGTACCTAGAGAAGACGACGTTGCTGTAGTAATGAAATTAGTTTGATTCAGTTCTAGCGTAGGGAACAGATCAATTTCGTAGTCTGAAGCTGTAATGCCTTCATTAGCAGTAAACGTAATCGTTATTGTCTCTGCAGCATCGTCTGGATCCCAATGGTTAGGGGACACTGACAAGGATCCAACAGTAGCTAAATCCACCGGGGTGTCAGATACAGCTTCAAAATATATAAGATTACTTACTCGTTGGGATACCCAGCTAGTTTTAAAATACAAATCTCTGTCTACAGTAGCAGGTAGTGTTACTGCAGTAGAACTCATAAATCCACCGTTGTCAGGTACAGAAATGGAAATGGTTTCGCTGACTTCAGGAACCCCACTAAAATCTGAAGATGTGTAACCCTCTACCTTAATGGTGCTGTTATATACCTGAGAATACAGGCTGTAATAGATAAAGCCGGATGACGCAGGCTCATTCAACCGGAAGTTTACTACGTCAGACGGCTCAAAATCTACAGTAGTAGTAGTAGTACTATTAACCCAAACACTTGCTGCAGAAAGAGTAGCGGTTTGATTCGATGTAGGTAGAGTAAGAGTATTCTTTGCCTCTAGGACATAAAATACCAATGCTACTGTACTATCAAAGTCGTCAGACAGATTGACGCTAGAAACATATGTGCCATTTGCTTGAAGCGAAGTAAAGTCTAGACTGTGTGTAGAGACAGTGGAGCCATTTGACACCAGAACCTTTGCAGTAAGATCTGCTAATCCTTTCTTTTGCCCAGAATAGCTAGGGCCACTGCTAAGTGTTTGGAAGCTGTAATCAGTGGTTACAGGGGATATAGAAAACCCTACTTGATTATTAGGAATGAGCGGATTGTACTCAGATGTGTATAGCGTAACATTCAAGTGTTTAGCCGCACCTAAGCGAAAATCATAGGTTCTCCCTTGGTGAAGCAGGGTGTCAGCAACCGCGAGAAGGCCATCATTATTTAAATCTCCTAATGGAACATCTGGGAATGTTGTAACCAACCCTACAGAATCAGATGACTCTAGAGTTCCTAACGAATATGGTGACTCGCTGTACCCTAGCTTAACGGCTTGAGTGATAGCACCAGCTAATGCTGTAGTCACGGTGATTACTCCTGAATATGTATTCGGTATAGTAAAGGAGAAATCAGCATCATTATCCTCGGCATTTACTAAAACAATATTTGATGCAGAGTCTCCATATTGAGTGCTGATTACTGCATTAACCTCATATCCTGTTATTGGAGATAAGTCAGAAACACCGATAACCTCAAACGTTATAGTTCCCCCAGGAGAATATGTTGCTGTAGTGTTTTGGTATGTAGTAAAATTACCATCATAGTACACCACATCGTAAGTGACGACAGGAGGGGTGTAGTCATCAAAGCCTGGATCTTCGGGGTCGTCTACATAGCCGTTTTTAGCTGTGTAGAGGAGGGTATTAATAAAGAAATCTTGCTTATCACAATCCCTATGCAGATCATACTCTGCCTTAGCAATATAGATTGCAGATGCGCCTGAGAAGTACTCATCTAGAGCAACATTCAGGTCTGTAGTAGTATCGTAGTCAGCAGGTAAGAAAAACATTAAGAACAGCCGCAAATACAGGTGCAAGAACTTCCGGTACAGATGTTAGACATCAATGTGACTTTTCGTTCTGCTGCTGTATAACGGGCTGCATTAACATCAAGTTGTGCACCTGTTCTAAGTGACACTAGCTCTTGCAGTGTCTGTAATTGCTGGGTCTCTTTACACTTATCGCATGAACTAGCTAAATAAGTGTCGAGCTTGGTAGAGATGCACGTATCTATAGTAGCTAAGTACAAAGTGTACTCGTCAAAACTATAGGTAGTGCCTCCAAATGAGTAGTCAACTTGAAAACGATAAAGACCGTCCGGAAACGTACTGGTAGTTATCGAGGGAACTTTGGACGGAGTAATCTCTAACGGATTACCCCAAGGTTGGGCTAGAACATAATTGTATCCTGCATTAGATACAATCGCTTGTTCCTCAGCAGCATTTGCTCCTGTAGAAGTGTCTAACAGAGTTTCTTCCTCAGGAACAGTATGTCGACTTGGAGTATTGACCTTAAGAAGTAAATCTTCACGTGCCGTGGCGTTAGGGGTGTGATCCTGTAATTGGAACACACCCCCGACAACCTTAATTCTCCAATATCCTGTAGCCATAGTTTAAGGCTTATGCCAAGAAGGTATCCAACGTACCGTTCAAAGTAGTGTTAGAAGCAAGGGTATACAAAACAATCTCGTGAATGTCTGTACGGTCCCCATGCGTCTGCTCTACAAACAAACAAGTCCGATCGTATGTATAGGCTCCAGTAACAACTGCAGGCTTTACTACGTTGGGTCCAGCAATGTTAGTCACACCTTGAATAGGAAGAGCAGCTTGAACTTCGGCATTTACATCAGCTGCAGTACCAATAGTAAACTCAGCTGGAGTAGCGTTAGTAACAGCACTAGATGCATCATTAGCTGCACCTCGCATATTAACGTTCAAAGGCATTGTGATTTGAATCACAGTAGTAGCACCACCCTTCTCAGCAGCTTCAACATCTTTGAAGATATCACGCTTAGAAGCATTGATGGCAATAACTAACTGATCAACAGCAGCAGCGTCATTAGCTGCTCCTACTGCTTCAAAAGTCGCAATAGTAAACTTCTCACGGCCTTCAGTAACATTAATCAGCTTAATGTATGCAGAACCATCAGCTTCAATCTTAGGAGTAACCTCCAGGATTTGCTGAGTGCCATTATTGTGATCTTCAATTGTAGATGATTTTACATCTGCTCCTTTAAAAAGCAAAGAGCTTCCTTCACCAGTTTGAAACTGAAAAGTTTTAGCTGCAGAATCAGCAGCATTAATAGCAGGCCATGGTGCACTGCTAACAGTAGCAGTACCATCAACAAAAGCGACAAGTTTACCGGGATCTACAGTTGTAGCAGTGGCGGCGGCGTCATTAGAGACGAGAACAGTCTTAGTATGAGACATTTGTATGTATTAAAGAATTAGAGAATTGTCAATTATGCGACTGTTGCTGCAGTATCTGTAGCTGCAGTTGATACGTTACCAGAAGTATCTGTAATAGTGGCGGTCGCAGTAAGCGTTACAGACGCAGCATAGCTATCGGCGGTTACGCCAGTATTTATTACACGAGCAGTAGTCGCATCAACAGCTACATTAATAGTAACATCTGCTTCTGAACCACTGCTGCTCAGTACAATTGTACCGTTAGCTGCATCAGAGGCAAATGAGCCAGCAAGCGATACGAAGATTGCATCTGCATCACTAACATCATAATTACTAGCAGAAGTCCCTTCCGCATCACTTGCAAATGCAACTGAAGTAAACGCGGCCGGAGCAGTTAAGTCAACCACTGCACTGCCGAACATCTCTTCTAGCACCTCAAGTAAGTTGCTGTCACCTTCGTCATCAGCAATACAGATCCGCACGACTTCGTTCACTTTGCGGCGATTTGGAAGTGATTTTTCAATTTCGACAGTATAGATGCTGTAGTCAAGCCCTGTGCCAGTAGCAGAAGCAGGCACTACAATTGGAAACTCGTATTGATTGTAAGCACCCGCACTGATATATGCACGAGTCTCCAAATCAATGACATTTGATTGTTGGCCTAAGCGCCCATTGTTATCGCCAGAGACACTAACAGTTAAAGCGTCGTCACCAGTTACAACTACATCGCTTCCACGAGGAGTCACTGTGATAGCAACGTCTGATCCACTAACAGCCATTGTTACGTTCTTAAAACGCTCTGTATCAGAACGTCCTGCGAAGTTGGCTACTATTTCGGTAGCGTTTTTGCCTGTCACGCCTAAAACATCGTATAACTCTACGCCGTTTTTTGCTTCTAAACGAATAGAGTTCATGGATGCCACGATATTACCTACTGTAATAACTTGATTAGTACCGGCATTTGGCTGAGAGAACTTGATATTTTTAATATCACTCCGCAAAAACTCTGTACTACTTAACGTGGCTAAACTTCCATCAGGTTGAGTATGAGCAGCAGTAAGCTTGATAAGACCATTTAAGGCTCCAGAAGAGTTACCAGCAATAACAGCTCCATCATGCTGCACAAATAGCTTCCCATCAGTAGCCGCATTTGCAACACTTGTGGCTAAGCAGTTTGCTGCAGTAGAGTCGATGTCGCCGCGTACAACAAGAGTAGTTTCAGTAAAACTCATTATTCAGATTTTGATTGTTCAATCGAATTTGTTTGGTATCTAGGAGACTCAATAGCCTCTATAATATTCTTTACTGCTAGGTCCACAATCTCTTGGTGAGTGTGGGTTGCAAGCTCGCAATCTAGGGACGAAGATAGGTTAATCTGTACCGGATTGCGAATATAGTCGACGAATACCGTTTTTAATATATACTTTTCGCCATCCTGGAAGACTCTTATTTCGTCATCATGGATGAATCCAGAAGGTGCTACTTTGCTGGGTTTGGCGAAAGGATTCTCTATATGAGAATACATTTGATCTTGCTCTACTATACGAAGTTCCCGCTTAACTAAACTATCTGACGTGCTAACTGCAGTCTTACAATTATTAGTATGAAACTCTATTCTAGCATTGATTAAAAACATGTAGTCTACCGGAAGGTCGAAGTTCACAAACTCCAAAGCAGAGTTTGGAACAACGCCATCCGTGTAGTCTACCGTAATAACTAAGCGCAGGTCATCAACACGTTTTTGCAACTTGCTGAATCCGAGCTTTTTGCTATCAAATACAGGTGCCAAGCGATGCTTTATATATCGATCCTGAGCGCGGTTTAACCAAAAGTCAACCTCTTCAGGAAGGAAGTAATCGTAAACTGAGGATGCTACCTTTTGCAATCCCTGGTCTACGGCATAGTGCATCTCTTGTACAGTCATTTATGCGTAAGCCTTTAGTTTGGCTTTTATAGAAGTTAAAACATTGGAGTTCTTCTTATCCTTCAAAAACAAAATTGCTGCCTCCATAGAGTCTCCTAAAGATACATCTCCGTCGAGTATTGTATTCCCTACTTTTCTCAATACTTCTGTAGTCAGGCATTCGTTAATCAAAGACGTCAAGTCTAAGTTTTTATCTGTAACGATATCTAGGAAGTACTGAGGGTTGTCCTCAAGAAGTTCTTCTAACTGCAGCTCCTTCTCCTCAGCTTTTAAGTCTTTTGGTTTGTATCCATAGATAATAAGAACCTTGTCCATACGGTCAGAGTTGTCAGAAAGCTTGATATACTCCTTGTAAGCACTCTTACGTAAGTCTAAGCCCATCTTAGCCTGCTTCAGCTCTCTGCGGTTATCAGACAAGTAATACTGATGCTTCTTACTAGCAGACAAGTCTTCTTCATCCTGCACCACATATGGGTGGGCTAAAGCAAATTTGTAGCGAATAAAATCAGCACGGTTCAAAGGGTAGCCCTCTTCGTCTACTCCAATTTCTAAATCGACACCTCCCATAGGAATTTCCACTGTGAGATTCAGGTAGTAGTCTTTACAGGCTCTACCAAAGTTTGGGTCTTCTGCGCTTACGCCTAAAACTTCTGGCAGCAACTTTCGCTGTTCCGCAAAAGTCAGACCTCTAATGATATCACCGCTTCCGGTGTAAACAGATCCAATACGACGTTTGGCTTCGGTGTAAATGTCATCCGGAAGGTTTGTAGGGTTCGGGCGACGGTTAAGTGTAACTATATGTGACATATCTATTGTAACTAATGGGTTTCTAGGAATGAAAAAGGGGAGAGGGTACATTTCCCTCCCCCCTTTCTCGGTTTTGTAAGTCTAATTAAGACTTAGTGCACTCTAAGTGCAAGCAATTGGTAGCGCGACGAATCGCAACACCACACTCCTTCATGAAGTGGACAGAAGATCCGTCAACATCAGTAGCGCGGAGAGCGTTACCACCAAATCCTGGAGGAACACTAGCACCTGCAACTGCCCAACGAATCAGCTCACGTCCCTTACGAGAAATGTACTGAACATTCTTCTCTCCATCGTATGTGCTCATATCGAGGAAGATCATCCGATAGCTCTCCATAGGGAGACCAGTGACCGGGTGACGATCAGCATTCAACGCACGAGCACCATGGTCAAACAAGGGCAAGTGGCGAACAGTGATGGTATGACCATCAATGTGCTGATAAGAAGTAAAGAAGCCACCAAGCTGCAAGTTGCTTCCGCTTCCGCTGATAAAGCTACCTGGGTCAGTGTTCTTAATGTATTGTCCTGAGCTAATCTCAGACTTCATAGCATTGTCGAACTCTTCCATTCCACCGATACCAGTGAACAGAACGATGTTCATCTGCTGAGCATCGGTAGCTCCATACAGAGCATCACGAACAACAGACTTCAACTTAGAAGCAGTCAACTGAGAGTATGTATCCACGTTAGGAATCTGCTCAAGCACACCAGAACCAATGGTAATTGGCTTGCCGTTGTCATCCTTCAAGTGAATAAGTCCGTTAGCATCACGGTTGTACTGGCTGTACCACAGTGCATACTCAGACTCTTCCTTCCAACGCAACATATGCTGATACTCCTCAAAGTCGTACCACAAGTTGGTTGAGCGTCCACCAACATTGAACTCGAAGTTCACAACGCGATCAGGCATGTTGCCTTCATACGCATAAGACTTACGGATCAAGCTGATTTGGTTACGCATCTTGGAAGGAGCAACCCAATGGCTTTCGTTTCCGCGAGATCCGCTCATTGCAGCTGGAGCATACAATTGAACAAACATCTTGTTTACGAAAGTGTCAGAAGCAGCAGTTGCTGCACCATCGGAAGCAACAAGCTGAACGCTATACTCATAGCCGTCGGCTACGGGAGTAGGGTCATCCATCACACGCACTTGAGTTCCATCAGGAGCCTCCAAGATGTATTGACGCACGAACCAACGCTCAGGGAACGTTAACTTGATCCGGGTGTGGTTTGCACCTTGACCAGATTGTCCAGTACACTCAACAGCCTTGTTCATACGACCCATAACTGGGTAATCGTACTCAACGTCGTTGATGTATTTAGTAGCGCCCATGCCTTCAGTTAAAAAGCTAAGCGGGAAACGCTTGTCTTCTTGACCAGAGAGATGAGTGATAACAGGAGACAGCACATCAGGCTGAGTGAGGAGAGCAGCAGCTAAGCTGTTCTCGTCAGTCATCGAGGAGCTGTTAAAGGTGTCTTCGTATAGACGAAGTTTTTTCAAGTTGTCTGCGGACATGTGTAGTAATTATATAAAGGTTAGAGTAGTTCAGATAAACTGGGCAGCTTATTGCCTTTACTAGAGTTTTGTGTACCACCTTTCATCCGTTTGGAAGCAGGCTGGTTGTTCTGCAAACGCTTCTTGAGATTCTGAGCCTTTTGAGTTGCTTTAACGCCTTGAACTAACTTGTTCAAGTCAAACTTTTTATAGAGTAAATACTCCATAGCCAGTTGAGTTTCTAAATCCATTCCTTCTTGATCAAGCATGCGCTGTGTGCGTCCTTGATTGTCTTTGGCATCACTCATCCAAGAATAAAACTTAGACTTGTCAGATTCAGGAACTGTGAATCCTCGTAGCTCGCCTTGCTTAATAGTATCTTGAATATTGACCCATTGCTGCTGCACTTGTTGCTGATATTGCTCAGCTTCTTTCCTTTGAGACTCAACCACATTTTTGGCTTGGCGCTCTTGAATGACCTTCAATTTAGACAAACCGCGATTAGCATGTTTTTCTAAAATACCTGCATCAATGTAATCTTGAACAGTTTCTGAAATTTCTTCCTCGCTGTAATTCATCATACGCAGATGTTCTTGAACTACTGCACGTTGGGTGCTTACGTCGTCTGCTTCAATTTCTAGGGAGTTGTAATCCACTGTTGGTGAAGAAGCTTGGAAGTATTTTTTGGGGTCGCCGCCGTTGTAGCGAAACTGCAAATACTCTTGAACATCTGGAAACTGAGAAAATACAGAGTCTAGTTGCTCTTTTGCCATCTCTCCCGCTACAGTTTGAGTAAACTGTGCTACTCCATCGTAGTCTTCGGTAAAATCGCCTACTACATCGTAACCCATTTTCTCTTTCAGAACATCGATTACCGTAAGGCTATCTGAAGCATCCTCATCTTCTCGCTCAGATTCGATAGGAGCTTCAGGTGTGTTTTCTGTGTTATCGACTTTTTCAGGTTCTGAAACTTCTTCAGGTTGTTCCGCAACACTTTCTTCTGATACCTCAGCTTCTGGTAAGGAATTCTCTGCTTCTTCAGGTACCGATGATTCGGCTGAAACCTCCTGTTCTAACACCGGAGCAGGCGCTTTGTCATCAATAAGGTTATTGAATGACACTTGGCTTAAATCAAGCTTTATTTCTTCTGACATCTATACAAAAGTATTATTTATACCAATAATTAGGACAACTCTGAATACCTATAAAAACCTGTTTATTATATCAACTTTTTGAACGCGCAGCGTCTACTTTCTTACGTTCTATTTCTAATCTTTGACGATCAATGTCGTCTCGCCGACCATTCCCATCCGCATCGCTGCTCACTTTAGTAGCGACTTTCATTCGTTCCACCTCTAGTTTGACCACGCGGTCTTTCTCGTTTTGGTCTGCCTCAAATGCCTGCTGCTGATTCTGAATCTGTTGTTGAGCCTCAGCTACTTGCTGTTGTTGCTGTTGTTGCATCTCTTGTTGCATCTTCTGAAGCTCTTTTTGCTTTTCGTCTACCTCTTGTAAGAGCTTTTTGACTTTACTGAAGTTGTTACTATCAATAATTTCAGCAACTGTTGCTGGTTGCTGACCATTTTGAGCAAACGCCATAGCCAATCCTTTAAGCTGTTGCAGCTTATCCATTTCACGACTACTGCTTTTGACAAAGACTCCGTACTCAGACTCTTGATACTCTTCGGGATCGATATTGAGCAAGGCAGTTCTTAAATCGCTCGCGACATACGTCATCTTTTTTCCGTCTCTCCAGGCAATCTTGCTTGTGTCTAGCAACCCAGCATACTCACGCTCCATAAAAGCCTCAAACCTTCTAAATATTTCTTCAGAAATAACTGAAGATTGGAAAATAGCGCGTTCGGTAGTGCCAACGCCGTCTGAAGAATTGACCTGACCCTTACGCTGCCTAGAAACACCGACCATTTCTTCCCACTCTGTCTTAATGGCTTGAAGAAGCTGGAACTGGGCAGCGATATATTGCCCCAAAGACATATCCAATACTTGGTACTGGTTAAATGTAACCCTCTCTCTGTTTTTGCCCTCTGCAGTAGAATCAACAAAAGCAAATCCCATGGCATCAGCGTAGTACATGAATTTTTCCTCATCCCAGCCGTGTCGTTTTGGGATAGTATTCATTTCCATAAGCATAATCTTGTCCTTGTTTTTAGCAATGGACAATTCTAAGCGGTAGTGGAAGACATTGTACAAGACCTGGTAGGCCAAGCCCATAGAAATGATAGATATGCTGTCAGAGTGCCTGTTACTGTATACTCTGCCATTGTAGGGCATCTTACACACAGACAAGTTGTTCATTTCGTTGCGTTGCACAACATGGGGATTCATACTGACATAAATGTTATTGTCAATTTGATATCCTTCCCAAACCTCATTTACCCAGAAATATTTTATTTCTTGGCCCTCGTCTTTTTTGTACGTTTCGTCGACCACCATCTCTTGAGGAGATCCCATCTCATCTGTATAGGATAGAATGCCAACTCTAGCAAAACTCTTCCAACAAACATGAAGCACTTCCACCATCCGATCACTTTCGTCATCTTCCGGCTTGTTGACGAACATGCTTTGGTGTCCTCCGTAGCCATCTCTATATTTTCCATGAGGAGCTTCTAAATTGTCGATGTCTTTAGGAGACAGCACATCGTAAAAACGATCAACTACCTCATTTACACTCATAATCTTGCGACGCACAACCCAATCAGCGTCTTCAATGTAGTCCGTATCAGGAGACTTCTCATAGTCGATATCCAAGGGGCTTACGACTTGATAGTCCACATCATTCATGCATACATCCTTATAGGTGTAGCATTCACCGGCAACTAACCAGTCGAAAAACAATTTTTGAATGTTGTCTTCTAGACCGAGCCAGTCAAAAAGATAGTTCAGTGCTTCCTGACCTACAATGGCTCTAGAGTCTCTGTAGTTAGAAAGAACTTGTTCCTGATAGTTCTTAGGGTCTTCTTCTGGAGCGTCAGGTTCTTCTCCTTTAGCTTTGCTCATCTCTGAAACAAAAATCTGTTCCAGATATTCTTGGTACTGCTTCTGCCGATACTGGTCAAATCGTGATTGTATGTCTGCATTGCGAACAACTACTTGGTATGCTTGGGGACGCTTTGCTTTTTCTCCTAGCAGTAAGTCTACGACAGGCTTTAGGATATTATAATTGCGTAATCGCGCAGGGAAGTTCTTCTTAGCCCAAGCCTCGCTATTGTAGGGGTTTGTAACATAGTTGTAATCAGACTCCTGAATATTACCGTTGTAAGCCTCGTAATACTTTTGAGTAGTATGTTTGGTGCTACTACTAAATGCAGACCTATTAATAAAAGCCCTTATAGTGTCTTTAGCCCAATCTTTGGTTTTACGTGATCGGGGGACTTTTTGTTTAGGTATATGCATTTTCGGTATTATTAGAAGAAGTCACGATTAAAAAAGCTGTTGGCGTCATTCTGCTCTGCTTTTTCGACTTCTAAATTAGATAAGTCTTTCAAGTGGAACATACCTACAAGCATTGCAGATACCCTGTCAAAGTTACCTCTAGAGTTGTATTTAATTAGTTCGTCTATTAATGCAATATCGTATATATAGTGCAAGTTTAACTTAGCTTCTCCTGTTTCTGTCTTGCCCCTCTTAGTCTTCAACCAGTCTCGTAAGTACAGCTCTGCTTGGCTTTTACGCTCTTTGCTACCCATGCTCATGCCGTACTTTCTTCCAAGCTTTTTGATTTTAACATTTTCAGATTTGTCAAAAATCTCAGCTTCTGGCATAAGCATATGTAGTTGCTTTGTACGCTTAGCGTATGGTATTACTTCTCCCCGGTCATTCTCAAATCCTATACGGGCGTTATAATACTCTGAAAGCAAAAATAGTGAATTATTGTATTCATCCTGAGAATCTGGTCGTCCTACATAAGATGCTACAATCATATCGTCAGGACTTGAGATAGAATTGACTCTTTTTATTACATAAGCTGCTCCCAAAGAAGTGCCGTAGCCATCTTGTGCATACGGGTCGTGGACAATAATGTACAGATCGTCAGGTGTAGATCCTTGCGAGTATGGTGCTTGGTAAATCACTACGCATCCTCGGATATCATCTCCTTTTTGAGCAGGAAACTTTTCTATAGGGCGCAGCATGTCATCTGGCATAAACTTTAGACCTTTTTTGCCTGTGATTAGTTTGCCTGCAACACCAATATTCCTGTAAGCCCCAGAGCGCATGAGTTCATTGCGCCATTCTAAAAGTTGAGCAGAAGGAAATATGTTAGAGGTGTGCTGCATAAACGCCTCCTTAGGTGTAAAGGGATACTCTGTAATATGCTTATCTAAAACACCTCCGTCTTTTGTGTCTCTCTTAATCTGCTCACGTCGTGCTTCTTCAGCTTGCTTTGCATTCTCGATATTACTGTTGCCCTGGTTGTCCATGTACCCCACCATGTTTTTGTAGGCTGGAAAAAAGAACCCGCAGTTAGAATGCTCTGAGCCATTGTCCCAAGTATTTTGTACAGGTAAAAGATTGTATGCTAGAGGGTTATAAAACATTGACTCAAAGTCTATAGTTCCACCAGACATGTCTCCACCAGTACCAAACAAAATCATTTGGCCTGTTGTAATTCCGCCATCCTCAACTGTCGGCTTAGTTGCCAAAAATGAAGCTTTGAGGTTGTCGAAAGCTCCGCACTCCTCGAATATCACAATGCTTGCATCTTTACCACGAGCTGCATCAGGGTTGTCTTTAAATGTAATGGCTTCGACTTCGGATTTATAGCCCTTCTCAATAGGCTGCCCACCGACGTACTCTAAAAAGCTAGCCCTTCTGTGATTCTGCTTATCGACAACTTGTCGTCGCTTGCCCCAGCCGGTATGCTCGTTTAAGAAGTTCATATTGTCGGTAACCATAGCCATGATTCCCTTCGGGTACAAGTACTTTTTGTCAAACGCACAAAGTAAAGTGTAGCTGTTTCGATCATTATTGAACGTGTTAGCTACTAAAGCAGCATTCTTGTATGAAAATCCCTTACGTCTAGCTTTACCTACTATCAAATGCCGACCTCCAGACATGAACTCAGGGTCGACAACAGTCGAAAGGTTTAAGCTTTTGTATTTATCTGCAGTAATGCCTTCTCTGGCAATGTTTTGCAGCCAAAAGTATTCGTAGTCTCCATCCCAGAAGTTTGGGAAAGCAACAATCTTTTTATTTCCCTTAGCGGTCAGTTTAATCTGAACGAAGTTCAGGTAGAAGTAGTGGTGACCGGTAATGGTTGTGTCTCCTACAGTATAGCCGTGGGTACAACGACGAAGTCGTTCGGCCCAGTACTCATAATGACCTGCGGTTCCTTCTGGCTGGCTACAATAGTACCCATGCTTCAGGAAGTGTTGAGCGTCACGACAAAACTCTTGAGTATTGACCAGCATCAGTCTTCAAACATTCCTTTTTTACCTCCTCCCTTAATCCGAGTATCACTGGCTTGCTCTTTCTTTATTTTCTCTTCTAGGGTCGAGATGTTGTCTATTACCTTAGGCAGCTTTTCTCCGATTTCTAGCATTCGTTGCACACTACGCACTAATCCGTCTAAGTCCTCAACTTCATCTTGCTTTAGCTCTCTCTCTATACGTATACGCAATGTGTCAATAAGCCTTGAACTGGTCAACAAACCTTCACGGATCGAGGTCAGTGTTTTAATTGTTGGAGTCTGTGCAAATTTGAGATACTTCTCAATGGCTGCTTGCACTTTGAGATCTGGGACGTAGTCCTCCGCCAAACCTAAATCTTTACTTACCCGGATCAACCGCTCGTCAGAAGCATAAATAGCATAAGGGCTTTTGTGGTCGTGCATAAAATAGATGTACGCCAACTCCCGCACACAACCTTGCTTACTTTGACTTCTGTCACGTTTATACAAAGCTTTGAACTCTGGTATCAGCTGCACTTCGGGGTCAGGAACGACCTTAAACTTTTCTTCTCTTAGTAAGCGCATGATTGAGGTTGTATAAACGCCTAGGTTTCACATAAAACTTGCCTAAGTATGGCATACGTACTTGAGAAAAGTCTCCCTTCTCCATAGTCTGGCAAAGAAACTTAAACTGGCTCTCTACTATATCCTGAATCTCTACCAGGCTCCCACCATTCTCCTCTACAATCTCTAAGCAGATTTCTTTTTTTATTTTATTCGTTCTAGCCATATATAGTATAGTCTAATAAATAGCAAAACTCCCCTATAGAAAGTTGACTGTCGTACTGCACACATTGAAGACTCATCAGAGATGCTATACGCATCTCAAAACTCAGAACTACGTCCAGGTCGTACAGCTCATAACTAAGCTGGTACTTTGGAGTCTGAGAAGATGAACTTAAAGGTAATGGAGTCAAGATCAGAGGGGGGTTTAACAATAGGTATATAGCGGTAGACTCCTTTAGAATCCTTACCAATAATTTTCTTGTCCTTCAAGCTCTTTACGTAGTTGTTTAATACACTTACGCTTTTGAAGTTCATAGCATCAGAAACATACTTCCTAGAAGCCATGCTACATGCCACCTCTGGGTCGTACTCTATGAACAACACTAATGAGTCTAACTCCCGTGGAGTCAACCTCAAAATACCATTAAGTAATTCTAAGTAGTTCCTTAGAAAGTTCTTCTTACTTGTCCGAATACTCAGCTCCATTTTGCTCTTGATATTTTGCTACTCTGTCAATCTTACGATTCAATCTCTTCTTGAACAGATTCCTCACATTCTTCAGTAGAAGAATACAACACTGGTTCTCGACAGAAAAGTTTTTCTTCTGTAGTTCATACAACCTGTCAATTAACATAGACACTACCTCCTCATTGGTAGTTCCAGAGTTGTATGCAGATCCCTGCTTCTCAGTAAACCTTACAGTTTGATACTCAGTCTCAGACTTAAAATTATGTAGTCTGTATTCGATACCTGGCTTTACAACATCCATAGCAGTTCTGTTCAAGTATAAATATAAAACTTCTATATAATACTACCGCATTGCCTAGGGTCATGTCAGCTTAGTATAGAGGTTTCTATTATTCTGTGTAAACAAGCTGCGCTATAGTATGGTCTACAAATTCGCCTGAATAGGTGTAAGCCAAAATCAACTCAGAGTCATTAGGCAGAGTATACGCAACAAATATTGCCCCCTCTACCACAGCTATCCCCTCTAAAAATTTTAGCATGTTCCAAAGATATGAGTTTGAGTACCACCACGATTTAACTCCCCCCACCAAAAACGGACAAGAACCACCCCCCTGCTCCGCCTGCAAAGGCAATGACAAACCCAAATTCAACAACATGATTGAAATTAATTCTCTCAGAGCACAGCTCGTCAAAAAGATTGGCGATAACAAGAAGAATGGTCAGAAGTACAAGAAAAACGTTTTCGTTATTCATGCACCGAACCATCCTGCGCCGGAAGGACTATGCATTATCGATGCCTTTCATACCAAGGCTCTTTACCAAATGATTGGTGAGGCCAAGGTGGACAGGCTGAGACAAGGCGTAAACTTTCCTGCAGTGCAGCAGACGAATGATGGCGATTGGATGCGCATCACAGTGCGTCCGAAGGTTAACGACCCTAGAAAGTCGTACTTCGACATCACACCCTGCTCAGCTCCTAAGTGATTACGGGGGGCTAACAACCCCCTTAACGCATCACTATCATCAGCACGACAACACTGCATGCATTCTCATACCAGGGAGTGTGTGCAGTGTTTTCAATGAATTTGGGTATTCAACACGACAAAACTTTCATTGATATAAACTTTACAACTACTCTCATGAACATTGAAGCAAGACAAAAACGTGAAGAGCTATGCTCTACATTACAGCAACAGCATACCACAGCATGGAATGAGTACCACATGTTGGTGCAAGATCTAAAGCAGCACATCCCTTCAGATAAGCAGGATGAGGTTATGACTATCGTGAAGCGCATGTGTGATGCACACGGCAAAGTCATGGTAGCTAACCATCGCTACGAGGAAACAATGAAATCTTGAACACAACAAGCAAGACAATGGGTATAGTATACTTAGGGATATTCCTACCACAGAAATCTATTGACCAGCTATTGGTTCCAATAGACACAAACATCAAGCATCCACACATTACCATGAAGTACTATGGTACATGGAATCTTGATAGGCTATCTGAAGAAGATCACAGTAAAGTAGGAATACATACTGAGATACATCCTTGGGCTATGATTACCTCTAAGGATATTGATGTCCTTATATGTAGAAGGAGTCATGAAGGGATGGGTGATATGCCGCATGTCACTCTGCGGGCGTCTAATGGTGCTTTGCCTGTGAACTCTAACAAGTACACAGAAGCATACACTAAGATATTCAAGGCTAGGGTATTCGACTCTAGTCCTCTTGGTGATGCTCAATACGAAGCCCTAGACTTCTTTGCCAAAGAGCATCCAGATGCTAAAATCTTCAAGTATGGTACTATTTCACCCATTGCCGCAAGGTGGGGTGTATATACTAGCGAAGGTGTTAAGTATCAACTGCCATCTAAAAGACTGCCAGGCCCAGATACAATAAGTATCCACCATCCAGACAACTGGAGGTGTATCGAGCCTGAGTATGATGCATATGACTAATAACATGATTATGAAGAACAACGCTATTCTTACAGCACTAGTCTCTTTTATTACATGTATCTATACATGTACCATTGGACTACTCGTAGGTCTCATCAACTCTGATGACCTACATCCTGACCCCAACGCAACACTTCTATTGGCTCTCATTGGAGGGCTAATAGTTGTGTGCCTATGGATTGCTTTAGCATCTGCCAACAACAAAGAATCTTAATCATGTTAATACATCAAGTAATTATCTTACGAGGTCTGCCCGGTGCCGGTAAAACTACCGTGGCTTCTACCTTAGCATTAGCGTCACGTGGTACAATATGCTCTGCTGACCAATACATGGTTGACAGCAATGGCGAGTACCACTTCGACCCAAAGCGACTGAAAGATTGTCATAACCTCTGCTTCGATAAATTCTGCAAAGAGTTAACCAATGCAGTTCAAGACAAGCATTACGACCTTCGTAATCAGGCGTACACTATCATTGTAGATAACACCAACACTCAGTATTGGGAGTTCCAGAAGTATATCAACAAAGTAGCGAACGTGAATCTTCTGCTGAAAGAACTCGGCTCTAGCGACAAATTCATTGTTACTCAGCTCATCGTCGAGAATCCATCAGGATTTCAGTCTACACATGATGTTCCTAGTGCTACTATCGCCGCGATGAAAGACCGGTTTGAGGTTTATTTAGGTCCAGACCATCAGCTTAGTGACTGTCAGGAAGAACAGGTTCAAGAACATCCACCTTACGAAGAAGACGAGTGTGTAGGGTGTGGCAATTTGTATGATGTCAATGACCCACATTGTGAATGCACTGATCGCGAGGAGCAAGCTCAGGCTATGATGACCGAAGACATGCAAGATTCTATAGACCCTGACTATGATGAATAAGACTCTAACTAAAATGAGTAGTAGACAGATTCAACACATCTTACGTGATGAGCTTAGGAATCAAAAGCTCAAGCACAGGTCTATGGCATATTTAGCTGACCGGCATCTGTCAGAACTAAAGAAGTATGCAGCCCTTAAAAACTTTGAGCAAATAGATATTCAATCTCGTTTGCACTCTGAGTTTTGCCGAGAGCAACATATATCTAGTGTTGAAATCACGCGTTTAGAGAAAGAGCTGAAATATCAGCAACCTGCACCCAACAGAGTTGCTAAGTTTGTGATGAAACTTAAGATGAGGTTTAACCTATAACATTGTATGATGCCTTGCCTAGGCACCTCAATCTTAAGTAACACGGGGTTTGACTGTGCCTTGTTACCCAATTCAGTTACTATCTAAAAGTCCTACGCTAATCAATCGTAGGCATTATTTATCAGTCAAGCAATAGTGTACGTGTTACCGCTTGATGTATAGACCACGTACCTGTCCCAGCTTGGACAGCTTAGTCATAGTTAGAGGGGGTGTAGCTGTTAGTGACGACTACGGTCTCAGTACACCCCTTCCATTTCAGCACAGTCAGGTTTGATAAGCATTTCATTTCATCAGAATGGATTACAAAATGCTTATGTGGTTCAATTCCACACTGTGCTCAATCAACTAAAACATCGAATACACACAAGATGGATATCAGCAAAACAAAGTTCATTAAGAACCTAGTGTTCAAACAGAGAAGCTACATCGAAGGAGGCAAAGTGTCTTACGGTGACAACCAGAGACACATCAACTATCAAGCTTGGCTTCACCTTCCAAACAAGTACAAGCTCTCAATTATCACTGGCCCTGTTGGGACAGGACTAAAATCTGTTCCTAACGTCTATGAAATTGGGTTCTTCTCTTCACTTCATGGAGAGATGATTAAGGCACACAAAGAGGTGTACTGTTTCACCAACAAAGAAGGTGTAGAGAAGGAAGTTATTGACTACGATAGCACTGCTGGCTACTTCACTCTTGAAGGGCTTGAAGAATACCTCGTAGAGATTAGTGGGCGTCCAACTCGTACCATCGAAATGGAGATCGAAGAGGGTTACCTCTGTTCAGTACATAAGACAGAGTTAGAATACTCTACCAATAGCCAAGTAATGGAACGCGTGTGTCCTAAATGCGAACCTGGACTCTTTAAATCTGAAGCCGAGTAATCATGAAAACTATTAAAGAAGATATCTTTTTAGGATGGACAGCAGGTGAACTAGCTATAACATACAAAAGGGCAGCGCTAGATGGACCAACCATCAAAGCACCTGAGCATACTATCAAACTACTACGTAGATGCTACTCAGATACTATTGAGATACGTGAGTCAGCTATATGCATAGGTATATCCCGCGCTAATAGAATACGCTCAGTATTTATAGTAGGGGAAGGCGGTACAGCCGGATGCGTGATTGACCCTAAGCTAGTATTCAGCAGACTGCTGCTAGAAAACTGCTCTGCCTTTATCTTATCTCACAACCATCCTAGTGGCAACACAAACCCTAGTATGGCAGATAAGAAATTGACACGTGATTTTCGAGCTTGTGGTAAAGTACTCGACATACCCTTGCTCGACCACATAATAGTCACCGACAACTCACACTTCTCGTTTGCTACACACGATATGCTATAACACTATCATCATGCCGCATCCTAAACTCACTCCGACACTCAAGTCCAAGTATCAAAACAAATGGTACAAGGCCTTAGTAGACAAGATCCAAAAGGATCCCAATGTTCCAGATTGCGAAAGAGTTCAACTCAAACAAGGGTATATATTCATTTCTCGTGCTGTAGAACTTGTATTCGAGCACAGCGCAGAAGCACATGCTCTTCTACTAGAACTAAATGAACAGGAACACCTGGATACAGATCCAGATGCTACTCGTCTTTTTGATCCGCAATAACTCTATTTCGGAGATACGCTAGTTCTTGATGAAGCTCTCCTATCATTTGTATGAGCTTTAAGTTTTGCTGACGCAACTCATCTATTGTTGATTCCAAATGCTGGATTCTATCCATCATTTTCAGTATAAGTTTCGTCTTCTTAAACATCATTGCAGAGTATTCTCAAAAATACGATAATTATAGTAAACTATGACGTCTATACTTCAAACAGCTGAGCGCAAACACATGCATTCTATTGTTCAATCATATGAATCTATCAGAATAAACTTAATATTAGTTTACCTCTTGATTTTTCTGTGTCTACTTTCTATGTGCCTGTTTGCCCTTATAAGCAAATCATACACTGCAGATCTGTGTATACAATTCGTACACTCCCTAGGTTTTTTGTATATTGGTATTCGGTATGCTCATACCCGCATACTGCTGAAAAAAGCAAAAGAACAATATGACGTTGCCTTCGAAACCAGAGGTGTCCTCTGAACCAGTACGAATTTATACTTACTTCCGCAGCGGAGTAGAATTGATTAGCCCCTCTCTGAATATTTCTTTATCCAGGAATGATGGGCATCAACAAGTAACTTACATAGAGTACAACTATGATGAACCCTCCTGATGACCCAGAGCTTAAGCTCTATAGTGGCGACGTATTTTTAACGATATGCGTTGTACACACAAAGACAGAAGCTTCTTCTATAGAAGAACTAGAGCAAGACACTCTAAAAGCTGTCAGACGTTTGCTTTCTCCTGATAGTTCAGAGATTGCTAGCATCAACATAGAGTTAGAAGACTCTGATTTAATGCAAGTCAATCGCGAGCCAGACTGGTGGGATAAAGTTGATGAGGCTAGGGATCATCTTAAAAATAAATAATCTAAATGGCTACGATTTTTGAAAATGTATTCAAATGTGTAGTAGTGCGAGACAAACAATATCGCACTGCTTTCTATTCTCACACAGCAGAACTAGCTAAGCGAGAAGCACGTATTTATGTACGTGCAAACAAAGACAAAAACATTACTTATGAAATCACACAGCCTGTACAGGTATTTGTGAATAGGCCATATATCTAATATCTATATGTACTTGCTCATATCAAATAAAGCAGTATATTTGACTGTGTAGTATAGAGTATATGCAAGTAAGAATGTTTTTCCAAAGTACCTCTTGCACTCACAATATAGACTTCATATATGTGACGAAAGAGACGTTGTAAGCAGTTTGTTTTATTTGGTTATAGGTAAGAGGGCTTCGGCCCTTTTACTTTTTCTTCGTGTTTCGGCGACGAGATGAGGGTTTTTTCCCCTTCTTCATGCCATTACGAGCACGATTCTTTGACTGTGATTCCATCACAATCTTACCGCCTTTTGTATGGGAGGCATCCTTTTTATCCTTATTACCATACGTCCCTGCGCGTCTGTTAGCTCTATTAGCAGCGACGCGCTTCTTTACCGCTGATTTTTTCTTCTGGTATTGAGCATCATACTTACGCTTCTTTGCGATACTCCTCGCAGTCATGCCACGTTGTTTATACGTGCGCCCTTTACCAGCTAATGAGTTACGTGCCATGCCCTAAAATTTAATCAGTACTAATTTAAATCTTTTACCTCTATTTTTTAAGTATCATGAGTAATCAAGCTAAGAACTTTGTTCGTGTAGTATCCCATTCTATTCAATCAGACAAGAATGGTCGTGAGTATAACCGTGTGACTCTTCAACAGTTGCAGGGTCGTGAAGAGATTGCTGACCCTGAGACAGGCGAAGCACTGGCTGTCATTGGTCCAGAGATGACTGTCAATATTACTGGATACAAAATCCCGTACTACTTTGAGCTGGATGACCCGAAGGCACGTCCTGATTATGTGTGGAATGCACGTGAAGGGCAGGCTATTCAAGGTGTCATTGTTCGCACTACGGTAGAGCCATATATGATTGGTGAACGTACTGTCTCTACAGCTACTGTGTTTGTGCAGGGCGATCCAGACGGTGCCGACTTTGAGATGCGTAAGTCTCAAGCCTTTGAGCGTAGCGGTCGCACAATTGTACATCTCGGTGCATTGTTTAGTGACGACAGCGTAGTACCTACTCGCGGCAATCGCATTGTAGTACCCGTGTCAAACGAGTCTATCGAGATTTGAGCACTAAGTAGGTCTTAAGAAAGGGGGAGTGGCAAATGCTGCTCCCTCTTTTTATTATCGAGAAGTAAAATATTCAACATGCCAGTAAAAATACCAACTGAACCTAATGAGGTAGTATACCGTGATAAGAACGGTAGAGAGTTTAGCATCGACCAATTAAGCGAAAGCCAGCTCGCGGTAGCACTGTATGATATGTTGCAGAGAAAAGCCAGACATAATCATAAGGTAAATAAGATGTTTGACGTAGCTGACAAGCTTAGTCAAGTCGTTGTAGCTATCCACAAAGAGCAAGCATCACGCAAGGCTCCTATCACACTAGAGCCTTACTATAAATTGCAATGTGCTGCAGACCAAGGCACATTGACATGGGTGCAAACCCAAGTAAACCTCGTGATAGAAGAGGATGAGTAACTAATTTAACGTAGTGAAATACGTTATCTACCCTCCATCAGTATCTGTCCCTGACTCTACACAGTATGAGCGTATGACATTTAACAATGCGTGTGCTGCATTGCATAGTGCTACATTCTTATACATAGACTTAGAGACTACAGGTTTTGATTTTCTCAATGATGATATACTTACTGTACAGATGGCTACCGATCATCTTAATCAGTATGTATTCATCTTGGGAGATGACCTAGATATACCTGACTTGATACCTACCCTAGAATCAGCATCTATGCTTGTAGGTCACAACATAAAATTTGATCTCAAGTTTCTACGTCGAGAGCCATACAGCTATTCAGCTAAGAAGGTGTTCGACACTATGATTGTAGAACAGATACTGGTCAATGGCACTAATCAACGTGCGTCTCTACTAGCTGTGGTTCAACGCTACTGCCAAGTAGATTTAGATAAATCTGTCCGCGCATCATTTGGCAATACCAATGGGAATGTTATGCTCACTGAACGTCAGATTCTGTATGCTTTAGACGACGTAGTATACCTACCAAGTATACTCACGACGCAGATAGAATCTCTTCAAGAGCACAATCTTATGAAGATTGCTGAACTAGAATGCCATGCTGTCCTCGCCTTCACTGAGATAGAATACAACGGTCTCAGTATAGATGTAGACCGGTGGAAGAAACAGGTAGAAAGTCTTAAGGTTGAAGCTATACAGCTAGAGATCGATATGAATACTATGGTCGACACCGACCCAGTATTTGATTCGGCTCGACATACAACATATCAAACGGATATGTTCTTATCAGATTCTGACGTATCCGGTACACGTATTAACTGGGAGTCTCCTATGGAAGTGCTCAAAGTATTTCAGTGTATCGATAAGAAGTTAGAATCTTTTGGAGATAGCGAAATCATCAAGATGATGAGCAAGACTAAGCTCGCACCTATGATGAAGGAGTACCGAGAAAAGTCCAAGAAAGTATCTTCCTTTGGAGATAAGTTCTTGTCTAATATGTGGAGTGATGGCAAGATTCATCCTCGATTTATTCAGATCAAAAGGACTGGTCGTGTATCCTGTAAAGAACCTAACATGCAGCAGATACCTGCAGATAACAGCTATCGTAACTGTTTCATCACAACGCCAGGTAATGTCTTCGTGTCAGCTGACTACTCTTCCCAAGAGTTATGCATTATAGCGCACGGGTCTAAAGACCCTGTGTTTAATCATGCTTTGCAGCAGAAGCATGATTTGCATTCTGTATGTGCAGAGCTTGTATTCGGACAGGAATGGAAAGATGCTGCATTAGATGACTGCGCATATTATGCCGGCAAGAAAAAATGCAGCTGCCCTGAACACAAGAAGCTACGGACTACTGTAAAGAGTATCAACTTTGGACTTGCTTATGGTATGGGGCCGAAGAAGTTATCTGAAACTATGAGCATACCTATGAAGGATGCTTCAAGTTTAATAGATAAATACTTCCAAGCTTTTCCAACTATTAAAGAGTTCCTAGATTCACAATCACGTTACGGAGTACGTAACGGTTGCATCAAAACATTCGACCCTTGGGGACGTATACGTTGGTTTGACGATTGGTCACCAGGGTATATGGACATGGCAATCAAGGGAAGGATAGAAAGGATTTCAAAAAACACACCTATTCAAGGTACTGCAGCAGACATGACTAAGCATGCCTTAGTACTTTGCCACAGCTATATCAGAGATAACAACTTCCCTGCTACTCTCGTCATGACTGTACATGATCAAATAGATACAGTCTGCGCAGAAGAAAATGCAGATGAGTGGGCTGCTATTCTAAAAAAGCTAATGGAAGAAGCAGCACAACACATAATGGGAAATGACCTACTCAAAGCAGAGGTCGAGATAACAGAAAAATGGAGCAAGTAAAAACCCGCATAAGAGTACCTAATAAAGAGTACTACTTGATGAATCAGCAACAGCGTATTAATTACTGGGCTGATTATTTGAACCGATTAACTAGTTACATGGCTATTGAGGAGAGCCTATCTCCCCTACAAATTCAACGGATTTCTAACGAGATTCAACACATAACCCAATACCTTAAAGTTTTAAGTAATGCCCCAGCACGTACCCATAAAAGCGGGACCGACCTCTCGCCAAGCAATGTTTGATGTACCTGTACCTACAGCAACACGTACATATGGACCTATACCTAACGCAGACCTCTACAACTTTGTAGTTAGTCGTATCAAAGAACAGAACCTCTCTATTACCAATGAATCTTTTGGTACAGATGCGGGAGGACAAGTGATGCTATGCAAGTTGCACATCTCTAGCAATGACCTAGAGATGGACCAAATGCTAGCCTTTTGGAATAGCTACAATAAGACTCGTGCAGTAACATTTACTACTGGCAGTGTAGTGCGCGTATGTACAAATGGCATGATGTGGTCTGATGGAGATATCCAAAGACACAGGCACTACCGGGATCGTTGGCAATCTATTCAAGACGACCTAGGTAAGGCTATCGATAAGATTGAACCTAAGTTCAAGAAGTGCCAAGCGCTGCGTAAAGAATGGAAGCGTGTGCCTATTGACTATACTAACACCGGCAAGCTTGCAGGGCAGCTATATTTTGACAATATCATTACGCCTCGTATGCTTAGTGATATCAAGAAAGAGACAACAGAGAGTGAGAACTTCTCATATGTCAATGCCGATGGTGAGCTTCGTGGCAACATGTGGCAGTTCTATAACAACTGCACTCAAGCATTGAAGCGTAGTCGTGCCTCTACTTACGGTGAGTACAATGATCGGTTGACTAAGCGGTTGGCTCACGTCACTGGTCATGCCGACATTGTAATGGGAGACTAAGATGGACATCCGTGAACTCTCAACAGTTCAAGCGGCACTGAGTGAGGCCCAGCGTGTAAGTAAAGCACTGACTATTAGTAGCCAGGATAAGTCTTTCTTCCGCTGGGCTATACTCAAAGGCCCCCACCCAAAGACCTCAAGCAACGAAATATTCTACATACTTGTAGATCTACGCACTCAATACACCGTATGCTATATACGTGACTTGAACAAGCTTGAGCAGAAGTGTAAGAAGCACAATGTAGATGTAAATAGGATTGTGCTCCAATTCAATACATAATGGCACACTCTTTTCATCACAGCCAAAGTTCTGCACGAATTCATGGTGGTACACCTGACGACTACTTACCTATCCATAATTGGTTAGATGCAAGTAAATCCTCATATGCTGACCACCGACACCGCGCCCTAAGACATCACACTCTTGGAGTCTTTTGGGCAGAAGAACATTTCGGTGTCACAATAACCAACAGTGATGGCAAAGAAGTTCCAGTTAGGACAATTGCCGAACAGCACATCCGAGAAGATCTCGGACGTATACCTACAGTAAAAGACTGGCTCCAAAACCTACCCAAAGAGTTCTGGATGACCGGTCGTAAACTACCTCAACATGCTATCAGCTGATATACTTCCAAAAGCACTCAACACTATCATCAATGAATGCTATGCTCTATCTCGTGTCACACCTACTGACTATCCTGTCATCAAGATTAACTACCACGGTGTAGGTGATTCAGGCGGCATAGAATCAGTTATGTTCCTTACTCCCAAAGGCGCTGAACTGGCTCACAAGAATGAGATTCCTCCAGTCTTCCCTAGAGAAGAGATGCAGGAATACTACGCTACTACTACGCATACTTATGTATACAATGCAAATGAGTCTAAAACATGTATTGTTCCTTTAGAGATAGACCTCTGTGATCCTAAAATGTCATCCGGTTGGGCTACCATAGAACAATGGATATACACTAGATTTTCACTTTGCGAAGTAAATGACGGGTGTATGGCTGACATTTTCGTTGATCAACCTATGGGAGCTATCTGGGGTACACGTACAGATTTTGTCACTGAAGAGCACGTTACACAGTTCCGGTATGAAAATTGATTTAAACAAACTTGCAAGACAAAAACAAGTCATCAAAAGGTGGACTGAATCAGGTAGACGTGGAACACTAGAAGCTGTGACAGGTTTCGGAAAGACTTATGTATCTCTCCTTATCCTAAAAAACCTCCAGGAAAATAAACCAGAAGGTACAGCCTTAGTTATTGTGCCTACTACTAACCTTAAAGGTCAATGGGAAGCTGGGTGTCGTAAACTAGGAATTACCAACACTCAGGTAATGGTGATTAACACCGCTGTGAAGACAAGTCATAAGTGTGATTTGCTTGTACTTGATGAAATTCACAACTATACTTCGAAGATCTTTGGCACCATCTTCGAAATTGTAGACTACAGTTACATCCTTGGATTGACTGCTACTCTAGACACTGAAGACCCGCGTTTTTATCTCATTGATGAGTACGCACCTGTCATAGACCGAGTAACTCTAAAAGAAGCTGTCGATAACGGTTACGTATCGAAGTTTTTGATACTGAACCTCGGTGTACGGATGAATGCCGAAGAAGCTAGTACATACAAAGAAATTGTCGATTCATACTACAAGCACTTTGCTCTATTCAATAACCGCTACAACATCGCTATGAGTTGTGGCAACAATCGCCAATACTTGCAGGCGTACACCCAGCAACTTAACGGGTGGACAGAGCAAGAGGTGCTGAATAAAGCTCGAGCTTGGAGAAAGGCTATGCAAGCTAGAATGACATTCATCTATAACTCTGTAAGCAAGCAAGAAGCTGCTAAAGAAATTATAGATATGTATGATGTTCCTATGATAACCTTCAGTCAGAGCGTAAAATTTGCCTCAGAATTAGATAAAAAAACACAGCCTTGGAGCAAGGCATTCCACAGCAAAATCAACAAGGCTAAGCGTAAGCAAATCCTTGAAGATTTCTCTGACCCTAAAACAGATACTCACATCATCCATACTGCAAGAGCTTTGGATGAGGGTTTTGATGTGGATGGAATTGAATTAGCAATAATTTGCTCAGGTTCTGGAACTCCAAGACAGGATCTTCAACGTACAGGCCGTGCAATCCGTTGGAAAGAAGGAAAGCTCGGCGTTGTAATAAACCTTTATCTAAAAGATACACAAGATGAA
>Ga0098049_1000132_pt1 | contig 27720 bp, 65 predicted proteins | sample 13BtaG_FD_92582 | JGI IMG/M metagenome (GOLD analysis project Ga0098049, IMG submission 92582) | Marine viral communities from the Subarctic Pacific Ocean - 13B_ETSP_OMZ_AT15268_CsCl metaG | ecosystem: Environmental > Aquatic > Marine > Oceanic | place: Subarctic Pacific Ocean | collected...
GAAACAGAAATTCAAGAAACAGAAATTCAAGAAACAGAAATTCAAGAAACTCTAACATCACCAGAATCTGATGACCCAGAAGAATGGGAAGCTTGGTTAAAACAAAACGAAATGTCAGCAGAAGTTGATGATGAAGGAGAAGAATTGGTTTATATCGATGATGAGTTTTCAGATCTCATCTAATATAAATTTAACTTTGTTATCCTACTGAATCGTCAAAATGAAAACTTAACTAATACATAAATCTATTTATCGAAAGGAGAAAGCTCATGGATTTATTTTTCGAAAAATTTATCTTTATCTGCGGTAGCAGTCTATTTCTAACACAGTTAATAAATCTTTACATTTAAGGAGAAAAATGTCTGATTCTAACAATATGAAGATGTTTGGTATTGATTTCTTTGGACTAAAAGAATCAAAGAAATTATCTAGTGAAAAGTTAAAAAGTTTTTATGACGATTGGAAAAGATCAGGATATAGTATTGAACAATACAAAATCCTAGTCAAACCAAAATAAAAGGTTACCTATCCTCATCAGTCAAACACTGTACGAAGATAATAGGTTTATTATATAAATCTTTTAAACTAGTACACTTGCTTTACACAGTTATAACTGATGTAGAGATATTATTTGGATTTATATTATGTGTAAATTTAAATAATAATTGATATAATATACGCGCAATGCATATTAAATTAAAAATTTTTCAAATGGAGGCATTATGTTCAACACTTCTCAATTTACTGAAACTAATACTGGTTGTCATTCATATACAACAAAGTTTCGTGACAACTTTAATCCTGGCGTTTTCTACACAACAAGCAATAAAGGTCTTGTAAGAAGAGTCATTGAGAAAAAAATCATTACTGTTAATACAATAAGCAACTATCGTAAAGAAACTATCAAACGTGATGGATATATTATCAACAAAAGAGACCAAAATGGTAAATACATTCCTTTAATGACTATTAACTCAAGACTTGCAAGAATTCAATCTCAAGCTAATAAATTCAACAAAAAACGCTCTATAATCTCTGAAGCTAAATATGAATTCAAATCTAACGAATTAATTTTAATAACAGCAAACTTTTAATGAGAAAAGCAATGTCTAACTCAAACCCAAACTACCCAAGCAAAACAGTAAATCCTTCAGGCCCAGGTCGTGGAAATACTCCAAAAAAATAGTTAACATTTAATACTACTATGTTATAATATATAACAACACGGGCAGTTAGCCAAGCGGTTAAGGCTCCGGTCTCATAAACCGGCGATCCTGGGTTCAAATCCCAGACTGCCCATTCACGCACTCGTAGCTCAGCGGAAGAGCAGTGGCCTTCTAAGCCATTGGTCGTAGGTTCAAATCCTACCGGGTGTATTATTACTCTTTTCTTTTTTCGAAAGGTTTTCAATGTACGAATATAACTTCAAGCCAACTAAAACTATTATACTTCGCGTATCAGTTATTATAAACGAGCCAATAGAATCATATAAACATATCAAAACTTACGGCAATCACAACATCCAAATAAAAAATGGAGAATACTGCACAACATTCAGCCAATACGTAGCAGGTGCAGAAGATAAAGAAAAATTTATCAGCTTGGTAAGAAATATGTACCCTGAAAATTACGGAGGATACGAAGCAATAGTAATAAACATGTCAGAAAAACTTACTAGTTTAATTTTAAAAGGTGAAAGTCTATGATTACAAAAAGCGACAAAAAACATATTAAATCAGCTATTAAAGCTTTTAACATAAAATTCTCTAACCTGGAACCATTGTCGATAAATGACTTCACCTCTAAAACTCTATACCCTTTCTACATAGGACATATTACTGATAACGGCAATATCTCTCTTATGTTCCCCGTATCAGCCACTCCAGATCTGGCTCACATAGTATTCTCTCCCTCAAACGAAATTCTCAAAACTAATAAGGCTCTCGATCTAGAACTAAAAAATAAGTCTCTTAATATAGAATAATTATTCTGTCTATAACTAAGAAAGGCTCAATATGCAAATCAATATAAACATAGAAGATAACACTCTTTCTTCTCACATAATCACTCTAATGCAGAAATACATCAAAGGCGAATTAAACACATGGATCAACTCCATACAATACCAAAAAGATAATTACTGCAATATCTCAAATCCCTCTTGGAATATCATCATAACTGATACTAATAATACTTCACATACTATAAACCGCACAGATATCACAGAGGCTATTCAACTACTCTTCCATGATAAACCTCAAACATTCTGCAATATTATTACTGGCAATAACGATCCAAACTCTATCGATATGCTATTCCAATACGCTTGCTACAGACACTCTTTCTATAACAAATAATTCTTTCTTCACTATACACTCTCTTTTTTAACTTCTACCCCCGGGGAAACTAGATAAAATGCTGCTTCTACACTCACCACAACGCCCTAACTCTTTTATGTCTCCACACAATTACTACTTACCCTCCACTTCGTCAAACCTTCTCTGCTTACACGCAGCATACCCTAACTTTTTTCTAACTTCTCGAAACTCTCTTGTCTAACTTTGCATAGATCTAATACTGAAAGCTTACCAATGATCAGACAATTCGCTATCTCCGCAAACACTCTATTCTTCTTCTGCTTCTTCACGCTATCCGTAAACGACGTCTTAATAAACCAATTAGACTCACATCACTTCGCAGCTATCGTTATCTCCTCAGTCATAGATTCAATCCTCGATAAATGAATCGTCGATAAATGATGCCTTTAGTGTAATATTTTCAACAACTTAATATAATCTATATGTCAAACCAAAACTAAAAAGGAAATAACATGAAAATTATTCTTTTATACGTTTATAACATCTGCTGGCCTCACACAGATGATACTGCTTTCTACAACACACGCAAACTCAAAACATCAGAATACATCGAAATGCCTAAAGATGTTTTCTTCGAAAAGAAACAACGCGATGAATATATCGACTTCGTCCTAAACAGAATAAACGGAATTAAACCTCTTCGCCATGAATATTCTATTGACTATGTATGCCAATTCTCTGTCTAAAAACAGCTAATTGATAATGATTATCAAAATCATCTAAGTCTACTGCGCGTCGAGCTAAGCCCCGTGTAACCTTAAAACGTTTTAAATCGTATATGTGGTTTAGTGTCTGTTTTAATTTCTATTTGAGTATGATTAAACATATATATTTGTTTTAAAGTGTTCGCTAAGTTTAAAAATTACCATTTGTTACTTGTCTTGACAGGGCATTGATTCGTAAAAGGAGAGAAGAGTTATGGAAAGGAAATATTTTAATATGGGAGATTGGTTATTTTGGTTGTGGAGTACGTGTGTGTTTTTTGGGGGAGTGAATAGTGTGTTATTGTTATTGGGATTTGAGTGGGGTTTTTTATTGATGTGTGTTAGTGTGTTGTTGAGTGGTTTATTATCGTATTTGATGGTGAGTGTGATAATATGGTTGATATGAGAGTGTTGTTATTGATGGTGTTAGTGAGTTGTGTTGAGGGAGATTATATAGGGGAGGGAGTGATTGGAGTTGAGAAGGGTGTTGAGAGTTGTGATGTTAGTGATTATATAGTTGGGTGTGAAGAGTGTGAGTATTATTATGGGGAGGGTGGTCGTGTTGTTAGGGTTGAGGAGTATGATTATTTATGGAGTGATGTTTATATAAGGGGAGTGGATATAGATTGGCGTGAGGGGTATGTGTTGCTTTTGTTGGAGTATTATAATGGAGAGGGGTATGATATTGGAGTTGAGAGGTGTGAGTATTGATTGTTTATATAGAATTATTATTAACTGCTTTTTTTTGATGAGAGGGATTTGTTATGAGTTTATCTTATGTTGGAGACGAAGAGTTAGATGTGGGTGATTGTATTGTGTTTAAGGTTAGGGATTTGTTGTTTAAGAATTTGAGTAGTATAGATTATTGTGGAGTAGTGTTGGGTAAGAATTATTTATATTCTAGTGATACTAGGTGGGGAGAGAGAAAGTTTTTTAATTATTCTTTATATTGTGAGGGAAAGATAATAAATTATAGTAATAGCGAGTTAGTTGTTATTGACGTGTTAAGTGTGTAAAATTTTTATATATTGAGTATGATTATAATATAAGGAATTATTATTAACTGCTTTTTTTATTGAAAGGAATTTGTTATGAGTAACCAGTTTTTAAATGAGAGAGAGCATGATGAAAGTTTTGATGTATCTAAAAAGTTGATTACTGAAATGATGAAGAGTTTGCATTTACATTGTATTGAGCGTGGATTTGAGATGGAAGATGTTTCTGATAATGTAACAGCTGAATTTTTAAAGTTGTTTATGACTATTGCTCAAGAAACACAACATCTTCATGGTCAGCATCGTCTTGTTGGTGATATTGAGAATTTGATTGAAGAATACAATTTAAATAAATTAATTTATTAGGAGAACAGCATGAAAGTTTGTGAAGCAAATGAAGAGTTGAAGAGTAAAATTTTTAACAGCTTTTGAAAGGTTTAAATTATGAGAGAATTATTACAAGTTGACGTAAGTAACATAAGACCAAAGTTGATTGATATGGCAACACAAGTATCTGACAAAGCGTTAGATGATGTATACGGATACGGTCTTTCTACTGATGTTGAAAGTTTTGGATATAAAGCAAATAGATTAAGTGCTATTTATGCATTACATCAATTTTTTAATGAAGACGTATATGATATCGATGATATTGAGTCGATTGCCAGCGCAATCCATGATGGGTGGAGTTATGCTGCTTATCATATTGATGATATAAAATATGTAGTACAACCACATAAGAAAGCTGCGCGTCTTGCACTTGCTAATACACCTTACACAGAATTATCTAAAGAAGAGCAGGATAAAGATAGAGTGATTGCACGTGCTGTTATTGATTTCTTAAAGAAGTATTAAAAGAAATTACGTGTTAAGATTATTAAACGTGTAAAAAGAATTTATTATATATTATAATTTTTATGTAAGGCAACAACAATTAAAGGAAATTCATATGTTATTTGAATTCAAACATAATAATCAAATAGTTTATTCAGGTGACTTTAAAAGTCAAGCGTATAAGGTAAGCAAGTTTATTCAAGACAATCCTGATGGTGAGTTTTCTTTTAAGATATTAAAGAAGCTTAAACGTAAAACAAAGGTTGTCAAAGAGATTACAAATGCATGTACAATTAGTGAACATTGTCTTTGGTATCTTCTTTAATTTGAAAGGAAATAATATGTTAAGTAATACAGAAAAAGTTTATAAGTTGTTAACTAAAGGTTACGCAAAAACTACGCAAGAGCTTATTGATTTTCTTTCTCATACAGGGATGAAAGCAATTGATGTTTATAAATCTTTAGATATTCTACAATCAGAAGGTCATATTAGACATGATGTAGAAGAAGATCTTTGGACGTGTAAATTATAATTTATTTATAATATAATTCTTATGTAAGGAAAAATAATTAAATTTATTTTTAAACTACTTTTGAAAGGATTTATTTATGAGATTTAAAAACGAAGTTGGATATAAAGCTTTAAATTTGTATGCCAATAAAGAGCATGTTGAAGTCGTTAAAGCTTTATTGATTGATATTTTAAAGCAATTAGATAAGAATTGCGAAGAAGATGGATTAGATAAAGTTGATGTATGTGATCATTCTGTAGCTGGATTAATTCAGATATTTATGGATGTTGCTCAGGATTCAGGTCATCATAAACTTCTTCATAATTTGCAGTATCTAGCTGTTGATTATGGTTTAAGTCATTTGTTATAGTCTAAAAGATTTATTTTTAACTCCTTTTGAAAAGGAAAACAAGAATAAAAATAAAGAGCTTTCTAATTTATTAAAAGATAAGATTAAAAAAGTATGGGCAAGTAAAGAAGAAGACTTAGCTAATAATAATCATTGGTATTCTGTTTTGTTTAATTTTAAAGTTGATATCATTTGTAAAATTATTCAAAACATTGTAGAGATATTAGTGATGACTTTTTAGAAGTAATGAGAGAAGGATCTGATTTAGAAGATATAGAACATTTAGAAACTATTGATAGAATGGTTTCAGATATAGCTTTTATAAGTGTTACACGGGAAATTAATAATATGTTAGAAGAGTATAATAATTATTGTGCTAATTGTTTTATAGAAGTTAAGAAAGATTAATATTTATGATAAGTAAAAGTTATTTAAACAGAATAGATTTAGTATTAGATATAAATTTATACGTTGGATTTGGGTTAGGAATATTTATAGAGTGTTTTGGGTTTGGTTTATATACGTTCACTGAGTATAGTTTTAATCTTGATTTACTATTATGGTTATTAGGAATTTGTTTTTTCTATTGTTTATTTGTTATGATATGGTGGCATATCATATATAGTGTCAATTATTATTAAATATTGTACAATATAATTGTGGTGGTTAATGAATAAAAATTATTTTTAACTGCTTTTTTTATCCATGTTTTCGGAGAATTATAAAATGAAAGAGTATATTTCAACAACACTTCATTATTGGCGTAAGTCTAATTTATTTGTTTTAGCTGATAGGATGAGTAATTCATCGTCTCCTTTTAATAAGCTAACTCATGTTTTAGCATTATCAGAAAACGTTGAAGAAGTTGGGCCAAGTTTATTAAAGTTTAATAAAGAATCTGTTTATTACAATATAACAATTGAATTAAAAAGCTTTGAAGATATGATTAAAAAGCCTATGATTAATTGTGTTGAAAAGATTGAAGAAAATATTTCTAGTTTTGGTGAAGAAAAAGATGTATTCTTTGATTTGATTGATGTTATGGATGGATTAAGTAAATATAAAGTTCTTATTGAAAAGAAATCTACTTCAAGTGAAGAAGTTTCTAATATTTTGTTTGATGATGTTATTTTAGGAACATCATACCATTTATCAAGAGTTTTATTTGAAGCTATAGAGAGTTAGGATTTATTTATGCTTTATCCTGATATTGGTGATCAGTTAAGAGTTTTTGAAAATGGTATATTATATTACGGTAAGATAATAAGAAAGTATTATAAAAAGAACAGATATCATCCTTATTTAATAGTTTTTTGGAGTGTTAGAGCTCCTAGAAAATATAACAAATCAATTGGATATTACTCTTTAGATGTTATCTGTAATGATTATAAATTTGCTTATTTTAAAAATAAGTTTTAACTGCTTTTAAAAGGATTGTTATGTGTAAAGATATTAGAACTGAAGATTATTGGATTTGTTATTACGAAGAAAACAACTTTGATTTTGGTTATGAAGAAGCTTGTGTTGACATAAGTATTGAAATCGGTAAATTATTGAAAGATAAAGGCATTAATGATTTTAAGATAGTTGATGGATATATTTTGTTACCTAACGAAAAATATCCTACTCATCATGTTTGGCTAGCATTTAATAATGGTAATATTATAGATGTTTGTTGTATTAACTGGTTTAAAGTTAATAGCACTGAATTAAAAAGAGTAGATAGCTATCATAGTATTTTCCATAGAAATGGATCAGAAGAGTTTTTTGTGACTAACGAGTATTCTTTAGATGAATATTCAAAGCATGTTAAATGGTTACAAAATGGAGCGCAAATAGAAATTTTTTAAGGATTAAACATGAGAGATTTAAACAAGTTTAAGAATGAAATTAGCAAAATATCTTTAGATATTGAAAATAAATTATTAAAAGAATTTAACTACATTAAAGATTATTATAGTTCTGTTAGCAATAAAAAAGAATGTAATAATAAAACAAAAAATATGTATATATCTTTTGGAGTTTTCTATGATATTTGTGTTAATTCTAGTAACGTATTAGATAAAAATACTAAACTGCTTGAAGAAATTGACAAATTAAATTATAAAATCAGTACTCAGTTAAAAGCTCCAGGTAATTGTTTTATGAACTGGGTTGAAAAGGTTAGACAAGATTATTTTAAATCAAGATCTGAAAGTAAATCATTGTTATATGAAGAAAATGTTAATATACAAAGTCGATTTAAAAATAAAAAACTTTACAACTATGATCACTTATTTGTAAGAACACCTATTTCTGACAATGATTACGATTTAGGTAAAAAATTTATGTTAAAAAACGAAGATTTTGTTTTGTTATATAAATCTGCTTTCAGCAAAGAAGATTTTTTTATAAAAGCTTCTAGATATTATATAGCAAGAGAATTAACAGTTACAAATGCTGTAAATAGCAGTAAATCTTTTATTAGTGACAAAGAGTTTAAACAATCTTATATTTCAAATTTTTATTCTTTTAAAGAATACAAGAAAAACGAAAAGTATAAAAAAACACTTGAAAACTTAGGAGTTTTTAACGATAGAACTGTTAAGTTTGTTAAAGAGTATTTAATACTAATATTTTCTTTTTGCGAAAAAATTTATAGTAACACAAAAAAAGATATATTACTAAAAAGTAACATTGAAAATTTAGTAATTTCTGACTTAGAATCTTTGTTTATATTGATGAATCCTTTAGATACTTTCAAAAGTATTACTGGAGAATGTAATCCTTATTTTAAAGATAATTTATATTTGTTTGTTAAGGCTTTAAAACAAAGATACGGAAAACTTGATCTGATAAAAGAATGCAGTATTTATTTTGTGTAAAATTTACAATTATATAGTATAATTTTTATGTAATCAATAAGGATTACAAATTTTTTTCAAATTCCTGTGAAAGGATTTATTATGAATTTTCAAGTGCTTGCAAGTTTTTCTAAAGAAAGAATACTTAATTTATTTTGTTGTGGTCTAGAAGGTGGTATTGGATATTGGTGTACTGTAACTGAAGTTAAAGGTAATGGTTATTATGATTTTAATAATCCTGAGTGGAGTATTACTTTTGAATTAATTGAAGAAGATAATAAAAAAGTAGTATTAAATAAATTTAAGTTATCTAAAGGATTGCAAATAATGTCAGAAAAATATCCTTACCACTGGAATAATTTTTTAAGCGAAAATGAAGATGCTATTACTGGTGATGTTTACGTTCAATGTTGTTTATTAAATGAAATTGTTTATGGATAAGATTAGATTTTAAATGTTACTGTGTTTAATATGTTTAATAATAATTTTATTAGTTTCTGAAAGCATTAAATAAATTTGAAGGAATTGTTATGTTAAATAATAATCTTATAGAAGTTACTAGAGAAAGACAAAGAAAAAACGGTACTCGTATTTTTTATTGTAAGTTAACTAAAGTTAAATATGGTTCTTATAAATCTGGTTATGTTCGTAGAATGTATCCTGGTAGAAATTATAAAGAAATGTCATATCAGTTAAATCCTATTAATATAATAAGAAGTCGTTTTATTGATATTAATGGTAAGTACGATGAATTAAAAAAGTATGAAAGAGTTTTAATTGATAAAGAAGAAGATAGATTAAAGTTAATTGATTCTAGATCTATGTCTTTTAAAACTTATAATGAAGATATAAAAGTTACAGATGCTCCTGTAAAATTAAAAAATAAAATTAAGAAGTATTACGGTTACAAAGTAAAAGATGCAGGAACTGAGTTTGAAAAGTTAATTTTAGAAAGGTATATTTATGAAGTTTATGATGAGATATTGGTAGACTTAAACTGCTGCGATTTAAATTCTTCTGATCTGATTCTTGCAAAAGATATTACAAGTTTAATTAATAAAAGTTTTATGTTATATCTTAATTACTCAGAGTTAAAACAAAAAACAGTGTTAGCTAAAGAATATAGTGAAGATAAAAATGAGCAAATTTAAAAAAATAATAGCAATGCTATTAGCAATGCACGGTATAATACATGTGATAGAAACAATATTAAACATCTATGAAAATGCTTATTACAGTGCATGTTTATCATTTATATCTTCTGTTTTAATGATATTAGGTGCTGTTATAAACATAGACAAAGAAAAAATTAGCTACTAAAAATCTAGAAAGGTATTAGAATGTCTGGAGAAAATTTAAGATCAGAGCAATATTGGATAGAGTTTTTTGATGAAAAAGAAGATTTTGACTATGACTATGAAAAAGCACCTAGCGATGTATGTTTATATATAGGAGAGACTTTAGAATGTGAAGGAATAAAAGACTTTCAGATAGTTGAAGGATATATATGGACTGATGGGTATCGTGAAGGTATACAGCCTACAAGTCATCCATGGATAGAATTTAATGATGGAAGTATTATAGATTTATTTGCTATTGAGTGGTGGGGAGTAGATAGCAATGAATTAGATAGAATTGATTGTCATTGTATGGTTTTAACTGGTTTCGGTTTGTATAAGTTTTTTGAAAATAAATACTATAATCCTTCAGAGTATAGTGCTTATTTAAAGTATACGTAGATAAAAAGAAAATAGATATAGTTTAATGATTGTAAGTGTTTCATGGAAATTTAATTTAGAAGAGTGTATTGGAAAAGAAAAGTATAATAGTATTTCTTACGAAGATCAAGTAGATATTCATGATGAATTTGCATCTAAAAACAATATACCTATTTTAATAAAGTTAAGTGATATATTTCCTGAAATTTTAAGAAGAAAGTATGCTTTAAATAGCGTTTTAAAAGATATAACAGTAGAGCATTATCTAAATGATATATTGTTAGAAAAATACGGTTGGGAAGTAGAAAGATGGACGATTTACAGGAACAAGCTTTAAATATTAATGATTTATATTGCTTCTTTAAAAAAGATAAAAGTAAAAATAATATTGAAATATTTGAGTGTAATAATAAAAGCATTAAGTTTATAAATTTTAAAAATAAAAATGATTTTGTAACTTTAAAAATAAATCAAAATTACAGAATATTTTTTTATAACATCTATTATTCAACAACTTCAGTCTTTGAGTTTTGTATTGATAATACTGAATCGATTTCATTAATAAACATTTAAAGGAGATTTTATGTTTTTCAAAAGAAAAAAGCCAAACTTTATAAAATTAACTACAGAAAATGGAACATTAGTTTATTTAAGAAAAGATCACGTTAGTTCTTTTTTCAAATTATTAGATAGTAATAAAACAAGAGTTATATTAAAAAACGATACTAGTTGGACAGTTAATGAAAGTGTAGAAGAATTAATACAAAAGTTAGGAGATGACTTTTAAAGTGTAATAAAATTATAAAAATTATATAATCTAAATGTAATAAATTAATTTGTTTTTCAAAAGGAAAATTATTATGAATGTTAATAAATTCAAATCAGAAGAATATTGGTCAAATACTCTTTCATCAAAGTCAATCAGTTTATTAAAGAAAGAAAACAACGAGTATATTTTTCATTGTATTTCAGAAACTTTAATTGAAAACGATATAAAAGATTTTAAATATATTGAAGGTTTTGTTTTAACTTATAATTCAGATATACCTGTTTCTCATATTTGGATTGAGTTTGAAAACGGTGATATTCTTGATCCAGTTTGTAGACACCAGTTTAATATAGATTCTGATGATATTTATAGAGTTTCTGAAACTGAGTCTTTTATGTGTAACGGATATGAAGTTGATTTTGAAGCAAGAACACTTTCTGCTGAAGAATATTCGGATATTTTTTGTTAATACTATTTTTACAAATGCTTTTTTTAAGTTTTTATATTTTTTGTAATGACTTGCTTAGGATAGAATATGTTTTTAGAAAATAAAGTTAGACTAATATGCAGAAGTGGTAAAGATTATTATAACATAGATCCAGGATCTATTATTAAGTTATTAAGTGTAGAGCCGTTTTATGATGGTCCTTACGACATAATGTTTTATAAATTAAATTGTGAAGTTAAAAACTATGGTGTTACTATTCATTGCAGAAGATATAGTAAAGAAGGTGAACTTGTTGTATGGAATATAGGATATAATTCAGTTTACTTAAAAGACTTTGCAAGATTATGGACAGAAGTTTTTAAAGGTGAAATTCCAAATGTTTTAAGACATTAAACTTATATACACTTTTTAAGGAAAGATTTTAAAATGAAAAGTATTTACATGTTTTTTCTTTTAATCTTTTTTATTTCTTCTAATGCTTTCTGCAAAGAAAAAATAATAGCTAGAATATATGCAAATGATTTTACTATAACTGAACAGCAAATTATTAATGAATACTTTACTTTAAATATACATAAGTTGTTTGGATTTAAATTTAAAATCATAACTAATGAAACTGTAAACGAAGAGTTAAGAAATCTAAATTTAATAATGGAAGATTGTAATCAAGAATGTAATCTAGATTTAGGTAAACTTTTAAAAGCAAAGTATTCTTTTATAGCTAAAGTTAGAAAAATAAAAAACATTTATTTTCTTGTGATAGAACTTTATGATATAAAAACTAATACTTTAATAGATGGTTTTAAAACTAATTTTACAGCAAGTAAAAATAATAGATTAATATTACTAAATAAAGTATTAGAAAAAAAGCTATTAAAGTTTAAATCAAAAAACTTAGACGCTTACAGTATCTTGTTGAGAAATAAAAAACAAATTAAAGCAAATGTTAAAAGTACTATTCAACTTAAAAATACAGAAATTACTTTAAAAAATTTAAAAAAATATAATTTATATGGTAATAGAGAAAACTACTACATCGAAAACAAGAATTTAGAAGAAGAGTATTTTGATATTAAACTAAAAAACAATATTATATACTCGTTATTTATAACAGCAGGTATTACATTTACTGTTGGAGGATTATCTTTAATTGACAAAGGTAAAGAAGAAATAAATAAACATATAAAAAGTAGTCGCGTTTCTATTTCTTATTGTGACGATTATTATTGTTCTGGCGAGAATAAAAAAATGACAGGAAATGTTTTTTTAACTTTAGGAATATTAACAATAGTTACTGGTAGTTTTCTTTCTTTGAGTTGTAATGAGTTTATGAAAGATATTTATGAAAGCAAAATTAAAGTTGATAGGAATCATAGTAAAACTTGCTTTGTAAATACAAGTAAAATGAATAATAAGTTTAAAAACTTTAAAGATAATATTAGATTTAACTTAAAAGCAAATCAAAAAAGTATTCAAGGTTTTGTTTATTTTAAATTCTAATTGTGTAAATTATTAAATTTAAACATATAATTTTTATATAGAAAAACAATTAATTTTTTAAAAAAGGTTAAAAAATATGATGTTTGCAAAAGAATTTTATTTAGAGTCAGATCCCGACGAAATGAAAAGAAGAACATTAAAAAGATATAGACACATTAATTGCAAACTTGAGTGTTTATATAGAGATACAATATTAGGTGTAGCTCCAGAAACAGGAATACTAGGTGAATTAGTTGTTAAAGACTATTTAACTGATAGTTTTTATGGAAACGTTACTTTTGCTGATAGGATGCAAAAAGGTTTTGACTTATTATGTGTTGATAATAAATCAAATCAGATAAGGGTTCAGGTAAAAACTAAAAAATTAGAACCTTGGGTTTTAGACAACAAATCAAAATCTTATCATTATCACAAACTAACAGAAAAAAATTCAGACTTTGATTTGTTATATACAGTTTTTATCGGTAATACTTTTGTTTGGGTTTGTAATCCTATTATGAATCCTAAGAAAAAAAATCCAGAAAAAGAAAAGTTTGGATTACTTGAATTATATGGAATGGTATTTATAGAAAAAGTAATTCAAAGAGGAAAAAAAGAATGGAATAAATTTGGAATAGAAATATACAACAATAGAGTTGATACTTAAAAGAGGTTTTATGTTAAGTTCAAATACAAAAGATATTTTAAAAATTATTAAATCAATAAGTTTTTTAAACACTAGTGAAATTATAGATTTTGCTGTTAATAAAAATATTAATGCATATTCAGTTTATAATTCTTTAGATTTATTAGAGTCAGAAGGAATTATTAAACATAATGTTGTAAAAGATACTTGGAAATTTATTACTAATTGTGAGAGTTTATTATGAGTGACAAAGAAAGATTTGAAGATATTATTTATGAAATTGAATCTTTATTAGAAGAAGCAGTTGAACTTTTAAACGAAGACATGAAGTTGTATTCCAGAGCTAAAAGCTATTGGTATGCTAATATGATAGTTAACTTAAATCATAATCATGGATTCTTGAGTAATTCATCTTATACAATGGAAGATACTCTAAATGAATTTATTGAAGATTAATTACTAATATATAGAAAGAAATAAAAATGTTTAATAACTTACATTTAACAGCTAAGATTGCTTTCGTTTGTTTTGTTTTAGGAAAGTTTTGTTTTTTACCATCAGTAGCTTACTTATTTTTAGGAAAAATGGATTTAGCTTATATGTCAATATATTGTTATATTACGTTTATATTGATTTCAATTGTTTTTGCTATTATAGATATAAAAAGCAAAAGACTTAGTTTGAATGATTTAAGAAATAGAATAAGTAATTCAGATGAAGAGCAAACAATTGTTGTAAAAGTTAAGAATGGTAAAATTATAGAATTCTCTTGAAGTGTAAATTATTAAATATCTATTTTATAATATAATTGTAAGGCACAATAATTTTTAATTAAATTGAGAAAGTTTTCATTATGAACAAAAAATTTCCAACAATTCTAAACAGTCTTTTGGCAGAAGTTGCTTGTAATCGTATTTATAACAGATTGAACATAGATATTTATGATTATGGTGAAAATCCTATGATCGATGAACAATATATGAAAAATGTTTTTTTAGATCCTGGTGAGTTTACTCTTTCTAATTTTAATGAAATGTATCGAGAAAATCATGAAGATCTTTATGAAGAATATCCTGATCTTTATTTTATTGAAGAAAGTGTTTGTAAAGATTACGCTATAGAAAAAGTAATTGCATATGGTCTTAATTTTATGAGAACTTATCATAATTATTATGAAAGTGATATTCTTATTGAAGAATCAACTTATGGAAATATTTTGCAGTTAATAAATAAAGACAACGTGTATTGTGTTTAGATATTACATAAACTATAAAGAAAGAGTGTATATGGATTACTATAATATTGAATTATATTTCTTGCTAGGTTTTTTAAGTATATATGCTTTTAGCTTTTATATATTCTTGTTAACAAACAGCTTGTTATATTCTGTTATATCTTTTCTTTTACTTCAAATAACTTTTATTTGGTATGTAGTATATTAGAGAAAAAATGTTTTTTAATGATGACATATCAGAGTTTGAAGAATTAATTGAAGACATAAAGTATAGTCTAAATTTAGCTTATAATCTTTTAGAAGAAGAAGAAAAAAAGATAGCTTATAAAACTTGGTATAAAAATATATTAGAAAATATAGAAAATAAAGATTTATATTCAATGAATAATTCTCTACAAACTTTTAAAAAAGACAATAGATAAATATAATTATTATTGTAATTATAAAAAGAAAGGTTACTATTTATGAGCAGTAAACAAACAAAATTAATTATGGAAACTTGGAATAAGTTTTTAAACGAGAGCCCTTTAAGTACTCATACTGGCAAATGTAAAGAATTATTTGACTGTATAGAAGGAGAATTTAAAGAGTATATCAAAGAAAAAAATACAGGATTTCACAATGCAAGAACTTGGCTTGATGGAGTTGATTTTGATTCTCAGCAAGAAAAAGATGAACTTGAAGAATTTTTTAATGAAGTTGCTGAAGCTTGTGATTGCAAATTAGAAGATTTATTAGTTAATCATATAGAAATGTTTCACGACGAAATATATCCTTTAAACTCTAGGGACTTTTTAAATAGTTATTCAAGATTAGGAAATCGTTGCGGAGAATTTAATTTAGGCGGAGATACTTTAAAAGGTTTTTATAATAATAATTATGTTATTGTAGCACCTAAATGCGATAATGTTGAAGTTGAAAAAATAGAACGTACTGATTCTCCTAAAATAAACGTCAACAGTGGTATGTGGGATTAAAGCATATAAATATTTTTTTTATTGAAAGAATAAAAAATGAAAACTAAAACTATTAATGAAGAATTACAAGAGTTAGAATTTAAAAATCATACTAAAGAAAGTTCAGTGAAAATTGAAACACCAAAAAAAAATTCAAGTAAACGATCTAATGAATTACCTGGAGCTCCTAAGATAAATAATGATTTTGGAATGTGGGATTAATTTTTTTGTAGATTGATAGTAAAATTAATATTATTTAAAAATACTTGTTTTCATTTAAAAAGGTTTTTAAATTGTCTAAAAGATTCAATACAATAAGCATTAATAACTTGTTAAATTTTCAAGAAATTAAGCAAATAACGATGAAAGCTTTGAATATATCGTCAAGTGATTTTGATAAAAAATATTATAAGCTTCCTCCAATAGTTAAAACAACAGGGCTAAAAGGTCACAGTGCAAGAGGAAAAGGATCTAGTGGCAGAAAATATGCAACTCCTTCTTTAAATCCTTTGTATCAGACTTGGTATAGTAAAAGAGATACTAATTGGCTATATTCTCATAAAGAATATTTTTGGGATGGTTTAGCTTGTTCATGGGAAACATCTGCTCCTAATGCAGCAAGAAATGTTGCACATGAACTTTTATATCCACATACTAATAAATATATTAAAAGTCATCCTCATAGAAAGTTTAAGTATATAAATCCAATTGATACTTTTAATTTAGAATGGAATATATTTGATTGGGGTTCAGGAGTAGGATTAACAACTATTCTAATATCACAGAATTTCCCTAAGTCTAAAATATATTATGAAGCTACACCTTGTTCTAGCGAGTTTAAGTTTTTTAAAGAAGCAATAAGTTTTTTAACTAATAAAGGTTTTGATTTATCTAACATACATATCGTTTCGTCAATCGATGATATTCCTGATCTTGATTATATGGTTGGGATTGAGATAGTTGAGCATTTTAAAAATCCTATGCCTGTTTTAGAAAAGTATTTGAATAAAATAAAAGCAGGAGGTATTTTTGCTCATTCTTCTTTTTGGGAATCTGAAAAGAATATGCCTACACTTGGTCATTTTACAGAATATGAATTTGATGAATTTAAAGGATATCTTTACAATAAATCTAATTTATTTAATTATACTTTTGGAAAACCTTCTATTAATACAGCTTGGAAAAAAGCTATGAGAAAAAGAAATTGGATTCTTACTAAAAGAGATCCTTTTGGTCATAAGCCTAGATTTTGGATTAAAAAAGAAGATACAGTAGGATTGCTATATAAAGTTTGCAAATAACACTTATTATAAAGAAAGGTTATACAATGAAAACAATATTAACAGATAACTTATTAGAATTAGCTTTTAAAGTAGGAAAGTTAAGAAATGATAGTTGTAAAGAAGTTGGTATTTATTCTAATAAAAAGTCAAAAAGAAGGTCAAACTTTTGGATTGACTACAATGGAGCAGCTGGAGAAATTGCTTTTGCTAAAATGATGTTTGAAAAAAATATTTTAAGCGAAAAAGAATATAATTTATTTTTAGAAAACATTAAAAACAATGAAATTAAACCTGCTAGTTTAGGATTAGATGATGGTGACATTAGAATAAGAAAATTTAACATTGATGTCAAAACATCAGAATATAGATCTGCTCATCTTTGGCTTACTTCAAATAAAAAAGGAACAAATCTTATAGACTATTACGCGTTACTAATAGGAAATGTAGACAATGCTAAAAAAGATAATTTGTCACAAAGTTATGTAGAATTTGAGTTAAAAGGTTTTATGAGTCATATCGATGCAATTAAAAATTGGAACAAAACATATTCAGGTATTAGTGGCAAGTTTCATCAAAGTGAGCTTGTAGATAATATTTTTTAAGTGTAATATTATTAAAAAAAAAATAATATGTTACTATAATAATTAACTTTTATTTTTTCTAAAAAGGAATTATATTATGGAAAATTCAAAATACACAGCTCTTTCTAAAAATTCAAATCCAAACAAAGAATTAATTCAATTTATTAAAGAAAACGTATCAAAAGATAAAACAATTATAGACTGGGGAGCTGGTCATGGTAGACATTCAAAAGCGCTAAGAGATTTAGGCTATAAAGTTTGGTCTTATGATCCGTATAATGGAGAAGACACTTTTGATGGATACAAAAAAACATCTATAAGACTTCCAGAAAAAAATCATGATGTCATATTTAGTGCTTACGTTTTAAACGTTTTAAACGAGCAACAGTTTTCAGTTGAGTGTTTATTGATGACTAATAAAATTAGTAAAGATGGATTAATAATACATAAAGTAAGAGAAGATAAAAGTTTATTAGAAAAAATTAAAAAAGAAAAAAAAGAAATAGTGAGTGGAAGAAAAAACAGTATTCAGAGATTTGTATCAAAAGAAGAATTTTATAGTATAGGATACGAAAGAAATAATAAGAGTAAACTTTATTACTGTAATTTTTAAAATTTAAATGTTTATATCATAAACAGAATAGTTTATAATATATATAAAAGTGCTTTATAAATTGAGATGCTTTATGTTAAAAGAAAATTTTGTTAATTTTGTTTTGTTTTTATTTGTAGTGCTTATGCTTGTAAGCGAGCATGTTAGAGTAAGTAATATAAAAGCAATAAAAAAACTTCCTTTAAAAATAAAAGAAACAAAGATATCTATGATAAATGATTACTTGGAAGCTTTTGAAAGTTTAGATTTTTGCTTGAAAAAAAATAAAAGCTATTGCGATTATGAAAAATTTATTTTGATTGATAAAATGAAAAAAATGGATAATGCACTAATAAAAGAAAGATAGCCTGATATTATGTTAGATAAATTATTATTAGAACATAATAAAAACGAAGAAGTTAAAAACGTCATATCAGTTTTTAATCCTATTGATTATTTTGAATGTGATCTTTATTTATCATTTAAAATACCATTTAAAGTATTTAAGTGTGATGCTGAAATTAGACTTTACAATAACGAATTAGATTATTATGTTTTATACTGTCCTACTCTTAAAAACATGATTCTAACTGGTTACTTTAAGAATTTTTGTATAAAATTTGACAGCAAAGGAAATTGTAAAATTTTAAAAGATATAGAGTTTGTATGAGTAAAAAAAAGAAAGATATTAAAGTTATTTGTGAAACCTGCAAAGAAGTAATGGGCTTTCATATGCATGATTGTGGTAAAACAATTAGCATGTATTTTGGCTGCGTTAAATGTGATAACTACTGTTTAAAGTGTAAACCAAACAAGGAGAAAAATAAATGAATATATCTAAAGAAGATATTAGTAGAATTAGAAATGAATTAATTAAATTTACTATAAATCTTTATAATCTTGAATTAGAAGAAGAAGATTTTAATTTAGAAAAAGTTAAAGAATTTGTTAATTGTAGTTTTAATTTAAAAAGCGACATGTTTGTTTTAAATTTTCCTCCTGTGTGTGAAGATAGTCAAGCAGAGATACGTTATCAATTAACTGATAATTTTGTAAATGATTTTTTCAACAGCAGTAAAGAAGACTACAAACCTTTTGTTCATTTATTGTTTGACTGGAACGAGTCTTTTTACAGGGAAGTTACTAGAATTAATAGAAAAAGTGTTAATGATATTTTTTATGAATTTTCTAGTTTTTATGATGATTTTAAGGCTTTTTAATTATGTATTGCTATTATGACTATATAGTCAATGTATGTATTTGTATTGAAATTTTTAATGTTTAAGAAAGGTTACAAGATGATAGAAATAAAAAACATCAGACAAAAAAAATACTATTTAAGTTTGTTATCTGATATTTGTATTGCTATAGAAAAGTTTGATAACAAAGATAAAGAAAAATTTTATAAAAATATGTCAAAAGGCGCTTTGTTTTTTAATGTAAGTGAAGACTTAGAAGTAAAAGATATAGTAAATGATATTTTAAATTAATTTTTAGAATTTAATAAACTTATTATGCTTTTTCTAGTTGCGCCAAAAGAAACATCAGATCTTTTATACGAAATATTTATATTGCCACATATTTCTCCTTTTGAATTATATACTCCTGAACCTGATGATCCTGGCAAAGCAGGTATTGTATATAAATTGTTTTCATTTGATATGTTTTGTTTTGTAAAACTTTTGTCTATATGTATTCCAGAAAAGTATCCAGATCTAAAAGGTATTGACTTTGGACTGTAAATACCCCCAGATGAAGATATATTATAAACTTTTTCTCCATATGAACAGTCTTTTTGAGATATTTTTGAAACTTGACCCCACACACTTTCTGTTTCGACTAAACATATGTCTGCAATTTTATCTAAATTATTTATACTAATTATATTGTACTTATTTCCGTTAAAGTCTTTCACGAAAACTATAGGCTTAATTACTATTTTAGATTGTTTAGATTTGTCTAATATAAATAACTCAGTAAAATCTGTATACTTTGATAGAAGTTCTATAAATCCTGATATGCTTTTTTTATTATTTGCATTCATTATCTCAGAGCAAACGTGTTCTGAAGTCAATATTATTGTCGTTTCTTTTTTATGTTTTACAATAAAAGAAGAAGCTCTTAACAAAGGAGAATCTATAATATTGTTTATAGTATTAATTTTTATAGGATCTACATTAGAATCAGGTAAAGGAAATAGTTTTAAATTCATTTGTATTAATCCAAAAGAGTTTTTCATATCTTTTAAAGGAGGATTAGAATATGAATTACTAAAACTAATAACAATTAATAGAGTAATGATAAATATATTTTTCATTTTTTCTCTTTCTTGTAAAATTACTAGCTATTTATTATAATATATATAGGAGGATATTTATTTGAAGTATAAGATTTTAATTTTTGTTATTGTCTATATTATGACAGGATGTTCAAGAGATTTAATGAAGAGTTACAAGAAAAGAATTGTAGAATGCAAAACTATTTCAAGTAAAAAAGATATTGTAATAAATTCTTTAAACAGAGAAATATATGAAAATTTAAAAAAATATAGCGAAACTTTATTACAAAAAGACAAGATTCTAGAAAGAAAATTAGAAAGATATAAGATTTGTAAAAAAGATTTGTTAGATATAAAAGTAGATTTATTAGAATATAAAAACTATATTAAAAAAATAGTTTTAGAAAAGTGTGAAAAGTAATGAAAACAATAGAAGACCTTGAATTAGAAAACTTTAACGAACAAGAATATTACATGGTTTTATTTGTTGGAAAAGATGGAATACCTTATTGGGTATTGTCAGAAAAAATAACTGATGAGCAAGAAGAATCATTCTTGAGAGTTAATGCAGTTTTAAATAATCCTTCTTTAGTTTTATTATTGTGTTTAAGAATAGAAACATTCTTTTTATATGTAATTTATAGACTTAATATGATTTTTAAATTTAAAAATAAATAGTGTAAATTTTAATTTAATTTTGTACAATAATTAAAAAAGGATTATTTATGAATTTAAAAAAAGAAATTATAGCTAAGCATAAAGGCAGAGGAAATTCATGGCTTAAAATTCCAAAAGATTCTGTTTTCTATAAAGAAATCGTAGATAAGCTTAAAGATGAAACTAATGGTGTTTTGCTCTCTCATTTTGAAAGAGAAGGATTTGGTTGGGTAAGATTTTCAAAAATAAATAAAGATAATTCTGTAAAGTATGAAATAAGACATAATGGATGCAAAATAGATCACCCAGACTTTTATTATAATTTTCATATAAATGATATTATTAATTTTGAAATATTAAGAAGTACTCCTTTAAAATTAGATTTAGAAAAATATCCTGAAGATAGAGTATTAAAAGTAAAAAAAGAAAAGAAAGAAAAACAAAATAAAAATAGTTTTCTTTTAAAAAAAGAAGACATAAAAGAAAACGAAGCTGTCTGTTTACTGCCTAAAGATAATTCTACTAAAATACAATTAGAAATATTTGAAAAATGGTGCAAGCTTAACAACATAATGTCAGATGAATAATTTAATGTTTTTTTTATTATATTTTACTTGGATTGTATACGTTTTAGAAACTACAAAAACTGAAGAGGATTTTTTATTAGTTTTATTAAAAATATTAATAGGTCTCTCAATTTTATCGCTATCAATAAAGGTATAGTTATGAAAAGCAAAATAGTTACTGAAGTTATTGATTTTGATATGTTTAAAGAATCACTATCTTTTTCAGATAACTTGATATTAGTTGTTAAAACTTTATTGGATGAAGGTTTGTGGATATCTGGAGGGTTTGCAAGAAATTTTTATCATTACTACGTTAACAAATACAAAGCAGGATCTGTTGAAAACAAAGAATATTTTTTTAATAGTTTTGGTGATATAGACTTTTTTTGTTCTGATTACAAAGTAAGAAAAAAATCTTTAGAGACTATTAGTAGAGTATTAAAAGAAAAAATAAATAATAATATTGAATCTACTTTTTTAAATTATTCTTACTTAGAATGTTATTTAGTAAAATCAAGATATGCTAATAATATTAAATTATTTATAGATCATTTAAATACTGAAGAAGAAATGTTTAAAGAATATAAGTTAGATTACATTAACATACAAATCATTGATACTTGCTTTAAAAGCATATACAACATGTTTAATCATTTTGATTTTACTAATTCTAAATATTGTATATTAAAAATGAATAATAAGTATTGTATTAAATACACAAAGAAAGCTTTAGAGTATGATAATTTAAAAATACTAGATATTTGTCATGGTAACACACCTTTTCTTGCTAAAAGAATAAACAAATATTTATTATATAAAGGATTAGAAAGAATATCAGAAAACTCTAGAAAACACATTAAAGATTATTTTTTTAATATACTCGCACAAAAATGGTCTGTTACTCCTAACCCTGAAAGTTTTTATATTTATCAATTAAATAGACTTGACTCACTTATTAATCTAGAAAAAAGTGAAATATCAATTCTTTTAGGAGTATTTGACGTTATAACAGAAGTAAATTGTGATAGTGAATATAATTTTTCTCACAAAATAGAAGACTGGGCTATTTTAAAAATTAAAGATGAAATAGATCAGTTAGGAAATAATTGTAGATAGGATACAACAAATGAAATATAAATCAGTTAAATCAAGTGATATTTTAATATTTAGAAGAAATTCAGGATCAGCTTCTATAGTAAAATACGAACAAGGATCTTTTTTCTTGCCTAATAAAAAAGGTATGGATATAAAAGGTGAAAAGCTACCTATATCAAAAGGAGAAAGATTTATTTATTATGATTATAAACTATTAGAGTGTAATAAAAATTCTAGAGTCTTAAATATAAAACTTATAAGAGAGTCAAACAATTCAGTTTTTATTGTAAATGAAGATGACTTGCATTTTTATTTTGGTGCTTTATGAGTATAAAAAAAGGTGATATGTTATGGTGCACTCTAGATCATGCTCAAAGTAATTTTGGTTATGGCGAAGTAGTTGAAATATGGCACGAAGAAGGAATAGGAATAGTTTATGAGTTTTTTTGCGAAATAAACGGAGGATTAAGAATGGGACAAGAAAAAAACATTATTGATAAACCTAACGCAAGAATGACAAATAAATTATTTGAAGAAAGAAAAGCTGTTCATGAATTGATAAAAAAGAAGTTTAAATAATTTGTGTAAAATACAAATTAAAAGTTTTATAATTTTTAAAATAAATAAAAAAAGGATTTTATTATGGATAATTTAGACTTAGAAATTAAAAACTTAATTGAAGGATTTTTAACTGATCTTGATGAAAGAAACATTTTAGAAAAACTTGATAAAAAAGAAATAGAAAAATCATTTTCAAAACATTTAAAAATAAGTCTTGGTGATAAAAGATCTGAATTGTTTTTTAAAATAAAAGAAAAGTTTTCAGGTAAAGGAAGAGCTTGGATTTTAATCAATAAAAATGAAAGTCTCTGGAATAAAGTTATTAATTGTATTACTATTCATGAAAATCTTTCATTAAAAGATAATAAATATTTTCTAAATCTAAGAGATTTGTTTGAAACAAAAGGAATTGCTTGGATTAGATTTGGAGGATTAAATAAAAAACATGTAGTTTTCCATATTAGACATAAAGGTTCTAAGCTAGAAAATCACATAAAATTAGATTTAACATATGAAGAAGCAATAAATTGTAATATGCTTAATAGTAATCCTCATAAATTAAAGCTAGAAGAAGGAATATTTGATCTAAGCGTTAATTACAGAAGAAAAGAAATAATTAAAGAACCAGAAGGATTTGATTTAAATAATATATCTCCTAATATTATTTCTTTAGAAAGTTTATAAGTTATGAAAAACATAAAGATATTTGCAGTTTATAATAATATTGCTTTTAATACTAATGATTTTGCTATTAAAAAATTAATAGAAAGAGGATATGTTATCGATAAAATATCTTATAATAATTTATTTACTAAAAAATATTTTTATATTAGTAAAAACAATTAATGAAAGGTTTATAAATTGAAAGCTTTAGAAAATAAAAACGTAAATCATCCTGCTCATTATTTTAAAAATACTGGTCATGAAGTGATTGATGTTATTCATGCTTGGAATTTAAATTATGATTTAGGAAATGCAGTAAAATATATTGCAAGAGCAGGAAGAAAAAATCCAGAAACTCTCGTAGAGGATTTACAAAAAGCAGTATTTTATATAAATTACTCGATACAATTAATACTTGAAAAAGAAAGAAAGGAAAATGATGAGTACAAAGATTAGTATTACATGGTGTTTTGAAGACACTGAATTTGAAGATTTTCAATATGAAGAGGCTAGAATTAATGCAGGACTTCCTGCAAAACTTTCTTTAAACAAAGAAGACATAGAAGAAGAATTTAGTTCAATAGAAGAATATCTTCAAGAAACTTATAATTTTGAAATTGATTCTTGGGAAGAAGATTAGTGTAAAAATTAAATTAATAATTTATTATATTTAAAAAGGATAAATTATGAGACAAGAAATTTATAATAAATTTAATGGCTTAAGTCACAAATGGTTTTTAGTAAATTTAAAATCACATACTTTCACAAAAATAATAAATTCAATAAGATTAGAAATAAGTAAAGGTTATTTAACTTCTAAAGATGCCATTGACTTATTTTCTTCTTTTAAGAATTATAATAACGCTTGGGTAAAATTAAAATCAATTAAAGGAAGAAACAATATAAAGTGTTATTGTGAAGTTTCTACTAAAGACAATAAAAAAGTTTTTTTAGAGTTAACACCTGAAGATGTTTTAAATTCTAAAATTTTAAATGAAACTCCTAAAAAATTAAATTTATATACAGCAGGATCTGGATACTGGAAAATACCTGAAACAGAAACTTTTGTTGATCCTATTGAATATCCTACTGCAGAAGAAGAATTAACAGAGCTAGGATATCAAATATATAAAGAATGGCAGATTGAAGTTAAAAACTCAGGCATGAGTAAAGAAGAGTATTATAAGAAAAAATATTCTCCTTGCGGAGGAAAATGGTGTAGTTAATGGGATACGAAACTTTATGCAGTTTTTTATGCACATCTTTTTTTGTGTTGTTTTACGGGTATTATCATAAAACAACAACATATACAAACAGCAGTATAAAAATAAAAGGTTTTTGTAAATATATTGTTTTTATTTTATATGTAATTACAGCAATATTTTTATTCATAACTTTAGATATAACATTTAATAATTTAAGATAAGGTTTTTATTATGGTTAATTGTAGAATTTGCAAAATTGAATTTCCTTTAAAAAGAAAGCAATTAGGATATAATACGTGTATAGATTGTGGTGACAAAATTGCTACAGTAGAAATGAAAAATAAATCTAAAAGAATTGCACCTCTTTTCAATAAGGGTGCATACCAATATATTCCGTCTATAAAAGATATTAAACACATAGGCAGATAAAAGAAAGTAAAGCTATGAGTAATTCATGGAAAACAGGTCAAAGTGAAATTATAAATTATAATGAAATATTAGATATATTAAAAAACGTTTCTTTGTGTGCAGATCATAAAATTATAGTTGGCACTGATAGTGTAAAGCTTGGAAGCGAATTTATTTTTACAAATGCTATTTGCATAATAAATGATAATACTTACTACGATAGAAGATTTTTTTACAAAAGAAAAAAAACATTAAGTAATGTATACTATAACTTATCTAAAAGACTATTGCGAGAAACATCAGAATCTATAGACATAGCTTATAATATTAAAAAAAATTTTAAAAATGCAAATGTTACAATACATTCAGATATAAACGAAGATTCTAAATTCAAATCAGGAAAATTTAAAAACATGATAATAGGTTATGTTAACGGGTGTGGATTTGATTGTGTTATAAAACCTAATTCTTTTGTAGCTTCAGGAATAGCTGATTTATATACAAGAAAAAGCTAACAATGAAAGTCGGAGATTTGTTTTACGTTAAAGAAAATGAATACTCTTATTGTCTATGTGATGATGAAGGATCTAAGTTTTCTAGATCAAAAAGACTTTTACCTGGATGTTATTTAATATTAGATATACATGATGATAGATTTATAGAAATTTTTTATAAGAATAAAATAGTATTAGCTTTTCAAAGAAAAAATAAAATTTAGAAGTACTGTTTTTATTCCTAATTAATATTAGGAGGTTATCATGAAAAAACTAATCTTAAACGTTTCAGAAGACAAACAAATGTTTGATGTTTCCAACAATAATTTAATATACATATTTGAAAACATATATGAATATGAAGAAGAAATATTAGACATGTTTGAAAAAAACGAACTTTCTTTTGTTGAACTAGAAAACATAGTAAATAGTTGGGGAGGTAAAATAAAAGTTTTAACTATGAAACAGTTAATAAACTCTTACTATAAAAATTTATCTTAATAAAAGGGTTACATTTTTTTTTATGTGTTTATTTTATACAAAACAAAATTAGAAAGGAAAAACAATAATGCTAATGTTAAAAGGACACACAGATAAAAATTTATTAAGTGATTTTTTAAATGATTTTTTTTATATAACTTCATCAGAGTTTAATTCTTTGTCAGCTTTAAGAAATACAGGTTTAATAAAAGAAAAAGATCACTATATATATAAAACTATAGCTACGGGACTTTCAAAAGAAGATATAAATATTTCTATAGAAAACAATACATTGTCTATAAAAGCGCAAGGTAATTATAAAGAGATGAAAGAAAACTTAAATCACTCTATAAAATTAAAACAACATGTAAACGAAGAATTAATCATAGCTTCTTTAGAAAAAGGAATATTACAAATAAAGATGCCTTTTTCTATTAAAAATACATCAGTAAAAAATATAAATATAACTTAAAAAAAGTTTACTAAACTAGGTATAGAAAAGCATATAAAGTATATTATAGATAAAATATAAGGCGCTTTTGTTTCTTGATTTTTCATTAGTTTTCTCCAATTTAATAAGCTATAAATATAATAAAAATTTCTATTTTATAAAAAATTTATTTGATGCTTATGTAAACAATAAAATTTTCTATCAGCATATACATTATAGCTGTCGTGAAATTTATTAGATTTACTCAATACAATACAAACTACTTTTTTTCGATAGCCTATTTTTACTATTGCAAGTTTATTATTATTATTATCAGTGTTTATTTTATCCATTATAACTACCTTGTGTTTCGTCAATCCGCAGATGTTTCTGATTTTTTTGTGCTTATTTTATTTATAAGAAGAATATTTCTTTTAGATAATCTTATTTTTTTTAAATCTTCTAGCATTACTTTAACATAATTTGAATAATTGTTTATTATTATTCCTTTTCTTATATTTGTACTATTTAATATACAAACAACAAGATCTCCTTTTTTAAA